>Ga0182014_10000043_pt1 | contig 117811 bp, 104 predicted proteins | sample 612S2DmetaG_FD_120489 | JGI IMG/M metagenome (GOLD analysis project Ga0182014, IMG submission 120489) | Permafrost microbial communities from Stordalen Mire, Sweden - 612S2D metaG | ecosystem: Environmental > Terrestrial > Soil > Wetlands > Permafrost | place: Sweden: Stordalen | collected... | reverse complement strand
GTCCTTGCGCGGCACAAATTGTCCCACGATGCGGAATGCCGAAGCGGGCTTCAACGGCGCCCCCTGGACATGGCGTTCGATGCGCTTGCCCCCGACCATTTGTGCGTAGCTGACGCGGTTGCCCGGCGCCGCAGAATCGGCGACCACTCCGGCCGCGACCTGCAAGCGTTCGACCGGCACGCGCAGACGCTCGGCCGCCATTTCAAGCAGCACCGACCGCGCCTCCGCTCCGGCCGCGCGCAGCACCGGGCCGAATTGCGAGATGCCGAGCGAACCTACGGTGGCCCTGTCCCACGGGCACACGCCAGTATCCGCCATTACCATATCGACCGAATCGAAGGCGACATCCAGTTCCTCAGCCAGCATTTGCGCCAGAGCGGTCGTGGTGCCCTGGCCTAATTCCACCTTGCCGGCGAAGCACGTGACGCGGCCATCGGCGCCGATGCGCAGATAGGCGTTCCAGTCGGAGGGATACACCTGATCGGCCGCCTGCTGAAACGCGGGCGATCGCTCCGCGGCGAAGGACACGAACAGCCCGGTTCCGCCCAGCGCTAGAAAGCCGCGCCGGCTGGGATTCCCGGCTGGTTCCCGCCGTTTCATCAAACGCCCCTCTTCATGGCGGCCGCGGCCTCTTCGATGGCCTCCAGCACGCGAGGATGCGACCCGCAGCGGCAGAGATTGTCGTCCATGTGGCTCACGATCTCCTCGCGCGGGGGCTCGGCCTTCTCCGCCAGCAGGGCGTATGCGCTCAGAATCATACCGGGGGTGCAGAAGCCGCACTGAAAGGCGTTATGCTTCACGAATGCTTCCTGAATGGGGTGCAGATGGCCGCCAAGGGCCAAGCCTTCGATGGTCAGCACCCGCTTGCCGGCGACATCTTTGACCTGGGTTGAGCAGGACCGGACGGCCTGGTTGTCCACGAGCACCGTGCATGCTCCGCACAGCCCCTCGCCGCAGCCGCACTTGGTGCCGGTAAGTCCAAGATCGCTACGCAAGACCCACAGCAACATGCGCTCGTTGTCCACCGTGATGCGAGTCGCCCGGCCGTTGAGAGTGAAGGATATGGGCCGCTCCATAAGATTCTCCCTACCGGCTGGAGCCCTCTTTCGCATCGCCCAGGGCCCAGAGCACCCCGCCCAGAATGTGCCCCGCCAGCAGCGGATTGGAGTAAGCTTCCTTCTTGTGTCCGAGGGCCGAGTAGAAAACCCGGCGCCCCCCGGTGGTAATTGTCCAGGCCAGCGGCACCGCCCCGTCGATGAGACTGTTCGGGAACTTGCCGCGCTCGGGGTCGTTCAGTTGCGCGGGATCGGCGACAAGCAGCGGATGGAGATCCGGATTCAAGCTGTCATGGAAGTAGCATTCGTCCTCCCACTCGAAGGAGGCCGGCAGGCTCCGTGTGGAAGGGTGGCTCGAATCCACGACCCGGACCACAAACTTCTGCAGGGCCGGGTGCCTCACAAACTTGCCGCCGATGGTGGAAACGAAGAATGGCCACTGGCGCTCGGTAGTGGTAGCGGCATGCAGTCCCACGAAGCCGCCGCCCCTTTGGATGTAGTCTTGGAACGCTTCGCGCTGGGCGTCGGTCTGGAACGCCTCGTTGTGCGTGCTGGAAAAAATCAGCACGTTGTACCGCTTCAGGTTGGCCGCGGTGAACACAGCGGGGTCTTCGGCGGCGTCCACGGCAAAGCCGTTCTCCGCGCCCATTTTCCGGATAGCGTCCACGCTGCTTTGAGTGTTGTCGTGAATATAACTGCTGGAGGCAGTGACGGTCTGTCTGGTATAGACCAGAACGCGTTTGCGCCCGGTAGTCTGGGCGGCGCAGTTAGCCGCCAGCAGGGCGGCGATCAGCAGGAAGAGGGTACAGCGTTTCATCAAGGCTACGGTAGTCTACTGCGAGTCTTTGCGCAACCCTACGAACGTTTTCGGGGCTTCGACAAAACGGACCTGCCGATTCCGTGGCTTGGCGGCAAACGCCTTCGTCTGGTCCTGGGATGACAGGCCACCCTTTGTTAGGCCGGGAAACTCGGGTGGGAATCCAGGCTAGCCTCGATTTCCACACAGGCTTGCCGCTCGAGCCAGGGCAGCATCATCCCCGCCAAACGACTACCATATATTTTCATGCTCGATTGGAAACAAGACCCGCATCGCCGCTGGAACCCTCTCACCCGCGAATGGGTGCTCGTATCTCCGCACCGCACTCAAAGGCCATGGCAGGGCCAGGTCGAGGAGGCGCCCTCTTCCTCGCAGCCGGAATACGACCCCCAGTGCTATCTGTGTCCCGGAAATGCCCGCGCCGGCGGCGTCCGCAACCCCAACTACACCTCGACTTTCGCTTTCGACAACGATTTCGCCGCGCTCAAGCCCGATACCCCCGCCGGCGATTTTTCCAAAGGCGGACTGCTCGTTGCCGAAACCGAGCCCGGCATAAGCCGCGTCGTCTGCTTTTCCCCCAAGCATAACCTCACCATCGCCAACATGGAACCGGGCGACATCCGCCTGGTGGTCGATCGCTGGGTGGAGCAATTCCTCGATCTCGGCGCCCGCGATTTCATCCATTACGTGCAGATCTTCGAAAATCGCGGCGCCATGATGGGCGCCAGCAACCCCCATCCCCATTGCCAGATCTGGTCCTCGAAGACCCTTCCCAACGAGGTCGCCACCGAACAGATCTCCCAGCAGTCCTGGTTGGCTGAACACGGCGCCTGCCTGCTCTGCGACTACGTCCGCATCGAGCGCTCCGAAGGCGTGCGCCTGGTGGAGGAAAATGAAAGCTTCCTCACCGTCGTGCCGTTCTGGGCCGTCTGGCCGTTTGAGACTATGATTCTCGCCAAGCGCCATCTCACCGCCCTCGATGAGCTGACCACCCCCGAACGCGCCGCCCTGGCCGATATCCTCAAACGCACCACCGCCCGCTATGACCGCCTCTTCCAGGTTTCTTTCCCATACACCGGCGGTCCCCATCAGCGCCCCACCGACGGCGCGCCCCACCCCGAGTGGCACATGCACTGGCACTTCTACCCTCCCCTGCTGCGTTCCGCCACCGTGCGCAAATTCATGACGGGTTATGAGTTGCTGGGCACTCCCCAGCGCGATCTCACCGCCGAAACCGCCGCCGAACGCCTCCGTGCCCGGTAGCGCCGGCGATCTCGCGTGTGACCTAAAGGGGCTGATTACCGGTGGGGGAAGGACCCACTCGAACAATTAGATGGTTAGATGCGATAGCTGGCGAGCGGTAGGTTCAGGCAACCGGGCTGATCGGAACCTCGCGGCAAAGTCCACCAAAGGTGGCAGGCAGTAACACGCGTAAAGCTGGAGCACGCCTCGAAAGCTGCAACGTGGACGCCGACCCGCCGCAAGATCGGGGAAGGCAGAACGAATAGGGAAGAACCCGGCGCGGGAGCGCGCCATCACGATTACCGCCGCGCACCGATTCGGTCCACCGGGGGAGTCAGCACAGCATGCCGGAAAGGCAGTCGGCGTCAGTTCGGTGGTGAATCCGGCGTTGTCGCGGCCGAAGCCCGGTGCGCCGGAACGATCTCGAAGGGGATCGCGGGCAGAGTGCCTAATGGCACGCGCTGGAGGTTCGCCCGCGCCTTTCCGTTTACCACCGGCGCGGCTCTTTCGCCAGAAACGGTCACGATCAGGTTGCCTTTTAGACCTGGATTGGCTTTTGAAGCGTCGCAGCGGAGAACGATTTCGGTTCCGTGCGGCACTCCGGCTACGCCGTCCAGCGTTACCCCGTCCGGTGGGTCGCTCAATTCGTATTTCACCCTCTCGATCCGGCTATTCGCCGGCAGGGGGACCTGCACTTCGAGCTGGACGGCGCCGCCGGACGGCAGCTTCAGCGGTTCGGGGCTGACGATCCTGGCGGGTGCCCGCAGGGGTCCGCCTTTTCGCACGGCGACTTTCAATTCCTGCGCCGCGACCAGATGGCGGTAGAAGAATGCCTGCATCCGGTCCTCGGCCGGCACGGCCTGGTGGGTCACGGTGTGCCCATTGATGGACGCGGCACCCTCCAGGTGCAGCGTCAGCGGCTCGCGCTGCTGCCGCGGCGTGATCGACGCCTGGGGCGGCGCGGTGAGTGTGACCCTCACTTCATCCTGGCCCGCCGGGATGGTGGCGCCGGAAAGTACGAAGCCCGCAGGCGCGCCCGGCATGCTCTTCAGCGATAGCCGGATGTCGTCCGCGAATCCATCTTTGCGAAGCGCATAGACGGTGACCGGGAGGGTCATGCCGGCGGCCACGTTGATGGCCGATGGCGTCACCCGCAGATCGAAATCCGGGCGCGGCGGCCCGATCCGCAGGCGATAGGTGTACTCGGGGCCTCCCTTGCCCTGGATATCGCCCAGGTAGAGATAATAGGCGCCCTTGGCGGGCAGGGTGGTCAGAATTCGGGAATCGGCGTGGTGTGTCTCCAAGCCTTCGCCCTTGTCGTCGAAATCGTCGTTGAAGGCGAGTTGCCGGCCGGAGTCATCGGTCAGCCTGAGCACGGAATCGAGCGGCGATTCGATGCGCCGCGCATAGACTTCGGCCACAAGGGCCTGCCCGGCGCGGCCCTCGAAGCGGTACACGCTCCAGCGGCCCGGCTTGCCGACGCGGCCGTTGACCATGATCGGCAGCTTGACGCGCTGCGCCGTCGCCGGCGAATCGTTGCCCTCTTTTTGGTTGGTTTCGGGGAGGGTGTCCACCAGGAACGGCAGTGTATTGGATGATAAACCCGTGCCGCCGGTGGAGACCGGGTAAATGCCCGCTACTTTGCCCTTCGCGTCCACGGTGAGTTTATGTTCCGGCAGGTTCCAACCGCTGATCTCGACTTTCGTTTTGGCGCGTGCGCGGCCGCCCATCGGAAACATGCCGGTGATAAACGGTAACTCGCCGATCGCCATGCGGTACACGAAGTCCTCGCGGCCCCGGTAGAGGGCATCCCGAATCTCCACCGAGTACTCGCCATCCTTGGGTACGGTGTAGTGGATGACGGGATCGGGATGAAAACGGTAATCGTCGTCGTAGGCCACTTCCCGGCCGTCGCTGTCGTACAGGGTCAGCACCGCCTGGAACCAGCCGGGAACCGCGTCGGCGAGGTATGGCACCAGCTCGCGCGCGGCCGCCGCAATCACCAACTGCTGCCCGCGCCGGGCGGTGAAACGGTAGCGGTCAATGTCACCCGGGGTGAAGGGTGTGACGGCTCTGTTCTGCTGCTGCGGCGTGCCCAGGCGCGGCTTGATGCGTCCATTGACGGTTGCCGGAAGGGTAATCGGCATGTCCGTACGAGGCTGGCTGATCTGTGTCTGCTTGACCGGTTGCCCGGCCGGTGCCGGAATCACGTCGATGGTTTCTTTCTCGGTAAATTCCGGCAGTTGGCCGACACAGAAGACCAGCGGATTGGACAGCCCCTGTGGCCCGACGACGCGCAGCTCCCGCCGGCCGGCGGCGGCGCCGCGAGCGATGGCGACGCGCAACTTGACGGTCTCCGCCAGCCCTGGGCTGATCGTCCGCCGGGCGTTGAACAGGAGCAGCTTCACGCGAATATCGGTCATCTCCTTCCGTACGGCTTCTTTCTGCACCGCTTCGCCGGCCGCTTGCTTTTGCAGCTCCTGCATGCGATTCCGCAACTGCTGGGCCTCGGCGCCACCCATCGGCCGGCCGTGCTCGCCAACCGTGACCGCGACCTCGCCGCCGGTAACCGATACGGCACTCACGTTGTTTAGGTATTGCCCACCGACGGTCACCTCAAAGGCCGTGCCCTGTTGTCCTCCGGCCGGCAGAACGTACGCCAGATTGGGCGTATTCTGCGCGTGCAGACACGGGAGGGCCGCCAACAGTGCTAATGCCGGCCCGAGGCGGGCGCTCATACCAGTTCCTTCAGCCTGCCCGCCATGGGAATACCCTCGGCAGCGGTTGGGATCACGCGCAGATCCAGGCCTTGCGGATTGGGCAGCCTGGCGTTGAGATCGATACCCAACAGTTCGTAGACGGTGCCGATGAGATCCGCCGGGTAGACTGGGCGGTCTTTGACCTCTTCGCCTTTGGCGTCGGTCGAGCCCACCACCCGTCCGCCTTGAAAGCCGCCGCCGGCCACCATCGCACAAAAGCAGGCGCCCCAATGGTTGCGGCCGCCGTTCCAGGGCGCTTCCCACATGATCTTAGGCGTGCGGCCGAATTCCCCGCTCCACCACACGATGGTGCTGTCGAGCAAACCCCGATCCGACAGATCCGCCAGCAGCGTCGCCAGTCCCTTGTCCATCTGCGGCAATTTTTGCCGCATCACCTGAAAATTCTGCACGTGCGTGTCCCAACCGCCATAGTTGATGGTGACGTAAGGCACGCCTCGCTCCACCAAGCGGCGCGCCGCCAGGCAGGACTGGCCGAAGGTATTGCGCCCGTAGCGGTCGCGCATCTCGTCTTTTTCCTGCGTCAGGTCGAAGACTTTGCCGGCGTCGCCCAGGATCAGCTCGTACGCCTGCCGCTCCGCCTGATCCAGCGCTTTCAACGAGGGGTCGTCCTCCATGGCATGTTCCAGGGTGTTCAACTGGTGGAGCAGTTGCCGCCGGTCCTTCTGTCGCTGGTCGGAAACGCCCGGGGCTACGATGCCTTCCACCGCGAAGCGCGCCTGCGCCGGATCGCCGCCGGTGGCGAATGGCCGATAACGTTCGGGCAGGAAACCGTTCTCTGAGAACCGGCCCTGTGGTTGCGTGAGCACGATGTAAGGAGGAATCAGGTTGCCTGCCGCGGTTTCCTGACCCTTGAACAGGGATACGACCGCTCCTGTGCAGGGGTAGACCAGCCGCTCGCCCGGCTTCCTGCCCGTCTGAACCGCGTAGGAAGCGGTCTCGTGGGCGTAGATGCCGTGGGTCATGCTGCGGATGACGGAGTACTTGCGGGATTGATCGGCCAGTAGCGGCATCAACTCGTTGATTTCGAAGCCGGCGGTTTTGGTCGAGATCGGCTTATCGAACGGGCCGCAGTAATCGTAGCCGGCCGCCGGTTTGGGATCGAAGGTGTCGGTGTGCGACGGGCCACCCCACATCCAGATCTGGATTACCGCTTTGGCTTTGCCTTCGGATTTTCCTTGGGCCAGCCGCGCATCGGCCCGGAGGGGAACACCGGCTCCGGCCACGAGCAAGCTGCCCGTACCCAGCAGACGCAATGCGTCGCGCCGGGAAAACTGCAAGATCGGAGTAGTATCCATATCGTCTTCCGCCTTTAGTGCCGATAGAGAAACTCAGAGCTGTTGATCAGCGCCCACGCCAGATCGGTGGCTGCCTGCCACCGATTCGCTTTTGCCGCCTGGAAATAAGCCGCGATGGATTGCAATTCCTCGCCGGTGGGGTAGCGCGAGAGAATCGCCAGATAAAGCCGTTCGACCGGTTCGCGAGGCGTGCCACCGGCCTGGACGAGGGTTCGGAGCTTGGTGCTTTGTTGGATCTTGAGCTGGATATGGCTGGAGTTCAGCAGGTGCAGGCGCTGCTCGGCCGTAATGGTGTTGTTGCGTTCGGAAGCCAGACCGGTATCGCGCGGCGGCCGTCCAAACATGTCCAGGAAGGCGCTTCCGATGCTGCCGTCCGGTATTGTAGTAGACCGCTGGTTTTCCGGGAGGTACGTAAACGGCTCAGGTATTGGGCTGGAATAGTCTTCCGTGGTGCCGGTGATCTGACAAATGGCGTCGATCAGCGTTTCGGCGTCCAGGCGCCGCAGCGGATAAGATGCGAAATTGGCCGCCGCCTCCGGCCGGGTGTCGCGTGGAATGGAAGAGAGCTGGTAAACCTGCGAGTTCAGGATCAGCCGGTAGATATGGCGGAGATCGTAGTGCGCCGCCGCCAGTTCCCGTTCCAGGTACGCCAGCAGTTCGGGATTCGCGGGCGGATTGTCCGGGCGGAAATCGTCGGGCTCCTGAACGATGCCGCGGCCCAACAGCCAATACCAGATCCGATTGACGGCATTGCGCGCGAACCAGGCATTGTCCGGCGCCAAAAGCCACGCCGCGAACGCCTCCCGCGGGTCCTCGCCGGGCGTCAGGCGGGCAGGCCGGCCGTCCGGAAATACGGCTCCGACCGGAGTGGGCCGGGTGAAATCGAAATAGACGATCTCTTCCTTCCATTCCGAGGTGGATTTATATCCGATCCGGGAAAAGAAGGTGGCCATGCCGTCCAGCCGCGATTGGGGCCATGCGGCGGCGCGTGCTCCCATCCACGTCAGCGCCACGGCTTGCGCGATGGCCTGCGGATCGCGGTTCGGAATGGCGCGGTAAAAGTTGACCTCCGGCACGCGGAAGTTGCTGCCGCTCGAAACCAGCATCTGGCGCGCCCACTCGTCGTAGGCCAAGTTCGTGCCGATGGCGGTATGGATCCTACGGTAATACGCCTGCACGGCGTTGGGCCACAAGTTGATGGGGAATTCCGATTTGACACGCAACAGGTCGCTCCATTTGAGGGCCCAATAGTCGGCGAATTCGTCGCGCCCGAGCAGGCGGTCGATCAGAGCGCTGCGTTTGCCGGCATCCGGATCTCGTAGGAACCGGGTGGCTTCTTCCGGGGTGGGGAGAGTGCCGATGACGTCCAGATAGGCCCGCCGTAAAAAGACCTCGTCCGAGCACGATTTGGAGGGCTCGATCCCCAATTGCTTCCAACGGGCAAAGGCCAGATCGTCGATCCGCCCGTGCGAGGCAATCGGACCGCTGCTTTCGAACGGAGCGGCGCGGTTCTGGAGGATCGTGCCGGCAACGGCCGCTGCCAGGCACGCAAACAGGAGCAGGAAGCAGCGCATGGGTGCCCGCCTACCGGACTGGACCGGTTCGGAACATGGCAATCGCTTCGATTTCGATCAGCAACTCCTGCCTGCACAGGATGGCCTGTATGCCGGTGGAAGCCGGCAGCGGGTCAAGCCCTTGCTCGCGGTAGAACTCGGTGCGCTCCTGGTTGAAGGCGGCGTAGTCGCGCTCAATATCGCGCAGGTAGCAGGTAGTCCGGACCACATCCTTCCAGGTGGCGCCCTCCGCTTCCAGCAGGCCGGCGATGTTCTGGAACGCGCGGCGGGTCTGCGCCCGAAAATCCCCGATATGAATGCTTTGTCCCAGGTTGTCGATACTCGCCGTGCCGGAGATCAGCAGGATCGCCAATCCATTCAGGTCGATACGCATCCCACGCGAGAAGGAGCTGGGTTGGGCGTAATCGTAAGCTTCGTTCAAGGCCTGGAGGTCCGAAACGCCGCGCTTTTGGACCGGGACAGCGGCTTGGCGTTGGAGGATGCCGGGTTCCAATATCATGAATATGAAACCCGATTATCTTACAAAAGTCGCAGCGGGCTCGCTGCTCGGTCTATGCCCGGCCGTGCAGCAGGGCGTCTTCGGCCAACGAACTAGGCTCGTGGAACGATTGCATGGAATCCAGGGATTCGAGGACCCGTTCCAGCAGGCTGTCCGTCTGCGAAACGGTGGCCTTCACGGCGTCGAGCGAACGGCCCTGCGAGCCGACCCGCTGGTCGAGTGAGGCCAGGACTTTCGCCAAGGCGTCTTCCTTCTGTGCTACCGACGTCTTCAGGCTATCGAATTCCCTGGTCTGATTGGCGAAGCGATCCTCGATCGAGCTCACCATTTGGGTGAACGCCTGCTTTTCTTCGGCCGCCTGTGCAACCGACATCTTCAGGGCATCGAACCGATTGGCGAAGCGATCCTCGAGCGAGGTCACCATTTTGGCGAACGCCTGTTTGTCTTCAGCCGTGGCGGTGGACTGCGCCGAAACCTCCGGAGCCGCTTGCAGCGAGTCGAGCGATTCCAAAACCCGCTCGAGCAGGCTGTCGGTCTGGGTCACGGTGCTCTTGAGGACTTCGATCGAGCCGGCCTGACTGTTCATCCGGTCGTCGAGGGAAGTCATCGCCTTCGAAAGCAGTTGCTCCATGGCGGATACAATGTCCGCGGTGGACGGCGCTTCCTTGAACTTGGCGTCATGCTCAGCCAGGCGCGCTTCCACTTGATCGAAACGTCCCGCTGTATCGGCGTGCTGGCCGGCCATGCGCGTTTCCAGGTCAGCCAGAGACTTCTTTAACTCCGCAGCCAGTTTCGGGTCTACATCCCCTCGAAGCCGGCGAGCCCCAGTGATCGCGCCCGCAGCGATTCCGGCAACGAAAATCGCGATGCGTGGAAGGTAATCAACAGTTCGTCCCATGCGTGATTCTCTTATAATACTTTTCCGGAATCTCTTGCAAGTACTACAGTTTGTGAGTAACGTACCAGGTACGTAACGGAATTGCCCGAGGTTAGTGATCCTGCCATTCTATTTAAGCAAGATCCTTTACCGCAGGAGAATTCTGGTTGAACATTCGCGCGGAATCCGATGCCGCCGTCGACCAACCGCCGACCTTGCCAGTCTTCACGGAATGCGACCGTCTTGGGTGCATTCTGTGGCAGAGCGCGCGCGCCAATAGCGTGCTGGGAGCCCGGGCCGGCTTGGCCGACGCCCTCACGGCGGGCGCGGCTCGGTGGACCGTGACGTGCCTGCTCGATTTGCCTCAGCGCGTCTGGCTGGGGTTGCAGCCGCTCCCAAAGCCGGAAACCGCCGCCCATCCGGCTGCCTTCGCTCTGCGCCATCTGGAAGGCCGGCTTCTGGGGCACTACTTTCACTTGCAGCAGGCGGAGCGGAATATTGCCGACCGGGTGAAACGGGGGCGCGGCCGCGCCGGTGCGGGGCAATTGATTCAGCACGTGGAGCGGGAGCGGCAACGCCTGGGGCGTGAGTTGCACACCGGAGTTGGCCAATTGCTGGCTGCCATTGGCCTGCAGCTCGATACAATCGCCACCGCGATCCCCGACCCGCCGCCCGCCGCCCAACAAGCCCTGGACCGCATTTCGCTGCTGGCCGGCGACGCCCTCGAACAGGTGCGGGCGGTTTCGCGCCGCCTGCATCCGCCGGTGTGGCAACGCCTTACCCTGGAAGATGCGCTGCGGCAAATGTGGGCCTCGAGCGGCGTGCCGGAGAAGTTCGCCGCCACCGCAACCATCCCTTCGCTCTCCCGCGACCCGGAGCCGGAGATCAAGGCCCTGCTTTACCGCGCCGCACAGGAGGCAATCTCGAACCTGGTGCGCCATTCGCGAGCCACCGCCGCGCGGCTGAGCCTGACCGAGTCCGAAGACAGGCTGCATCTCACCGTATGGGACAACGGCGGCGGGTTCGACGTGGACTCCATATGGGATGCGCCCGCCGATATCGGCGCCGGCCTGGGCTTGCGCTCGTTGCGGGAAGAAGCCGCGGCCGCCGGGGCCACCCTGCGCGTCGAAAGCGGTCCGTCGGGTACCAGCCTGATGGCGGCGGCGCCCTTCGAACCTAAGGAACCCGAATGAGCTGCGAAATCGGAACGAAAGGCTACCCGGAGACAAATGCAGCAGATTTACAATAATGTAACCGTCGTGCTGGCCGACGACCACGAGATCGTGCGCGAGGGCTTCGCCTTGATCTGCGAGGAGAACGGGTTGCGGATCCTGGGCCAGTGCGCGGACGGCGCGGCGGCCGTGGACATGGTCATGAGTCTCAAGCCGAACCTGGCGATTCTCGACCTCGAAATGCCGAAACTCACGGGGATTGACGCGATCCGGCAACTGAAAGCCGGCGGGTCGGGCGCCAAGCTCATGATTCTCTCCATCAGCCGCGAAGACCAGCGGGTATTGGAAGCCCTGCGCGCGGGGGCCGACGCCTATATCCTCAAGGATGGTCCCAAGCGCCATCTCATTGATGCCATTTCCTTTGTGCGAGACGGAGGAATTTACGTTTCGCCCCTGTTGCGGGGCGTAGGCATCTTTACCCGCGCTGCGGCTGCCGCGCAGGAAGACCCCCTGGCAGCGCTCAGTCCGCGCGAACTGGAGGTATTCACCCATCTGGTCAATGGCTTGCGAGCTAAGGATATCGCAGACCTCCTACAAATCAGCCCGAAAACCGTGGACACCTACCGCGCCAGTCTGATGCGCAAACTTCAGGTCCGCGACCTGGTGAGCCTGGTAAAATTCGCCATCGAGCGCAAACTTACTTCCTTTTCTCCAAAGCGATGAGCGGCGTACCACTGGCAAACCGGACTTCTCGGATCCGCTGGTAGTCTTCCAGAGAGCGAATAAGATCGTCTACTGCTGTCCGCCGTTGATACAGCCGATCCAGTGCTCGTTGGCGAATAACATTCGTCAATAGTAAGCGCGTTCTGTCTGCCGAAAAGGCCGAAGGAATCACGATTGGATTCGTCATTGTACTGATTTGTCCTAGTACCGATATAGGGTATTTTAGAAAATCAATGGCCAGTATAGCCGCAGCATCCTTGTCTCTGCAAGAAAAATCTTATGTTTTTTACAGTTTTTTCTGGTACCGTCACTGGTAATTACTAGAACCGCCTGAAACTACGCACTCGGATGTGTAAATGATGTGTAAATACGGTGACAAACCCAGCTCGAAGCCGGCAGCCACACCAAACCGGCCACTCGCCGAAAGCTGAGAGCTTGCCGCCGGTCAATCCTCGCCGCGGTGACCCTTCCCCTGAACCCCATACTCCACCGCCAGGTGGTGAAACCTCAGCGCCATTTCACCCAGCATTTGACCCAACGATGCCTTGTTTTTGACCCAGGCAGAACCAGCGCGCCGGTTTGGGAAAAAAAGCGCTGAATTTTGCGACAAGATGATAATAAAAGGGTTTGGGATCTCCAATCACTATATCTGAAGTTATGGTCCTACACATGCAGACGGTGATTGGCTCGGTAGCGTTCATCGTCCTGGCTGGGTTGTCTCCCAGCGCTGGCGGTGCACAAGAATTCTGGGTTCAATTTAGCGGAGAACAAGCGCATGCGGACTCCTTCTTCAGTATCCTCGACGATACGGTATGCCCTGGTCGCAGCGGCGATTATCGGGTCGGCCTTTCTTTTGAGCGCGGCCAAGAAAACCAACTACAACTTCACGCCTCATGACAAGGCGTTTTACGCCGACCCGGCGGTAATCGAATACGTCCAGCCCGGCTTGGTGTTCAACGTAGTTTCCACCTCGATCTCGGCCAGTGGCACGGTTGCGGTGGACTATAAAATCACGGACTCGGCCGGCAACGCCCTCGACTTAAACGGCGTTTTGACTCCGGGTGCGGTTTCGCCGAGGTTTATCCTTACCTATATTGCCCCCGGCACCACCTATTTCACGGACTACTTCACCTCGTCGTCTACCAATGCCACCACCGGATTCGTCGCCGTCCACCCGAGCGCCGATTCGGGTGGAACCACGGCAACGGTAGCCATGGGCGAGTACATCTATACCTTTGGCAACAAGGTGCCTACCACTTTCAACGCCACCGTGACGCACCGCCTCGGCATCTACGGCTCGCGCAATCTGACGCAATGGGACCTCGGTACCAGCTACGCCGACACCACTTTCGACTTCGTGCCCAACGGCAGCAAAGTCACGGTGACGCGGGATATTATCCGCACTTCCTCTTGCAACCAATGCCATAGCACGTTGGCTTTCCACGGTGGCTCACGGCGCGACGTCAGCTTGTGCGTTCAGTGCCACCAGCCGCAAATATACGATACCAACGGGAACTCGGTGGACATGAAGGTTTTCATCCACCAGATCCACATGGGCAGTTCGCTGCCTACGGTCGTCGCCGGCACCCCCTACGCGCTCGGCTCCAGCACCTGGTCCACAGTGGTGATGCCCTCCAACATTCAACGTTGCGCGGTCTGCCACCAGCCCACCTCCGTCAGCGGCGCGACGCAGGCGTCCAACTGGAATACCAATCCGTCGCGCGCGGCCTGCGGTTCCTGCCACGACACCGTGAACTTCGCCACCGGCGCAAACCACGTGAACCTGCCCCAGTACAACGATTCCCAGTGCTCCACCTGCCACGTTCCGCAGGAGACAACCGATTTCGACGCTTCCATCGAGGGCGCACACGTGGTAGCGGAGGACTCGACCAGCGTTCCGGGCATCAACTTCACCCTGGTGAGCGTCGCCAACGGCGCGCCGGGTAAGGCCCCCACGGTCACCTTCACGGCCAAGGACAACAGCGGTAACGCCATCCCGATGAGCACGTTCACCAGCATCTCGATGACCATGACCGGCCCCACCACCGATTACGGCGCCGTCAGCTTCGGTTCGGGCGTCACCACTCCCGGCTACGTCAACGAAAGCGTTTCGGGAGCATCCTGCAGCGGTGGCACTTGCACCTACACCTTCACTCACTCGATCCCAGCCGGCGCCACCGGAACCTACGCCATCGGCATCGAAGGGCGCGCCAGTATCACTCTCCAGCCCGGTACCGTCGTGGCTACAACCACCAACTACGCCGGCCTCAACCAGGTGATCTACTTCTCCGTCGACGGCTCTCCCGTCACCGCGCGCCGCGCCCCAGTCGCGCTCGCCAACTGCAACCAGTGCCACTACAAGCTGGAACTGCACGGATCGCTGCGGAACAACGTGGAATACTGCGTGTTCTGCCATAACCCGTATGACACCGACGCTTCCACGCGGGCTACCGCTACCGTGGCCGCGGACAAAGCCCTGCCGCCCCAAGGAATCAACTTCGCCATGATGGTTCACAAGATCCACACCGGCGCGAACCTGGAAACCAATTTTGGCCAGGACTACATCATCGTGGGCTTCGGCGGAAGCCACAACTCCTTTGGCGCTGCGTTCGCTACGGTCCCGGCTAAGATCCCCAACACCGGCGTCCTCTTCCCGGTCTTCTCGCCCACCGGATCTGCCCAGGACACCGCCGTTTGCGAAATGTGCCATACCAACGGCGCGGAGGCCATTCTGCCCATCGGTAAGAACCCGGTGACCGACCCGCAAGGTCTGCTGAACCCCTCGCCGGCCACTACCTCGGCTTGCACCGCATGCCATCTGAATACTTCGGCATTCGCGCACGCCGTTTCCCAGACCGATCCCAAGTTGGGTGAAAGCTGCGATGTGTGCCACGGAACGGGTGCGCCCTTTAGCGCGACCCAGGTGCACGCCGGCCAGTAGCCTGATCGCCCGAAGCGGCCGTGCCCCCTCGCGGCCGCTTCGGGCGACCCACAGGTTTTCATACGGAGATTTGAGTCATGCGGAATTTTTCAAAAGCACGGGCCATCGCCGGTCTTCTCCTGGTGGTCCTCCTTGTCGCCGGAGCCGCTCTGGTAGCGGCCGCCGACCGCAAACCGGCTTTGACGGTTCACGACAAAGCCTATTACGCCAGTGCAGACCTGGTCGACTATGTCCAGCCCGGGCTGGTGGTCAGCGTGGTTTCGGCCAAAATTGGCAACGACGGCACCATCAGCGTCGATTACAAGGTTGCCGACCCCAACGGAGCGGCGCTCGATTCCGCCGGCACCGTTACCCCCGGGGCGATTTCGCTCAGCTTCCTGGCGGCTTACATTCCCTCCGGCCAGGCGCAGTTCGCATCCTATATTACACATAGCGTCACCGCAGCCAACAGTTCCGCCACGGCCACGCAGGCAACCTCCGATTCCGGCGGCACTACCACCACCGTCGCCCAGGGTGAGTATATTTATACCTTCAAGACCAAGGCGCCCAGCGGCTTCAATCCCAATGCCACCACCAGAATCGGTATTTACGGTTCACGCAACCTGACGCAGTTCGACCTCGGCACCGATTACGCCGATACTTTCTACGACTTCATTCCATCCGGGAACGGCAGCCCGACCCCGCGCGACGTAGTGCGTAACGCCGATTGCGACTCCTGCCACGGAAGCGCCATCACCGCGACCAGCACCAACGGTCTGGCCGCGCACGGCGGAACGCGCCGCAGCGTGGGCGTCTGCATTATTTGCCATCAGCCGCAAACCGTCGATCCGAACACCGGCAACAGCCTGGATATGAAGGTTTTCATCCACATGATCCACATGGGCAGCTCGCTCCCCAGCGTTATAGCCGGCACGCCCTACCAGATCGTCGGCCATTTGAATTCGGTGAACGACTGGTCCACGGTGGAGTATCCCGCTAACATTGAGCGCTGCCAGACCTGCCACAACCCCAAGAACGGGGCGGCGCAGACCAACGTGTGGATGACCACCCCCGGCGCCGCCGCATGCGGCTCCTGTCATGACAACATCAACTTCGCCACCGGCGCCAACCATCCCGGCGGTGCGGAGGCCAGCGACACGCAATGCGCCACCTGCCACATTCCGCAAGGCACGGCGTCGTTCGACGCCTCCATCGTCGGCGCGCACACCATAGCCGACCAGGCGCCCGAGCTCGGCGGCCTCGTCTTCGGCCTGGTCAGCGTGACCAACGGCACGGCCGGGAACACGCCTACCGTCACCTTCACGGTTCGCAACAGTGCCGGCGCCGGCATTCCCATGAGCAATTTCACCACCGGCAGCAACTCTCTTTCGCTGACCATGGCGGGCCCGACCAGCGATTACGGCTACACCAGCTTCGGCCCGGACACCACCGGCACTCCCGGTTACGTGACCGAGTCGGTCACTGGCGCGTCCTGCACCCCCGACGGCACCTGCCAATACACTTTCACGCACGCCGTTCCGGCGAAGGCTACAGGGACGTATAGCATCGGTATCGAGGGCCGTCTCTCCGCCACGCTGTTCGCGGGCACCCCGCAATCCACCACCACCAATTACGCCGGCACCAACCAGGTCATCAACTTCTCGGTGGATGGCACGCCGATCGCGCCGCGCCGCACCATCGTATTGATGGCCAACTGCAACGCCTGTCACTCCTACCTGGAAGTGCACGGCGATCTCCGCAATAACGTGCAGTATTGCGTGCTCTGCCATAACCCGAGCAATACCGACTCCAGCACGCGTCCTTCGGCTACGGTAGTGTCGCAAAGATCGTTGCCCAACCAGGGGATCAATTTCGCGATGATGGTTCATAAGATCCACACCGGCGAGAACCTGGAAGCCGAGTACAACACGGACTACATCATCGTGGGTCACGGCGGGAGCGAGAACGACTTTGGGGCTGCGTACGCTTCGGTTCCGGCCTCGATTCCCAACACTGGCGTCCGCTATCCGGCGATGGGTCCCAGCGGCTCGGTTCAGGATACCGCCGAGTGCTACATGTGCCACACCGGCGGCTCGGAAGCGGTCTTGCCCGTTGGCAAGAACGCCGTGACCGACCCGCAGGGTCCGATTAACCCGGACCCGGCCACCACTTCGGCATGCACGGCTTGCCACGTGGACGCCGGCTCCGTCGCCCACGCAAAGGCCAACACCAGTACGCAGTTCGGTGAAGCCTGCACCGTCTGTCACGCAACCGGCGCCGCTTATGACGCTACGCAGGTTCACGCCGGTCAATAATCGTTATTACAGGTGACCGTCATGCATCGACCGCAAGTGCGCACTGCGAAGTGGCCCGCCCTGTCCGTCAACCGTCGCTTTCGCGCGCTGGGGCGGGCGATTGTTGCGGCGGCGGTCGGGTGGGTGACGATTGCTTCGGGGAGCGCCCGGGCCCAGGCGGATTCCAAGCCTGACGCCAGGCCCGCCGCTCCCCAAACTCCCGCCAAGCTTGAATACATGGGCTCGGAAACCTGCGCCGCGTGTCACGAAGACCTGGCCAAGGCCTTTCAAAAGAACCCCCATCGTCTGGTGGATACCGACAAGAAATACAAGCACGCGAACGAGGCCTGCGAAGCCTGCCACGGTCCCGCCAGCAAACACGAAGAATCCATGAACGCGGCCGACATCCGCAATCCGGCCAAGCTGACCGCCGCGGAGGCCGACCGGATCTGCCTTTCCTGCCATTTGAATCAGCCCACCCACGCCGGCCGCATCAATGGCAGCCATGCTAAGAATCAGGTGAGCTGCATCTCCTGCCACGCCATTCATAAGAACGGCCCCAACGGCATGGTGGCGCGCAAACCGGCCGACATCAACCGCCTGTGCGCCAATTGCCACCAGGACGTGTGGGCCAGCTTCCAGCGGCCGTACAAGCATCGCCTGCCGGAGGCCGCCATGAGTTGCGTGGATTGCCATAACCCGCACGGCACGATCCTGCCCCACAGCCTCCAGTTGGTGGAGGCCAACGAACCGGCATGCGTGAAGTGCCACGGGGACAAACGCGGGCCGTTCACTTTCGCGCACGCGCCGGTACAACTGGAAGGATGCACCGCCTGCCACGAACCCCACGGCTCGGCCAATCCGCGTATGCTGACCCGCGCGCAGGTGTACTTCGTCTGTCTGGAATGCCACGCCAACCTGGCGCAGCCCACGGCGGCGGCAAACGGAACCATCGGCACTGTTCCCCCGGCGTTTCACGACCTGCGCAATCCCCGCTTCCGGAACTGCACCATCTGCCATCAGAAGATACATGGCTCCTACGTGAGCCGGGATTTCCTGAAATGAAATATTTTTGGACATTTCTGCTGCTGGCTTCGGGATACGCCCCGGTCTTCGCGCAAACGGCGCAGCCCGCGCCCTCGCAGACTGACGCCCAGACGGCGCCCGCAAAACCGGATGCAGCCCAAACGCCACCGGCTGCGGCACCCGCACCCGTACAGGCCGCGCCTGCCGCGCCTGCCGCTGCCGCGTCTCCGGCTCCCTCAACCGAACAATGGATCAGCGGCAGCTTCGAGGTGGGCTATCGCTGGACGCCGGAACTTTCGGGCAACATGGATGAGTACCGCAGCGTCGTCAATCTGGGCGCAGGTCCCCGCCTGCTCGACATCGACCTGACCATCATCGACCCCAAGAAGCGGTTTTTCGACCGCCTGGACGCGCGCGCCAGCGGGTGGGGCGATCCTAACAATTCCGTCCACGTGGACGCCACCAAGCTGGGAATCTACGACTTCCGTTTCGACTATCGCAACATGGCTTATTTCAATGCCGTGCCCAGTTTCGCTAACCCTGGCGCCCCGGCCGGCTTCAACGAGCAGGCCTTCGACACTCACCGCCGCATGATGAGCGCAGACCTGGACCTTCTGCCGGGCAAGCACTTCGTTCCGTACCTTTCGTTCGACCATAATTCAGGTTACGGCAACGGCGTCGACACGTATGTCGACTCGTCCAATAACGAGTATGCCGTGCCCACCCTGCTGCGCGATTCGACCAATAACTACCGCGGCGGCGTGCGCGTCGAGTATTCGCATTTTCACGTTTCGCTCGAGCAGGGCGGCACCACTTACAAAGACGACGATTTCGCTTCCGACTCGGGGCTGGAATTCGGCGACAATACGCAACCGCTCCTGGGCCAGGTGCTGGACCTTTCGAGCCTCAAGCAAACCTACGGCATTCGTGGCAGCAGCCTCTATAGCCGGGCACTCCTCACTGCCAGCGCCACGCCTTGGTTGAACGTCTACGCGCAGTTTCTCTATAGCGAGCCCAAGACCACCGTCAACTACGTGGATATCGCCGACGGCAACTTCGCGCTGCTGAGTTCGCTGCTGTTCTACAGCGGCCAGGTGAACCTGGGAACCGGTACGGCCAATCAACCTCACACCACCGCCAGCGGCGGGTTCGAAATGCGCCCGCTCAAGCGCGTGCGCGTGCTGGGCTCCTGGATGACCGACCGCTACCACGACGCCGACTCGCCGCTCCTGAGCCAGCAGATCTACCTCACGCCCACCACCCTCGGTCCGGATTCGATCACCAGCCTCAACTACACTCAATACGTGAACTACAACCAGGGCGAAGTCAACGTCATCTACGATGCCGGCAGGCGGCTCACCCTGCGTGCCGGCTACCGCCGCGTCTGGGGCGACGCCACGGAACTGGCCGGGCAGCTCAGCCAGACCGGCCTGCTGGCCGCGGGCCAGCTCCAGCGCAATATCGCTCTGGCCGGCGCTACCTATCGCGCCTTTGAAAAGCTGTCGCTGAACCTGGATTACGAAGGCGCTTCGAGCGACCACATTTACTTCCGCACCAGCCTGAACGACTATCAAAAGGGCAGGGCCCGGGCGCGCTACCAACTGGCGAGCTCCCTTACCTTGCAGGCCCGCTTCCAGGCGCTCGACAATCAAAACCCGGACCCCGGCATTCGCTACGACTTTCAAAGCCGCGACAGTTCCCTGGGCATCTTTTGGACGCCCAAAGCCGCCAAGCGCATCAGCGTGTCGGGCGAATACGACCGTACCACCTTGCGCTCCAATATCACCTACCTCACCCTGCCGACTCTGGGGTCGGCGGTGTCGGCGTACCGCGATAACGCGCACACGGCCACAGCAACCGTCGACGTGGCCCTGCCCGGCAATGCCAAATTGAGCGTGGGCGGATCGCTGTTCCTGTCTTCCGGCAGCCAGCCCACCAATTACTACCAGCCGATGGGGCGGTTTTCTCTCCCCATTGGCAAGCACGTGTTCTGGAACACCGAGTGGCAGTGGTATGGCTTCAACGATTCCTTTTACGGGTATGAAGGTTTCCGCACGCACATCGTGACTACCGGGCTACGGGTGACTCGTTAGGAGGCTGGCCATGGCGAATCTTCACAGACTGAGTTTGGCCCTACTGGCGGCGTCGGCTGCGTTTGCCGCTGACCCGGCGCAGGGCAACGCCGACAGGGGCGCGAAGCTCTTCCAAAACGAGCAGTGCGTCCAATGTCATAGCGTCAACGGCAAGGGCGGCACGGCGGCGCCCGATCTGGCACGCCGCATGGACCGAGATTACACGCCCGCCGTCATGGCCAGCCTGATGTGGAACCACGCTCCCGAAATGTGGACCGGCATGAAGGCCCAGGGCATCGTCCGGCCGTCGCTCAGCGCCGAATCCGCCGCCGACCTTTTCGCTTATTTCCTGGCGGCGCGCTATTTTGAAAAGCCCGGCGACGCCGGGCGCGGCAAGCTGGCCTTCCACGTCAAGCACTGCGACTCCTGCCACGGCATCGATTCCGCAATCCCCAACGGCGGGCCGCCGGTTTCCGGATGGGACTCCCTCGCCGACCCGATCGCGCTGGCGCAACAGATGTGGAACCACGGCGGAAAGATGCGGGCGGCGTATGCGGCGGCGTCCATCAAATGGACCGAGCTGGTTCCCCAGGAACTCACCGACATTTTGGTTTATCTGCAAAACCTGCCCCAGACGCGTCACCATGCGGAGAGCTTCGAGATCGACCTTTCGGGCAGCGGCGCCGGCCTGTTCGCCTCCAAGGGCTGCACCGAGTGCCACCAGGGCAAAATGGCGCTGGAGAACCTCCTCCGCAATCAGACCCTCACCGAGGTCGCGGTGGACATGTGGAACCACCAGCCGTCCATGAAACAGCCATCGCCGGTTTTCACTCGCCAGGAGATGCGCGACATCATCGGCTACCTTTGGGCCAGGCAATATTTCCGCGGCGAAGGCAATTCCGGCCGGGGCAAGAAAGTGTTCGCGGATAAACATTGCGCCGCCTGCCATGACCAACCCTCCAGCGGCGCCCCTGCCCTCGGCGCCGCCAAAGGCCAGTACTCCGATATCAGCATGATGGCCGCCCTCTGGCAGCACGGCCCGCGCATGTTGGAGCTCATGGGCGAGCGCAAACTCCCCTGGCCGCGTTTCGACGCGCAACAGATGGCGGATTTGATCGCCTATCTCAATTCGCGCTGACGGCTGGCGGCTTTCTGGAAGAATGAAGCTATGTCCGTGGCTTCCGAATTCCTGTTTTACGCCGCCGAAAAGCTGGAGTTGTATCTTAGTGAGGTATGGCTCTCGGCTTGCGATCAGCGGCAATCGAGCAACGGCCCGAAAGGATCTGATTCATGTCAGCCAATGATTACTCCGGGCAGTACAAACAAAGCAAGAACGGTGGAGGAAGCCGGCGGACGATGTTGTCGTGGCTGCTGGGTGGCGGCGCGCTGGCCTCCGCGGCCTCTTTCCTTTATCCGGTGATCCGGTTCCTGAATCCTCCGCTGATCACCGAAGCCGCCGTGAACGAAGTCTCCGGTGGCAAGGTGCGGGACCTGTTGCCGAACTCGGGGAAGGTCGTGAGGTTCGGCAACGAGCCGGCGCTTCTGGTGCGCGTCAGCGACGCCGAGTGGAAGGCGTTTTCAGCCGTGTGCACGCATTTGCACTGCACGGTCCAGTATCGCGCCTCGACCCGCCAGATCTGGTGTCCGTGCCACAACGGCATCTATGACATGAACGGAAGGGTAGTCTCCGGTCCCCCGCCGAATCCGCTCGCTGAGTATGCGGTGAACATCCGCGGCGACGAAGTCGTGATTTCCCGGCGGGCTTAAGGCGGCACACGATGACTGCGAAAATAATCCGTTGGCTTGACGGCAGGCTCGCCCTCAGCTCCATTCGCGAGCTGGCTGCCCATAAAACTGTTCCCGTCCACTCCGCCACCCGCTGGTACTACTTCGGCGGCATCACGCTGTTTCTGTTCGGCATCCAGGTGGTAACCGGGACGCTGTTGCTGTTCTACTACCGCCCGACGGTGGCCGAAGGATTCGATAGCGTGCGCTTCATCGTGACGCGCGTCGAGTTCGGATGGTTGATCCGGTCGATTCATAGCTGGTCGGCGAATCTGATGATCTTTGCCGCGTTTGTGCACATGTTCAGCGTCGTGTTCACTCACGCCTACCGTCCGCCGCGCGAGCTGACCTGGGCGAGCGGCATCGTCCTTCTCGGCCTATTGCTCGGCTTCGGCTTCAGCGGTTATCTGCTGCCGTGGAATCAGGTTTCTTATTTTGCGACCAAAGTAGGGACCGACGTCGCCGCCATCACGCCTTTGGCCGGCCCCGCGATCGCGCGCATCTTGCGCGGCGGAGACGATGTGGGAGCGCCGACCTTGACGCGCTTTTTCGCCCTGCACGTGATGGTGCTGCCGATGCTCACCGCCGGCCTGGTGGCGCTGCATGTCGCGCTGGTCCAGAAAAACGGCATGAGCACGCCGCCCTGGATCTCGCCGTCGCGCGTGAGGCAGATGAAATTCTTCCCGAACTTCTTTTTGCGCGAAGTGATGGTGTGGTACGGAGCCTTGGCCGTGCTCGGCGGGCTGGCCGCGATTTTTCCGTGGGAGCTGGGCGTGAAAGCGGACCCGTTCGCTTCCGCGCCGGCGGGAATTCGCCCGGAGTGGTATTTCCTGGCCCAGTTCTACACGCTGAAACTGATCCCGAGCCACGTCTGGGTGTTCGAAGGCGAGCTTCTGGGGATCGCCGGCTTCGGGGCGCTGGCCGTCTGCTGGGCGCTCATTCCGGTTTGGGGCGTGAATCGCGCCGGCGAAGCACGAATGCGCCTCGTCACCGGCGCGGGGATTTTCCTGGCAACCTATCTGGCCATCTTCACCGTTCTGGGGTACGTCAAATGAAAGCGCTCCTGTTTCTCCTCGCCCCTGCCTTGCTGTTCGGCCAACCGGCGAAAGACACCTGTCTCGAGTGTCATGCCGCCTTGGACGGCGCGATTCAACGCCCGGCGCTACTCATCAAAGACGACGTCCACACTGCGAACGGATTGAGTTGCGCCGATTGTCACGGCGGCGACCGCACCAGCGACGATCCATCGGTCGCGATGAGCAAGGCCAAGGGTTTCCTCGGCAAGCCGAGCCGTATGGCGATTCCGCAGTTCTGCGCGAAATGTCACAGCAATCCGGACTTCATGCGCCGCTTCCGCCCGCAACAGCGCGTCGATCAGTTCGAGCTTTACAAGACCAGCGTCCACGGCAAACGCCTCGCTGCCGGGGATGAGAACGTCGCCACCTGCGTCGATTGCCACAGCGTTCACGATATCCGCGCCGTCAAAGACGGCATGTCCCCGGTTTATCCGCTGCACATTCCGGACACCTGCGGGCGCTGCCATGCCGACGCCAAGAGGATGGCGAAATACGGTATCCCGACGGATCAGCTCGAGCAGTACCTCACCAGCGTCCACTGGAGTGCCCTGGCAAAGCGGGGCGACCTCTCGGCTCCCCAGTGCGCGTCGTGTCACGGGAATCACGGCGCCAAGCCGCCGCAGGTGGAATCGGTAGCCGCGGTGTGCGGAAGCTGCCACGTCCTGTTCGAGCAGCTTTACGACAAGAGCCCCCACGAGCCGGTCTTTTCCGCGTCCGGCGGCGGCGGTGGATGCATCGTGTGCCACAGCAATCACGGGATTCATCAGCCCTCCACGGCCATGCTTGTGGGGCCTAACGCTGTGTGCTCACAGTGTCACGAGCCGTCGACGACGGGCGGCAAAGCCGCGGAGCGGATGGCCGGGTGGATCGACACGCTGGGCGCGTCCCTCAAACACTCCGACGAGGCTCTGGCCAGAGCCGAAAGGTACGGCATGGAGGTTTCCGAAGCGCAGGCGCGTCTCATGGACGGCCGGGAAGATCTGATCAAGGCTCGCCTGGCGCTGCATTCATTTCACCCCGAGGAGATGCACAAACCGATCGAAGCCGGGATGGCGATCGCCGGCGAAACGTTGCGCGCCGGCCAGGCCGCGCTCAAGGAGAAAGATTTTCGCCGCCTCGGGCTTGCGGTTTCCGCGTTGTTTATCGCCATCACCCTGGCGGCCATCTGGCTGGTGCTCCGGCGGCTGGAAGCCAACGGCTCGGGTTACCTCGAAGCTCCGCCGCGGAATTAGGCTGCTAAAGGAAAGGGAGAATCATGAAAGCCATCGCTCGTCTGCTTTGGATCGCCGCGGCAGTGATTGCTTCAGCCGCCCTAATCGCCGTACTTATCTGGGAGCGGCGGCCTGCGGATGCGCGACGCGCTCTCTATGTCGTCGGCGTTCCGGAGCGGGGTGCCACGCTGTTTTATGGACAGAAGCAGTGCTCCGTTTGTCATTCCATCAATGGCTCGGGTGGACGGATCGCGCCCGATCTTTCCGCCACGCGTCCCGGCACGCCGGCCATGGGCTGGCTGGCAGCCGTTCTTTGGAACCACGCTCCGGGAATGTTCCGGCAGATACGCAGCGGCAAGTCTTACCCGCAGTTGAATACCGGAGAGATGGCTGACATCCTCGCGTTCCTCTATCAGGCAGCCAATGTTGATCGTCCGGGCGATCCGGTGGCCGGCCGCCGCGTGTTCCGCGAAAAAGGCTGCGTGCACTGCCATGCGGTGCGCTCGGAAGGCGACAAATCGGCGCCGGATCTGGCCGCGGTGGCGATGGCCGGCGGATCGAGCGAGTGGATGCGCGCGATGTGGAACCATACGCAATCGATGATCGATCCGATCACCAAGGCGCTCGGGCATTGGCCGCAGTTCACGGGCAGCGAGATGAACGACCTGGTCGCATACGTGGGGGAGGGGAACCAAAAGGCACGCGCATCCGGGAACGCGGGCAGCGCCGAGCTCGGCTGGAAGGTGTTCCAGGCCCGATGTATCGAGTGCCATTCCGTCCGGGGAAACGGCGGCAAGCTGGGTCCGGAGCTGGGACCGGAACACGATCTGCCGCTCACCACGGCCGCATTTGCGAGCGAGCTGTGGAATCACGCGCCCGCCATGCTGCGGCTGGGCCGCGAGAACGGCACCGCGATGCCCACGCTTCAGCGCGACGAAATGGCTGACCTGGCGGTATTTCTCGCCAGCCTGCGATACGTCGAGCCCACCGGGTCTTCCCTGGTGGGCGAAAGCGTATTCAGCGCGCGAGGCTGTGCGCGATGCCATGGACCGGAGGCAGACGGCACGCGACTCGGGCCGCGTCTGACGGCCGGCGACGACGCGTACACGGCTGTTTCGTTTACCGCCGCGTTGTGGAAGCATGGCCCCCGGATGGTCGATCGCGTCGAAGAGATGGGCACTTCGTGGCCCACTCTGGAAGCAACCGACATCGGCGACCTGGTCGCCTTCCTGAACGTGCCGCGGCGGCAGAAGTGACCATCTGTGCGAATCGCCTGAACGTCGCGCGCCCAGGTAGTAGTTCGAGCAGTGGTTGATCGCCTATCTGAATTCGCGCTGACGGCCGCCCGCCGCTCTTCTGCCACAATGAAGTTATGTCCGTGGCTTCCGAGTTCCTGGATTATTCCGCCGAAAAGCTGGAGTTGTATCTGGATCGCATCGAAACCTGCGTCGACAAGCTCACGCCGGAACAGGTCTGGGCCCGTCAATCGGAGAACGAAAACGCGGTCGGCAACCTTATCCTGCATCTGGAAGGCAACATCCGCCAATGGATCTTAGGCGGTGTGGGCGGCGAGGTCGATATCCGCGACCGCAATGCCGAGTTCGATGCCCGAGCCGGCTCTTCGCCGGATCAACTGAGAGCCAGCCTGCGCGCCACCCTCCGCGAGGCCGCCGCCATCGTTCGCAACGTACCCCCCGAACGCCTCACCGAGCGCATCCACCCCCAGGGATACGATGCCAGCGTCCTGGAGGCCATCTACCAGGCCGTCCAACACCTTGCAGGCCACGCCTTTCAGATCATGCTGCTGACCAAGCTCCACACCAGCCAGGATCTCGGTTTCTTCGCAAACCTGCGCCAATCCTCGGCAGTCGAGCCCGGCCGCCCATAATCAGAGACCGTCAGGAGCTGTGAAGAAATCAAATCGCAGGCCAAAGGCCTACTCCACAAGTCTGCAAGGCGTTGATGCGCCAACCGTGGAGTAGGCGTTTTCGCCTGCGATCGGCCGCAGGGCCACTTCTACCTCGGGCTGATCGCGCGGCAGGTCAAAACGCGCACTCAGGCGGCATAGCCAGACGATCGGAAAGAAGCAGTCCCATCAGTGTTCATCTGTGGCTATTATTCTTTCGCGCCTTCTTTGGTCGCGGCTCGGTTACTTCCAGATCTCTTCCAGCTTCGCAAGCGCTGCTTCCAGCGGTTGCGGCTTCTGGAGCACGCCGGCGAACAGGTCGCCTTTTTCGGCGAAACGCTGGCGCGCGTTGCGCAGGTGGAATTGCAGTGGATGGAGACCGCGGCCGACCTCTTTCCATTCGAGCGGCGTTGCCACCGGCGCGCCGGGGTAGGCGCGCAGCACATACGGCGCGGCGATCGTCTTCGAACTCGCGTTCTGCAGGTAGTCGAAATAGACGCGGTCGTTTTGGCGCTTCGCAACCGTGCGCGGCGCGGTAAACAGCTTCGGCTCCTGGTGCGCGGCCAGGCGTGCGATCAGGTCGGCGAAGTTGCGCGTTTCCTCGAAACTGTAAATCGGCTCGACGGGCACGTAGATGTGCATGCCGTCGCCGCCGGTCGTCTTGGGATAGCCGGTGAGGCCGATGCGGTCGAGAATCCTCTTGACCACCAGGGCAGCCTCCACGATTTTGTCGAAACTGCACGCTTGCGGGTCCAGGTCGATCAGCAGAAAATCCGGCTGATCGAGGTGCGGCGAGCGGCTCAACCAGGGGTTGTGGTCGATGCATCCCAGGTTCACCAGATAGAGCAGGCTGGCGCGGTCCTCCGCAAAGACGTACGAAATCGGAGCCTGGTTGTGCGCGGAGGGAATGCTTTCGGTGCGCAGCCAGGGAGCGAAACTTTCTCCCGCGCGCTTCTGGAAGAAATACTCGCCGCGAATGCCGTTCGGGTAGCGTTTGAGCGACAGCGGGCGGTCTTTCAGGTGGGGCAGGATCAGCCCGGCGACATCGCTGTAATAACTGAGCACGTCGCCTTTGGTGTAGCCTTCGTCGGGGTAGTAGACCTTGTGGAGATTGGTCAACTTGAGGGTGCGGCCGTCAACCGTGACCGTAGCCTCCTTAGCGTCGTCTTTCACCAGCTCGCGCACCACCGCGCCGGCCGGTTTGTCTTGCCTCAAGCCCAGATAAACCGGCGCACGGAGACGGCGGTCGGGGGTCCAGTTGGCGAACTTAACCTGGCAGACCAGCTCGGGTTTCACCCACGTCATGGTTTTATCGGGCGAAGGGCGCGGGGAAAACGGGCAGACGGAAGTTTCGAGCGGCTTCAAACGCGCCGCCAGGTCGTCGAGCGTCCGCTGGTCGAAACCGGTGCCGAGGTTCCCCACCCATTGGAGCGACTCCTTTTCGTGCACCCCCAGCACCAGCGCGCCGAAGTGCGAACGCGCCCCCTGCGGCGCGGTGAACCCTCCGATGACGAATTCCTGCTCGTGAACCAGCTTGATTTTCTGCCAGTCGCTGGAGCGCCGCGATTCGTAGACGCTCGCGGTGCGCTTGGCCATGACGCCTTCCAGGCCGTTTTCGCGGGCGGCTTCGAGCAGCGCTTCGCCGGTCTCGGCCGGAAACGCCTCGGAGATCCGCAGCACGCCGCCGGGCGTTACGACTTTTTCGAGCAGCGCCCGGCGATCCGCCAGCGCGGCTCCGCGCAGATCGTAGCCGTCCAGATAGAGCAGGTCGAACACGAAATAGACCACCGGCGCCGCATGCGCCATGCGTGCCACCGCGCTCTCGTCGGCATTGGTGATGCGGGGTTGGATCAGGTGGAAGCGCGCCACGCCCTTCTCGTCCAAGGCGGCGATCTCGCCATCCAGCACGGCCTGGCGCGCCGCGATTTGGTGAGGGACTATCGCCAGCTCGGGGTATTGGCGCTCGGAGCGGATGCCGTTTCGCGAAACCAGCCGCAGCTCCTCGTGATCGACGAAGGCGATGGCGCGCACGCCGTCCCACTTCACTTCCAGCAGCCAGTCGCCGCCGCGGGGCGGATGGTCGGCCAGCACGGCGGTCATAGGCTCGATGACATCGGGCATGGCCGCCGCACGCGCGCCTGGAATGCGGCTGACATTGAGTCTCTTGGGGGCGCCGGACTTTGTTCTTGGGGCAGCCGGTTTCGGCGCCGCTGCTTTGCGCGCCGGGCCGGCACGGCCGGCCGGCCGGCTCTCCCAAACCCGATCCGCCGCGCCGGCAGTAGGCCGCTTGCTTGTGCGCGCCGGCAGGTTCTGCGCAATCTCTTCCTGGGTACGGCCGGAGAGTGCGCTGTGCGCCTGGGCTTCCAGATCCCACCCGGCTATGGCGAACTCATCGCGCTTCTTGAGCAGCAGCCATTCGTTGCCTTTGCCGCGCCCTTTCATGCGTACCAGGGCAAAGTTGCCGCGCAGCTTTTCGCCGTGCAGGTAGAATTTGAAATCGCCTCGGGCCAATTGTTCGTCGGCGGAAGCGTCGCCCAGCAGGTCGAAAGTTCCGCGGTCCCACAACATCACGCTGCCGGCGCCGTAATTGCCGGCGGGAATCGTGCCCTCGAAATCGCCGTAGTCGATGGGATGGTCTTCCACCTGCGCCGCCAGGTGCTTCACGTCGGCATCGAGAGTCGGCCCTTTGGGTACGGCCCACGACTTGAGCACGCCACCGATCTCGAGCCGGAAATCGTAATGCAGGCGCGTGGCGTCGTGCCGTTGGACGCAAAAATAATGAGGCGGAAACCGCGCGTCCCGCCCTTGCGCCGGCCCCGGTTCCGGCGTCTTTTCAAAGCGGCGCTTGGCCGCGTACTCTTCGAGCGGCATAAATCCCTTTACATCCTAGCATTTACAATCGCAAGCCCGATGTTGTATCTTGGAGATCGGCTGTTATGTCTGCAAGCGTCTGGAAAGGTCAACTGACTTTCGGGCTGGTATCGTTCCCCATCCGTCTGTTCAGCGCCGCCCGCAGCGAAACCATCAGCTTCAATCAACTCCACAAAAGCGATAATTCGCGCATCCGCCAGGTGACTTATTGCCAGGCGGAAGACAAGCCGGTACCGCGCACCGAACTCGTGAAAGGTTACGAATACGAGAAAGACCGTTACGTGGTAATCGACGACGAGGACATCAAGAAGGTGGCGCCCAAAACCGCCAAGGTGATGGAGATCCTCGAGTTCGTCAAGGCCGAACAGGTAGACCCCGTCTACCTGGAAAGTTCCTACTACGTGGCGCCCGACGAAGGCGGCGAGAAGCCCTACGCGCTCCTGTTTCAGGCTCTGCGCGAGTCGAAATATTACGCGGTTGCCAAAGTTGCCATGCACAGCCGCGAGCACATCATTGTGCTTCGCCCGGGGGCCAAGGGCATTCTTTCCCACACCATGTTCTATCAGGACGAAATCCGCCAGGTAGAGGAATTCCGTACCGACACGACCCTGGTGAAGGAAAAGCAACTGGAAATGGCGAAGATGCTCATTTCTTCGCTCGAAGCCGACTTTGAGCCGCGGAAATATCGAGACGAGTACCGCGAGAACCTGCGCATCATGATCGAAGCCAAGATCGCCGGCCGCAGCGTGGTGGAAACCCCCGCCGCGCATGTCGCGCCCGTGATCGACATCATGGAAGCGCTCAAGAAAAGCCTGGCCGAGAAGCGCAAGCCGGCGCAGGTAGCTATGGAAAGCGTACCCGCCGAAGCTATGGCTGAATCGGAAGCCCCAAAGAAACGCGTGCGAAAGAGCTCGGCCGGATAGCCTCGATTACCGACAAGTTTCTACCGCGGTGAGGAATCAGCACGCGTCTACTTAGCCGCACACGCACAGCGTGCTCCACCGGCGACGGCGGCGGCTGACGCTCCGGCGGAATTCCCTCGGGATACACCGACGAACGGCGCTCCACACCATCCCGCGGCCGGAACCTGGCGCAGAAACACGCGCGCATCTCTCCAGGTCCGGGCCACTTGGCGTACAGGCCGCTCGTCATCCGGTCGATGAGCCAGCACGCCTCGCTTTCGTAGTGCGCCAGATCGCACAGCAGCAGCGCCAGCGACTTGCGCGCCTCACGCCCGCCAGGGAAAGAGCCGAGAGCCGCCAGCCCGGTAATGAGCCGTTTGGCGACGTACGGGCTCAGTGGAATTTCCGCGCATTGCTGCTTCATGCGCGAGCGCATTTCAAGGCGGTTGGCGATATGCTCGCTCACTGGAATTTTGGTTCGTTGCCAATTCACCGGCGACCCCTTCGCGGACCTCTAATGCAGACTGTCCGTAAACGGCGCCACGCCCGACGCGCGAGCCCAGAACAGGCCCGAGCCCGAACCGCTGGCGCCGATCGTAATGGCCGTCCCCATTAAGGCAGGGTTCGGCGCCGCTGACACCGCGTCTCTTTGCAGCGTGGGTAACAGCAGGCCGCAAACCCCGGCCACCGTGGTCGCGCCCACAGCGATTTCCGTGGCTGCCTGGTTGGTAGCGAAATTGGCCTGGCCCTTGATATAAGCTCCGATGGCCGCACCGACCGCAGCATCCGTGCAGCCGCGCAGGATCTTCGACGCCAGGCTCTTACCGGCGGCCGCGGCCACCAATTGCGTAGCCGTCGAATTCTCGATGTGCCCCAGCCGGTGGGCGGCAGCCACCGCCCAGATTTGCGGCGCCGGGACGTCCTGCTTGGCCCCGCTGACGTCCGCTTCCCACAGGGTGAGCGTGTTGCCCAGGCTCACCTGTGGGGAGAAGCTGACCGTCTGGGCGTGGACGCCAGTGGCCAGCGCCACACCCAGGAGTATCCACTTGTGCATGTCAGGCCGCCGCGGGAGCCGCCGTTTTGACGGTCCAATAGTTGTTTGGCCCAAAAATGGAGTTGATCGAGACCAGGACACAGACGGTCCCATCGCCGGCGGTATAGGTCTGCCCGGCCGCGGTGTAGACCGTCGGCGCGGCGTTGTCATAGTATCCGTCGCCCACGGCCGCGCCAACCGGATTCGAGACGACCGGCGTCGGCGCGGGCGTCACGGTCGGATTTGCGGCCTTCGGCGGCGGGAACGGCTGGCCACTCATCAGCGCCATGGTGCCCAGGATAGAATTGGCGAGCTGGGCCGGCGTCCATGCGAAGGTGCCATACAGGCAGTTCGCGATTTGGTACGGTGCCTGCGGGTAGCTCGGTGAGATCGCTGTGATGAAGTTGATGTAGGAAAGACCGGTGTTTGGATCGGCCGTTATCCCTGAAAGATACAACGTCTGGACCGTAAGAGTGACGGTGATCCCGAACTCGCTTTCAATGAGCGCGACGGCCTGCATCGCCCACTCGTAGATCTCATCGTAAATGTTCTGCGTTGGCGCCGGCGTAACCGGTTGTGTTGACATACTTTCTCCCTATTTCGTGTTGAAGTTTTTGATGACTGCCGGCTTACCGATGATCTGAGTACAACCAGCGTAGATTTTCAGTTCCGCGATGCTCTGCGGTCGGGTCTCGTATGGCGAGAGCCCCGCGAGGCCGCCCGCCGCCAGCAGCTCCGCCACCAGCTCGGAGCACACTTCCTCGTGCGAATTGGGCCTGTACCAGAGCGGCAGATCCTGTACCACCGGGATCAAGCGGGCAACGTACGCCCCCAGTTCCAGCACGTTGTAGCGGTCGCGGTTTACACGCGCCATGGCGAACGCCCACAGCCGGTCCCAATCCAGATACCGTCGAATCGCGTCGGAGATTCGCAGCACCCACACCCGGTCGCCCGGGCCGCACATCGCGAGCCGCGCCGTTAGCGCGTTGATCTGCACTCCGTTTCGACCGTTGAGAATGGTGCATTCGACGATCTGCAGTTCCGTCTGCGGCTGCCCATCCACGTTCAGCAGCGGGTCCAGAACCATTGCCACATGCGAGAGCTTCGACCCCGTCAGCCATTCGATCGCGCCCGAAACCAGCCCCGTGCCGCCAAATGCAATGACGTCGCCGCCGCGAAAGCCGGTGTCCGCCGTCACGGCCGCCCCGCCACAATCTGCGCTCCGGCCACGGCCAGGCTTGTCACCGGATTCAGGTTTCGATAGATCACGGCGGCGTTCAAACCGTAGCCGAGCAGCCGGTCGTACCAGTGCGGCCTGCTCAGCTTGTCGATGCTGGCCGTGGTCTCTTCCACGTTCCTGCCGATGCCGTTCCAGGTGCGGAGATAGCCGGGCCAATCGCGCCGGAAATCCACGCTCATGGCCGAGACGTCCCCGGCCGCGCGTTCCACCGCTTTGGCCGTGCCCTGGTACCGGTTGAACAAGCAATCGGGATTGTGATCGCAATCGAGAAACAGCGGCAGCCCGTTTTCCACCTGTGCCGCAATCCCCGCTGAATGGGCGAGCACCGGCTGCAACTGGCCGTCCAACGCTTCGGCCACGCCCAGCGCGCTGTCGGCACGTGCCAGCGCGTCCCCGATGCGCGCATCGGCGGTCGTCCGCACTGCCTGCGCCTCCCTCACCAGGTCCGCACGCAAAGCCGCTACTTCGCGTTCGGACCTGGACAAAACATCGCGCCGCGCCGCCGTCACCTCGCCTTCGAGATCGCGCCGCGCGCCGCGCAACTCCTCCACCAGGGCAGCCCGTGTGCCGCGGACTTCCTGGCCGGCAGCCTCCACCGTGGCCGTCGCCGCCCGCTCCAGCCGGATCGCGCCCACCGCGAGCCCTACCAACACCACCTGCAGTAGGCACCGCAGCACATGCTCCAGACTTTTCATCGAAAAATCTTTCCTCCAACCGCACGCTACTCCCGCGACTGTCGGCTCCAAGGACGCTTTTCGAGGAAGTCGTTGGATTGGTTAGGGAAATTTTCTTCGAAGTTCCGTGACTGGGAGTCCCGCGAGGGGAATTTGCCCCACAACAAATGGGTCAGCTAATTTTCCTCCCTCGGCCCGCGCCGGTTTTGAGCCGGCGACCTCCCGATGGAGTAACGTGGAAATAGCTATGGATACTCCCGGCTCGTCCCGGCTCATTGTGGGCATCACTGGCGCCACGGGCGCGATTTTTGGCGTGCGCCTGCTCGAAGCGCTGGCCAACTCGGGCGTCGAAACCCACCTGGTAATCAGCAAGTGGGGCGCGGCAACTCTGTTACATGAAACGCCCTACTCGGTGGAACAGGTGGAGCGCCTGGCCGGCCGGCACTATTCGCCCAACGACCAGGGAGCGGCAATTTCGAGCGGTTCGTTCCTCACCCGCGGCATGGTGGTGGCGCCTTGCAGCATGCGTACGGTGGCGGCAATCGCCACCGGCCAGGGCGAGCACCTGGTGCATCGCGCCGCCGACGTGGTTTTGAAAGAACGGCGCAAACTGGTGCTGGTGGCGCGCGAGGCGCCGCTCAGCGAAATCCACCTGGAGAACCTGTACAAGCTGGCGCGGATGGGGGTGGTCATCATTCCCCCGGTGCCGGCCTTCTACAATCACCCCCAGTCGATCGAAGAGATGATCGACCATATTGTCATGCGGATTCTGGACCAGTTCGACATTCACCTGGATCTGCGCGCCCGCTGGGATGGCCGTATGCGGGCGCGCCGGGAGCGGGTCGAATCGTGACAACGCCAGCCGTCCCCACCGTGAGACTCGGCCTGTTCAGCATCGGCCTGGACGTTTACTGGCCCCAGTTCGAGGGTCTGCGCGAACGCCTCCTCGGCTATAACCAGGCGGTGGCGCGGCGCCTCGAGCGGCCGGGCGTGGAGATCGTCAATCTCGGCTTGATCGATAACCCCCAGGCAGCCGCCGAGGCGGGGCATCAGTTCCGGCGCGCCGACGTGGACGTCGTCTTTCTGCACGTCGCCACCTACGCGCTGTCTTCCACGGTTCTACCGGTGGTGCGGCGCGCCAAAGTTCCGGTGGTGATTCTGAATCTGTCGCCCGGCGAGGCCATCGATTACGCCGCATTCAACCGCATGGGCGATCGCGGGCGCATGACCGGGGAGTGGCTGGCGTGGTGCCAGGCTTGCCCGGTGCCGGAGATCGCGAACGTCTTTCAACGCGCGCGCATTCCCTATTTCGAGGTCACCGGCATGCTGGAGCGCGACCCCGACGCGTGGAAAGAAATCGGCGAGTGGGTGGACGCCGCCCGCGTGGCCTCGGCGATGGAGCACAACCGCCTCGGCCTGATGGGTCACTACTACGGGGGAATGCTGGACATCTACTCCGACCTCACGCGCCAGTGCGCCGGCTTCGGTGGCCATATCGAGATGGTGGAAGTGGACGAACTGGCCGCGCTCATCGCCCAGGTCACGCCCGAAGAATGCGCCGCCCGCGTGGCCTTGTTTCGGGATGTTTTCGACGTGCAGCCGGATTGCTCCGAGGCCGAACTGGCGCGCTCGGCGCGAACTTCGGTGGCGCTCGACCGCCTGGTGGCCGGCCACGCCCTGGGATCGTTGGCGTATTACTATTCGGGCACCGGCAATGCCGCCAACGAAGATGCCATCGGCAGCATCATTGTGGGCACCAGCTATTTGACGGCGCGCGGCGTTCCGGTCGCGGGAGAGTATGAAGTCAAGAACGTGCAGGCCATGAAGATCATGGACGCGTTCGGGGCGGGCGGATCGTTTTCGGAATACTACGCCTGCGATTTTCGCGATGATGTAGTGCTGCTAGGCCACGACGGCCCCGGCCACATAGCCATCGCCGAGGGCAAGGTGAAGGTGAAGCCGCTGGGCGTATATCACGGCAAGGTGGGCAGCGGCTTGTCGGTCGAGATGTCGGTGAAACACGGACCGGTCACGCTCCTCTCGGTAGTGGAGACGGCGGCCGGAGAGTTGAAGCTGCTAACGGCCGAAGGCGAATCCGTGCCCGGTCCGATTCTCGAAATCGGCAACACCAACAGCCGCTACCGTTTCCCCATCGGCGCCCGGCGTTTTATCAGCGATTGGAACGCGCACGGCCCCGCCCATCATTGCGCCATCGGCGTGGGCCACATCGGGTCCAAGATTGAAAAGCTCGGGCGGCTGCTGGGATTTCAGACGGCGAGGGTTGGCTGAAGGCGGCGCGATTTCGTCCCGTGCAGATACGTCCGGCGCGCGTTCACGAGACTGGGATGGAGCTATCGAGCCCTCTCCATCACCGTGCGTAGGATACTGTTGATCCGGGTCGAGTAACCCTGGCCAAACTGCATGAGCCAGTCGTAAACTTCCCGGTCGATGCGAGCGGCCACCAGTACCTTAGGGGTTCGGCGGAATTGCGCCAGTTGCTCGTCGGTCAGGGGAGGAATGTCCGAGTAGTCAATCCCGGAATCGTCTCCGGCGGCCTGCCGCTTCGCGATCCGGGACAATACCGCCTTTTGCTTTTTAGTCGGCGGCTTGCTGAACATAGATTCGGCGCTCACGCTGATTAGTTTCGCGGCCGAGATGATGCGGATGGTTTCTTCTTCGCCATTTTTATCCTCCATGCGATATACGTGCACGACCAGCAGCACCGCCCCCTCGATGGCTCCAATGGCGTGCCACCGCTGCTCGCCGGCGTGGGGATCGTCGAAAACGAGTGCCGCAGTTTGAACCCGATGCCGCCGTGCTTGAGTTGGTTGATCCAGTTCTTTTCGCTGTCCCATTCAAACCGCATCGTTATACAAAATGTATAACGTCCGCTTTGGGAAGTCAATGTCGTCAAGCGCGGCGTCTATTCCGCCCCAAAGGTCCCAGTGATCCCACGCGCGATCTGTCTCGGTTACGACGTGCTCCCAAAGGGAGAGGAGTTCCTTCCTGGACTTGATTCGGAGCACCCGTGACGCATTTCCCATACCGGCCATCGTACTTCTCCTGCGAAGGCCCGGAGCGGCTCTTGCAATATCCTAGGACCCGCGCCCGGGGTACAACCGTTTTCGGGGCGGAACGGTCGCGGGGTTTCGCCCATCAGTCCGATTTCTCCACGGCCGGCCGCTCACAATAGCCAGGAGATATCGGGAAAATCCCCAATAGGGGGTCCGTGCTACCCTTGGGCTGAGAGTGTCCCCATTTTGTGATTTTGCTCAATATTAGCGATAACTGGACATCCCTTCACGGCAGCCCTGGTGCACCCGCCGATCTGAGACACGTTGGCCGGGGAAGATGAAGCCTCAACCGCAAACCAGCTTGGAGTGTTTGCTGATTGCCGACGACCTCACCGGCGCGTGCGATGCAGCGGTTGCTTTTGCCGCTCGCGGCGCCGAAACGGAGGCGGTTCTCGATCCCGGCGGCCGGAACCCCGGCTCGGAAGTGGTCGCGCTGAGCACCGACACCCGTGACTTCCCGAATAAAATCCCGGACGATATCCTGACGGAATTCATGCAGGATCTCGCCTCTCGGGTCCCTCCGGCGCAGGTGATTTTTAAGAAAATCGACTCCACCCTGCGTGGGAATGCGGGCGCGGAGATCGTGGCCGTGGCAGCCGCTTTCGCTTGCGAGGCGGTGCTGGTGACACCTGCCTTCCCCGCCATGCAGCGCGTGGTGGAATCGGGCTACCTGTGCGTGACCAGCCAGGAGACGTTCGCGCCGATCGATCTGGCCGCCTATTTTCGCGGGCAGGGCGTTGCCGAATGTCACCAGGTGAAGGCGTGGGACGTGGAGACGGCCCTGGTTTGGGGAAAAAGATTTCTTTCCGTCGACGCAGGCTGCGACCAGGATCTGGACAGCATCGTCCACGCCGGCCTGGGGTGGCATCGCAGAGCTTTGTTTGCGGGCTCGGGTGGTCTGGCCGCTGCCCTGGCGCGCGCGCTGCGGCCACAACCGGCCGCCCGCTTGCGGACCGATCGGCCCGCTGCGCCGGCCATTTTCTGCATCGGCTCCGACCACCCTGCCACCTTGGAACAGCAAGCCGATCTGCTCAGCCGGCGGCCGGCGGTGTGGCTTGACGCGCGCTCGGCATCGCCGGGCCAAGTCATCGCCAGTCTGCGGCAGTCCAAGCACGTTGTTCTCCGCATGCCGCGTGGAGCCACCCCGGCGGCACTGGTGCGCGACCTGCTTTTCCCCGCGGTCGAAGATGCCGGCGGCTTGTTGCTTTCCGGAGGGGATACGGCGTCCCTGGTATGCCGCGCCCTGGGCGTGGATTCGATCCGCCTGGTGGATGAAGTCACCACCGGCATTCCATTCGGCGTGCTGCGCGGCGGCTTCGCGGACGGCCGCATCGTAGTCACCAAATCGGGCGCCTTCGGCAATGCGGACGCGCTGGTTCCGGTGGCCGATTTCTTTACTGCTGGGGCGAGCGCGAACGGTGTCCCGGCAAGCTCGTGAGGAAGCAGGCTACTTGCCGGCGGGTTCGACCGCGCGTACCTGCGCCAGCCGCTGGCGGTATTGCCGCTCCAGCGCCTTGCGCCATGCGCCTGGTTTGACGCCCCGCGTGGCGGCTGTCTCGCGCAGGCTCTTCTCGGCGTTGGCGATGCCGGAGTAGATGCCGCCCGTCAGTCCTGGCTGGCTCGGGTCGTACACAAAGCCGTCGTACTCGAATCCGAAAAAGGTGAGCGCGGGCAACGGGGTGAGATAGTTATTCGGAAGGCCGACCCTTTCGAATGGGAACCCCGCCGCCCAATCCTGGTGATAACCAGCCTGCATGTTGGCCGGGTTGATCGACACCTGGGCGTGGGTCACGCAATTGCCGCGCGGTATGTGGTAGCGCGCCAGCAACATCTCGGTAAGCACGGCAGCCGACCGAACCTGGGCCGGGCTGATGGCCGGCGCCTCGGCGGAGCCGCCGGGCCCGGCTCCCCGCGCCGGTGTCTGTGCCTCGAACGATATCCCCAGGAAGCTTTCATTCAGGTTGAGGTACAGCCATCGGTCGTCGGCCCAAACCGAATGACCCGCGTGGTAGGCCACGTCCGATTCGCGCACCACCCGGTAGACCCGCCCGAAACGGTCGATAACGAAATGATAGGCCCGTTGGCGCCGGACGTATTCCAGCAGAGATTCGCCGGCGCGTTTCAACTCGCGATTCTCTCCCGGCAGGAACGGAAGCTGCGGGCTCTCGGTCGAATGGAAGACAATTCCGGCCGGATCCTGGCGGCGCACGCCATGGGAAGATTCGGTCCCGGAGACCGGAAACGCAAGGTAGGCTCGAGGATCCGTGGACACCGTATAGCGGCTATCGATGCGCAACCCGTTGCTATAAACCTCGGCCTGCTCCGAGTTGTCCACCTGCCACACCTCGGGCAGTCTGGGCGGGCTAACCACCACGGGCGCGGCGGCCGGCGGAACACGAACATCGAGGCGCGCCGGCGTCGCCGCGAATGCTCTCCACAGGATCGCGCCGCCGAAAAACAAACCCGCCGCCACGGCGCCAGCCGCCACCGGAATCAGATATTTCCGGCGCCTGCACCGGGGAAGAACCGTCGTCGGCCCGACGATCCGGAGAAAGCGCAGCCGCGTCACCGGATCGCCAATGTGCCTGGCGATGCGATCGACCACGGGCCGCGGCGACGGTGGCTGTGTGGCATTCGGCATGATTGCGTCGCTATAGCTGTCCCCGTTTAGCAGTGGCGGCGCCGCCCAAAGAATCTCAACCATTCTTAAATCTGAGAGAAATTCCCGCCTGGCGCAACTATCAATCCGATCCGAAGACCGTCGCGCGGCGGATCGAATGGCAGGTAAATCGATGAGCAACGCTGAACAGACCTATACCCAACCTCTGGGCCTCGACGTGGGCACAAGCCGTATCGTGGTGGCCCGGGCGGACGAAAAGAAATATCGCTACGACTCGCAGCTCAACGCCTTCTTGACGCTACCCTATTCCAAACTGGCCGAAAGCCTGCTGGAACGCGAAAACGTGTTCCACCAGGTCCAAGGCTCCGAACTGCTGGTAGCCGGCAACGACGCGCAGCGTTTTGCCGAAGTCTTCCACGTGGAGACCCGCCGCCCGATGAAGAACGGCGTGCTCAATCCCGACGAGCCACACAGCCTGGCAGTGGTCCGCAGCATCGTAGCCAGGCTGATCGGCACGGCCGCGGCGCCCAGGCAGCGCGTCTTTTTCAGCATTCCGGCCCCCGGCGACAACGGCGAAGGAGGCCTGGCGTATCACACCGCTTCCATCCGCCAGATGCTGACCGAACTGGGCTATGAAGCCACGCCGATCGAGGAAGGCCTGAGCGTGGTCTTCGGCGAGCTGGGCAACTCCAACTTCAGCGGCATCGGAATTTCCTGCGGCAGCGGCCTGTGCAACGTCTGCCTGGCCGTGCTTTCGGTTCCGGTGATCAGCTACAGCATTGCCAAGGCCGGCGACTACATCGATGCCCAGAGCGCCCTGGTAACCGGCGACCGCGCCACCCGCCTGCGGGTGCAGAAGGAACAATCCTTCCACCTGAACGGCTTTTCGGGCGACCGCGTGAAGAACGCGCTGAACGTATACTACCGCGATATGATGACGGCGTTGGCTGATTCTCTCCAGGCCCACATCGCCTCCTCGCAGAAACTGCCCCGAATCGACCAATCCGTCCCGCTCGTGCTGGGCGGAGGCACCGTGTTGCCCCAGGGCTTCCTGGAGGGTTTCGCCGAGGTGATGCGCGCGCACGAACTGCCCCTGCGGCTTTCCGAAATCCGGGTCTCGGCCGACCCGCTCAATTCCACCGCCCGCGGCGCCCTGATGGCCGCCCTCTGCTGAAGTGGGACAGACGATCGCTTTCCGTCGTCTGTCGCGCCTGGGCAAGGGACGTGCTTCCCATATCGCCCTCCCGCGGGGCATACTGGTTATCGAAACCAGGTTTGCCGCATGATCAGAGTCGCGCTGCCATTTGGAAGCCGCACGCCGGAAAGTAAGCGCGGTTCCTACCGTGAAGCGCTGGCTGCCGCCGGCATAAAACCAGTTGAGAATGCCACCGGCCTTGCCGGTCTCGACGGCCTGCTGCTCGCCGGAGGATCCGATGTCGATCCCGCGTTGTACGGCGCCCCGCGCCGCCCCGAAACGGGCCCACCGGACCACGATCGAGACAGCCTGGAGACCGCCCTGTTACGCGAGGCGCTGGACCGCAACCTCCCGGTTCTTGCGATCTGCCGCGGGCTCCAATTGTTCAACGTTGCCCTGGGAGGTACGCTGGTCCAGCACATTGAGGGACACCTCTGCCCTCAGCAGCAGGCGGGACACGCGATAACGGTCGCATCCGGCAGCAGGCTGAAATCGCTCCTGGAAGTCGACCAATACGCCGTGAATTCACGCCACCATCAATGCGTGGACCAGGTGGCAAGCGGGCTTGTGGTTGCCGCGAGAGCGCCGGACAACGTAATCGAGGCGCTGGAGTTGCCCGGAAAGCGTTTCGTGCTGGCGGTGCAGTGGCATCCCGAGGATCGTGCGGACTGGCCGGACGCCAAGCTCTTTGAGGCCTTCCGGGACGCCATGAAACTCTCTAGCGAAGGATGATGTGATCGGCGTTTTGCGGTGATGCTATCTGGTCAGGCAAGCCGGACATGCGGATAGGCCGCAATCCTGGTGTCCTCAGTCATAATAGGACACTGAAGCACGCGGGCCGTTGCCACCAGCAATTGGTCGGCTGGATCGCGATGGAAAGGTTGCGGCAATTGAGTGGATTCCACCACGATTCGCGGCTGCAGGTGCAGGAGAGACACACCCGGCCCAGCAAGGGCGCTTTCCATCCAAAGCCCGACTGTCCGATCCAGCTTCAGCCTTCCGTACTCCACCAGCTTGGCGACTTCCCAACACGAGATGACGCTCACGCCGAAGACGCGGTCAGGACCGAGTTCGAGAAGCTCGCGGTGCCTGGGCTGCAACCGATCGGGCCGAGAAACCCACCAGATCCAAATGTGGGTATCCAGCAATATCACTGTAAGGCGTCCCAGTCCTCGTTCGCGACGGGCTCGAGCGGCTCACGGTACTCGAGAACCGAATTTCGGAGACTGCGGTCCCCGGCGGTCGCGGGTCCAGCCCTTTTCGAAATCACCAACACTTCGACCGGCTGGCCAGCCTCGAATGGAAGGCCCTCCAAAAGGAGTTCGCCATGCTCGCCGACCGTAGTCTCTCTCCAGTGTGCCTGCACGCCATCAGTATAGAAGATCTAGCCACGTGGTGCTGCGCTGCTGGCTCGACCCCAGAGCGCCTGTCGGAACCTGGAGTTGGCTCGTTGGACCCTCGGGTGCGCCCATCCATGGAGAACGGCGCATCCAGGTGTAACCCTCACCGCTTCGGCGAATTCGCCGTCGCGGGCCAGCACCGAATCCGGGTTTTGGCAAAACCGGCCGCGGCGCTCACCAGCCATCCAGCCGCGCCGGAGGCTTGCGCACGCGCCCGCTTGCGGAGTATCGTCGTTTCGTGACCGTTACGCGACGCACCGTTCTTACCGCCATATCCGCTGCCGCGGCCGCCGCCGCCCAGGCGCAGCGCAACCGCCCGCCGAACTGGAAACCCAGGCTCGGCGTCCTGATGCAGTACTCGGATTCCAACCTGGAATTCGTCAAGGCCGAAGGCTTTACCAGCGCGCAACTCCGGATCAATCCCGACCAGGTGGACGATGCCGCCATCGCCGCCATCAAGGGCAATATCGCCAAAAGCGGTATCTACATTTCCTCGCTGGGCGTGGACGGCAACCACATCGATCCGGACCCCGCCAAACGCGACCGCCAGAACGCCTACACCGTTAAGTGCCTGGACCTGTGCGGCAAGCTCGGCATCCCCAACATCGGCGGCCAGAGCGGCACCATCCCGAACATGGGGCTCGAGCAGCAGGCGGATGAGATCGTCAAGGTCTACACCGAGAAATACTTCGCTGCCTGCGAGAAGAACAAAGTGCGCATTCTGTGGGAGCCCTACGCCGGCGGGCCCAACATCGCCACCGGACCGGTGGGCTGGGAAGCGCTCTTCAAAGCCTTCCACGACAGCCCGCACGTGGGCCTGCAGTTCGATCCGTCGCACCTGGTGTGGCAGTTCATGGACCCGGTAGCGGCGGCGCGCGAATTCGCCGACAAGATTTACGACGTCCACCTCAAAGACACGGAGATTCTCTGGCACGTGCTGAAACGCGACGGCATCCAGCCCGTGGACCATGCCCGCTGGTGGCGTTTCCGCGTGCCCGGATACGGCTCGGTGGATTGGAAGGGGTTTTTCTCGGTGCTCTCCGAAGTCGGCTACACCGGAGCCATGAACATCGAGAACGAAGACCAGTTCTACTACCCAGGGTACGACGGCAGCAACTTCACCGAACAGTACAAACGCGGCTTCCGCGTGGCGCACGAATTCCTTAAGACGCTGGTGCCCCCGGTCACGGCATAGCCCCCGGCGGCACAGCCAGCACGGCGCCCCAGTTCAACCCGGCGCCGAAAGCGGCGAAGACCACCGGCTGCGCCAGCTTTTCCTGGCTGCCAGCCCGCCACTCCGCGGCGGCGATCAGCATGGACGCCGACGAAGTGTTGCCGTAGCGCGCCAGGTTGCGGAAGAACCGCGATTCCGGCGCTCCCACGGCGTGGGCCACACGGGTAATCAGGTTGAGATTGGCCTGGTGCAGGATATAGGCGCCCACGTCGTACGGCTGGAGGCGGTTTCGTTCCAGCAATTGCAGAATGGCCCGCGGCAATTTGCGGGACGCGTGGAGAATGATGGTGCGCCCATCCATGTAGAGCGGCGCATCCAGGCACAGGCGCAAGGCTTCGGCGAATTCGCCGTCGCTCGCCAGCAGCGAATCCCGGATTTCGGCGAAACCGTCCGCGGCGCTCACCAGACACGCGCCCGCGCCATCGCCGAACAGGATCGCCGTATCGCGGCTGGGCGGCTCGAGGCGCACCACCCGAGACATGATTTCGCTGCCCACCACCAGCACGTTGCCGTACTGGTGCGCCAGTCCGCCCGCCAGCGAAAGCCCGAAGAGCGAACCTGCGCTCGCCATCGGCAAATCGATGGCCGGCACACCCTGAATGCCTAAACCCCTGGCGATGGCTGTGGCCGGGCCGGGAAAGCGATACTCGCCGGATCCGCTGGCGGCGATCACCAGCCCCACTTCGCCCGCCGTGGCTCGACAGCGTTCCAGGCAATCGCGCGCCGCTTCGGTTCCGAGGCTCGAAACCGTTTCGCCATCGGCCGCGAAACGCCGCTGGTCGATCCCCGTGGCGTGCAGCAGCCAGGCCGGATCGGCCCCCACCATGGGCGCCAGTTCGGCGTTGTCTACCACGCGCGCGGGCAGGTAGCATCCAAACCCACGAAGGAAAGCCATGTCAGGATTTCGAAGCCACGTAGGCTTCGATGCGGTCGATGGAATCGAACTTTCGCGGCACCAGGTCCGAATCCGGGACCTTGATGGCGAACTCCTTTTCGAGTTCGGTCACCAGGTCGGCCAGTGAAAACGAATCGAGCAGCCCCGATTCGAACAGCGATTCGCCGGGCGCCGGGTCCACCGGTTCGGCGGCGAAACTTTTGACGATCCTGCTAATTTTGGCCTTGTTATCCATTAGAAGCCTGTTTCCTCCGTGCGAGCCTTCTTATAAATTTCGTATTGCCCCATCAGATCGGCGAACAGCACCTCCGCCAGACGCCGATAGCCGGGCGCGGTGAAGTGTACGTAATCGTTTTGTCCCAAGCCGGCATATACCCAATCCCGCATAGACCCCCTGCCGCCCATCCGCTCGCGCGTATCCCAGTAAGCGCAGCGATTGGCCAGGCAGGCGCGCTTCTGTGCCTCGATCACCCAATCGATGCCGGCTACCAGCCGGATGCTGTAACGGGTGCGGGACCACCGGTCGCCGGGCCCGAGCACCAGGATCGAAGCCGTGGGCGCGGCCTGCCGAAGCTGCGCCAGCAGAGAGGAAAACATGGCCGCATACCCTTCCTGGGTCCAGCTTGGATCGCTCGCTTCGTTGGTGCCGTAGGACAGCACGATCATCGCCGGGTTTCTTCTTTGCAGGTAGGTCGCCAACATGATTTCGTTCCACTTCAGCATGACCCCGGCTTCGGCGCCGTTAATCCCCAGGGCCTCGTAAGTAACCCCGGCGTTGCGGTCGGCTACCCATCCGAACAGGCGCACGGGGCGGGATTCGAGCGTCACCACCCTGAAGGAATGCAGGCCGGGCGAAAGGTCGTACCGGACCGCTCCCGGGGCCATCTGGTCGCCGGCGGTGGAGATTTCGTCGCGCCGCTCGTCGTCCACGTAAACCGCTACCGAGCCGCCGTCCGGCTGGACCAGGTAATCCACTTCGAGCGAATCGCATTCCCCCTGGGCATAGACCGATTGCCCGGCGCGCGTGGTTTCGATGCTCACGCCGCCCAGCCCGAAGAAACCGTCGCCCGCCCCGGTCCGCAACCCTTCGGAGCGCCAAAGCGTGCTGCCACCGCCGCGAATATCGAAACGCCGGTAACCCAAGAACGGCCGGCCGGCGAGCGAAAATCCCGATCCCCCGTTGCCGAAGCGCTGCTGGAACTCATCCCGCAACCCTCCCGTCCACTCGTCCGCGGCGGTGTGCGAATCGCCAAACTGAATCACGTGCAGTGGCGGCTGATCGCCGTTGGCGCTCATGCGCAAGAGCTGCTCGAACACCGGCGCCAACGCCCCCGGCTGGTCAAAAGGCTGGTCCGGCGGATCGTCCAGCGCCGCATTCACCCGCTTCAGCGCCGCCGCCGATGGCGCGGCCGACGCCGGCTTCTTCCGTGCGGCCGCGAAGAACGGCGCCGGCAATACCAGGAGCCCAAGGACAAGAAAGCCGCACGCCAGCATCGCGGAAAGTGGTTTCACTTCTTCTAGGTTAACCCGGTGGAGTAGGCCTTTGGCCTGCACTTGCGCTGGACCATGGCCACTCCTCGATGGATCGAGCCAACCCTGCTGCCACGGGACTTCCTTCTACATAGCGGAATAGAACGCAGGCCAAAGGCCTACTCTACAGGAGCGCGTGGCGAGCGGGACGCTCTCAGGAAAATGTTGAAGCTCCCTAGGGCCGCGGCTCGGCCATCACGCTGCGCAGTTTGTACCGATTCAATCCCCGGTCGATTTCCTTGACCATCACGGCAGCGATGAGTTTGCCGCCGGCGGGATACGGATGGATCAGATCGGCCGACACCAGACGCGGTTCCCCGGTATACCAGCGGGCCATGGTTCCCTCGCCACCCATGGCGTCGAACGTGTCAAAGAAGCCGCAGCCCGTCTCCCCGGCCACACGCCGCTCCAGAGCCACGATGCGCGGAATGGTGGGCATGGTCACAATGCCGTCGGCGCCTTCCCGCGCGCCGCGGTCCATGGGGCTCATGATCAGGATCGACGCCTGGGGCAGGGCCGCACGCAGCCGGCGGATGGCCTCGCGCAGTTCCTTCTCGTAACCTTTATCCACGAACGACGCGAAATCGGCCTCATTGGTGCCGTAGTTGATCACCACCAGAACCGGATTCCGATGGCGCAACTCCTCGGCCCAGTAGGCTTCGTTGAACATGCGCGAAAGCACGGTGATGGAGGCGCCATTGAGGCCGGCGCTGTCGTAGACCACGCCCGGACCAGGCTTTTCCGCCGTGATGCCAAACAGGCGAACCCGTCCCGATTCCACCGCCAGGTCGAGTTCGTGCGCGCCTCCGGGGACCGTGAAGGCGGCAAATGCGGGACCGGCCACGCCATCGGTCGCAATACGCGCCACCTGGTGCCCCTCCGCCTCCAGCGTCACCACGCCGCCATCCGGTTCGGCCATGTACCAGAGCTCGAAGTTGGATTGGCCCGGGTCGTTCAACACCAGCTTGCTGTGCGCTCCGACTAACCCGATGAAGCTCACGCCGCCCAGGCCGAAGGCCCCGTCCAGCGCTTTGAAGGAGCTGGCGGGGGCCATTTGCCAGCCGCTGCCGCTCAATTCTACGCCGCGGTGCTGGTACCACGCCCACGGCTTGGAGATCAGCACCAGGCCGTGGCCACCATCGCCGTAACGCTCTTCGAGCAGATGGCGCACATCGCCGGTAATCAGGTCCGCGGTAGTGGGCGAATCGCCGTAATGCAGAATGCGGGTCATGCCGGCGCCCTTCTCCGTTCGCCACAGAGACTCGTAGAAACGATCGAGCGCCCCGTTGCGGTCGTCAAGCAGAGGAGGATGCATGGGCGAACCGGCGGCCGCGGCAGGCCGTTCCGGAGGCACCGTCGGCGCCTCCGGCTCATGCCGCTCCACGAGCGGGCTTGCCGGTGTTGACTGGGGTGAGAAATCCACCATCGCGCCCACCAGCGCCTTGGGTGTATCGATCGCCGCCGGCAGCCACACCCGCAGCAGCATGAGCAGTGCGCCCAGCGACACAATCGTCAACGCGGTGGAAATGGGGAATTTGCGCATCGCCTAGAACCGCGAGTACACGAACGGCACGTTACCCCTTCCACCCAGCAGCCGGACGGCCAGCGTCACCGCCAGCAGCGCCGCCGTGTGCACCCAGAACGGACTGCGCGCGAAGCGGTCTTCCGCCCACGCGTACCACTGCTTTCGCACCGCGAAGGTGGCCGCGCCGATCCCGAACGCAACCACCAGCGTCAACGAAATATTTTCGAAGCTCACCGAAAGCGAACCGATCCGCCCCAGAATCGCCCACGCATTCTCCATGCTGGAGGCGCGGAAAAATACCCACGTCAGGCAGACGAATTGATAGGTTCCGAAGATGGCCGCGGCCCTGGCCCACGGGTTGGCGGGCTTCCGCTTGCGGCCGCGCTTCACCATCCAGGCGCGCGTGGCCGCGAGGCCGGTGCCGTGCAGCAGACCCCACGCGAAGAACGTCCAGGTAACCCCGTGCCACAGGCCGCCCAGCACCATGGTGATCGCCAGGTTGACGTAGGGCATCACCTTGGTGCGCGCTCCGGGCAGGGAAAAGTAAAGGTAGTCGCGCAGCCAATTGGAGAAACTCAGGTGCCACCGCCGCCAGAAATCGGTCAGGTTGGTGGCCAGGTAAGGGCGGTCGAAATTAATCGGCAGACGGATGCCCAGCAACATGCCCACGCCACGGGCAATGTCGGTGTAGCCGGAGAAATCGAAGTACAACTCCAGCGAATAAGCGTAGATCGCAATCAGCGTTTCGGCGCCGCTATAGAGCGTGGGCGTATCGAATACGCGATTGACCAGGTTCTCCGCCAGAAAATTGGCCAGAAAGATTTTCTTCAGCAACCCCAGGCCGATCAGAAAGAACGCCCGGCCGCCTTCGGACCGATCGAGCGCCGGCCGTTGGGCAAACTGGGCCACCAGATCGGCCACGCGCGTGATCGGCCCGGCCAGCAGGGTGGGAAAAAAGGTTACCGAGGCCAGGTATTCCAGCGGACTGCGGGTGCCTTCCGTGTCTCCGCGGTAGAGATCGATGGTGTAAGTCAGCGCCTGAAGGGTATAAAAAGAGAGCCCCAACGGAAAGACCCAATCCCAGTGCGCCGCGCCGCCACCGAACCGGCCCAGCACCCATAACATGTGGCGCGATCCCACCAGCAGGCCCAGGTTCAGCGCCAGGCTGACTCCCAGCAGCAGCCTGCGCGCCGCCTGCGCGCGAAAACGCATCAGCCCCAAGCCCGCCAGGAAATCGATCGACGAGCAGAGCGGCAGCAGAACCACATAGAACAGCCCATAGCGCGCCGCGAAAAGATAATTGGCGAGTAAGACAACCGCCAGCCGGACATGCCGCGAGCCGGCCGCCGCCCAATACAAAAAGAAAACCGCCGCTACAAAAACGTAATAGGCCCCCGCCGACGCTTGCACAGGCATATTGTAGCCAAGCAAGGAGCAATCGAATGGCCAGGCAAGGTGGAGGCCCGCGCCACAGCAAGTCCTACCGCAGCGTCTGCGCCAACAACTCCGTCAGCTTCCCGAACGCGCGGTCGGCTTGCGGCTGGTTATACACCGGGCTATCCGGCACCGTCCAACTGTGATAAGCGCCCTCGTAGATCTCGCTTTCGTAACGGCCGCCCCATGCCGCCAGCGCCGCTTCGAGTTTCGCGATCGCCTCCGCCGGCATGCTGCGGTCTTCCACCGCGTGGCCGAAATAGAGCCGCGCTCGAATCCGCGGCAATAGAAGATGCGGGCTGTCCGGTGCATCGGTAAACAGGCCGCCGCCGTGGAAAGAAGCCGCCGCGGCCACGCGATCCGGCGCTGCGGCGGCAATGCGCAGCGCGGCGGCGCCCGCAAAACAGAGCCCCATCACGCCAATCGGCCCTTTCGCCGGCCCGCTGTGCGCCGCCAGAAAATCGGCGTATCCCGCGGCGTCGCGTTCGATGGCGTCGGGCGGCAGCGCAGCCTTCAATTCGCCGAATCTCCGCCGCGTAGCCTCATCGGCGAAGTTCATCGGCGGTTCAAACAAGGGCGCGCGATGCGTCCGATAAAACATGTTCGGCAGCAGCACCGTGTATCCCTCGCCGGCCACTCGCGCCGCCATTTCGCGCTGCGACGGACGAATGCCGCCAATGTCGGCGAGAAACAGAAACCCCGGCCCACGGCTCTCCTCGTTCCCATACAAAAACCCGTCGGCCGTGCCATCCACGGTCCGAATCTCGACAGCCTCTTCCTTCATAGCAAAGCTCCCTTCCCCATAGCTGACTGCTGACAGCTCTTATCCCCCAAACGCTCGCAACTTCCCCGCCACCTCTTCGCGGAAGCGGTCCACAAACCCGAGCACGTAACCCGCGATCGGCAGGCTCGCGTTCTCCACCAGCGGGGTCAGGTCCATGGCGAAGTTCAAGGCGGATTCCTGGTCGGTGCCGTGCGAGGCGAAGTAGGTGGCGTGGGCCAGCCTACGTCCCGCCGTAGCCAGATCGTAGCGCTTGCCCCCGGTCACCTGCGAATCGAAAACGCCCACCAGCGCGGCGGCGATATTGGAGCGCTCGCTCACCGCCAACGCCTGCTTATCGGCATCCGGCAGCCAGTCCAGGTCGCGCCATACTTCGCAGCCGTAAACCTTGCGCGGCTTGTGTTCCGCCGCCACCGCGCGCAGGGCCGCAATCGAGCGCAGCGTGACGCTGAGGTGGGTGTCGTGCTTATCGGCCAGATTGTGCAGGTACACCACTTCGGGGCGCGCCGCGCGCAAGATCCGGATCAGGTCCGCCACCACCCCGGTTTCAGCGGCATTCTTCACCTGGCCGCTCGAAAACCCGAGCTGCAACTGGCAGGCGTATTCGCCCACGTAGGCCGCCTTGCGCTGCTCCGTCACCCGCACCTTTTGCATTTCCTCGTCGTTGTAATCGCCATAGATCCCGCTGCGCGGGCTGCCCGCGCCGTTGGTCACCACCACGCCGGTGAACCACCGATCCTTGCGGCCGAAGCAGGCGGCGATGCCGTGATACGCCATGATTTCGATATCGTCCTGGTGTGCGGCCACACAAAGATGCGTGGTGCGCGCCAGCGCCTCCTCCGGCGCCGCCCCATCCGGCACGAAACAATCCGTGTTAGGTTGATGAAATTGCATAAGATTCATAGCTCCTAAAAGAACCTCTCCCTGAAAGAACCTCTCCTTGAGGACCTGTGAAAAAATCAAATTCAAGCCACAGATGAACACAGATGAACGCCGATAAAGCCCTTATTTTCTTTATCCGCGTTCATCGGTGTTCATCTGTGGCTATATTCTTTCACGCCTTCTGACTATCGCGGCTCGTTAACTTACGCACTTAGCGCCGGCAAGCTGGCCGCAGCGATGGCCTGCCCGTGGCGCTTCTCGAGTTCCCCTGGAATATGAAAGCGGATGCGCTCGGCCAACTCGGGAAACTCGGTTTTCAAAACCCGGGTGGCCACTTCCAGGATGCGGTCGCCGCCCACGCCGGTCAGCACGCGGCCCAGCACCAGCAGATTGCGCACCTCGTAAAACTCGGCATAGTGCGCGATGTTGTAGCCGAAATAAACGCCGATGGTATCGTAAATCCGCATGGCGCGCGCATCGCCCGCGGCCGCCAGCTTCTGCACCTGTTCCAGCTTCACCGGCAGCGGCATCGCGGCCGGCAGTTCGATCCCGGCCGGCCCCAACAACCGGCCCACCGCCTGCTGCGAAAAATACTGCGCGCCCACGCCGCCGTCCCCCGACCATTCGTCTACCGGCGCGTTCTCGCGGTAATCCACGGGCACGAAGGCCAGTTCGTTGAGCCAACTGGTAATGCCGCCCTGCGGGGTCACGTACCCGGCGGCCAGGCTGCTGCCCATGGCGATGCCCAGCACCGCGTTATCGCCCAGCGCCATCGAGCCCGCCAGCGCCGTCACCTCGCCATCGTTGACTACTTCGAACGGTACCCCGCCCCAGGCCGATTGCAGCTCGAAGAACAGGCGGCGAATGCGGGTGTCGAACAGCTCCCGCGGCACCCCGCGGTAGAGCGAGCCCACGCGCACTTCGTTCGCCACGTACACGCCCGCCGCGCTTCCGCCGATGGCATCCACCCGCGGCAGATGGGCGGCGGCGCGCTGCAGCGAATCGTGGATGCCGTCAAAGTGATAGCGCGGGTCGGCCTGCACGCTCGGGTTCCACGGCACTTCGTCGCTGAATACAACTTTCCCATCCACCACCGCCGCGCACTTGCGGTCGCTCGCCCCCAGGTCGAAACCGATCCGGAATCCCTCCAGGTGGCGGCCCAGCGCTGCCGCCCGTTCGCGTTCCTCGGGCACGGCTTCGAAGCTCACGCTTTCGATGGCCATCGGCCGGCCGTAGACGCGCTCGCCCATAAACTGGTAGTCGAACGCGCGCACTCCCGACGGCGAATAAACCGAGCGAAGAAAATCCGCCAGCGTCGGTTCGCCGCCCACCCAAACCCGCCAGCCGCCTTTCTGCCAGAGCAGGAATTTCAGCAGCCGTTCCGCGTAGCGCTGGTTCAGCGCCGCGTTCTCGCCGTCATGTGGAAGGATGGCCGTGCGCAGCGTGCTGACGGCGCCGTCGGCTCGCTCGAGAGCCAGTGCAAACGGGATGCCCCCGCCGCAGGCTGCCACTCGATTCCGATAGGCGCCACGCCACAGCGAAGCGGGCACGAAATCCGGGTCGAGCACCGGACGGAACTTGGGCGACAAGGCTAAAGACATGGTCACTGGTCGAAAGCTCCATGGTCGGACGTGAGGCCCCCGCTTGTCCAGTTGCGGCCGCACCTGCGATCACGCCGCGTGGGTCCTGCCGCGGTTCTTTTCAGCGGCGGCTTACAACATCGCCAGCGGGGTATCGTGTGCGGGCGCCGGAAAGGCGCGGTCGATCGCCGCGAGATCTTCCTCCGGCAGACTCCATCCGGCGCCGCCGGCGTTTTCGCGGGTGTGGTCCGGGTCGCCGGCTTTCGGAATGGTGAAGAGTTGCGGCAGGCGGGTGAGAAAGTTCAGACTCACCTGGCGCACGGTACGTCCGCGGCGTTCCGCCACTCGGACGAGAACCTTGCCGCCCGGCGAATCCGGGCGCGGGAAGGCGCCGTGCCCGAATGGCGAGTAGCCCACCACCGCGATCTCCTGCTGCTGGCAGTAAGGGATCAGCTTGCGCTCGATGCCGCGCTCACCCAGGTGGTACAGCACCTGGTTGGCCGCCAGGCGATGGTGCCGCAGCGCGGCCTGCGCCGCCTTTAGCTGGTCCAAATCGAAATTGCTGACGCCGGCGAAGCGGGTGCGGCCATCGTCGATCAGCTTTTCCATGGCGCGCATGGTCTCGGCGATGGGGTAGCGGCTTTCCCAGTGCAGCAGGTACAGATCGAGATGGTCCGTGCCCAGCCGCTTCAGGCTGCGCTCGCACGCGCGCAACGTCCCGTCGTAGCTGGCGTTGGAGGGAAGCACCTTGCTCACCAGGAACACCTCGCCGCGGCGTCCGGCGATGGCCTTTCCGGCCAGTTCTTCGGCCCGCCCGCTGCCGTACATCTCGGCGGAATCGACATGGGTCAGCCCCAGGTTCAGGCCCGTGCGCAGCGCCTCGATGGCCCGCAGTTCGCTCTCGCGCGCCCCTTCAATCATCCAGGTCCCCTGGCCGATTACCGGCACTTCCACACCCGTAAAACCGAATAGCCGTTTCGTCACCACACTATTATGCCACCCACCCATCCGAGCGACCGCTTTCCGGGTTGGAGATCAAAGCATTCCTCTCGGTCTTCGGTCTACTCGTACCGGTAGACCGTCACTCGCATCACGGTATTTGCACGCAGGCTGAGGATCTCGCCCTGCCCTGTGTCGTCGCCACCCAACTGGCGGACCACCACCCACTTGCCATCCACAAACCTGCCTTCCTCGATGTCGCCGAGCCCCACCGTCGCCGGCCCGGGCGTGTTGGGCGAGAATGCGATCCGCAACCCGCCCGCGGCGGCGCACAGGAAGAACTCGTCCGGCGCCGAGGCCACCAGAATCGCGTTGGCTTGCGGCGGTGCCTGCTGTCCGCCTTGCGCGCCCCTGCCTCCCGCTTGGCCCTGCGTCTCCGCCGGTTGCGCCACCTGCCGCGGTTGGCCCGCCGGAGCGGCCGGCTGCGGCGCAATCGGAATTCGGCCCCTGCCCACATAGCTCAGGCTGAGCGTGTAGTTGCCCAACTCGATCTTCACCGGCGCATCGCCCTGGTTCATTCGAACGGTTGCGATCGTGTCCTTGCCCTGCTGCGCCAGGATCGCGGGAGACATCTGTGAAATGACGCGGTAGGCGGCGGCCAAATCGGTGTCCGGTCCCACGCTTCGCTCGATGCCGAACGGCGAAAATCCGATGGCGTTGTACTTTCCAAAAGCCAGGAACGCATTTGCCGGGTTGGCGCTGGTTTCGGGAATGAATAGCGGATTGCCATTGCGCGTGAACCTTCCGGCGACCTCGTCAAAGTACTGCAGATAGAGATCCGGCGCAAGGATGTCCGCCGCCGGCGCGCCGGCGCGCCACACGTCGTGCACCTGTGGCAGCGGGCCGCCGCTCGGGTAGGTTCCGGGCCACGCCATGTTCGGTTGCTGCAACCAGGCGTTCGCGTACATTGGGATGTTGTACTCCGCCTTGCCCTGCTCGATCACCTTGTTCACGTAGCGGGCGTAGTTCCATGCCATAAAGATCTCGTCCACCGGCCAGTGCAGCTTCCGCCAACCGGTTTGGTACTCTTCCTGGCTGAGCGGCGGGCTGTTCGTCTGGATGGGCATGTCGACGCTGTCGGGCTTTCCCGGTCCGAAAACCTCCTCCCACGTCCCGGAGGTCTTGAAACCATGGGCTGCCCAAACTTCGCGGAATTCCGGCGCCAGCGAGTCCTTGTGCGCCTGGAGATAGCCCATCAGTTCCCGTGGAACAGGTCCGGCGAATGCCTGGTTGGCCGCCTGGGACCGATCGCGGGAATCGCGCAGCACGCCCACTTCGTTTTCCACCTGCATCATCACCACCGTGTGCCGCTGGCCGTCCACCTCGTGGATGTGCCGCATGAGCGCCCGGTAGGCCCGCGCGTCGGCATCACGGCTGGCGTCCCCGAGGGCGCTGAGCAACTCGATGCTCTTTCCGCCCTTGATCTTGATCCGCGGGAAGCGCGTGTAATCCTTCTTCACCCAGGTTGGGGCATAGCTGGAAAGCCCGTTCTTCCAACTGCCGAACCAAAGGAAGACCATAAGTTTGAGCAGAGGTTTGGGCAACTGGACTAGAAGTTGGAACGAGTCGAAACAACGTAACTGACGGAGTATCATAAGTGGGCGTCTCCCGCGGAGGCCCGTCAACGTACTCACGCGGCGGCGCTTCGTGCAATCGATGTGGAAATGGAAGCAGTGTCCGAACGTGCCGCCAAGCTCGAAGAACGTCAGCAGTAAACCCTGTTTAACAACTTGAAATGGTAAGCGCGGTGGGGAACTGTTCCCGACGCCGTGTCCGTCTCTCGGGGACTTTCATCTCACTGTCCAAGACCAAGCTGGTTACGGATGGCCCCTCGGCGATCCGCATCCGCGACGACGTGGCGTTCTTCCAGGTAGTGAAGGCCGCCATCGTCAAGTCGAGTGCCGTCGCCGGCAAGGCCGAAGAGGAACTGGACCACGCCATCCGGCAGATCGTCTCGAAGGCGATCGGCGCCGGGGGCGTGATCGACCTCTTCTCTGCAGCGCTGGTGCATCCTCATGCAGGCCCGCCCCACTCGGCAGCCGCCTCCGGCAAAATGCTACTCTGAAGCCGGTGAACTTCATCATCGCCACGCGGCTGGAGAACCGGGCTTCATGAAACGGCGGTTCTGGCAATCCCTGGTTGCCGTGCTGGCCGGAAATGCAATTTACTTCGGCGTTGAGCGATACCTCCCACCGCGCGCTCAACACGACATCTACCAGATCGATTGGGGACTGGCGGTCGACTTCTGGATTTGCCTGGTGTGTTACGGACTGGTTCGGCTGATTCGGTGAAGCACGCGCTTCCCTTGCGTAAAGATGAGTCGGGGGACACTCGTCCGCAAGCATCCTCGTTGTTTGTAACGCTCCCGCTTTGGCCAATCGACCCGTTAGGCCGACGCAAGAACAACTCACATCCCCCGACCGGCAAATGTGGCGCACTCTTCGACGCCCGCTGCCACGGTCGCGGAAGCGTCGAGTAGAGACTCGATGCGGCACCGAAAAGTGCGTGCGCCATGGTGGCAGATCGACTACGGGAACGCGTCGTGCGAGAAGAATCTATAATATATGGTCAGTGAAGGTGGCTCATGATTGCAACCGAACTCGCTCCCAACTTTCTCGACCGCGCCTGTTCTTTTTCAACCGGCCGCCTCGATTCCATGAGGAACCGCATCCGGAACGGCGAGCACAAACTTCACCGCTCGGCTGAGTCGCCCGACGTGCTGCCGGAGTGTGAGTCTGAAGGGTTGTCGTGGCCCAGGCGTGTCGCCCGCGCGTTCCGGCGCGTCTGCGAAGCCGAGAATCCGGTCGTCTTGCCCGACGAGAGGATCGTCTTCACCCGCACCACGCCCGGAATCCCGCGAGTCTACCGCGACGACGAGTGGAAGACCCTGACCAGTGACAGGACGCTTCACGAACTGGGTCCGATCAGCAACATTTGCGCCGATTGGGGATTCGTCCTCAGCCAGGGCCTGCTGGAACGGAAACGCATCGCGGCGGAGACGGCATCCCGCCTGCGACACGATGAGCGCGCGCTGGAATTCCTCGAATCCTCGGTCGAGACCATCGACGCCGTGCTGGCGCTCGTCCACAGATACGCGGAGACAACGCGTAAGATGGGGCTCGCCGGCGTCGCCGCAATACTCGACAAGGTGCCAGGCCGGGCGCCCGCCACGTTCCACGAGGCGCTTCAGGCTTTGCGCATCTTGCACGCGATGGTTTGGCTGGAAGGGCACTATCACGTCGGTCTCGGCCGCTTCGACCAATACATGCGGCCATATCTCCAGCGCGACCTTGAATCGGGTCGAATTACTTTGGGCGCCGCCGAAGAACTCCTGGCGGAGTTCTTCATCTCCTTGAACAAAGATAGCGATCTCTATCCCGGCGTCCAGCAGGGGGACAACGGCCAGACGATCATGCTGGGCGGGGTCCGGCCCGACGGAAGCTCCGCGGTAAACGAGCTGACGGCAATGGCCATCCGCGTTGCACTTTACACCAACATGATCGACCCAAAGATCAATTTGCGAATCTGCCCGGAAACGGATTTGTCTCTGCTCCGTCTTGCAGCCGAACTCACCCGCAACGGGCTGGGATTTCCGCAGTATTCCAATGACGATGTGGTAATCCCCGCCCTGGTGAAACACGGCTACGCCCTCGAGGATGCGCGCGACTACACGGTAGCGGCCTGTTGGGAATTCATCATTCCGGGTAAAGGGATGGAGGTGGTCAACACTGGCGCGGTTTCCCTCCCGCTCGCCGCCGACAAAGCCATCCGTGTTGGGTTGTCATCGGGCGAGGGGTTCGAAGCGATACTCCGCCGTACCGCTGAGAACATTCGGGCGCGGGTCTTCGAGCTTGCCGAAAAATACCGGCGCTTGCTCTTGCCCCCCGCTCCGTATTACTCCGTGCTCATGGAGGGTTGCCTCGAAAACGGCCGCGACCTTTCCCGCGGGCTGAAGTACAACAACTTCGGCCTGCATGCGGCCGCTTCGGCCAACGCGGCGGATGCGCTCGCGGCAGTCAAACGCTTCGTTTTTGAAGAGCGCTCGGTATCCGCTGGTGAACTGTTGGACGCTCTCGACCACAACTTCGAGAACTATGAACCGCTCCTCCGGAAACTCACGGAGGACGCGCCGAAGGCCGGCAATGACGAGGAGGCCAACCAGTTGATGGTCCGGCTTTTCGAGTTCGTTGCCGAGGCGTGTGAAGCCATCGAAGACAACGGCCGCGGCGGGAAGATGCGGCCGGGCACCGGCTCCGCCATGTATTACATTTGGCTCGCCCGTGGAGAGCCGGGCGATGCCGAGCCCCCTATCGGCGCAACGGCCGAAGGCCGCAAGCGGGGCGAATTCTTCAGCGCCAACCTGGCGCCGTCGCCGAATGCAGCCATTCGCGGGCCGATCAGCGTGCTTCAGGCCTTCAGCCGGATCGACTATCAACGAATCTGCAACGGCGGCCCTATCACTATGGAACTTTCGGACCTGGCTTTCCGCGACGAGGACTCGATCGCAAAATGCGCCATGCTGGTGCGGACGTTTGCGCAACTCGGCTGCCAGCAACTCCAGCTCAACGCCCTGAATGCCGAGAAACTGCTGGAGGCCAAGCGCCATCCGGAGCTGTATCGGAATCTCATCGTGCGCGTCTGGGGTTGGAGCGGTTACTTCTGCGAACTGGCGCCCGAGTACCAGGATCACGTTGTGGCGCGCCAACTGTACGGACTGTGAGAACCCGTGATTTCCGGAGTCATCCACGAAATACGAGAGTTCACGACTCATGACGGCCCCGGCGTGCGCACGACTGTATTCCTGAAAGGATGCGTGCTGCGGTGCGTCTGGTGCCACAACCCGGAGGGTCTTTCCGGGGAGCGGCAGGCGATGCGGACGGCCCGGGGGGAAAGGACCGTCGGCCGCCGCTACACCGCCGAAGAGGTCGCGGCGATCTTGAACCGCCAGGCCGCCATTCTTCGCTCGAACGGCGGAGGCGTGACATTCTCGGGCGGTGAGCCGCTTCTGCAAGCGCCGTTCGTAGAAGATATCATCGACCGTCTCTCGAATGTGCACGTGGTACTGGACACTGCCGGCTACGCAACGGAGTCCGCGTTCCGGCGGGTCGCGGGCAAATCGCACCTCGTGTACTTCGACCTCAAGCTGGTCGACCGGGAGACGCATATTCGCTATACGGGCGTCGACAACGCGCCGATCCTGGCCAACTTGCGTGTGCTGAGCTCGATGAATGTGCCCTATGTGATGAGGGTTCCGCTGGTGCCGGGAGTCACCGACACCGATGCCAATCTTCGCGCCATTGCCGGCATCGCCAGATCGCTTCCGGGCCTCGTCCGAGTGGATTTGCTGCCGTATAATCGCGCCGCCGGGGGCAAGTACGCGGGCCTCGGCATGGAGTTTCGGCCGAGCTGGAACGAGGCCCAGCCCGTGAACGCCAATGTCGAGCCATTTCTAGCCGCCGCTGTACCGGTGAGCGTTGCCGGCGCCAGTCCGCCTCGCTAAGGAACGGCGCAAATCAATTTCACATAAGCCGCCGTGGCGCACGCCCTCCTGCGTGTCGCGTCAGGTCTTTACTCGACGCGGCACGCACGAGTGCGCGCGCCACATTTGCCCATCAGACGGCGGCGCCTGAGCCAATAGCCGATCCTCGCGAAGGAGCAAGCTTTCGTTGAATCGATTCCGTTATCCTTGATAACGGATGTGGAATCGATTCAAGGAGAAGCTATCGTGAACCAGGAGTCCGTCGTCCGCGGCGCAATCGTGATCGCCGTTCTTGGATGCGCTTTGTCCCTGGCACAGGACATGCAGCACCAACCGCGGGGGAACCAGATCCCCGGGCCCGGCCAGTTCGCCGCACAGCAGGACTGGTACCAGGAGATGATGCAGTTCAAAGGCGACCCGAATGCGGACCACGATGCCTGGCTTCGCGACCTGAAAGCGTGGCGCGCGGAGCGGCTGACGCGCATGGGGTACGACGACGCCGAGTACCGCCGGCCGGAGTTTCAGTGGACCCAGCGTAACTTCATTTCGCCGCAGGTGATGGTGGAAGAGCGGACCTTGTTCGATGCCGCCACCGGTCGTTGGACGGTGGACAAATATCTGGACGATCTCGAGAAGCGCTACGGCGGGATCGATAGCGTGCTGCTGTGGCCGGTGTATCCGAACATCGGCATCGATAACCGCAACCAATGGGACCTGGCGCGCGACCTTCCCGGCGGCATCGAGGCCGTGCGCGCGATGATCGCCGATTTTCACCGGCGCAACGTCAGGGTTCTGTTCCCGACCATGGCGTGGGACAACGGCACGCGCGACCCGGGTATGCCACACTGGGCCGCCACCGCTCAACTGATGGCGGAAATGGGCGTGGACGGAGTGAATGGCGATACGTTTTCCGGCCTGCCGCGGGCGTACCGGAGGGCGTCGGACCAGACCGGTCATCCGGTGATCTTCGAGCCGGAGGGGGCTCCGCAAGCCGACGAAGGACTGATGTGGAATAACCAGAGCTGGGCTTACTGGACATTCCAGTTTCAACCCACCGCGAGTAAACAGAAGTGGCTGGAGCCGCGGCACATGTCGCACATTTGCGACCGCTGGGCGCGAGACAAGACCGACGATTTGCAGCACGCGTTCTTCAACGGAATGGGCTACGTCAGTTGGGAGAACATCTGGGGCATTTGGAATCAGATTACCGATCGCGACGCCGAAGCGCTGCGGCGCGTGGCCACCGTGGAGCGCAGCTTCGCCGATCTGCTGTCGAGCAAGGATTGGGAGCCGTTCGTGCCGGTGAAGCAGTACGGCATCTTCGCCTCGAAGTTCCCGGGCGGCGGCGTCACGTTGTACACGTTCGTCAACCGGAACGAATACGACGTGAATGGGCAACAGATCGCGCTCGCGGGCGCGAGCGGGCGCCGCTACTATGACGCCTGGAACGGAACCGAATTGAAGCCGGTGGAGCGGAACGGCGCGGCAGTGCTGTCTTTTTCCATCGAGGCCCATGGCTATGGGGCGGTGCTGGCGCTGGATTCCGATGCACGCGTCAAGGATCTGGATAGTTACATGAAGCGCATGAGCGAGCTGACGCGGACGCCGCTGGCCGCCTACTCGCACGAGTGGCATTTCCTGCCGCAGCAACTCGTCGATAGCCCGCGCACCAGGGTGCCCGCGAGCGCGCCCGAGGGCATGGTGAAGATACCGGCGGGCGAATTCCAGTTCAAGGTGACGGGCATTGAAATTGAGGGCACCAACTGGGCGGGACTGGACGTGCAGTATCCCTGGGAAGACTCGCCGCGCCGCGGGCACGAACACGTGATGCGGATCGACAGCTTCTATATCGATAAGTACCCGGTGACCAATGCCGAGTTCGGTAAGTTCCTGGCGGGTTCCGGTTACAAACCGCGGGACGCCCGCAACTTTCTGAAAGACTGGAAGAACGGCGCGCCTCCGGTTGGGTGGGAGAATAAGCCGGTCACCTGGGTGTCGCTGGAAGATGCGCGCGCCTATGCCGGTTGGGCGGGCAAGCGGTTGCCGCACGAGTGGGAATGGCAATACGCGGCCCAGGGCACGGATGGGCGGTTATATCCGTGGGGAAACACGTGGAAGGATTCGGCTGTCCCGGCGACGGATCAGGGGCGCGATCTTACCGGTCCGGCCGATGTCACCTCTCACCCCGAGGGAGTGAGCCCGTTCGGCGTAATGGACATGTCCGGCAATGTCTGGCAGTGGACCGACGAGTTTGTGGACACTCACACGCGGGCGGGCATCCTGCGCGGAGGCAGTTACTACCGGCCGCAGAATTCCATCTGGTATTTTCCGGCAACTTACAAGCTGACCGAGCACGGAAAGTACTTGCTGATGGCTCCATCGAAGGACCGCGCCGCCACGCTGGGCTTTCGCTGCGTAGTGGATGGGAAGTAAGGGTAGGGGCGCAGTTATCGTCGGCAACCGCTCCCTCACGGTCGCGGCTCTGACTCGAGGCCTTGCCCCTTCCCATGAATCCCGCTATTCTACTCCGGGGCGGCCTGGCCGCCTGGGAGGAGCAGATGACATCGAGCGCCAACCGCCGGGAATTTCTGGGGAGCGCGGCCGCCGCGGCGGCTTTTTCCATCGTTCCCAGACACGTGTTGGGGGGACCGGGAGTGGTCGCCCCCAGCGACAAGATTAACCTGGCCTGCGTCGGCACGGGCACCGAGGGGCTGCGCGAGATGCCGGTTCTGCTGGCCTCCGAGGACATTCGGATCACCGCCGTCTGCGATCCGAACAGGGACGCGGCCGGGTATCGCGACTGGAGCCGGGATGGCCTGCTGCGCGACCTGCGCCGCGCCGTGGGCGATCCGAATTGGCGGGCCGGGACGGAGGGTACGATTCCTGGCGGGCGCGAGGTGGGCCGCAGCTTCGTCGAAGCCTACTACGCCGGCCAGAGCCGGTCGGGCCAGTCGAAGGGCTGCGCCGCTTACGCCGACGCACGGGAGATGTTGGAAAAGGAGAAGGGCATTGACGCCGTCAAGATCATGACCCCCGACCATCTCCATGGGGTGATCGCCATTGCGGCCATGAAGCGCGGCAAGCACGTCATCACGCACAAGCCCATCTCGAACCGCCTGAAGGAAGCGCAACTCGTGATCGAGATGGCGCGCAAAACCGGGGTTTCGACCCATTTCATGCCGTGGGACAGCAACGGGGACATGGCTCCGGTGATGGCGTGGATCGGGAGCGGCGCCATCGGCACGCTGCGGGAGGTTCATAACTGGTCGAACCGGCCGGTCTGGCCGCAGTACGCCACCATCCCCACCGATAGGCCGCCGGTGCCGGCGGGGTTCGACTGGGACCTGTGGCTTGGCCCCGAAGCCGCCCGTCCCTACCACCCCGATTACACGCACATGGTGTTCCGCGGCTGGTACGACTTTGGCGGCGGCTCGATGGCCGACATGGGGCACTATAGCCTCTGGACCGTGTTCAACGCGCTGGAGCTTTCCGGGCCAACCAGCATCGACCCGATGTTCACCCATGCCTGCATGCTGAAGGATGGCGTCTCCACCACCATCCGCAACGATTTCTCCTTCCCGCTGGCCGGCGTAGTCCGTTTCAAATATCCGGCGAGCGGGCGGCGCGGGCCCATCGACCTGGTCTGGTATGACGGCGGCATGCATCCGCCCACGCCCGTGGAACTGGAGGCGGAGGGCCAGGAACTGGCGCGCGAAGGCATGATGTTCGTGGGCGACAAGGGTAAGATCCTCGCCGGGTTCAACGTGGAAAGCCCGCGCCTGATCTCCGCGCGCCGCAAGAAGGGCATTCAGCCGCCGCCCCAACCCGCGCGCCCGCAGAACGGCGGATCCCAACCGCCTCAGCTATCGCCAGGGCTGAAGCAGTGGGTTTCGGCGTGCCGCGGCGACAAACAGCACTCGCCCGGCAGCTTCCTCAACGCCGGTGCGATTTCGGAGGCGGTCAACCTCTACGCGGTAGCGCTGCGAACCGGCAAGCGGCTGCTATACGAGGCCAATACCGGCGCGATCACCAACGTCCCCGAGGCCAACAAGTATCTCTCACGCGAGTACCGCCAGGGTTGGGACCCGCAAACCATTTGAACGGTTCATAGGAGAAAACGTCATGCATCTATCCAGAAGAGAGTTCCTCGCCGCTAGCGCCGCCGGCGCGGTGGCAACCGGCCCGCTCGTGGCCGACCCCCTGGGCATGCCCATCGGAACCCAGACCTGGCCCATCCGCGATGCTATCGGCAAGGACTTCCCCGGCACGCTGAAACAGATCGCAGCCATGGGCTACCGGACCATCGAAATGTGCTCCCCGCCCAGCTACAGGGAGGGCTTTGGCGCGCTCGCCGGCATGTCCGCGTCGGAAATGAAGAAGACCATCCAGGCCGCCGGCCTGCGCTGCGAGAGCTGTCACTTCCAGTTCAAAGAGATGAAGGAGGCCCTGGACGAGCGCATCGCCTTCGCCAAGGAACTCGGCCTGAAGCAAATGATCTGCTCCACCTTCGCCCTGCCCAACACCGCCAAAATGGCGGACTGGGCGAAAGCTGCCGGCGAACTGAACAAGATCGGCGAGAAGATCGCCGCCTCGGGCCTCCAGGCCGGCTTCCACAACCACGACTTCGAGTTTCAGAAGATCGCCGGCGAGCTGGTATACGACAAACTGATGGCCGAGTTCGACCCCAAGCTGGTCAAGATGCAATTCCAGGTAGCCGTCATCAGGCTCGGCTATCAAGCCGCCACTTACCTGCAGAAATACCCCGGCCGCTTCCTCTCGATGCACCTGTCCGACTGGTCGGCCGCGACCCAGAAGCAAGCGGCCGTAGGCTCGGGATCGGTGGACTGGAAGGGGCTGTTCGCCGCCGCCAGGATCGGGGGCGTCAAGAACTACTTCGTCGAAATGGACCTGGAGTTCATGAAGCCCAGCTACGACTTCCTGCATAGTCTAAAGTAACGTGCGGCCCGGTGTTTTTCCGCGGGACGAACGGAGCTGGCGGCGTTGTGCAAATTTGTGCACAGTTATGCCGGCCGAATTCGCCGGCTCCGCCGCCAGATCGGGAACCCGCCGCCCGCTCGCGTCGAAAGGGGCGTTATTATAGCGGAGGTGACTGTGAAGCTTCTTCCGTTAAGCGGATGAAGATGCGGACGTGAACCGTGATAAAACGCTGTCGGGCACGCACGTTGTTTCCCCTTCTGGCTGGGTTACTTGCTTTGGCGGTTGCCAAATCGGCGCACCCCGGAACGCAGAATCCTCTAGCTCAAGACGCGGAACAGCAGCAGCCTGTGCCCCGAATCACGGCGAATGTCAGAGAAGTGCTTGTGCCGGTCGTCGTGACGGACCCAAAAGGGCACCATGTCGGCAACCTTAAGCGATCCGACTTCAAGGTGTCTGAAGATGGCTTCCCGCAAGAAATCGTCGCATTCCGCACAACCGTGGATTCTGACGCCTCGGAGGCAGGCCAGGAGGCAGGCCGGGAGACCAGCGCTCCCGCCGGAAGCCCTCCCAAACCAGCTCAGCGCCCAGCTCCAGCGCCCGGTGCAGTGCGCCGCACCTACCTGATCTGCATCGATACGCTTCACTCGTCATTTGCAAGTTTTGGCCGGGTGAGGGACGCCCTTCTGAAGAGCCTTCGACAGGAGCAAGGCACGGATACACAATACGCACTGATGGCGCTGGGGCGAGATCTCACCGTTGTCAAGGATTCCACGCCCGATGCGGCGGCGATCGTAGCCGCCATCGGCAGCAAGGGATTCGCGAAAGTGATCCAAACCAGCGAGGCCGCCAGCACAGCCGTCGCGATCCAGGACTTCACGGCGTTGATGCGAAACTACTGCTCGGTTTGCGCTTGTGAAAGCAACGTCGGCGGGGACCAGCCGGGGTGTCTCGCGGTCAAGTCCAGGGTCAAGGCGTTTCTTGTCAGTTTCGAAGAGCGGACTTATATTCTGAACCATAACTTTCTGCTGCAGCTCAACGATCTGGTAAGGGCGACGGCGAGCATGCCGACCTCCCGGACCATCATTTTCATTTCCGACGGATTTAATCGCTCTCCCGGCCGTGAACTCTATGGCATCGTTCGCGGCTTTGCCCCGCGTGATCACACCTTCCAGTTTCCATCGAGAGACACCGAACCCGAGCTGCAAACCATCTTGAAAGCGGCTACCGGGTACGACGTGAAGTTCTACACGCTCGACTCGCGAGGGGTCTACTCGTCGGCCTTCAGCGCCGGCAACAGTTTCGATGCCAGCACTGCTTTCTCGACGACCCCGGCACAAATGGATGCCAGAAACGTGCCGACCGAAGCCACATCCACGATAGAATCGGTGGACCAGCAGGCCGCCTCGGCAGGGCGGGAGAACGCCGATGTGATGGCCCAGCTTGCCCACGAGACCGGCGGCCTTTTCTTTCAAAACAGCAACGATTTGCCGAAGGGGATCACCAGGGCGCTCACGGACACACGGGAATACTACGTGCTCGCTTACGTGCCGAAGAACGAAGCCTCGGACGGGAAATACAGGAAGATCAAGGTTGAAGTGAACGGCGGCGACAAGTTCCGGGTCAACGCGAAAGCGGGGTATTGGGCAACGGAAAAGTGATGTGGGGCGGGCAATCTTGCCTGCAGCCGCCTTTTAGGCGGCTTTTTCGGAGCGCGTGAGAGTCCTCCTGCCGGTGAGAGCCGGCTAAAGCCGGCTGCAGCCAGAATTGGCTGCCCCACGATTCGTGCAGAGCGTCACCGGGATGAAAAGTATTCGGTATTAGGCTGAGAGCCTACCCCGACTATTCGGTTTAGCCGAGGCCGAGGCTTTGTTCGACCCCGTTGATTTTGATCACGACACTTTCGGCAAGCCGCCGAAAACTCGGCGCCGTAAGCTCCGGACCCGTCTCGGGAAGCGCGGCGGCGATTTGGGAGAGATCCTGGCAGAGAGGCGACTCGAGCACCGACATGCCCATCAGGTCGGCCAGGGCGGAACCGCTGTGGACCAGGCGGATCAGGGCACCATCCCGCGACGGCGCCTGTGGGGGATTCTCGTGTCTGGCAGCCACGTTCTGTAGTTCGAGCGGACAGTTCCACTGGCCCAGCAGCCATCTCCCGGCTTCGGCGTGGTCCAGGCCGAACAGTTCCCGTTCGACTTCCAGGGGGTGGATTTCGCGTTCCCCGGCGGAGGCCAGGGCTTTCTCATAATCCGGAAACACCGTGAGGAGCGCAAGTTGCCCGATATCGTGGACCAGGCCCGCGGTGTAGCCGTTCGACTCCGGAACTCCCATCGCCTCGGACAGCCGCTGACAGACGAGGGCGGTAGCCAGGTTGTGGCGCCAGCAGGCCACGATGAACGGGCTGGAACGCCCAGCCGCCAGGGACTTGAGGCAGGTGGTCGCCACCAGGGCGCCGACCATGTCGGAGCCTATGAAAGCGATCGCCTGCAATACGCTCACGATTTCGAAACGAACCGGAAACAAGGGAGAATTGGCGACTTTCAGCAGCTCCATGGACAGCACCGAATCGGTCTGGACAAGGCTGGCGATTTTGCCGAACGGGACTGAGGAGTTGCCCACCATCCGCAACAACTGCACCGCGACCGGGCGGAATGGGCGCACCTCGGCTTTCAAACGCGCGCAGGTCGCGGTGGCGGCGGTTGTCATCGGCCATTCCTGGAAATAGCGCCGGTGTGCCGCTCCCTGGGGTAGCCGCCGGTGCGAGGAGGGAGTTGCAGGCTCATACTATTCCATATCGGCGGAAAGCCCTATTTTCTTGACGGAATCTGCGCGTCGCGAGGCGCGGGATAATGATGAGCGGGAGGGCGAAGGGATGCCACACGCCGGAGCACAGACTAGCGCGGACGATATTTACGAAATATCGGTGCGCGCAATCGACGGACGCGAGACCAGCATGGGTGAATATCGGGGCAAAGTGCTGCTGATTGTAAACACGGCCAGCCGGTGCGGATTTACGCCGCAATACCGGGAGTTGGAAGAGCTATACAAGACTTACGGCGAGCGCGGACTGGTGGTGCTCGGCTTTCCGTCGAACCAGTTCGGCGGCCAGGAGCCGGCGGCCGACGGCGAAATCGCACAGTTCTGCTCCATGAATTACGGCGTGACCTTCCCTATGTTCTCCAAGATCGAGGTCAACGGCGAGGGCGCGCATCTGCTGTACCGGTATCTCAAGAGCGAGCGCAGCGGACTGCTGGGAAGCGAAGCAATCAAGTGGAACTTCACCAAGTTTCTGGTGGACCGCAACGGCAAAGTGGTAGACCGCTTCGCTCCCTCGACCAAACCGAGCGGGTTGAGCACGGCCATCGAGGGGTTGCTGTAGGCCACCGAGATACTGCAAAAGAACGCCGCGCCGATGACTGACGGCTTCGGGCCGCGCCTCGGTTCTGTTCGTTTGCGCACAGGGTTAGTCTTGGTAAACCCTTGGTTTTCGAGTCGTTTGTAGTACACTAAGGCGATTGTTTATTCCGCCGATGAAGCCTGAACAGGGGAAGATCCAAGAGCCAAGCGCTGACGAGCGCAGCAGCCCAGCGACGACTGCGGTTGCAGCTCACGAGTTGAACAATCTGTTGACCTTGGTCTTGGGTTACAGTCAATTGATTGTCGACGGCACCAAGCGAACCGATCCCAATCGCCACAGCGCGGAGCAGATTCTCAAGGCTGGCGAGCGTGCCGCGGTGTTGACGCGGCGGATGGCGGAGGCAGTCGGCCAGGCCGAAATTCGGATGGCACGGCTTCGAGGCGCAGCCGGTCACAGCACTTCGGAAGAAAGTTCGAAGCCCGCCGCACCGCCCGCTCCGGGACCTTCCCGGCGCGTCGCGCGGCGCGGCTAACGGCCTTTGGCAAGAACCGCTCCCTGACGGTCGCCGCTCGGTAGCTCACTGAATCTATTGAGCCGCGCGCGTCAACACGGGGTGCCGTGGCAGTTCTGCCACGGGCTGCTAAGCTCTCCCGGCGTGCGGGAGGTGGCGGGCGGCCTTGAGCGTCGCTCGGGCGCCTCACCGCGGGACGGGAATCGGCCTGGCTGCGTGGTAGCGTGAAAGCGCCATGGAGCAGTTGTCTCCCTCATTTCCTACTCCCATGTCGGCGCGGATGCGCCGTCTGATCGGCTGCGCGCTGGTTGCGGGCGGAGCCGGGTTCGCCGCGGCGGCCGCGCTGCTCTGGCCGGTGGCCGACAGCGGTGAATCGCTGGTGGCGATTGGCGGAGGCGCGGTGCGCGTGTCTCGGGAACTCGACCTGCTGATGTTGGCGATGGTGTTCGGCGGTCTGGGCAGTCTGCTGCATGCCGCGCGATCCTTCGCCGGTTTTGCGGGCAATCGAACGCTGGTGGCGAGTTGGGCGTGGTGGTATGCGCTGCAACCCTTGACCGGGGTGACGCTGGCGCTGTTGTTCTACGCGCTGGTTCGCGGCGGCCTGTTCAGCCCGGGCGCGGGCGCGGGCGCCGTCAGCCCGCACGGCGTGGCGGCACTATCGGGGCTGGCCGGCATGTTCTCCAAACAAGCTGCCGATAAACTGAGCGAGGTGTTTTCCACGCTGTTTGAAACCGGCGCCGACCACGCGCGCCAGGACAAAATGACCAGCCAGCCAGTGGAGTAGCCAGCCGTAGAAACTCTTCCGCCGCCCCGGCAAACCGGTACTGAGTACCGGTTTTTGCCTGTAAGTGCTTGATGCTTAGTTTAGGAACCGGTACTTAGTACCGGTTTTCCTCTTCCAATACATTGTGGGGCGGGCAATGCTGCCCAATGCCACCCACTTTTCCCACCGCCAGCCCGCACCGGCCGTGGGCGAGCACCTCGCCTGCGAATCGACAACGCAACCGTGGCGATCCGATAATCGATCCGGGGTCGCGTTATGATGAGAAGACTATGAAAGGCGTCGTACTAGCGGGCGGAACCGGCAGCCGCCTGTTCCCGCTGACCAAGATCACCAACAAGCACCTGCTGCCGATCTATGACCGTCCCATGATTTACTACCCGATCCAGACCCTGGTGGAGGCGGGCATCACCGACATCATGATCGTGACGGGCGGCCGGAATTCGGGGGACTTCCTGCGGCTGCTGGCCAACGGCAAGGAATTCGGCCTGAAGCACATCAATTACACCTACCAGGAGGGCGAAGGCGGGATTGCGGACGCGCTGGCGCTGGCCGAGCACTTTGCCGACGGGCACAAAATATGCGTCATTTTGGGCGACAACATCATCGAAGGCAGCATTCGCCCGGCGGCGGACGCGTTTCGAAAGCAGGACCGCGGCGCGCACATTCTGCTCAAGGAAGTACACGACGCGGAACGCTTCGGCGTGGCCGAGGTGGATGGCGGGCGGATTGTGGGCATCGAGGAAAAGCCCAAGCGGCCGAAATCCAATTACGCCGTGACCGGCGTTTATATGTACGATGCCAGCGTGTTTGAGAAGATCAAGACGCTGGTGCCGTCCCACCGCGGCGAACTGGAAATTACCGACGTCAATAACGCCTATATCGGCGAAGGCTCGATGACATTTTCGTTCCTGGAAGGCTGGTGGACCGACGCCGGAACCTTCGACTCGCTGCTGCGCGCCACCAACCTGGTGGCCAATTCGGCCAAACGGCCGCAAGAGGTGGAAGCTTGACGGCCGGAAAAGCGCCGGCTCAAACCGTGGCAGAGCCGTTTGCCACCCACGGCGACCTGGAACTCGCCTTACCGGTTTGCGAGAAGGGGATTGGGGCGGTAATCGGCTCGCCCGAATCGCCGCACCTGATCGCGGGAGTGAAGCTGGCGCCGTTTTCGGTCTACCCCGACGATCGCGGTTACTTCCTGGAGGTGCAGCGGATGGGGCGTGGCCTGGCGGCGCATTTTCCGCCGGAGACCACCCAGGTTTCGGCGGCGCTGAATTATCCCGGCGCCATCAAAGCCTTCCATTATCATCTGAAGCAGACCGATTACTGGACGCCCGCCAAGGGCCTGTTTCAAGTGGTGCTGGCGGATTTCCGCCTGGGCTCGGAAACCTTCGGCCAGCGCAATACGCTGTACCTGGGGCCGCTGCGGCCGTGGCAGGTACTGATCCCGCCCGGGGTGGGACACGGTTACAAGATCGTTGGGGAAGAAGCAGCCATGCTGGTCTACATGACCGACCGTTTCTACGACCCGAAGGACGAAGGCCGCATTCCCTACAACGATCCGTCTCTCAACTACGATTGGGAAACACAGAGAAAGTAGGCGCTACCGCGATGAACGTTCTGGTAACGGGCGGAGCCGGCTTCATCGGCTCCGCGTTTGTGCGGATGATGCTGGCCGAGACCGACTGGCGAATCGTCAACCTGGACAAACTCACCTACGCCGGCAATCTGGAAAACCTGACCGAGGCCGAGCCTTTTCGCCACCGCTATCGCTTCGTGCACGGCGACATTCTGGACGATGCGGCTGTGGACGCGCTCGTCGAAGCGGAAGGGCCCGATGCGATTGTGCATTTCGCGGCGGAGTCGCACGTGGACCGTAGCATTCTTTCGCCCGAGCCGGTGATCCGGACCAACTTTCGCGGCACCTTCGTGCTGCTGGAAGCGGCCAGGCGGCGCGGCGTGGAGCGGTTCGTTCACATTTCCACGGATGAAGTCTACGGCAGCCTGGCGGCGCCGCTTGAAGCCACCGAGGAATATGCGCTGAATCCGTCCAGCCCGTATTCGGCGTCGAAGGCCGGCTCGGACCTGCTGGCACGCTCCTACTTCGTCACCTTCAAGCTGCCGGTGGTGATAACGCGAGCTTCCAATAATTATGGGCCGTACCAGTTTCCGGAGAAGCTGATCCCGCTCATGATCGCCAATGCGCTGGAGGACCGGAAGCTTCCGGTTTACGGCGATGGCCAGCAGGTGCGCGACTGGTTGTACGTGGACGACCACTGCCGCGGCATTCGCGCCGTGCTGGAAAAAGGGCGCGTGGGGGAGATCTACAACATCGGCGGCAACCGCTCGCTGCCCAACCTGGAAGTGGTCGAGCGGGTGCTGGAATTGACCGGCAAGCCGCGGAGTTTGATCGAGTACGTGAAGGACCGGCCGGGTCACGACCGGCGCTACGCGCTGTCGAGCGAGAAGCTGGAGCGGGAGACCGGCTGGAGCCCGCGCATGGATTTCGAGACGGGGTTGAAGGGCACCATCGACTGGTATCGCAGCCACGGCGAATGGGTGTCGCGGGTGCGCAGCGGCGCGTACCGGTCTTACTACGAACGCAACTATGGAGACCGGGCCGTGGTGCCGCTAGCTTAACGTGGCGCACGCACTTTTGCGTGCCGCGTCGAGACTTCTCTCGACGCTTGCGCTCGGCCTGGGATGTCGCGCGGCGTCGCCGAGAAGCAGCGGCGTGCCTGCCGCATAGAGATGGGGCATTCGACTACAACATGTGTCTGCGTGCACGGAATCGCGGCACTAGCGGGAGCCTCCCAATCGAACCAATGCGAGCGTCGAGACGAGTCTCGACGCGACACGCAAAAGTGCGTGCGCCACGCTGGGGCTAAGTTGGCCAGCCAGGTGCCATGCGGGTAGCCATCGAGGCGGCTACGCTGGCCATGGGAAGCGGCGGCTTGGCGCGCTATACGGCGCAGTTGAGCCTCGCGCTGGCGCGGGCTTTCCCCAAAGACGACTACGCCCTGATCTCGGACCAGCCGTTTCGGTTGCCGGAGGATGCTCCGCCTAACCTGGAGCGGGCGGCGGGGCCGCGCGGCGCCATCGAAAGGCGCTGGTGGCTGTGGGGCTGCGAGCAGGCCGCTGCGCGCTGGGGAGCGGAGGTGATTCATGGGCCCGATTTCGCGGTTCCGTACCTGGCCCGGAGGCCCAGCGTCATGACGGTGCACGACCTTTCCCCCTGGATGGATCCGGCCTGGCATCGCGCCGCGGCGCGGGTCCGGCGGCGAACGCCGTGGCTGTTGCGCACCCACCGTGCCGCGATGGTGATCACGCCGGCGGAGAGCGTGCGGCGGCAGGCGCTGGAGCGATGGCGTTTGGAGCCCGACCGGGTGGTGGCGATTGCCGAAGCCGCCGCGCCGTGGCTTTTGCCGGTGGAGGCCGCGGCAGACCAACCGGTTCGGACCCCGTATTTCCTGTTCCTCGGAACTCTGGAGCCGCGCAAGAATCTCGAAACCCTGGTCGAAGCGTGGCGCATGGTCAGACGCGGGTTGGACGTGGACCTGGTGTTGGCCGGGCGGCGACGCGCCGACGGCCCGGCGTTCGCGCCGGAACCTGGATTGCGGCTGGCCGGAGAGGTAGCCGACGGCGAATTGGCGGGGTTGTACTCCGGAGCGGTCGCGCTGGTCTACCCGTCGCGCTACGAGGGATTCGGCCTGCCGGTGGTAGAGGCAATGCAGTGCGGTGCGCCGGTGATCGCGTCGCTGGCGGTGGCCGAGGCTGCGGGCGACGCCGCCTGCTATTTTGCCGGCGGGAACGAATTGGCGGAGGCCATGCGGCGGATGGCGAGCGACGCCGTGTGGCGCGCCTCCTGGCGGGAGAAGTCGCTCGAGCGTGCGTCGCAGTTTTCCTGGAAACGCGCGGCCGAGCGCACGCGGGAGGTTTACCGGGAGGCAATTGAGCGCTTTGGCAAGTGACGGGGCTGTGGGCAGAGAATTTCCGTGGCGAAAGCATACTCTACAAGAGGATGGCAAATGCAGGCCAAAGGCCTGCTCCACATTAAGAGAATGCGCTTCTGACAGGCCCTAACTCCAAACCCGCGGCGATCATGCTGGCGCCGGAAGCGCCGTATCCGCTGGCCGGCGGCGGCGCCCTGCGCACCGCGTCGCTCCTCCACTATCTGGCCGAGCGTTATGCCGTAGACCTCGTGGTGTTCCGCGAAGCCGGTGCGCCGGATCTGGCGGCGGCGCTGCCGGCGGGTCTGGTGGAGCGAGTCGCGGCGATCGATTTGCCCGCGCACCAGCGGCACCTGGCGGCCCGCGTGGCGCGCAACGCCGTTCGCCTGGCGCGCCAGGTGCCGCCGCTGGTGGATCGCTTCGGCGGGTTGGAACGGGCGGTAGCGCAGAGCATCGCCGGCCGGCAGTATGAACTGGGCGTGATCGAGCACTCCTGGTGCGCGCCGTACCTGGAAGTGCTAGCTCCGCACTGCGCGCGCACCGTGCTCAACCTCCACAACATCGAGTCGCTGCTGCATGCGCGTTGCGCGGCGGTGGAAAGCGCCGGGCCGGCGCTGGCGCATCGGGTCTTTGGCAGCGCCTCCCGGCGGCTGGAATCGGCCTGGCTGCCGCGTTTCAGCGAAGTGCTGGTGACCTCCGCGGCCGACCGCCGCGAGGCCGCCCGTCTGGCCCCCGCCGCCCGCCTGCGGGTCTACCCCAACAGCATTCCTTTGCGGCCGGTCCCGGTTCAAACCAAAGAGCACGTGATTGTTTTTTCCGGGAATCTGGAATATCACCCCAATATTTCCGCGGTGCGCTTCTTCGCCCGGACGGTTTGGCCCGGTCTGCGCGAACGTTGGCCGCGGCTGGTGTGGCGCCTGGTGGGGAAAAATCCCGGTGCGGTGCGGCATCTGGTCGAAGGTGACACCCGGGTCGAGTTTACCGGCCCCGTAGAGGATGCGTTGGCGGAACTGGCGCGGGCGGAGGTAGCGGTGGTTCCGGTGGTGGCTGGCAGTGGTACACGCCTCAAGATTCTGGAGGCCTGGGCCGCGGCCCTGCCGGTGGTTTCCACCACGCTGGGAGCTGAAGGCTTGCCGGTTTGTGATGGAAAGAACATTCGCCTGGCGGATTCTCCGCGCGCTTTTGCCGAGAGTGTTTCGTGGCTGTTGGGTTGCATGGAAGGGCGGTTAGCATTGGGTCAGGCGGGCAGATCCTTGGTGGAAAAGGAGTTTAACTGGGAGGCGTCTTGGCGGAATTTGGATTTGTGACACAGCTCTGGGACCTTTCGCTCCGGTATACTGGTACAAATAATGCGCGTTGCCGTTGATGCTCACGCCATCGGCCGGCACCTCACCGGGAATGAGGTTTACGTTCGAAGTCTCTTGAACGCATTGGCCTCCGGACAGCGGGACTGCGAGTTCATCGCCTACATTTCGTCCGCCGAAGCGGCGGGCGCGCTGGCGGCGTCGATCTCCACGCGCCGCATCGCCAAGAACCCGTTTGTGCGGCTGGGATTCGACCTGGCGCGGAGGGTGCGCGCCGACCGGCCGGACTTGCTGCACGTCCAGTACACTGCCCCGCTGGGCTGTACCACGCCGGTAGTAGCCACGGTCCACGACGTGAGTTTCCTCGAGCACCCGGAGTACTTCACCCGCAAGCGGGCCTTGCAATTGCAATGTACCGTGGGACGCACGGTGAAGCGCGCGGCCAAGATCCTTACTCCGACGGAATTCTCGCGGCGGTCGATTTTGAAAGTCTACGGCGATCTGGACGAAGACAAGGTGGTAGTGGTGCCCAACGCGGCGGGTCCCGCGTTTCGTCCCCTGCCGCGCGAGGCGGCCGCTCCGCAGGTCGCCAGACGGTTCGGCATTTCCACGCCGTTCGTGCTGGCGGTGGGAGATCTGCAACTGCGCAAGAATCAGATCGGCCTGATTCGCGCCTTCGCCCGCCTGGCACGCTCCTATCCGCAACTTCGGCATAACCTGGTGTTGGCCGGGAAGGAGACCTGGTTTGCCAGCCGGGTGCGCGAAGCCGCGCGGGACTCCGGCGTGGCCGACCGCATTCAGTTCACCGGCTTCGTCAGCGACGACGAATTGCAGCAGCTCTACAACGCCTGCGACCTGTTCGTGTTCCCGTCGTTTTACGAGGGATTCGGATTGCCGGCGCTGGAGGCCATGGCCTGCGGGCGCGCGGTAGCCTGTTCCAACGTCACGGCGCTGCCGGAAGTGGTGGATGGCGCCGCCATCCTGTTCGACCCGTACTCCACCGACGAGATGGTGCGGGCCGTGGCCGACCTGCTGCTGGATTCGGATTTGCGCGCCCGGATGGAGCGTCTGGGTTCGCAGCGGGCGATCCAATTCAGTTGGCAGAAGGCGGCCGATCTTGCCTTGGAAGTTTACCGCGAGGTGGCCGACCGCGCGGTCTCCCGTCCATTCGCACGCGCCGACGCCGTCGCACGCCGATGAATCCTCGAAAGCCATCCCGATTAGCCGCCCGATTGGCCGCCCTGGCGGCCGCCTGGCTGGTTCTGGCGTGGCCGGCCGTGGCCCAGAGCGGCTTTCCGTTTCAGGATGAGTCCCTTCGCTACGGTATCAACTGGCAGAGCGGGCTCAGCCTGGGAGAAGCCTCCATGAGCGCGCACCACACCGGCAATAACTGGGCGTTCACGGTTTCGGTGAATGCCGCCGTGCCTGGCTTCACTCTGAATGACAGCTATCGCGCCATCGCCGACAGCGGGCTATGCTCCGAGGAACTGACCCGCACCATGGACCACGGCGGCAAATCCGACACGGAACGGATCACCTTCGATCAGGCCGCCGGTTCGGCGAAACGGGTGACGCTGTTTCCGGCCGGCGGCGGGGAATCCACCTTTAGCGTCCTCTCGTGCGCGCGCGACGCGGTGGCCTATGTCTATTACGCGCGCGAGGAACTCGGTCAGGGCCGCATGCCGCCGGCGCAGCAGGTTTACTTCGGCTCCGCCTATACCGCGCACCTGACTTACGTGGGCGAGGAAACGCTACGCGTAGGGGATAAGCCGGCCGTGACCGATCACCTGACGGTCTCGCTGAAGGGGCCCAAGTCCGACACCACCGTGGAGGTGTTCTACGCGCGTGACGCCGCGCGCACGCCGCTGGTCATCCGCATTCCCGCACAACTGGGAACCTTATCGCTGGAGCTGGCGCGCTAGCCCGCATGTCGCCCATGGTGGTGCCTCACAGGCTGAACAAGCCGCTGAAAAGAGCTACCCTGGCCTGCAAGAAGACCACAGGCTTAAGCCTGTGCCACCTAAGACCAGAGGTGGCACAGGCTTCAGCCGGTGAAAGCCTTTTTCAGCATTCTCCGAAGCCAGTGCCATGATGCGCGTAGCTTTTTTCTCTCCGATGCCGCCGGCGCGGTCCGGGATTGCGGATTATTCCGAGGCGCTGGTCGGTTCGCTCGCGCCGCTGGCCTCCCTTGAGGTGTTTTCGCGGCCCGGCCAGGCGTACGACCCGGCGCGCTTCGACATGGCGCTCTACCAGGTCGGCAACAACGAGCATCACGAGTTCGTGTACGAAACCGCCCTGGCGCATCCCGGCGTGGTGGTGATGCACGAAGCCAACCTGCACCATCTGATCGCCTCGCTCACCATCAAGCGCAACGACTGGGACGGCTATGTGCGCGAGTGCGAATATAACGGCGGCGCGGCGGCGCGCGACTTCGCCCTGCGGGTGCGGGCGCTGGAGGTCGGACCGGATTACGAAGGGCTGGCGATGACGCGCCGTCTGCTCGAGAGCGCGCGCGGCGCGATCGTCCACAGCCGCTTCATCGAGCGCCAGGTGCGGAAAGCCGGCTTCAGAGGGCCGGTCGGGGTGATCCCTCATGGCGCGTGGATTCCCGCCGCGGACCGCCATCGATTTCGCGATCGGCTGGGGCTCGACGAGACCACCCCCCTCATCGGCATTTTCGGCTTTCTCAAACCCTACAAACGGATTGCCGAATCGCTGCGCGCCTTTCGCCGCCTCACGCGCCTCGTGCCGGAGGCGAAGATGATCCTGGTGGGTGAGCCGCATCCCGAGCTTCCGCTCGCGAGCCTGATCCGCTCGCTCGGCCTTTCCGCTCACGTGCAGGTGTTGGGCTTCGCTCCCATCGACGATTTCGTGGGATACCTGGCCGCCTGCGACATCGTCCTGAACCTGCGCTACCCCACCGTGGGCGAAAGCTCCGGCACCCTGTTGCGAGCGCTGGGCTTGGGCAAGGCGGCATTAGTGTCGGATATTGGCGCGTTCGCCGAATTCCCGGAGGATGTTTGCCTGAAAGTGCCGCCGGGACCGGGCGATGAGGACCTGATTTTCGAGTACCTGAACCTGCTGGTTTCGCGTCCGGAAACGGCTCGCGCACTGGGCGAGCAGGCTAAGAAATACGTCGCCGCGGAGTGCAATTGGGATTCGGTGGCGCGGCGTTACGCTGGATTTCTCGAAGCCGTATGGCAGGGCAGGGAATGGCCCGAAGGGCCGGAGGAGGGCAACGCCGCCGCCGGCGCCGCCTCGCCCGCGGCCGGGCCAGCCCCGGTTCCCGAACCGCAATCGGCGGCGGAGACCACCCGGTACCTCTCTTCCTGGGCGCAGAATCGCGAAGCGCGGAACTATCTGGAGACGCACCAGACGCGTCTCGAAAAAACTCTGGCCATCACGCCCAAAGGCGGCCCGCAGGATCGCATCCTGGAAATGGGCGCCTATCTCCAGATCACGCCCGCCCTGCGCACCCGCTTGGGATATGGCGAGGTGCGTGGCTGCTACTACGGCGCGGCGGGACGGGTGGAACACCGCGACGTTCGCTCCGAAGACGGCGAGACCTTTGCGTGCGAGATCGACCTGTTCGACGCCGAGAAAGATCCCTTTCCCTATGCCGGCGGACACTTCCACACGGTCCTGTGCTGTGAGCTGATCGAGCACCTTTTCGAGGATCCCATGCACATGATGGGCGAGATCAACCGCGTGCTCTAGCCGGGCGGCCATCTGGTGCTGACCACGCCCAACGCAGCCTCGTTGCGGGCCGTCTCGGCGATCCTGCAAGGCTACCATCCGGGCTTTTTCGCGTCCTACATCAAGCCGGCGGCGTCGGGCGAAGTGGAGGCGCGGCACAATCGGGAATACGCGCCGCGGGAAATCCACCAGCTCCTGGAAAACTCGGGGTTCGAGGTCGCGCTGCTCGAAACCGGAGAATTCCGGGATGCGCCGCATCCCGAGTTCGTCTGGGTGGAGCACCTGCTGGACCGCTATTTGCTCGAAACCGGGCTGCGCGGCGACGGCATCTACGCCGTGGGCCGCAAGACCGGGCCGATCAAAGAACGCTATCCGAAGTGGCTGTACGCAGGAGCGTGAGGGAAGCTTGCCCCGCCGCGCGGATTGGTCCCCGCGACCCAACTGCAGTCCACCGCGACCCGAAGAGCCGCCTAAAAGGCGGCTGCAGGCAAGATTGCCCACCCCACAATAACAGGCGGGTGGGCTGCGGCGGGAAAACCATGTGGCATTCGCCCGAGAGACCGCGCCTTCGGCCGCGATAGAATTGAGGTTACTCGACATTACTCCACAGGGCTGAGGTTTCGTGACTCGACTGGTACCGTGCATCATAGTTTCTTTATTGCTTTCGGCATTCGGCCGGGCGGCGGACGATGGCCTGGAATCGCGGATGAAGGCCGTGATGACGGCGTACGCGCTGGCGGAGGAGAACGCCGCCGATCCGGTCAATTCCGAGCAGGTGTTCTACCAGGGCGCGATTCCCGGCTTGCTGCGCGGGCTCGATCCGCATTCGGTCTTCTTCGACCCGGGCCAGTTCGAGCAGCTCAAGAAGATGGAATCGTCCACCCAAAAGGGGTTCGGCAGCGTGGTGTCCCTGCTGCCGGGACGGGTGATCGTGCTGCAGGCGCTGCCGGGTACGCCGTCGGCGAAAGCGGGTCTGTCGCCGGGCGACGAGATCCTGGCGGTGAACGGGTACATCGTGGCGCGGCTGGACCTGGAGCAATTGAGCGAACTGCTGGGCGCCTCGCGCCAGCGCCAGGCCCAGCTCGATGTGCGGCGCCCCGGCAGGTCGCGAATTGAGCACCTGGTGCTGGTCCCGGAAGAGATGCAATCGCCCAGCGTGGACCGCGCGTTTCTTCTGTCGCCGGGCGTAGGCTACATCAGAGTGTCGAGTTTCGACGAGAGTACCGGGCGCGACGTGAAGGCGGCCATCGACAAGCTGGGGGCCGACCAACTGACGGCGCTGGTGCTCGATCTGCGCAACAATCCGGGCGGGGTGGTCGCGTCGGCGCTCGAAACCGCGTCGCTGTTTCTGTCGCCCGGGCAGAAGATCTTTTCGGTGCGCGGGCGGGGCGCGCCGGAGAAGGCGGAATTCGTTCCGCCCAACGCCAAGCCGTACGGATGCAAACTCGCGATTCTCATTAATGCGAAAAGCGCCAGCGCCGCGGAGATCGTCACCGGTGCGATCGAGGACCACGACCGCGCCGTGGTGCTGGGGGAAGCCAGCTACGGCAAAGGGCTGGTGCAATCCGTCTTCCCCCTGAGCGAGGGCGCGGGCCTGGCGCTGACGACGGCTCTTTACTACACGCCCAGCGGCCGCTCCATCCAAAAGCCGCTGGACTCGCATTTTCAGCTCGGCGGCACCACCGCGCACCCCAACCGGCAAAGCGACTTCACCACCGACAAAGGCCGCAAAGTAACCGGCGGCGGCGGCATCCAGCCCGATATTCCGGTCGGGCCGCAGCCGATGAACCGCTTGCGCGCGGCGATGGAAGCCAGCGGATCGTTCACCACTTTCGCCACCCAGTATCTGCAGATCCACAAAGTGACCGGGCAATTCGAAGTGACGCCGCCAATTCTCGACGAGTTTCAGGTCTTCCTGAGCCAGCGCGACATCCAGCCCGGAGTGGCCGATTGGTTGAATGAGCGCGACTATGTCAGCAACCGTCTCAAGACCGAAATCTTCAACCAGGCTTTCGGCGTGGAGCAAGGCGACCAGGTGGAAGCCCAGCGCGACCCGGCGATCCAAAGGGCGGTGGCGGAGCTGACGAAGTAGCTTTCAGCCATCAGCAGTCACCGGTCAGGCACACCGCTAATGCCGGCTTCAGCGTTCGTAGTCCGGACCCTCGGATAATTTTGTTGCGGCCCTTCGCAGTAAACACCCGCTAGAAGTCGCTACTCTCAAGCCATCGATCATCAGCTTTCAGCAATCCGCCGCTGCGGTGTGGCTGAAGCTTATTGCTAACGGCTGACAGCTACTTGCGCGAGCCTCGCTGCGGATTTCGCAGGGCGGTTTGCCGCATCTTGTGCTTCTTCCGCTTGGGCTTGCTGATGATAAATGTGCCGCTACCTACATACTCCGCCCGATAAAGCTTATCTTCCGCCAAGAGAACTTCTCCTTCTGTCTGGGTGATTCGATTCGAATCTGGTTTGAATATATATTGTAGCGCGCATGGCGCTGCGGGCATTATCCTGAAGGTTGACGATTCTCCGCCAAGGGTTCTTCCCCAGCTACGGACTTGCGGCTCTGTCGATTCTGGCCGCCGCCGTGGCCTCGGCCCAAACTCCCTCCGCGCAGGATTCCCTCTGCGCTCAGGTTCCGGCCATTACGCGGCAGCTCACCGAAATCTCCGGCCTCAAGCTGAAACACCCCGTACCCTGCCACTTCATCAGCAAAGGCGAAGTGAACCAGTTTCTCAAGAAACGTATCAAAGAGGCCGCCAGTCCCGAAGAGATTCGCGCCGAAGAGCTGACGCTCAAGAAATTCGGCCTCGTGCCGGCCGATTACGACCTTGCCAAGAACACCATCGACCTGCTCACCGAACAGGCCGCGGCCTTCTACGATTTCGACCGCAAGAAATTATTTATTACCGAAACCACGCCTTTTGAAACGCAGGAGCCCGTGCTGGCCCATGAGCTTTCCCACGCTCTGGCCGATCAGAACTTCGACCTCGCGCGCTATACCCGGCAAGGGCGCAAGAGCGACGACGGCTCTACCGCGCGGCTGGCGGTGATGGAAGGCCAGGCCACCTGGCTGATGTCCGAATACCTGGCGCGGCGCAATGGCACCAGCCTGAAAGACAATCGCGAGATGGCGAACATGATGTCCGCCATGGAGGATAGCTCCGGCGGCAAATACCCGGTCTTCGAAAACGCCCCGCTCTACCTCCGCGAGACGCTGATCTTCCCCTATACCAAGGGCATGTTGTTCCAGCAAGCGATTTTCGAGCGGGATGGGCAGTCCTCTTTCGCCGAAGTGTTCCGCAAGGCGCCCGTTTCCACCCAGCAGATCCTGCATCCGGAGCGGTATTTCTCGGGCGTCCAACCCACCGACCCGCAACTGCCCGACCCGCACCTGAGCCGCGCATATAAATCGTTGATTGGCGGCAGCCTGGGCGAGCTGGAGCACGGTATCATGCTCCGCCAATACGCCGGCCGCGAGACCGCCGAAGAACTGGCGCCGCACTGGCGCGGCTCCGGTTTCGAGCTGCGCGAAGACAAGAAAGCAGGCCGGGTGGTGCTGTTGTACGCCGTCGAGTGGGATAGCGCGGATGCCGCCCAGCGCTACTTCGACGCTTACCAGGAACTGCTCCAAAAAAAGTGGAAGAAGATGGACATATCGAGCCGCACCGCCGACAGCGTCCTCGGTTCCGGCGACGACGGCCGTTTCGAACTGCGCCGCAACGGAACGATGGTCACCAGCGTGGAAGGATTAGCCCCGTAAGGGGTGTTGACCCTGGTCTGTGCAAAAACAGCTAGCGCAGGTAAGAATGACAGATCGTCCCACATTTCCGAATTCCACTACACTGGTGAAATATGTTATCCACGCGTATGGTCTCCGCTGCCTGTCTGGCTGCCCTCACGTTGACCGCGCAGCAATTGCCGCGAACGGCTCCCGATCTCAGCGTCAACACCATCGACGGAAAGAGCGTCGCCATCTCGCATTACCGCGGCAAACCGCTGGTGCTGGCCTTCATCCTCACCGGCTGCCCTCACTGCCAGCACACGGTGGGGCTTCTCAGCCAGTTAGAGACGCGTTACCAGACGCGCGGGGTCGAGATGCTGGCCGTTGCCCTCGATAAAGAGGCCTCCGCCGCCATCCCCGGCTTCATGCAGACGTTCCACCCCCCATTCCCGGTCGGGTTTCTTCGCGACAACGGCCTGGCCGCCGACTTTTGCCAGCTCTCGCCGGCGCACATTCCCAGCATGCCCATCCTGCTGTTTATCGACCGCGAAGGAACGATCCGCCAGCAGCACGAGGGCACCGAGCCGTTTTTCGAAGATGGCCACCAGGACCAGCACTTGACGGCCGCGATCGAAGATCTGCTTAAGCCGGCGGCGAAAAAGGTCTCCGGCGCCGCGCAACGATAAGTCGGGCGGCCTTTCAGGCCGCGGACCCGCTTTCCAGCGGGTTTCCGGGGTTTGCACATTTCCCACAGGCTAAAGCCTGTGCCACCATCTGCCGGCAGGTGGCACAGACTTTAGTCTGTGGGAAACCATCCCTACCGCAGACACGCGTTCAATACCGCGGCCAGGCGCACTCCGGCTTTTTCGATCTGGCCGGCGACCACGCCATCGGCTTCCTGTTCGTAAGCGGCGTCCAGCACAATCACGCCATCGGCGCCGGGTTTGGGCAGTTTGCCATAGGTGATTTCTTGCGCCAGATGGTGCGACTGCCCAGTCCAATCTTCCACCCGCCCTTTGGACCATTTCTTGCGATGTTGCTCCGCCTGTTGATCGAATTTCGCGAACAGCTCCGGCTCTTTGGGCATCTGGTTGAGCAGGCCGCTGTCCCAGACGCTGTGCAGATTGGTTGGCCGGCCGTGAAAGACGACTTTGACATCGTTACCGCCTTTGTCGTTGTGGTCGATCGAGTGCAGCGGCTGGTGCAGGTCGCCCACGAAATGCACCACGAACAGCAGCGCTTCCTTGCGGCGTTCCGGGCTTGCCCGCGGATCTTGCAGCACGGCTTCGAAGCTCTCCAGGCTGGCCACGATACATTGGCCTTTGGGGCAATCGCGGGCCATGTCGAGGCGGCCGGCAGCCAGAGGAATGTCGACGTAGTGCCACGGCCCCGTATCAGGCCGGGAGCGGCGGATTTCGTCCGCCCAACTGGCAATCTCGGCGATCGATTGCCCGGGCCCGAGAATTTCGGCGATCCGGACCTTCGCTTTGCCGGTAAGTTCTTGCTCCGCGATGCATGCCACCAGCCGGTGGCCTTCCGGTCCCCAGCCAAAGGCAGGCAATTGCAGGCTCACTGCGGCTACAACCAGAAATTTGCGCAAATTTCAGGCTAGCATGGGCGGGATGGGCTGGCCCGGCGGCCGAGCCGGTGCCGCGCAAGCGGAAAGCATGCGCCACCCGTTTGACCCCTGCCCCGGCGATTCGCTACACTCAGCAGAAAACTTTAATCTCCGGTAGCCGGAAGGGGCACCCGTATCATGCGAAGCACAATCGGTTTAACCGTTCTCATCGTGACGGTCTCGATCCACGCGCCGGCACAGCGGCGCGGAGGCGATGGCGGTCTGCCGCAGAATCTGCAGTTTCGCTTCATGGGACCAGCCGTGGGCAACCGCATCTCCGCCGCCGCGGGCATTCCGGGCGATCCAACCACCTATTACGCCGGCGCCGCTTCCGGCGGTGTTTGGAAGTCCATCGACAGCGGGGAAACCTGGGCGCCCATCTTCGATAACGAGCCCGTGCAGGCCATCGGATCGCTGGCCGTAGCGCCCAGCGATCCCAAGATCGTCTGGGCCGGCACCGGCGAAGCCTGGGCCATCCGCGATAGCGACATGATGGGCGACGGCATCTATAAGTCCACCGATGCCGGCGCCACCTGGCAGAACATGGGACTGGCCGAGAGCGGCCGCATCGGCCGCATTTCGATCCATCCCACCGACCCCAACATCGTCTACGCCTGCGCCACCGGACGCCTCACCGGCCCGCAGCAGGAGCGCGGCGTGTTCAAGACCAGCGACGGCGGCCGCACCTGGGATCGCGTCCTCTTCGCCGACGCCAATACCGGTTGCAGCGGCCTCAGCATGGATGGCAACGATCCCAACACGCTCTTTGCCGGCACCTGGCAGGCCGAGATGCACAGCTACGGCATGTACAGCGGCGGCCCCGGCAGCGCTGTTTACGTCACCCACGATGCCGGCGCCAACTGGCGCAAGCTGGAAGGTCACGGCCTGCCGCGTTCGCCGCTGGGCAAGATCGATGTCGCCATCGCCCCAACCAATTCCAAGCGGGTTTACGCTCTCATCCAGACCGCCGATCAGGGCTCCATCTGGCGTTCCAACGACGGCGGCGAAACCTGGACCAACGGAAGCTGGCAGCGCGCGCTCATCGGCCGCGCCGGCTACTACATCCACCTGGCGGTTTCCACCTCCAATCCCGACGAGGTGCTGGTGGCCAATTCCAGCTTCTGGCTTTCCACTGACGGCGCCAAGAGTTTCCGCGAGGTCCCCTGGGGCGGCGATACCCACGACATCTGGATCGACCCCAAAGACAGCAAGCGCATTCTGGTCACTCACGACGGCGGCATGTATATGACCACCGACCATGGCGCTACCTCCACCAACGTGACCCTCCCCATCGGCCAGATCTACCACGTGGCCGTGGATAGCGACGTGCCCTATCACATCTACGGCAACATGCAGGATGACGGCACCATGCGCGGGCTCAGCACAACGCAGGAAGCCGGACCCAACGTGCCCGGACAAAACCAGGGCGGACGCGGGTTCGGCGGACGCGGCGGCGCCAGCGTGGGCGCCTGGGAGCACACCCTCGGCGGCTGCGAATCCGGCTTCACCCTCCCCGACCTCACCGATACCAATATCGTCTGGGCCACCTGCTACGGCAACGAAGTCACCCGTTATGACGCGCGCACCAAGCTGGCCCGTTCGGTCAGCCCGTGGCTGCATACCCTCGATGCCGCCCCCGACCAGGTCAAGTACCGCTGCCATTGGAGTCCGCCGCTGGCCATCGATCCCTTCGATCACAACGCGGTTTATTACGGTTGCCAGAAGATTCTCCGTACCATCAACGGCGGCATGAGCTGGAGCGAAGTGAGCGGCGATCTTTCCAGCCAGGATCCCAGGTTCATCGCCTCCTCCGGCGGCATCGTGGGCGATAACCTTGGCCAGTTCTACGGCGAGGTCGTGTTCTCGATTGCCTTTTCGGAAATCCGCAAGGGCCTCATTTGGGCCGGCACCAACGACGGCAAAGTCTGGTATTCGCCCGATGGCTCGAAGTCCTGGATAGACGTCACCGGGAACCTGACCGGAGTTCCGCCCAGCGGCGTGATTTCCAAAATCGAGCCGTCCCACTTCGACCCGGCGGCGGCCTATATTTGCGTCGACTTCCACCTGATGGACAACCGCGATCCCTGGGTCTTCAAGACCACCGATCTGGGCAAGACCTGGACCAAGGTCAGCGGCGATCTGCCCAGCGGCCATCCACTCGACTATGCCCGCGTGGTGGCCGAAAACCCCAACCGGAAGGGCAATCTGTTCGTCGGCACCGGTAACGCACTCTACTACACCCTCGACGACGGCGCCCACTGGAAACAGTTGAAAGATGGTCTGCCGGCGGCGCCGGTCTCCTGGGTGGTGGTGCAGAAACAGGCCCACGACCTGGTGGTTTCGACTTACGGCCGCGGCTTCTATATCATGAGCGACATCACCCCGCTCGAGCAGGGCCTGATGGAGCCGTCCCGCACCGAGCCGGTTTCGCTGGCGGCGCCGCGCCCGATCTATCGCGAATTCCGCGGCGGCCGCGCCCGGATCTCTTACCTGCTGAAGTCCGTGCCCAAGTCTCCCATCGAGCTCGAAATCCTCGATGCCAGGGGCGCGCTGGTGAAGAAGCTTCCCGCCCCGCCCAACCCGCGCCAAGGTCTGAACCGGGTCGCCTGGGACCTGCGCTACGAGGCGCCCCGCCAAGTGGCCCTGCGCACCACTCCTCCCGAGAATCCGCACATTTGGGAAGAGCCGCGCTTCCAGAAGCAGGATTCCCGGCCCATCACCCATTGGGGTCTGGCCGAAGCCGAAGTCGGCCCCATCGCCGCCCCCGGCGCCTATACTCTCAAGCTCACCGTGGATGGGCAGAGCTTCACCCAGCCGCTGCGCATCCTGCTGCCGCCCGACAGCCACGGTAGCGAAGCCGACATTCAGGCGTCGGTTCGCCTGCAACTCAAAGTGCGTGAGGACATCACCACCGCCGCCAACATGACCAACCAGATCGAGTGGATGCGCAAGCAGCTCGCCGATGAACAGAAAACCGTGGCCGGCAAGGCCGAACTGTTGAAGACGATGGACGACATCGACAAGAAGATGCAGGCCGTGGAATACCAGTTGATCACCCGCGCCGACGCCTTGAGCGACGACAAGTATTTTCAGACCGCCGACAAACTGTACCTGAACCTGATCTGGCTGAACGGCGAGATCGGCACTGGCGCCGGCGATGTGGCGGGCACGGCCGATTACGGCGCCACCGAGACCGCCGTGGGGCTGGTGCTCGGCCTCGAAAAGGAGCTCCAAAACGTCCAGGCGCAATACCGATCGGTGATGGAGAAAGACGTTCCGGCCTACAACCGCGCCATCGCCGCGAGCGGCCTGAAGCCGTTGAAGACCGACGACGCTCCTCCTCCGCCTGCCCGCGCCGGCGGCCGCTTCGGCGGCTGATTGCCCACGGAAAAAACTCGGGCACGAGCGGCGCCGCCAAATTGGCCAAAGCCACTGGAAACGGTGAGACAGACGACCGCAGTTAGTTAGCCGTCCGTCAGTCCCCGCAAGCCCGCGACGGCTCGCCAGAGGACGGAAGCCGATCGTCTGTCCCACCCCAGCCAGGCGCAGGCTTCAGCGGGCTATTGGGAGGACCAATGCCCGGGGCGCGGCGCTTCCACGACTTTGAAATCCGCGGGCAATTGAAACAGCGACGCGGACGGTTCCGCGCGCGCGACGTTGCTCATGCGCGAGACCGTTTCGCCGCTGCGCGGGTCGCTACGGCGGGTGAGAATCGCGGTATCCAGGTCGGAGGAATACCAGGTCTCTATCACCACCAGGATGGGCAGCTCGTTGCCGATCTTGCCCGCCGGAATGGTGGTGGTGGTGCGCGTACCCCGCACGGCAACGCCTTCCATGGTTTCGGTGCCCAGCGATTCCACTTTGTCGTCGCTATGGCGCGCCAACCTGGGCGGCCCGCCGCGGCCATAAGCCGGATGCATCCAGGCGGACCTGGTGGCGGTGTGGTTCTCCGGATTCAGCGCGTAATTGACGCCAGCTACCGGATCGTTGATGAACACCACCCTCGGCAGGCGCGCGCGGCCGGTCAAAGCTCCCAGACCGCTGAGCGATTGCTCGCGGCGGGTGCGGCCTTCGCTATCGCGATAGATGCGGGCGGTGGTGGTCTGGTGCAGACGATTGCCGTCCGCCAGCACTTGCGTGGTTTCGGTGATCAGATCGGCCGAATAGGGCGCGTTCTTGATTACCCGGGCCGGCATGCCCGCTTCGGCGCCCAGAATACGAACGCCACGAACGCCGCCGCCACGCTCGCCCCCAAACCCGCCGCCGGGCGGAGCGACATTCTGCGCTACCGCCAGCGCCGCAGCTCCGAGCACGGTCATGAAAGCCAGCCAACTCCGCATCGTTATCCTCTAAGTCGCGCGCACCGCTAGTTTGCCAGCCGAATCGCCCGAGCCAATCCATCGGATCCCAGCATCACGTCCGCCTTAACCATTTCCGAAGCGCGATCGTCGGCCAGCGGAATCCCGGCCGCCACCACCGCCGACCGCGGCACTTCCACGCTCACCACGTTGACGTCGCCGTTTGGCTCCAAACCCTCGGCGTTGGGCAGCGGAATGAATCCGTTGCCGTCTTCGGCGTCATCCATATCGGCGGTCTGGACCGCTGACCCGGTCACCGCCGGAACGGAAAGCGGATTCTGGCCGGGTATGCGCCACAATGCCGACGCCATCAGCACCAGGCCCGCAGCCGCCCAAAGCGCCATGCGCCAGGTGGCAGCCGGCTTGGGCACCGCCATGGGCCGGCGTCCCTGCCCGCGCCGGCGGAACTCCGCCATCAGGAACGCTTCCACCCGCGGCGGCGCCTCGCGTTTCCGCTCTTGAGCGGCCAGCGTGCGAAGGTCGTCGGCCATCTTCTGGCGATTCGCGCAGGCCGGGCACTCGCTCCAATGCGCGAGGCGCTCGGCACTCATGAGCCCGGGCCGAACCGGGTCCGCCATGCTTTTCAAGAATTCCTGGCAATTCATCGACTGCACCCGATCACGTCCAGCACCTGGCTGGGTCTAGATCCTTGATTTCGTTCCGCCCGGCCCGCTCCTGGCTGAGCTTTTCAAACAGCAAAGCCCGGGCGCGATGCAGCCGCGAACGCACCGTTCCGATCGGACATCCCAAGATCGCGGCCGCATCGGCATAATCCACTTCTTCCAGATCGCATAAGACCACTACCTCGCGATAGCGTCGCGGCAAGCAATGCACCGCACGACGCAACGCCTCCATCCGTTGGCGATCGGCCAGCGCCATGCCCGGGTCGTCGTGAATCGCCAACTGGGGCGCCGAAGCTTCTTCGTTAGCGCCATCGAGAGCCACATCCATGCGTGTGCGCTCCAGGTGGCGCAATACCAGTTTTCGCGCGATGCCAAACAAATACCCGTTCAGCGTGCCGCGCTCCGGGTCATAGCGGCAAGCGTTGCGGATCAGCGCCAGAAAAACCTCTTGGGTAATATCTTCCGCCACCGCCGAGGAGCCGGTGACGTGCACGGCAAACCGATAGATTGCGCCTTGACGCCGGCGATACAACACCTGGAAGGCGGCTTCGTCACCCGCTCGCAGACGGCCCAACAACTCATCGTCTGTGTCCGGTGGACGGATTGACATTAAAATCTCTATTCCTCAATTGTCGCCAAATCCCGCAAAGTTCCACAATCCGCACACATGCCCGGTGTTTACCTTAGTGTGCTAGCGTAAATTACTATAATTTGGTACTTTACGTCCAGTACCAATGGTTCTATTATGACATTGATGACTGCATTCGGACCAGCGCCCAGTTGCGGTTTCGACGAATCTGCGGCTCTGCAGCGGAAAATTTCCGAGTTGGAGGCGCAACTCTCCCTTTACCGACAGGAAGCCGATGTGGCCGAGAATCGGTTCCGTGCCCTGGCCGACGCCATCCCGGTGATGATCTGGATGTCGGGCACGGACGCATTATTCACGTATTTGAACCGCGCCTGGCTCGACTTCCGCGGCCGAAGTCACACGCTGGAAGTGGGAAAGGGTTGGACCGAAGGGCTTCATCCCGACGACCGCGACCTGTGCGTGGAGACCTATTTGAAGGCGTTCACCGCCCGCCAGTCCTTCCGCCTGGAACATCGCCTCTTGGGAGAATCCGGCGCCTATTGCTGGGTGGAAAACACCGGAATTCCTCGCTTTGACGCGGATGGCCGATTTGCCGGCTTTATGGGCGCGGCAGTCGATGTTTCCGACCGGAAGCGCGAATTCTTCACCCCCGACGCGGAGTCCGTCCGCATGGTGTTCTCGCTCACCGAGCGGGAACGGCAAGTCCTGGTGTTGATCGCCAGCGGCAAATCCACCAAGCAGGCCGCGACCGATCTCGGCATCAGCTATAAGACCGCCGATTCGCACCGCAGCCGGATTCTGGAAAAACTGGGGGTACACGAAACCGCCAGTATGGTGCGCTATGCTATCCGTGCGGGGCTGATCGAGCCATAATCGGCTGGTGCGGTTGGATCGGGCCCGGCCAAAAGCCCGGCATGAATCCGATCTTCCTCAAGCAAGCCATTGAAGTAGCGACCTCGAGCGTACGCCGCGGCGGTGGCCCTTTTGGCGCACTGGTGGCGAAGGACGGAGCGGTCGTCGCCACGGGCGCCAACCAGGTAACCGGCACCAACGACCCTACCGCCCACGCCGAGGTCGTCGTCATTCGCGAGGCCTGCAAGGCGCTGGGAAGTTTTCAGCTCTCCGGCTGCGACCTGTACTCCTCCTGTGAGCCGTGCCCCATGTGCCTCGGCGCGATCTACTGGGCGCGCCCAGCCCGCGTCTTCTTCGCCGCTACCCACCAGCAGGCATCGCAGGCCGGATTCGACGACAGCTTCATCTACCGCCAGATCGAATTGCCCACGGAATCGCGCGCCATCCCCATGTTTCGCGTGGAGGACCCGGACGCCAACGCCCCGTTCGCCGCCTGGCTTGCGAAGATCGACCGGACTGGTTATTAGCAAGAACAGCTCGCAGCGGTCAGCGTTCAGCTAACAGCCGCGCGCGGACCGACGTCCGGGCGTCCGCACGTCGCGGCTGCAAAAGCTGAATGCTGATCGCTCTTACTACTTCTCGGTCTTCTTCGCGCTCTTCCGGGTGTCCTTCCTGGGCTGGGTTTTCTCGTTGGCGTTGGCCGGGTGCTCGGTGTTCGGCGTGTTCCCGGTTGCGGCGGCGGGATGCGCCGGTTCGTTCACCGCCGGCCGGTTTCGCTCGCCGGTATTGGCCGGGTGCTCGGCTGGCTGCGGATTCGAGTAACTCGGCCGCGCGCTGGATGGCCGGTCGTTGTTCATTGGCCGGTTGGTATTCACCGCCGGCTGGCCCGAAACGCCGGGAGCGCCGGCGGGACGGCTCAAGTGGCCACCCGCATCCACGCTTCGCACCATCGGCCGCGCCGCCGGCGCCGAGGCCCGCAGCGCATTGACCCGTGCCGGCTCCAGCGGCCGCCCCGGATTGGCGCGCAGTTCCTGTTCCCGCGCCGCAAACGAAACCGGCGGCGGGGGCGGAGCCGTCCTCGCCACGATCGCCCGGTCCGCGAATCGCGCCGGCGGTGCGTGCACGTTCGCCCCCGCCGCCACTCCCAGGCTGACCCGCGTCGGCGCGATCGGCGGCGCCGCGCCGATCACCTGCGCATTCACGAATTGCCCCCGCGGAACCACCACCGCGGCCATACCTACCGGACGCGCCCCCACAAACGCCTCGCGCGGCACCACCACCATCGCTCCCGGCACGCCCTGGTTCACGTACCGCACATTCCCGGCCGCCATGTTATTAATTACCGTCACGTTGCCGACATGAACAATATTGATACTGGTCACGTAGGCCGGGCTCACCGCGTAAGCCGGCCGGTACACTTCGCCAGGCCCCAGCGGGAACCACCCCGCCATGCCGACGCCGCCACCTACGCCCACGCCCACCGCAAACCCCGGCCCGCCCACGAACGCCACCAGCGCCGGCGCATATACCGGCCGCGCACCCGCCACCAGCCGCCCCGGCACCCACACCCAGGCTCCAGCCGCGAATGCCCACCGTCCATAATGGAAGGGAGCGAAACCCCACGGCGCGTCGTCCACCCACGTCCAACCCCAGGGTTCCACCCACGCCCAATGACCGAATTTGTAGGGCGCCCACCCCGGCGGAACCGCCGTCGGCATCCAGACATACCCGTAGGGCGGAACGTTGCGCCAAACTCCGTACTGGTCCAGGTCTTCGTAGCCGATCGTCTCCCGCGGCACGTAGCGCGCCGATACCGTTGACGACTCGCGCCGGTCGCGGTCGATACACCACTGGTCGAACTGGTCCGGCGGCGGCTCCGGCCCCATCTGGTTGCCGATCTGGTCCGTTCCGGTGATGGTGGCGCTTTCCGCGGGGCTGATCGAAAACGCCTGCCCGCCGCCCGTCACTTCGGCCTGGCCCGCGCGAACGGCGGCCACGGTGACGTTGTTGTCGCCGTCGGCGTTGATCCTGTAATCGCCCGGCCGCAGCAGCGTGATCGCCACGTTGGGCGTGTCCACTTCGTAGGTTTCCTGCTCGCCGATGAAGCGCACGTGCACGTCGATCGCGCCCTGGGTCAGGCTCAACTGCGCCACCCGGTCATCCAGGTTCAACACGGCCAGAGCCGTGGCCGCGTTCATTCGGATCGCCGTCGACCCGATGTGCAGCTCGGCGTAGGCGCCGTCATCGGCCCAAAGATGGTCGCCGGTGGTGAGCGGGTAATTGAGGGTCGCCGCGCCCCAGTCCTCCACGCTGCCGGGCCGGAAGGAAACCGGTCCGTTGATCAGGTTCAGCCGCGCCACGCGCGACGGCGGGTCGGCATCCTGGGCCATGGCGCAGCCGGCAGCCACGAGCACGAATCCGTATGAGAACTTACGCATATGATCCACTCTCCTCAGAACTACCACGCCGGGGTTCGCGATTCCATCCGTCCGGATATTAAAATCTCCCAAGAATTACCGCCCCGGCCAATACCGGAGCGGCGGAATCCGGCCGCGCCCGGGCGCCCGTCTGGTTCCAGTGACGAAAGCCGCGCCCGCCGGGTTGCCTCGCGCCGGGCCAGCGCAAATCAGCGCCCATTTCCCCTGCGTGTTACAATCGGGGAACCAGTTTTTCCCCTGGGGCCCGTAGTTCGGTTGGTTAGAGCGCTACCCTGGACACGGTTGTTTTGGTGTTAATAATGAGTGGCTTACGGGGGATTTATAACAAATTTGGCACCGAATTTGTGCCAATTGTGCGCGCCTGTAGCTCAGTTGGTTAGAGCGCCTGCTTGACACGCAGGAGGTCAGAGATTCGAGTTCTCTCAGGCGCACCATTTTTTTCTGGCAGCCCGTGGTAGGGACTCTTTGACGGTCGCGGCTTCCATGAGAACGTGAATCGCCAAGGCCTGTGCGGTCGGCAGCCATACGATCCCCTGCCTTGGCTGGAGCTAGACCACCGCGGAGTCGCTCCCTGCCCCCAACCAATACAAGCGAAAAGTACGAAAACGAACAGTACCAAAGAGTGGTGCGTCGCTTAGGCCCTCCGTGTTCCATCAACGCAGGACCTTGCGTGTTCGGGCAGGCTCATTTTAAGATAACAATGTAACGTTTCTCCGAATTGGGCAGGGGAGTCAAAGATGATCTATTCTCGGTCCGCCGAGTACGCGATCCGCGCTTTCGTACACCTGGCGCAGGTGCCCGAGGGCAAATACGCCATGGTGAAAAACATCGCCGAGCAGGAGGACATCCCGGCTCATTTTCTGGCGAAGATCTTGCAGCAGTTGGCACGCAAGGGACTGCTGCGTTCGAGCAAAGGGCCGACGGGCGGTTTCGCGCTCCGCATCGACGCGGGCGAAGTTCGCCTGCTCGATATCGTGGAAGCACTGGACGGGCTGGCGCCCTACCAGCAATGCGCCAGCGGCCTTTCGGAATGCAACGACGACATGCCCTGCCCGATGCACGATAGCTGGGTGAACCTCCGTTCGCGTATCATGGATTATCTGGGGCGGAATACCATCGCCGACCTGGCCAAAGCGCTCGAGCAGAAGAAGAAGACCCTGGCGGCAGCAGCCAGCAAGCAGCGCAAGGCCGGCAAACGGGCTACCGCCGCCAAGCGGGCTTAATCGCCATTCAACTCGATCCGACGGAGGCACGATGCAAAACTCGGTCCTCGTTCCCATGGTGGTCGAACAGACCTCGCGGGGCGAACGCGCATACGACATTTATTCCCGGCTGCTCAAGGAGAATATTATTTTCCTGGGCACGCCCATTGACGACCAGGTAGCGAACCTCATCATTGCGCAGCTCCTGTTCCTCGAAGCCGAAGATCCCGAGAAAGACATTTCCATCTACATCAATTCCCCCGGGGGCTCGATTACCGCCGGTCTGGCAATCCTGGACACCATGGCATTCATCCGGCCGGACATCGTGACCATCTGCGTGGGGCAAGCCGCCTCGATGGCGGCGGTGCTGTTGGCCAAGGGCACCAAGGGGAAGCGCTTCAGCCTGCCGAATTCGCGTATCATGATTCACCAGCCATCCATGCAGGGATTGGCCGGGCAGGCGGCGGACATCGACATCTACGCGCGCGAAATCCTGCGTATGCGTGAAATTCTGAACGGCATGCTGGCGGACGCCACCGGCCAACCGGTGGAACGGGTCGCCAAGGACGTGGACCGGGATTACATCCTGGAACCCGACCAGGCCGTGCTGTACGGCATGATCGACCGGGTGATCACCAGCCGCGATCTGGCGCCGGTCGCCATAAAGGGCTAAAGAAATAGCCACAGATGAACGCAGATAAACGTCGATGAAAAACCCAAAGGTTTTATCTGTGTTCATCCGTGTTCATCTGTGGCTGCCGGATCTGAAAGTGCAGCCGTAGGGAAACCGCGCGCCGTCCACCCCCGCAGGTGCTTGGAACGCGGCGATTTTCGTGGCGCACGCACACGTGCGTGCCGCGTCGGGACTCATCTCGACGCCTATGCTCCAGCGGGAAAATCCTGCATATTGGTTGTGGCCGCCATTCTTTGGTTGCGGCGCTGCCGGTCTGTGGGGCAGGATGGCATCCGGATGGCATCCTGCGCGCCGGTTGTTTACCGGCGCTCCCGGCGGACGACGTGAAATCAGCAACTTGGAGGGCGCTTTCAACCGAACGGTTGCCGCCAGCCTCCATCCATTAGATTTACGCATGGCCCCGGGGGGCATTTTTCCGCCGGCCGGCTGTAGTAGTTTGCCACCGGCCAGGGTCTTTGTAAGTGGAGGTCCCGGTCCAAGTGTATACATGGAAGATAGAGCTCGTTGCGGCTCGCGCGGGCTGGGCCATTGTCGCCGCGCTATGGTCGGCCGTAGCTTGCGCGCAACCGGGTGCCTTTATCGCGCCCGTTCAAACGGCCCACGCCGAACTCGCCGGGCTGGCTCAGCTCGCCGACGGCACCCTGCTCTACGCCGACGCTTATGGCGTGTACCGCGTTAAGGGAACGCAGTTGGAAACACTGCTGTCCAACCCGGTGCAAGGAGGCTATTGCGTCGGTTCGTTCCCCGGAGCTGGCTGTATCAATTGGGCGCCACTCGTCTATCACACCAAGCCAATGGCCGCCGATTCGAGTGGCGCCATTTACATCGCCGACCCGGAACGGCAGCTTCTGGAACGCTACGACGAGTTTCAACAAGCCTTCGTCACCATCGCCACCGGCGTGGGCGCTCCCACCTCGCTGGCCGCCGATACCACCAGCTTGTACTTCAACGACCCTACCGGCTGCCGCGTACTCCGCTGGAGCCAGAGCGCGGTCTCGACCGTCGCCGGCACGGGGACTTGCGGTTACAGCAACGACGGCGGGCCAGCTACCAGCGCCCAGATTCTGGCGGTCACGGCGATTGCGCTCGATGCCGCGGGCAATTTATACATCGCCGACGCCAGGGCCGGCGTGGTCCGGCGCGTGGATACGAGCGGCACCATCATGACGATTGTAGGAACCGGAAATCCTGGCGAAGGAGCGGAAGCCGTACCCGCCAACGCGACGCCGCTCAATGGTCCGGACGGCCTGGCTGTAGATGCGCAAGGCGACCTGTTCATCGCCGAAGCAGCGGGCAACCGAATACGTATGGTCGGCTTCGATGGGCTGGTGCGCACCGTGGCCGGTTCCTCGAACACATCCGTATCCCCAGTTGACCAGTACGGTTACGCTCTTCTCGCCCCATTGGCCGCGCCGGGTTGCCTGGCTATGGGGAGTTCCAGCGGCCTGCTGATCTGCGATAGCGGCGGTAATTCCATTGCCGAGCTCCTGCCAGTCGTTCCCGGGCGATGGGCCATTCCGCTCGAGAACGGAGCCTACGGCCTCCCGCCGCAATCCTGGGTGTCGGTGTTGGGCGATTTCTCTGGCCTTCCCACCATGGATTGGAGCAACTCGATCAGCCCCGATGGCGCGCTCCCCACCAGTTTGGCGGGGGTTACGGCGACCGTCGCGGGCCAGCCGTGCGTGGTGAGCTACGTCAGCCCAAGCCGCATCGATCTACTACTGCCGGCGGTGCTCGCTTCCGGGTGGCAGTCGCTGAACTTGAATTGGCCCGGCGGCAGCCTGGCCAACTCGGTTTTGACCCGGACCGCCGACGCCGAATACCTGGCGCAGACTCTCAACGGCATTCTGTACGCGCTGGCCACCGGCCCGGACGGCAGCCTGATTACGCCCGACCGGCCGGCCCGGCCCGGCGAAACAATCACCCTGTATGCGACGGGCCTGAACATCACCGGGCCAATGACTCCGCCGTACGACACCACCCAGCCCAACGCGGTGCAAGTGGTAATCGGTGGCGAGGGCTATCCGGCGATATCGGCCGCACCGTTTTCGCCGGGCGTGTTCCAGGTAGTGGTGCGGATTCCACCCACTCTGGGCGCCGCCGAATATCCGCTGCACATTTTCGCCGATGGGTTCTTTTCTTCAGCGCCGACCGTGCTGCCGGTTGGTGCGGCGCAGTAGAATACCTACCGCTCCACCCGCGCATACAATTCGAGGAACCCGGCCAGCGGAATCTGCTCGGCCCGCAGGCCGGCTTCCGGCCAGGTTTCCACCGCCTTGCCGTAAACCGGGGCCAGATTGTTGCGCAACGTTTTGCGCTTATGGCGAAAGGCGTGGCTCATCAATTCCAGGACACCATCGGACTGGGGCACGGCGGGGCGTGGCTCCAGCAGGACAACCGCCGAATCCACCGCTGGGGGCGGCTCAAAAGCGCCGCGTTTGACCTCAAACAGCAGACGCGCGGAGGCGAACAAAGCCGTCGCTACGGTGAGATACCCGTAGGCGCGTTGGCCCGGCTGAGCCACCAGCCGTTCAGCCACTTCTTTTTGGATCAGAAACACCGCGCGCGGCGGCCTGAGACGGACGCTTTTTCCGAGGATCGACGTAGCCACGTAGTAAGGCAGGTTACCGGCGATCGGGACGCTGCCCCACTGCCCCAGATCGGTCGAGAGCGCGTCGCCTTCGACGATTTCCAGTTTCGGCTCGCCGATGAACTTCTGGCGAAGGTATCCGGCCAGTTCGGCGTCGAGTTCTATCGCTACCACCCGGCGGGCCCTTGCCAGCAGCTTTTCGGTCAGCGCGCCGCGGCCCGGGCCGATTTCGACCACGGTAGCTTCACTTTGCGGACACACCGCCGCCGCAATGCGCTCCAGAATCGCGCCGTTTCGCAGGAAATGTTGGCCTAGCTTCTGTTGTGCCACCGGTTAGAGGAGCCGGCTAGCTGCGGGCATTGCGAATGGGCAGCAGCGATACGCGAACTTTGCCCCAGGTCGGTTGGCCGAAAAAGGTCGCCGGCGTAAAATAGGAAAACAGAATGATGCTTTCCATATCGCGCGTCAATTGGCCGCGCACTACGGAATAGTAGCGCACACGGCCCTTCTGATCGATGGTCAGTTCGACCACGGTGCCGTCGGAGGTGGCGGACTCCGCCTGCGAGGCATCGATGGACTCGACACGAGGGATCTCGCCAATCGCTCCCACCACCTTGCCGTCCGGGTTGGTGGGCAGGGATACCGCTGGATCGTCGCCGGAGAGATGATGCGCGAAACTCAGGTTCGGCACGAGCATACCGAACGCCAGTAAAGCCGCGCATACGCCGCCCGCAAAGGGAAGCGCCATGGGGCGCATCAGGTTTTCGAATTCCATGCGCAGACGGCCAGCCCAATAAGACAGACGGGAACCATGGCTCAGGCGGCTCAACTGCCGTGCCCGCTCACGGGCGGCAAGCGCGCGCAGTTTCGCCTCAACGTCCGGCGGGACCGGCGTCCGGCTCATCCTGCCCATCACTCGCTTCATGTCCCGGAGGCTCTCGTACCTGGCACCGCAGGCTTCGCAACCCGCCAGGTGCGCCAGCATGGTTTCCCGCTCGCCGCCAACGGTCCGGTGGTCGAGCAGCAGAGAAATCCGATCTCGCACGTTGTCGCAGCTCATAGTTTTACTCGGCTGTCTTCGGCACCAATCGTATCGCCAGCCCACGATCCAGGTGGCCGGCGAAACCCTGCCGCAGGGCTTCGCGGCCCCGCAGAATCCTCGACTTAACGGTTCCCAAGGAAACGTTCAAAACGGCGGCAATCTCTTCATAGCCCAAATCCGCTAAATCGCGAAGCACCACGGCTTCGCGGTACACCGGATTGAGTTGCTCCAGCGCGGCCTCGACCAGCGCTTGCCGCTCGTGATCGAGAGTCATTTCAAACGGAGACCGGCTCTGATCGGCCAGAACATCCTTCCAGCTTCGACAATCTTCCGGCCCGGTATCCAGGTCCACTTCGCACCGGCGGTGGCGCAAGAACCAGCGCCGCGCGTTGTGGGCCTCATTCACCGTAATGCGGTAAATCCAGGTCCGCAATGTGCTTTGTCCGCGAAAGTTTCCGATGTTGCGGAAGACCTTCAGGAAAACCTCCTGCACCACGTCGCTCGATCCCGCCGGGTCGTTTAGCAACCGGATCGCCAGTGCGTACACCGGTTGCTGAAAGCGTTGAATCAATTCTTCATACGCCATTTCCGTACCTGCCCGCAAACCTTCTGCCAGGCGCAGGTCTTCGGCATCGGCGGCACTTGCAGCCGATTGGTCCGGGCTCAGGTCCAGAATCGAAGTCGCCAACGGTAGCCTCGCGATCCGTCTGCCTTCACGCTAACAGGAAAACGCATGATCCCGCAAACGAATAGACACCGGGTATCCGGGAAAAGTTCCGTACGGGTACAATTCCTGGTTGCGGACTATGCTCTGGCGCGCCGCCGATGAATCGTACGCCCGCCTGCGCGGCCCGGGTCTAAACATGGCCGTGCTCGTAACGACTTTTTCCGGCCCCGCCAACATGGGGACAGGCCACGACGAACCCGTATTCATGGCATCGCGCTATGGCAGAGGACGGATCTTGTCACCACCCTTCGGCGACGCTGCGAATCGACCGCTACCGGAAAGGGGACCCGGAAAGTTCCACTCGATTTCCCCACCGCCGACCAGGTCAGCACGCGCCATCTCACCGCAAAAAGCCCTTTTGGGCTTTCCAGTACTAAAACTTTGGTTCCATAACCAAAGCCAGCCTGATAATACTTTCCTCCCGCCTGCACTATGTAGTCAGCAGTAAACGATCCGGCAGGAAAGGAGTAATTCGATGTATAGCATTTTGAATCTTGCGGGTCAGAGGGTGGAAGCTGTGATCATGGCTGTCGAGCCAAGTCGCCTCCGAATAGCCATACAGGGCCGAGAGGACGCGGACGTCCTGCGTTACTCGGCTGGCCGATGGTCAATGGAATCCGGCGAGCCGGTGGAATTTGAATCTTTGCTCGCCGACGATCAGACCGCGATCGGCACATCGTCAAGGTACTTAGTTACTTCCGCACGATACCAGGCGCGCACCGCTAAAGTGGCGCTGTGTGTTTCCTCGTCATGCTCACCCATGCAGATACGGCACTCCCGGCCGCAGGCGCGTCTCGCCGCCGGCGCCGCCCGGGCGGCCAGAAGCGGCGCTGGGATAGACTGAACTTCCAGAAATTCCTGGTTCATTTCGGTTACCTTCTCTCCTTCCGCTGCATATCTATCGGCGGAAGGAGCACCGCCGATTAGGGTTCTAATCTCCTTATCAACGGTTCTCAGGGAGAATACGGTAACGCGCCTTTGCCCGCAAGATGCGCCTTGGTAAGCCCTCGAAGACCCGCTTTGGTGAACAGTGCCTCTGCCAACCTTGGTCTGGTCCCAGCGGATATGAATCGGAGGTCGGCGGAGTACCATAAGAGTCTCATGCCGACCATTTCCTCTACAGAATTGACCCTCCTGATGGAAGCGATTCTCGAAGGGGGCGGGGTTCCACCGCATAAGGCCAAAGTCGTATCTGCGTCGCTGGTGGCTGCCAATCTTCGCGGCGTGGATACCCACGGAGCGCAGCTCCTGCCTTTTTACATCGACCAGTTGCTGGCCGGAGAAATGGATCCGTTGACCGACGGCGAAGTCGTTTCCGAGCAAGGCTCCTGCCTGCTGTTCGACGGCCACAACGGCCTGGGCCAATGGGTTGCGGAGGTTTGTTGCGGGCACGCCGTGCGCATTGCCGGCCAGCTCGGTATGGCCATCGTCACCGCGCGCGAGTCGAATCATTTTGGAGCCGCCGCCTGGTGGGCGCAAAAGATGCGCCAGGCCGGGCAGATCGGTATCGTGATGTGCAGTGCTTCGCCCATTGTCCCCCCGTGGCAAGGCCGCCAAGGGCGCATCGGCACAAACCCAATCTGCATGGCCTTGCCCGGCCCGTGGCTGCTCGACATGGCCACCACCACCGTCGCGGCTGGCAAAATTTTCAAAGCGCACATCAACCACCAGGCAGAGATTCCGGCCGGCTGGGCATTCGATTCCTCGGGTGCTCCCACCACCGATACGGATGCCGCCTACAAGGGCATGCTAATGCCGCTTGGCGGTTACAAAGGCAGCGGGCTGGGGATGATGGTGGAGATTCTCTGCTCGGTGCTGGGCGGCGGCGCCATGTCGACCGAGGTCGGCGGCATCCGCGACCGCGGCCGCCTGCGCCGCACCTCTCAGACCTTCGTCGCCATCGATATTGCCCGCTTCATGCCGCTCGAGGAGTTCACGGCGCGGGTGGAAAAGCTGGTCAAGCTGATCAAATCAGCCCCCGCGGCGCGCGGTTACGACGAAGTCCTGGTGGCCGGCGATCCGGAGTGGCGAATGGAAGCCAAGCGCCTGGCCCACGGCATCCCGATTGCCGAGGGCAACTGGGAGCAGCTCGTCAAAGCCGCCGGCCGGGTGGGCGTCGCGGTGCCCGTAATCCGCCCTGTACAATAGGAAAAGTGCTGGTCACGATCACTCCTCCCGGCGGTAATCCGAAAACTTCCGGCCCGCCGCGCCCGGACTGGTTGCGCGCCCCCGCGCCGGCGGGCGGCAACTACCGCGATCTGAAGGATCTGATCGGCCGCTTGCGCCTCAACACGGTATGCGAGAGCGCAGCCTGTCCCAACGTCGGGGAATGCTGGAACCATCGCACCGCAACTTTCATGATTCTGGGGAACGTGTGTACCCGCCGCTGCGGATTCTGCGCGGTCGAAAAAGGGGCGCCGCTGCCGGCCGATTACGACGAGCCGCGCCGCGTAGCGGAGGCCATAGCGGCCATGGGACTAAAGTTCGCCGTGGTGACCAGCGTGGACCGCGACGACCGCCAAGACGGCGGCGCCGAGCTGTTCGCGCTCACCATCCGGGCCATCCGCGAAAAAATTCCGGCTTGCGGCGTGGAAGTGCTGGTGCCGGATTTTCAGGGCAAGACGGGGCCGGTGGAAACCGTGATGGACGCCGCGCCGGATATCTTCAATCACAACACCGAAACCGTTCCCAGGCTTTACCGGCAGGTGCGCATCGGCGCCCGCTACGAGCGGTCTCTCCGGGTTTTGGCGCATGCCCGCAAGCTGCGGCCGTCCACCCCCACCAAGAGCGGGCTGATGCTCGGCCTGGGCGAGACCGCCGAAGAAGTCCTGGCGGTGATGCGCGACCTGCGCGCCCAGGGCGTCGCCATCCTCACCCTTGGCCAATATCTGCGTCCCTCGCCGCGGCACTTGCCGGTCGCGCGATACGTCTCGCCCGAAGAGTTCGCCGGTCTCGGCCGGGCCGGCCTGGAGATGGGCTTTGCGCACGTCGAGTCCGGCCCCCTGGTGCGCAGCTCCTACCATGCGGCGGACGCAACTCACTGAGACTGCCCGCTCGTTGCGGAGGCCGTGGCGCACGCATTCCTGCGCGCCGCGTCGAGTCTCTACTCGACGCTTCTGCTCCCTGCCACAGCCGGCGTGCTACCGAGCCGCGCCCGTCAGGAGCTGCGAAAAAATCGGGTGCGGCCGAAAAAGCGCAGGCGTAAACGCCTACTCCACGAAGATTCCAACGCACTTGCCGACCTTGTGGAGTAGGCCTTCGGCCTGCGATTTGTTTTTTTCACGGCTTCTCAGGGAACGGCCTTTCACAGCCGCGACCGGCGCCGGGAAACCGCGCCCCGCAGAGGCCCGTTGACCATGTCCCGCCGCCGTTTCTTTGTCGAGCGGATTCGCGGGGGCCTGGCCGAATTGCGCGGTGACGAAGCCCGCCATCTCACCCGCGTCCTGCGCGTCGAAGCGGGCCGGCAATTCGAAATCTCGGACAACTCGGCCGCCTGGCTGGCGGAAGTCGCCGAAGCCCGTGGCGAGCGGGTGGTATTCCGCACACTGGCCCCGCTCGCCGACCCGGAACCGCCGGTGCGCATCACGCTAGTCGCGGCGCTGTTCAAGTTCGACCGCTTCGAGTGGATGGTGGAAAAGGCCACAGAACTGGGCGTGGAGCGCATCCAGCCGGTGGAAGCGGCGCGCACCGACAAGGGCCTGTTCCAAGCTTCGCGCAAGCGCGCCGAGCGCTGGCGCCGCATTGCGCGCGAGGCAAGCCAGCAATCCCGCCGCCTGCGCATGCCGGAGATTGCCGAAACCGTTTCGCTGGCACAGGCTTTGGAGACCGCCGCCGGCGCGCGTTACTTTCTGGACGAAGCCGGCGCGCCTGCCCTTCTTTCGGTACTCGACCGCTCGCAGCCGGCGCTCGAGCGAGTCTCGCTGGCAGTAGGACCTGAGGGCGGCTGGACGGACGCCGAACGCCAGTTGGCCCGCCAGTCCGGTTGGCTCCCGGCCGGATTGGGCGCCGCCATTCTGCGCGCCGAAACCGCCGCCGTGGCGGCTCTGGCCGTGGTAGGGAACGCGTTTCCGGCTTGAGCGGGAACGCCAGATTCGGCGGTAAACAGTCGGGACCGAAATTCCAATACCAGCCCAGAAATCGGCGGTATCCAAACCTTCAGGAAGGCCGCAGGAATGCATTGTAGCGCCTCTAAATGCGCGGCTGTTTCTGCGGCCGAGCTCCGCGCCGTGAAACCAGTGCATGGCGATGGGAAGCCGACGGAAGCGGGAAGGGCAGCAGGATCTGTTCCTGGGCTACGCGCTGGACGAGGCCACGCCGGACCACTCCACGATTTCGCGCACCCGGCGATTGTATTGAATGGAGACACATAAGGCAATCTTCCGCTGGGTACTGAGGATTGATCAGCGGGCGGACGATCCCGATCGACGCCGCCACACTGGAAGCCAATGCGGCCTGAAGAGCATCGTGGGGCGGGATAACGGCCAGAGCTACAACGACTATTTGAAGGGACTGGCCCAGGCGGCGGGAATCGAGAACCCGACGCGGGAACAGTTGGCGCGTCTGGATCGGAAGCGAAAGAAGGAGGGATCCAATCAGGAATGGATGAGCCCGAGCGATCCGGATGCGCGCATCACCAAGATGAAGGATGGGCGCACGCACCTGGCACACAAGGCCGAGCATGGCATGGATCTGACCAGCGGCGCGTTGGAAGAGCGACCGCCATTGCACCGCCATTGCAGAACGCCGGTGAACCGTTTGTGGTACATTGTGGCTGAACCCGTTCCGCCGAAGAACGGACACCAAGATGGACACCAAACGCAGGCTGGGCACCGCCGATTCTTGGACCGGATTTGGTGTCCGTTTTGCTGTCCATTTTTCGACTAAACGGCGTAGATTTGGTGGATTTCAGAGACTTTAGAGACTTTACTTCGTCTCGTGTAAGTGATTGGGAATCAGCTAAATAGCTGATTTAAAGGCAAGCGGGAGTAATTCAGTGGTAGAATGCCAGCTTCCCAAGCTGGACGTCGCGGGTTCGAGTCCCGTCTCCCGCTCCATGTTTTCATAGAGTTACGCACCATTTGGGATAACCCACCGATTCCTCATTACTCCGTTTACTCCATTAAGCCGACTTCGCCAATTCTGACGGCTCTGGTTGCGGTTTTCGAAGCACGGCGGCTTCGAGTTTCTTGAGTGCGGCTCGCTTCTGTTCCATGTCGGAACTGGTGTAGACCTCCATGCTGACGCCGAGTCCGTGGCCCCTCTGGTCGGAGGCGACCTTCGGATCGACGCCCGCCTTCTTCGACAGGCTGGCGTTGGTCTTTCTCAGTACCTGGAACGTCGCCCAGCCAAGGCCGATGTCCACCAGCTTCGGCTGCATGTGCCGCCGCCAGAGGTTGTCCAGCGACACTGGCGTGACGATCTTCTCCGAGGGAAACACGAACCCATCCGGCGACGGGTCCTGCGCCAGTCCGGCCCACTCCTTCAACAACTCGAGCGTGCCGTCCGACATCGCGCCCTCGCGGGTCTTGCCATTCTTCGGCGTGTTGAACACCCGCTTGTAGACGCGCTCCACTACCCGGATCACTTCGTCGGCTACCGATTTCCACCGGAGCGCCAGGATCTCGCCCGGGCGCATACCTTCGAAGATTGCGAGCCTCGCGATCAACTTCTCCCTGAGGTCGAAGACCTCCAGATACGTGTTCACCTCCTCTTCCGTTAGCGGGCGCAGGTCGCGTCCCGGCTGACATTTTCTCGGAATTCTCAACTCGGCCGCCGGATTGTTGAGCATCAGCCCGTCCGACATGGCCAGCTTGAAAACCCCACTCAGGAACCACCGCAAATGGGCCACCGGGCTGGAGGATAAGTCCAGCGCCTTCCGGTCGAGGAAGTCCTGCAATTCCTCTCGCCGGATCGCATGGAGCAGTTGCTTCCCGAACTCCGGGATAAGATGCGATTTGACGATCTGCTCCGAGGTGCCCGCGGTCGATTCCTTCCAACTGCGACGGCAGAATGGGAGGTACACGTCGTTGATGAACTGCTCGAACGTGTACACCGGCTTCGCCATCCGGGTCACGCCGCTGTTGATATCCCTGAGCATCGCGGACAGAGCTGATTCCGCTTCCGCCTTGGACATCTGCGAGCAGCGCCCCAGTACTTTGGATCGCCGGCTGCCGTCCTCCCACCAGGCGGCAACCCACACACGATGACGCCCGTGTTTGCGGGCTTGCAGGCTGCCTTTCTGGAAACGCTTTCGACGCATTTTCTTGCCTCTTTCCTGCGTCGAAGGCGTTGACTCTTGGCATGACCCGGATATTACCATCACCGGACGGCCCCAAGGTGGGCGGCTTCCATCCATTCCTCCACCCACTCGCGTTTGATGAGGATACGGCGGCCCATCCTGAAACTGCGGACCGGCGGCACGCCCGGCACTTTGCCGTTGATCACGTTCGAAAGGTGCGCCTTCGAGACCCGCAGGTAGGCTGCGGCCTGCGTCAGCGTCATCACCGGCGTTGATTCTTTCGTGTCGATCATGTTGCCTCCGAGTGCTCCGTCCGAAAATGAAGCGGCCACTCCAAAACTTTTGAAGTGGCCACCCAGTTGTGCAATTACCGCTTGATTCGGGGCGGCACCCGATCAATGAATCGAGGTGCCATGAACCTCGAACGCGGCAGTATCCTGTTCAACCGGACCATCGACCAGTGCCGTAGCATCGGTCGCCGTGGCGGTCGCGCCCGTGCCCGGAATCTACGCGCGCGTAAGACGTCACGTGCGGCGGCGGTCCCGGCTCCCAGACCATCGGAAGACGAAACGGCCCGCCAAGCCATCCAACGTATCGATGCTCTGTGCCCGTGGCTCAAAGGCTGCGAACCTCGCGCCACAGGCCGAAGCGCGTAGCACCGGACCACCACGGACGCCACGTTTGGCGCACAGTGGCGCGATAGTGCGCCCGGACCGCACCAAGTGGTAGGACACTGGCACCGCCAAGAAAAGACCTCAACCAGTAGCCGCCCGACCCTCCCGCACGCATGGCGCGGTCCGTGGCGTCAGCCCGGCGCGCGCCAGAATTGCTTCGATTTGAGACTGGTCCAGTTCGCGATGCCGTTCCAACTCGGCGGCCAGCATCGAAACGACCCACCAGTTTGCCGTCACCAAATTCGCTGCCCGATTCCGCAGGCGCCCGAGAACCCGGCGGGCCGACCGCCACAACGGCCCGCCCGGTTCGATCAGCGCCAGCGCAAAGGCAGCCTCCACCGCATTGCGGCGGTCGGTCTTCAGCCCCGCCCGGCGCAAGCGCTCCCGCTCAGCATTTTTGTCCAGCACTACGTCGGGGTCGCTACCGTGCTGGCAAATCCCGGCCAAGTAGCCCGCGCCAATCGGTATGGTGGCGTCCTCCACGATGGACAGATGGTACACGCGGCGCCCGAAGGCCAGCGCCGCGATCCCGTGGCCGCATTCGTGAAAGGCCCGAAGTTCGTCGGGCATCCGCACCCGCCGCCAGCCGGGCTCGCTGCTTTGAACCGCACGCCGCTGGGCGGCCGGCCCCGCCAAGGCGATCAGCACTTGCAATTCAAAGTTGGCCCGAGCATTGGCGGCGCGTTCATCCAGTTCCGCAGTGGAATAGTCGGCCATGGTCACCTCATCCACAGTGGCGGCGCTTTGGAAAAAGAACCAGCGGCGCGCCCAAACTCTTCCGGCGGCGCAGGCTTGGGCCCGTAGAGTTCGAGAAACTTGCTGTGGTCTTCAGGTGGGGGCACCGGCGGGTCAAGTTGGTTCTCTATTTCGGTGGCCTGCCGCTCCAACTCGACAGCCTGGTCATAAAGCTGGCGGGATCGCGGCCGCACGTACGGGTTCCCCGGCGAAAGCCAACGGAGCGCCTCGGACGGATCGCAAAAATCGATGTGGGTGGTGGCCGCTGTCACCTGCCGTTCCCAACCGTTCGGCGCACGCTGAGCCGCCAGAATGCAGCGCGTGAATGTCACGCCTTCCAGTTCGGACAACGCAGCCAGGTGCTTCGCCGTCTTACGTTCGAGCGCCTCCAACTCGGTGTGCTTCTGCACCGCCAAGCGGCGCAAGTCTTCGGCGGTAGCGCGCCTCTGTGCGATCACCGCCTGAGCGCGGCGAGCCTCAAGTGCGGCCAGGCCTGCAGTGAGTCCGTCCACCCGCAGTCGCAGGTCGGCAACTCCGCGCGCGGCGGATTCGTTGCCGTCGAGCACGGCTTCGCCCAGCCCACCTTCGGCCTCTGCCAGCTTCGCACCGGTTTCGGCCAAGGCCTCGGAGAGCTGCGCTTTCCGCACTTCGATTTCCTCCAGCGCGGCGTTGGCCGCTTCGAGGGTGATTACGTCCTTCATGGCGTTCTTCTCCTTTTGGTGTAGTGTGAACATCTATTGCGGAAGCGATGCCAGCGCCTTCGACAGCTTGACCAACATCGCCTCATTGTCCTTGCGGATAATCCGGTAAGCCTCTGCCGGGACGGTGACTGCCACCACCAAGCCCGCCAGGCGGTCGGCCTGGGCGAGCGCGTGGTCGCGGACCAGGTGGCTCAACTCGCTTGCGTACTCCACCACCTTGGTGACTTCGAACAATTCGCCGGCCTGCTGGCGTTCCACGCGCTCGGCCCGTTTGGCGTCGGCCAGCGCCTTTTTCGCCCGCGCGATCAGCAATGCGCGACCCGGATCCGGCTGCATCGGCGGACTATCGGCTCCCACCTGCAGAGCCGGGACAGGCCGGTGTGTGCGGCCCACGTCGCGGGAGCGATCTACATGCGTGGAAATCCAGTTGAGCGCCGCCTGCAACTCGACCTTGCCGTTGGCCAGAACCGGCAGCCCCGCGTGGCACAACTGGCTGATACGCGCACGGCTGACGTTCAACTTGCGTGCCAGTTCCGCCTTGCTGAGGACCGTCTGTTCCATCATGATCTCCTGTTAAGCGCTAAGTGTTAAGCCAAAAACAACCTACATACTGCGCGCACAGAGCGACATTTCAAGCCGCTGCGCCGCCTCGCCGGTCAGGTCCCTGAAGAGGCGGCGCCTCGGAGAAAAGGAGTTCCCACGCCTACCAAGGGTGGTGGGTTTGGCCGTGGTGGTGGGTTGTGGTGGGTTTTGCTCAAAAACTCCCTTACGTACGCGCGGATGGAGAAATGTTTGAAGAAAACCCGCCACAACCCACCACCTCATCAAAACCCACCACCCTCCGTAACTCGTCACAGCTTTTCCTCAGAGGCACTTTCGGTGGCGCGCAGCGCGATCCCGATATAGACGGCACCGTAATTCCGGTCTACCTTTGTGAAACCACGGATCTTCAGCCGCTTGCCGAACATCGTCTCGGTGATGGCGGCCTCCCCGGCGCCCTCGGCCCACTCCCGGTAGCACATATACAGCGGGCGTGCCTTTCCGCTGAAGGAGTCGCTCACCACGCAGCAGTCCTCGACAAAGCGGCCAAGCTGATCGTTCTCGGCTTTCCAGTCATCATTCGCGGCCGCGACCTCCGGCGGCTTGCCCAAGCCATCTCGCCGCCACTCCAGCGCGCCTTCCACCGCCCACGCCAGGATGCCCTCGGCTTCCGCCAGTAGTTTGCGTGGCAGGCTCTTATCGATCTCCTCGGCGGGGATAGTCACCGTGAAAGGGATGGGATGCAGCCGGTTGAAGGTGGCCTGATCGTCGGCCGCGCGGATGATGGGCTTGCTGTTCGTATCCATCCACAGCTTGTGCGTCTCCGAAAACTCGATAGGGTTCTCGTACTTGCGCGTGGCCTTGATCTTCCCCATGCCCTGCGTGATGCGCTTCAGTTTCCCCTGCGACAGGCGCTGTCCCTCTTCCGTCTCGGAAGTCATCACGAAGCGCGCGCCACGGAGATCGGCCAGGTCGGCCTGGGTGTTGTTGCTTTCCTGCCGGACCATCAGCGTGTCCACCTGGAGCAGCACGGCGTATTCTTCGAGCAGGTGTAGGAAGGTGGAAAGCAGGGTGGTCTTGCCGTTGTTGCCGGAACCGAACGGCACGAAGACGGCCTTCTCCTCCGTGGTGCCGCTGAGGGAGTAGCCAATGGAGCGTTTGAGGTACTCGACCATGCGCTCGGCACGGTCCAGTTCCGGTTCGGAGGCATCGGGATGGTTGCCCATGATGCGGGCGATGAAGCCGAGAAACAGCGGGCATTCGGCCTGCGGATTGTAGTTGTAGTGCACCAGCTTGGTGATGTAGCGCTCGGGATCGTGCGGCAGCAGCACGCCGTTTTCGAGGTCGAGCGCGCCGTTCAGGAAGTTCAGCAGGAATGGATGTGTGTCGAGCTGGTCCGGCGTGATCACCAACTCGCATTCCGCCATGGTGAGCAGGTTGCCGATCCGCTTGGCGTCCAGGGAGCCGTAAGCGAAAGTCCGGTGATCTTTGTCTTCGGCATCTACAGCTTGGGTCAAGTACTCCAGCATTGTTTTCTTGGCCAAGCGCCGGGCGAACCCCTGGCCGTCAACGGCCCAACGGCGCCCATCCCACACCAGCCACTTCTTAAATGCGGGGCAATAGCGGAGGCGGTCGCCGAACTTGAGGATTAGGCGGTCGGCATTCCCCGTGTCATTACGAAGCTGTTTGAGTAGAGTGTGTTCGACCGTCTGCGACGCTTGCAGGTGCGGCCCCGGAGCATCCGTGGATGTCGTCGGCAACTCCACCGTCACCGTGTTGGCCACGATCTCGTTGAGTTGGTCGCGGGAACCGCCCGCCTGGATCCAGTCCCAGAGATCGCCCTTCGGCGGCAGGCCGGGCAGCCGTATAATCTTCACTTCGGCCACGTGGCGAGCCAAGGCTTCGGACACGACCTTGCCGTGCAGTTCGCCCTTTTCATCGCGGTCGGTTACAATGCGGGTCGATTTCCCCAGGAGCTCCTTGGTGTACTCGCCCCACCATTTGCCTTCGCCGTCCGGGGTGCAGGTGGTGACGATGCCCAGATCGGCCGCGCCGCGGTCGGCGGCCTTCTCACCGTTCACGATGAATACCTCGGCGGCGGCGCCGAGAGTGTTCAAGCGGTAGAGGATTGGCTTTTTGCCGGCCTGCTTGCGGGACTTCCAGCCCAGCTTCGATGTAAGACCGAACTGCCGGAAGGTCTTGTCGTTCTGCTTATCGGTGAAGCGGACCTTCACGTAGGCGAGGCGGCCATCGGCATCGAAGTAAGGATAGACAGCTGTGTGCCGCCACTTCATTTTCTGCTCAACCGATTCGATCTGTTGGGCCAGGTAATTGTGCGACCAACCCGGCAGGCCCCACTTCATTTCCGGTTCCCGGTCCACCTGGCGCAGAGCCGGGCGTCCGACGATGCGCCGCACTTCATTGGCGGCCGCCGGAAACTCCGCGTTGCTGAGTGCCATCTCCAAATCGAACATCGATCCGCCGCGCCCGCACTTGCTGTGGCAGTACCACATGCCCGTCTCGGCATTCACACTGAAGTTGTCGCCCGTGCCGTTGTGGATGCGACAGGGCCCCCGCCATTCACGACCGCTCTGGCGTACCTTCGGTGCACGGTCCGAGTAGTAGATGGCCACCTCCGACGGTGTGAAGTCGCCACACGACTGGGCAGAGGTGCTCACGGCTTCTCTCCGCTGACCCAGCGCATGGTGCTACCCGGCTTCATAGATTCGACCTCACAAAAATATGGCCCGCCAGCGTCGCTACGCCGTACGGGCCTATGGGTTTGTTCCGGATTACGTTCTACTGTTGCGTGGGCGGCAGAATGCCCATCTCGGTCAGGATCCGATCAAAAAGTGTGAAGACGATGGAGTTGATGTCCAGCACCACCGAAGATTCGATGTACCGGTCGCGCATCCACCGTTGCAGGCCGCCGTTAGGAACGGGCTCGCCGCTGTTGATGCCGAACCACTGGTGATGCCACGTCCTATCAAGCCGGTACAGCACCACAGCGCAATCTGGAAGCTGGCTGAAGTCCCGGCCGGTCTTCCACTGCAGGCAAAAAGACTCCGTCACAGCATCAACCATGTCCGACGCCAACAGGGAAGCCTGCTTGAGGGGCGCATCAGCTTCAGCCAGAATTCTCACCGTATTGATGTAGATGGCGTCGCGCACGGAGTACAGGCGCCGGTGGCCGCGGCCCCTCGTGCCGGCCCTTGCATCCGGAATTAGTTCGCGGCGGTGCCAATCCAGAAGGTTGTCGCGATCAACCCGGCAGATCTGCAATATTTGTGGCGGCGGGAATCGTGGTTCCCGGAAGAAGTCTTCGTCAATGGTTATGGTTGGTTTGGCGTTGTGATCAGCCATGTGCGTCTCCTGTCACCGCGCAACGAATAGCGTCATGCGAGCCTAGCCTGCCGGTTTGAGCCCGGTCCAGCCTCTGGACCCACCGTTTCGCGCCGCTTCCCTGCCGCTTCCGCGTAATCACGTTCGGCTGTTGCGGAATCTCCGCGGCCTGTTGCACGCGTCGTGCGGCACGGACTGAAACCAGCAGCCGGACATATTTCAAATAGCCGCGCCGGTTCACTTCGCCGTTCACCATGTGATGCAGACACAGCAGTCGGATGACGCCGGGATTGGCAGTGAACGCCAAGCCGCCGGCAGGATAAACCACCTCGATGCGGCTCCGCGAATCGGTTGCCAGATGTTTTGGGATTTGGTGGTCGGGTATCGTCATCCGCGCTCTCGCGCTCCAATGCTCCGGAAGGGTGGCCGGATCCTGCGGGTATCGAACTGACGCTCTACTATAAATGATAGAGTTATCTCATTCAATTGTCAATGGACGAATCTCCCGCACTTTCAATAGCTTGTCCTGAAGGGTCTGACGGGACGCGGAGATGTCTATTGTAGGAAGGCCGAATCTCCGATATACTAATTGTGCCACTTGTAGCATTTGTGGCATATGTTGCGTATATGGCATTAGAGGGAACCATGCCCCACAAAGAGCAGATACAAGCGCCCATTGCTTTGTCGGAGAGCGATCAGCGGCAGGTCCTGGAACTCTATCAGAAGATCCAGCGCAGCCGCGCGAAGCTGGTCGGGCCCGACGGTAGAACGCAGAACCTGCCCGTCTCCCTGTACGAGTTCCTGGTGAAGCTGATCGCCGACCTGTGCGAAGGCCAGTCGGTCGCCATCGTGCAAAACGACGCTCAACTGACCACGGTGGAGGCGGCCCGCATGCTCGGTGTGTCGCGACAGTTTCTGATTGGGCAACTGGAGAAGGACGAGATTCCTTTTCACATGGTGGGCACGCACCGGCGCGTATACGTGCGGGATCTGCTGGCGTACAAGATACAACGCGACGGCAAGCGGCACAGGATTCTGGACGACCTGACCCGCGCGGAAGCGGAGGAAGGCCTCTACGACCGGGAACCGTCTGATGATCACGCAGACTAACGCATTCGTCGTAGTCCTCGATACCTGCGTTCTCGCTCCGATGCCGCTGTGCGACACGCTCCTGCGGCTGGCCGAGGATCCGGCGCTCTACATGCCACGCTGGAGCGCCGGCATTCTCGAGGAACTGCGCCGCGTTCTCCGCAAAATGGAGTACAGCGACGCCCAGGCCCAGCGCCGGATCACCGCGATGCAAGCGGCATTCGAAGATGCCTGCGTTACCGGCTACGCAGACCTGGTCGCATCAATGACCAACGACGAGAAAGACCGGCACGTGCTCGCGGCCGCAGTCCGCACCGGCGCGCATGCCATCCTCACGGAGAACGTGAAGCACTTCCCCGCGGAGTCCGTGGAGCCATACAACATCGACGTGCTCACGCCCGACCAATTCCTGGCGCACCAGTTTCATCTCAACCGGGAGCTGCTGGAGGAGAAGCTGTGTGGCCAGGCGAAGGCTCGCGGCGTTCCGTACGAGGCCCTCATCCAACGATTGGCGAAGTGGGCGCCGTCTTTGCCGGAGCTGCTCCTGGAATCTGCGTAGCTACGTGAGGTACAGCGACTTCCGTTTCTGCTCGACCAGCTTGATGAAGTTGCGCTTGATCTTGTATTTCGCGCGCAGCGCTTCCAGATGGCGCACAAACTCCGCGCTGCGGTCCAGACGCTTCATCACAGCCGCCGCCTTCGCGAGCAGGTTGACGGGCTCCTCGTACCGGCCGTTGCTAGTAGCGGCGACGCCGGCCTCGGCATACTTCAAATAGATGGGTGCGGCGTCTTCGGGGTGTTCCTTCTCCCGGTTCGCGGCCAACCGGAGCCACAAGCTGTCCGAGCATCCTCCCACACCGGCCTCGCGCCAGGCATCTTCGGCCTTGCCCTCATACAGGAAGATCTCCACCAGGACGGAATGGTTGTCGTCGGCTTGCAACCAACGGGGCCGGGACTGACCGCGCGCCGTATCCCTGGCTCTTGCGATTCGCAGCCGGATCTCAGCCAGCGCGCGCTCCCGCCACTCCGGCCACGCGCCCGCCCTTTTCGCGTGCTTCTCCAGGGTCTTGTAGCCCTCCAGAAATGGCCGCCCCGAGAATTCGGCCCACATCAGTTTCATCGCTTCGTCGTGACGCCGCCGCCGATGGTACTCCTCAGCGGCGAACTCACGAAGCCGGGCATCGGTGCGCTCCGGAAAAGCCTTCAGCCCCTTTTCCGCCCATAGCAGCGCGTTGTCGTGCTGGCGGGCTTCGCGATACAACTCTGCGATTTTCAGGTAGCCGTAGGCGCTCGAAAGGTCACGGCTCATCACCGAGACAAGTTGTTCGATATCGCCCGAGGCCTGAGCGAGCGATTCCATGATGTGCGTGATGCGGAAGTGCCGGCCTGACTCGCTCCGCTCATGCCCGGCAGTTCGCGCCGGCACACCCGCCCATTCGGCGTCGGCCAGTTCCCGGTAAGCTTTCATCCCCTTGGCCCCCAGGATCTTCGCGTACCGCGCCGCCGCCCCGTAGAAAACATCGAAGTCGCTGTGCAACTCCCACTGAAACAGCCGCCTGGCCAATTCCGCCGGATCGGGCCGGGCCTCCTGGCACGCCCGGTAGTGGATGTCCTGCAGCCGGTCCCGCAATTCACCAAAGTGGCCGTCGGAGTCGTCTACCGCCTCGATGGCGCCCAACAGGGACTGCAGGGCCGACTCGCATAACTCGATAACTGCGGCGGCTTGACCATCGTTCAGTAACTGCTCGACCGAATCGATGGCATCGTCAACGCCACGTGCCCAGCCGGTCGCCTCCCGGTAGTGCACGAAATCGTGAACCCGCACAGCTCGTTCGAATGCTCGTCGGACAGCAGCGGCGCCGGTGTCGGGCCCTGAACGCCGGGCAGCGTAAAGAATGAGCCGTTCGTGAAGGCGGTCGTCGTCCTTGGCCCAATCAAGCACCATCCGCACTAGAGTGTCCTTGTCCTCGGCCTGGAGGATCTTCCCGGCGTCGGCCAGCGTAACCTCCTTGGCTTTGCCGCGGCCTACCGGTTTCGCCGATCCCGCCGCGCGGGCCAACCAGGCGAGCGCCGCCGCGACGCAGTGCTTGCAGAAGTCGCCGTCAATGCCCACGGGACAATCGCAAGCATAGTCCAGCACTCCATCATCGGCCGCCAGCGTGACCGTGTAATCCTGGTTTCCGCGCACGACGGCGTGGATGCTCCCGCCACGGTCTTCGATGGATTCGACGTGTCCGTGAGAAAAGTAGTCCAGGCCCCGCTGGTAGGACTGCGCGCCGGCCAGCCTGCGGATTACGGCATCGTTCAAAGCCCGCGAAAGGGCGTTCGCCATACATATGATTATCGGTGAGGCACAGCCTTGGTGGCGACGTGGGAATGCAACGCTCCTCCGTCTCATCGCAGGCCGGACGCTGTCCCTTTCGGCGCCGCAGATCGAGCTTGCACCCGAATCGAGCGTATGATCAGGTTTTAGGCTCTGTGCCAGCAAATGAGAAAAACCAAGAGCTCCAGGCCCACGCGCAAAGAGATTCTGACCGGCATCGGCTACAAAGCGCTGGAACCTGCGGCGGGTGTGCCCGAAGAAGTGCGTGCGGCAGAAGATCGCGAACTCCAGGACTACCTGGTTACCTGGGTGCAGGGTATGTCCGAACATATCGCCTCGTACGACAAGACGCTCAAAGCACGGGCCAAGAAAGTGGTCGGCGCGAAGGAAGTCTGTGCAATGGTGGAAATCGATCCGGACAGTGAGATTGGAGCCCTAATGACCGAATTGAGGAGCACGATTGACCCTCGCGATCTGGCCAGCGAGGGGCTCGGTCCTCATCCGCACATCACGGTACGCCGAATACTTGACAACGATTTCAGCGGACTGCGCACCTACGTGCGCTCGCTCAATCCGTTCGATATCACGTTCGGTCCGGTGACCTTCTTTCACGCGAACGTGAATAGCCACAAGGCTGCGGTGCTGAAAGTGGACGTTATCAGTCCGATTCTCGAAGAAATCAACTTGGCAATCGAGCAGCACGTCAACTGCAAGCCAGCGGACTGCGACTACCAACCGCACGCGATAGTGGCCTACGTGAAGCCGAAGGCGGCCAGGAAGTACGCAGGAAACAACCTGTTGGCGGGCCGGACGCTGGAGGTATCCACACTCAGCCTTCGACCGAAGGATGGCAAACCCGAGTTCCTGCGGTTGATTGACGGACCTGCACCGTGGAAAGAGGATGGCTACAACTGGCCAGGAGGCCCCAGGTCGAAGCGCGAGGTTAAGCCACCACAGCGAAAACCCGCTAAAGCACACCTGTCGCGTCGTGCTGGCGAGAAACAGCGGCGGGGCCGACGCTGACGCCGACGATTCCTGATATCGTTGAGCTTCCGCATTAGCTTATGGCCATTCCGAATGTTTGGCGGTCGGCCCCTCGATGGGTGGAGTCACCGCCGTCAGAGCCGGGCTCTATAGACCCGCTTGGCTATCGAATCGAGTCCGACCGAATTGCGGAACCTGCTACCAGGAATCACCGTGAACACGCGGCGCGCGCGCTACCTTAGTTTTCTCTGCTGGGCATTGGACCGCTTCGGCCTCGATCCAGAGGAGACCGACCGCTGGGAGGTTGCACTTTCCGTCGGCGAATGGCTACGGCATGGGTCCAGCAACGAATGTTCGTACCGCGGCATTGATCGGCTCTCGCAGCTGCGCCTCAGTTCTGGTGATCTCGTACCACGACGGTTGCTGCAGCAGCGCCCGTGTCTTCTATGCCGGCTTGCTGTCCTCAGCCGGTTTTGTGGATCAATCCGGCGAACTCACGGACCTCGGCAAGAAGCTCGCAGTTGAGTTCGGTAAGGCTATCGGCTCCAAGAAACGACCGAAGCGAGTCAGGGGTTGCGCCGAACTTCCCTGCGTCGGTGAACTTCGGAATCGCGAAGGCAGCCTGATCGCCGAGGGTTTGCTTTCGGAGACTGCGGACTCTCTAGTGCGGGCCAGAACGTTCAAGGCCATCGGTCGGCGGCTCTGGCGCGATGCGCATGGCGATTACGCCGGCAGCATTCTGCGTTGCCATCTCGGTCGCATCGATCCAAGTAATGAGGCTGCGGTCCTCTTGAGAAATGCTGCCGTTCTGGAGCTTCGAGCTCTGCCCCTGACCCGCCTCTTCCTGTATCTATACGAACACGATGGCGCGATTCCGGGCGACGTACCGGCGAGCGCGCGATTCCGCTGTTATCAAGTGGAGGTCGAACCACCAGGCCTCCTGGCGGATGTCGGAGCTCATCTCAGGCGCGCGGCCAAAATGGATCGTGGTGAGCACATCCCTTTGGGCAAGACGAGACTACTTGAGCATTTGCAGTTTCGCCACCGGCAGGCAAAACCTGATGCGCCATGGGTGACGGAGAACTGGCAGAGGCTTCGATTGGGGCTGCAACCGCAGAATCCCCCTGGCGTTCACGGCTACCGGCTGGATGCTTTTGCTTCTCTGCTTCGGGATAGCGGGGTGTTGTGATGGGCCACCCTCGCGTACAACTTCCCCAGTTCGCGGCAGAGTTCTTTCGCAGATTCCCAGGTGGGAGGCGCCGCCTGCTTGCCCTGACTTATCGCTTCAATGCGGCAGCGTTTGAGCACAATTTTGCACAGGTCCTCACGAAGAAGGTCCAGGTTGACATCATTAGCGGTGAGGCCCCAATCCGGCACAGCACGCGCTGCCGGTTATGGCGTGCTAAATGGCCCGGCACATTCCATCCGAAACTCCTCTTGCTTCTCTCTAATGATCGAGCGGCAGTGGGCCTCGGCTCCGCCAACATGACTTCAGAGGGAATCGGTGAGAATCTCGAAACCTGGGCGTTCTTCGAGCACAAGGAAGACGGCCCAGTGATGTCGGGGGTCCGCCGATTTCTCGAGCGGCTAGATGCAATTGGAGTCATCGACCCGGCTGTGGGAATCAGTGAATTCGTTTCCTGTCTCCCGGCGGCGGCTGATGCCGGCAGCGTGCTCTCCACGCTGGAGGGCACTCTGTTGAGCCAGGCGTCCGCCCGTCTGAGCGGTCCGGTGGCGAGACTTGACGTCGTTTCTCCGATAAGTGCCGATCCATCTGAGCTGGTCAGTTCCCTGAGGCAACAGTTTTCGGTTCGGGAAATCAGATTGTTCACGAACCGCCCGGCTGCGGCGATTGGAGGGGTTGACCAGTATTGGGTGCTGGAGGAGGGTAAGCATTCCGAGCGACGGCTCGCGCAGGTCCACTCGAAGATGTTTGCCTTTCACAGGGGGCAGCACGTCGACCTTTTTTGGGGCAGCGCGAACCTGAGTTGCGGTGCTTGGCTTTGCCAAGGCAAGAACGCGAACGTCGACCTGCTGGTCCACAGCCGAATCTCAGCGGCACACTGGCAAGGCATGCTTCGATCCCTCCCTGAGAACCACACTTGGACCAAGGTCAGTCCCGACCCACCTAAGTTTCGCGTCGACGACCGGGTAGATGCTGGCTGGGTTCTGCTGCACGGGACGTTTGAAGGGGGTGAACTACACTTGACAGCCTCGGGTAATGGCCCACGTGGCTTGAAACTCCGGACCGGATTCGCAACCGTTTCTGGCAATCTCAGTTTTCTGGAATGCGAAGCCGCGGTGCCCAAGCAGATGGCTCGCAAGTTGGGCTTTACAGGTGATAGCGCCCCAAATGGGCTCGACTGGCGCGTACCTCCTTCGGCATGGCAGAGCATTCCCATAAACACGCTGGACCGCATGGGTGGCGCCGAATTCGAAGCCGACCTGGCCGGATCGCTCTTTGAGATGTATGCAGGCCGGAACTTGCCCCTGCTGCGGGGGAAATCCCTTGCGGACGATCATTCGGACGGATCAGGTCGAGATGACCATTTTGATGAGGAGGAAGAGCTTACTCGTTCTCTCCATCAAGGCGAACTCGATCAGTTCGTGCTAAAGTGGCGACTCGCAGTGCGGGCACTTAATCGGGCATCAACCGGAAACAACGCGTTGCGCGCCTGCCGAATACACGATGCCGTTGTCCGGATTACGAAGGACGCCATCGCAAGGCCCACGGCATGGCCCCAATACCGACAGCACTTCGTGAAGGATCTGCTGGAGAAGTCATGGCACGCGTGAAGGAACTTGACCTCGGCAGGACGCACCAAGTTAATGCGTACCGATTTGCACGCCGGGAACTGAGTAGTCGTGGGGGCGGCATTATCCTGGCTGATGGTGTGGGCCTGGGCAAGACCTACGAAGCGCTGGCGACAGTCGCGACGCTTCTATCAACCCGCGAGCACGGCAGAGAAAGGAGGAGGCTGCAGCCGTTTCGCGTCCTCACCGTCGTCCCGCCGAGATTGATCACAAAATGGGCGGATGAGCTACTCCTGCCGGATCATTTCCCAAAGTACATGGATGATTGGACATCCCCCGCAACGCGGGCTGTCGCCAGCACGTTCCGTGATGTCGTAGTCTTGCGCAGGGCAAGGGATCTTGACAACACGGCAGGTCAGCGCCGGTATGGCAAGAACGTTCTGCCGCCCGGTTTCTATTTGGTCAACGTGAACCTTCTCCACAGCCCCGGCCAGAAGGCGACGCAACTGCGCAACACTCCCTGGGACGCGATTATTGTGGACGAGGCGCATCTCATCGCCCGTGGTCTCCTCGACCAGCATGGCGGTACCCTAATGGCTTCGCCGAAGGCCGCGATTATCCTGTTATTGACCGCTACACCACACGGGATCTCGTAGCTCGCTACGACGGAGCCGTAAGCTCCGAGCAAAGAGATTCACACCTTCGAGGCTTCAATTCCCCCTTCCAGCCGCTGGTGCTGATCGCCAGTTCCGTCGGCCAGGAAGGTATCGATCTCCAGAAGTACTGCCGGCACGTAATTCACTACGATCTTGAATGGAATCCCGCGAAGGTGGAACAGCGCGAGGGTCGCGTGGACCGGGAAGGTAGACTCGCAAAGGGGCCCGTCAACGTATATTTCTTGCTGTGCCGCGGAACCTATGATGAGCGCGTCCTGCACGTCATGGCCAATCGCTTTCGGTGGCACAGAGTCTTGCTCGGGAACCGAGGCGCGATGGAAGAAGCACCCAGTTCGGCAAACGAACCAGCGCTGCCGCCAGCGATGCTGAGGAAAATGACCCTCGATCTGCGGCCACAGCGATCCGGCAGATAATCTTGTTCTGTTCCTTGTTTGGACTGTGTTCCGGAGGCGGGAAGCCTCTATTATGCCGTCAATCGCGGACCAAGTGAAACTCCGTACGCCGTTACTCCATTTACTCCATTAAGGACGGCGGCGGAAGGCGGGCACGAGGAATCAGTGAGTTACGTGGCCAAGAATCAACGCCCTGGACGCATAAGTCTTTTATTTACAAACAGGGGTTAATTTCCCAAGCTGGACGTCGCGGGTTCGAGTCCCGTCTCCCGCTCCATGTTTTCAATGACTTAGGAAAACCCGTTCCACTTGTGCTCCGTTTGTGCTCCGTTCAGGAGCGATGCTGCTTTAAACCATTGGAATTACATGGCTAGCTTCTCCCAGGCCGTGCTCCGTTTGGCGCTCGTCATCGGCGTTCGCTCAATTGATCAAGACACAAGCACTTGCAGGCGTTTTCCGGCTGATGAATGCCAGCGCGTGTTCTGAAGACGAGATTAGCGTTTGGTGCGTCCCACTGCGGGTAATGCCGAGCTTGTTAGCGGCACGATCAAGAAACGTTACCGATTAGTGACCGACTCCAACGGCGGAGCGCTTGGCGAGCGAAGGGTCCGAATATCCCGCATCGGTGGTTGGCCGAAGAGACGGCTGTATTCGCGATTGAATTGGCTGGCACTTTCGTATCCGACCTCAAAGGCGGCACT
>Ga0182014_10000042_pt1 | contig 118914 bp, 103 predicted proteins | sample 612S2DmetaG_FD_120489 | JGI IMG/M metagenome (GOLD analysis project Ga0182014, IMG submission 120489) | Permafrost microbial communities from Stordalen Mire, Sweden - 612S2D metaG | ecosystem: Environmental > Terrestrial > Soil > Wetlands > Permafrost | place: Sweden: Stordalen | collected... | reverse complement strand
GGGTATGCGTGCCGACTTCAACCTCGTGGACCGGCTAAGCCAAAAGGTTCTGGACCGGGTGCGCAAGGCCACCCGCATCCGCGCCACCACCACCGCCGGCACAAACATCACTGCCGAAATGAATCCCGGCTACCGGTGGTTCAAGACATCGGGCATTATCTCCCCCGAGAAGTGGGGCAACCTGCCCGGAGGCGAGTGTTTTACCGCCCCCGGCGAGGTCAACGGCACCTTCGTGGTGGACGGCGTGGTCGGCGACTGGCTATGTGCCCGCTACGGGCTGCTGGCAGCCACCCCGCTCACCATCGAGATCGCCGCCAACCGCATCCTGCGATGCGCAAGCCGGAACAAGGAACTCGAAGCGGATTTCTGGGCCTATACACATACGGATGAGAACTCTGACAGGGTGGGCGAGTTCGCCATTGGCACCAACATTGGCGTCGAGCGGGTCATCGGCAACATTTTGCAGGACGAAAAGTTCCCCGGCATCCACATCGCCTTCGGCAATCCCTACGGGGAGCACACCGGCGCCCCCTGGCGTTCGGGAACACACATCGACGTGGTGGGCTTGGGCTTCAACATCTGGCTCGAATCCGATGCCGGCCGGGAGCAAATCATGCGCGAAGGTCGCTTCCTGATTGCGGCCTGAGATTTTTTTATGGGGTCGGTCCCGGTCCGGAATCCGTGCGCCGCTCTTGGCATCTAATCTGGTGTTATGAGCTCCACTGCCTCGCAATCTCTTCGCACTCTTGGTAACTCTGACTTGCAACTTACGCCGATCGGTTTTGGCGCATGGGCAATCGGCGGCGGCAACTGGGACTTTGGCTGGGGCCCCCAGGACGACAATGAATCCATCGCCGCCATCCACCGCGCATTGGACCTGGGAGTCAATTGGATTGACACCGCAGCAATTTATGGTCTGGGCCGCTCGGAAGAAGTTGTGGCCCGGGCTCTTAAGACGACCAGCCACAAACCGATGGTCTTTACCAAATGCGCCATGCGCTGGCACAGTGACCGCTCCATCTACCGTTCGCTCAAAGCTGCCTCGCTCGCCGAGGAACTGGAAGCCTCACTGCGCCGCCTCGGCGTCGAGACTATCGATCTGTATCAAATTCACTGGCCCATCCCCGACCCCGAAATTGAAGAGGGATGGGAGGCTTTGGCCCGCTTTCGCAAGCAGGGAAAGGTTCGCTGGATAGGCGTTTCAAACTTTTCAGTCGAACAGATGAAGCGCATCCAGAAGATCGCTCCAATCACCAGCCTGCAACCCCCGTATTCTCTGTTGCGTCGGGCCGTTGAAGACGAGATTCTACTGTTCACACAAGCCAACGGCATCGGCGTGATCAACTATTCGCCGATGGTCTCTGGCCTGCTGACGGGCAAAATGACCGCTGAGCGCATCGCAGGATTGCCGACCGACGATTGGCGGCGGCGTTCGCCCGAGTTCAACCAACCGAAGCTGAACCACAATCTTCAACTGGTCGAGTTACTGCGCGAAATCGGCGACGGCCACGGTGTAAGCCCTGGCGTGGTTGCCGTGGCCTGGACGCTCAACCATCCAGCTATAACAGCCGCCATCGTGGGCGGACGCAGCGCACAGCAAGTGGAAGGGCTGGCCCCGGCGCTTGAGTTTCGGCTCACCGCGGAGGAGTACGCACGCATTAACGCCTTCGTGGCAGCCGGCGCAGCCTGAGACGGCGAAGGCTCATTCTGAAGCAAAAAGCCCCGGCCGAGGCCGGGGCTTTTTGCTTCAGGAAAGAACTGAGCTACATTGCAGCAACAAAATCGGGAACGAGGCCGGCTGCATTCTCCTGCAGCAACTGTGTCATCCGTGCGGCCATGCCGGTGTACATCGATGCGGCACGGAAGGCATTCACGCGGACGCCTTCGCTCGCTTGGCTGCAAGCATACTGGGCAAGAGCCATCAGAACGCAGAGCCGAATCTGCATGGCATCACTGCGCAGAGTCTCCAGAAGGACGCGGTCCACGGAGTCGCAATTGCGAGATGCGAAGTCGGCCATCTGCAGCAGCACGCGGGCATTCTGATATATCGCCCACAGGCCATGGGCGCCCTGGAGACGCTTCCAGGTTTCCTCGGGAGTGGCGTCGTCCAGCCCTTCCTTCCAAAGGAAATGATCGCTTAGCTGGCGTGCGCTCCAGTCAGGCCGCAGCCTGGCTAAAAGCGATTCCCAGGATTGATTGTTCTGTCGGCGTACGCCGAGTCTCCAGCGGCCGAGATAGAGCGCCACAATTGCAATTGCAGCGATTTGGAGCAGAGGCAGAATCATTGGCGATCCTTAGACCGGGTATTGACCCCGCCAGATTTCCCCCAGGCGGCCCGGTCGGTATTCACTGCACGTTCCATTAGTAACAGAAAATCAATCGCTGCGGGTAGAAATTTGGTGGTTCTGTACTGCTTTCTTGTCCAATTAGTACCCACGTGATCTGTACACATTCGTAACTTAAGGTAACTTCCCCTTCGGGTCAATGATACTTTCTGGTAGCAGACCACCCCGTTTGGGGCAGGATAAGGACGGCCTAACTATCGGGAATTTAAAGCTTTCCCGGTATTCCGCCGGCACCGCGCCCAGACGATTCCAGAATATTGCACCCTGAGACACGACGGTCGACTCAGTCGGCGGGAGTTTCCAGTAGATGCATCTTCCTTTACCTAATGACCCGATTGCAGACTCCGGGTTGGGAACTTATCTTGAGTCTGTTTCAGACTCGTGTCAGGCCCTGGGCTTCTTGACCTTGCCTGGAGAGCCCTCTTTCAGCGCAAGGCGGCCTTCGTGGGCGGCACCAGCCATCGCCAAGAGAAAGTTCTGCATTTGGGGCGTGAACTGCTGGCGTTCCGCCTCTTTCTGCGAGAAGCTCACCAACCAATAGACCATCGAACCGATGTAAGTGGTTGCCAACAGCTCATCCAGGTAGGCGTACTGGGGTCCCACGGCCTGGTGATTGTGCAGGACAGAGACGGCCAAGCTGCACAGAGAATAGAACCCAAGCCCGGTGGCAATTTGCAATTCGCGGTTACGCCAACCAATGGAAAGCATCTGGCTGAACCCCGCCAGAGCCATGAAGATTACCACTCTGAGGATCGCCACTGTCTGCTGTGTATGGACATAGAAACGCCCAGTCTTTACAAGGTATGCGGGCACGGTCCATCCTGCGATGGGCCAAATCAATGCCGCTGCGAGAGCAGTGAACAGGGTTAGGATCACAATCGACTGGCGGGGTAGCGAAGCTCGGATTGGTCGAAGTACAGCCCACCCCAACTCCACCAGAACAGCAAACTGGAAGAGGGAGTCAACAATCATCTCGACCAGGTAAGCCCGGAAGTACCTTTCCTGATCGGGATATAGCTGACGGAAAAAATAGAAGAGGATGTCGACGAACAGGCTCCAAATAATATATGAGCAAAAGACGGGGATTTGGCGAAAGTTACGCCCGCGAATCGCGAGCGTAACCACCGCGGCTTCTGCCAAAACTCCGCCTACCCAGAGGATCGTATAGAGACCCAATGGCAATCTCCTGCTTGGTCCAGCCGATGAGACGAATCCAGTCTAGCAGCGATCCGGGTCAATCATCCATTTTGAGCGCGAGCTAAACCGCGTCGGCAATATGTCCAACCGGCGGCAACGGAGCCGGGATGATGGGGCTTGCGCTGGCGGTCATGTGCCCAATCGGCGGCAACGGAGCCGGGATGATGGGACTGGCGCTGGCGGTCATGTGCCCAATCGGCGGCAACGGAGCCGGGATGATGGGGCTTGCATTCGCGATAGTGACCGAAACTGCCAAGATGGACCCAAAAACGACGCTATAAAACTTCAAAGATGCTGAAAGCATTTACAGGCGCTCCTTAGAACTGTGGGTATGCACCCAAAAGACTACCCCAAAAGAGGCACGATGGCTACCACAAAAGTAACTATTTTATAAATTTTCTATTTCAAAGGGTGTTTTTTGCCATTAGAGACAAGCCGTAGAGGTCGGCGTATGACCAAACGTGCTGTCGAGGACTCATTCAATGTGAGTTGCATCACACCTTCTAGGCCTTTTCTGATACGTGAGGTACGGTTTTCGTGCAAAGTTGAGGCCGCTCGCTGTCGGCGACAGAGAAGGGTTATCTTTAGTCTGGCGATGGAACACTCCGGAAGAGGGGAAACGATGATTCCCGAGCTGCGCGATCTTTTCAATCAACGGTTTACAGCGGAGCGCTATGTCGCCCTTCTGGAACTGCTTGGGGCGCGCTGTGGTGCGGAGGTCGAATTTCGGGTGGCGGAAACGCCAATTTTTGTGTCGCAGTCAGTTTTGGCTGAAATGGCTAAAGCTGGTGTGGAGCTGGCACGCAGCCTGATGGCAGACCCGGACTACCTAATTGCAGCCCGCAAAGCCATTCCGCAGGGCTACTGTGTTGCGAGCGAGACGACTCATCCGCACTTTCTTACCGCCGATTTTGCCCTGGTGCGGAACGAAAACGACAACCTGGAGCCCAGATTGGTTGAAATCCAGGCGTTCCCATCGGTTTTTGGCTATCAGGCGGTCCTGAACGCTGTGTATCGCGAAATTTTCGACCTGCCTGGATCACTGGGCGAATACCTGAGCGGCTTGGATGAGGCTAGCTACTGGGAGCTACTGGCGCGCACAGTTCTTGGCGGCAAGAACCCCGAGAATGTGGCGCTGATCGACGTTGACCCCAGGCATCAGAAAACGCGGCCCGATTTCGAAATCACAGCAAAAAAACTAGGCATCGCGGTGGTAGATATTCAGCGGATTGAACCCGCTGGTAATAAGCTGTATTACCGAAATACTTCCGGCCGGATTGTGCCCATTCATCGGATCTATAACCGTGCCATTGCCGACGAACTCATCTCACGCAATGTACATCTTCAGTTTGACCTGACTCACCCCTGGGATGTGGAGTGGGCAGGCCATCCCAACTGGTACTTCCTCATCAGCAAGTTTTCTCTTCCGTGGCTTTCACGCCCGCTCGCTGGATTCAAAGTGGTGCCTCCTGCGGCCTTCCTCGGCGACTTCCTCGCCGGCCCAGGGCGTGCGGCCCTGGCTGCCTCCGGTGTGCTCCTCCCGGCTGCGACCGGGCCGCAGACGGTGTATGGCGAACTGCTGCTCAAGCCGCTGTTCTCCTTTGCAGGTAAGGGGATTGAGTTCGACCCAACACAGAAACAATTGGAGGCGATTGCGGCCGGGAGTCGAGACAACTATCTGGTGCAACAGCGGATGCGCTTTGAACCCACCATCGAGACCCCGCATGGGCTCACCCAGGCCGAGATCCGCATCCTCTATCTATGGCCTGACGGCGGCACCCTGACTCCAGCCTTATCTCTCGTGCGCCTGGGACGGGGAAAGATGATGGGCGTGGACCAAAATAGGAACCAGGAGTGGGTGGGCGCTTCCGCGGCGTTTTACCCCAGGGAGAGGGCAGGTAGCTAACTCGACACTGCACATTCTTGATTACGCCGTACTTCGCTCTTTGCCGATTAGATTACCTGGTCTAAACTTTGGTGCTGTAGGTAAAACTCGAAAAGTTCGATACAGTTGCGAGTACGTCCCGCAATGGCGGTAGGAAACTACGAATGGAAACCTCGAAGTTGGGTTTATCACCCCGGAAGAGCCAATCGACGTTGGGTACTTCCCGCAAGGAAGTACGGTGCGCGGTGCGTTTTCCGCTCGAGTTGCGGGTGACGCTTGCCAATGACCTTCAAGATAACCCGGCTGTCACGCGCAACGTTTCGGCCAGTGGAGTTCTCTTTGAGCTGCACGGACCCCTGAATGTAGGCCAGGACATCAAATTTGCGTTGCGCATGCCAGGAACCGTACTCGGCACACCGCACGATGTGTTAGTTCAGTGCCGCGGACGTGTGGTACGCTGCTCAATGAGCCAAGAGCATTATCAAGCCGCCGCGACGATCGATGAGTACCGGTTTGTGGAGCAGTGACAGCTCCTGTGGGCTTTCAGTTGCATACTATGGAACGTTCAGACGATTCTCCTGATGTTGAGGTGCTCGACGGACCGGTCAGGCCGGGAACCGTTCGCATTATTCTTGCGGACTCGCAGGCCATTTACCGCGTGGGGATACGCAAGATCTTCGCGGTAGAAGACGACCTCAGGGTGGTCGCGCAGGCAGACTCTCTGGAGAATCTCCGAACGGCCATCGAACGCTATCCCACTGACATTGTTTTGCTTGAAGGGGGTCTGTTGGTCGGCACGGCCAATGCCATCCCCGAGCTGCTGCGGCTTGCTCCCGACGTCAAGCTCATTGTGCAAGCCATAGCGGCCGATGAGAACCAGACTGTCGAGCTTTATCGCCGCGGTGTTCGCGGCATCATCTCCCGCTCCATTTCACCCGACCTGCTGGTGCGTTGCGTGCGCAGGATTGCCGCCGGCGAAACATGGATCGACAACCAATCAGTGACCTGGGTGATTGAAGCCTATCGCGCGCAAGCTGCCTCATTGGTCAGCCCCCGCAGCCAGCCGCGCCTGTCGCCCAAGGAAATGGCTATCATTACCTGCATCACGCAGGGCAAGCGCAACAAGGAAATCGCCTTTCAACTGGGAACGACCGAGCAGGTTATCAAAAACTATCTGCGCAAAATCTATGACAAGCTGGGTGTGTCGGACCGGCTTGAACTGGCTCTCTATTGTCTGCATAACAAGATTATTCAGGCCGATGCCGATGAAGTGACTGTGGCCCAGAAAATCGTGGCCCGCTAGATACACCTCTCACTTATTCCCACTGCACACACCGGTTAGCGGGAGTTTGACTCCATCTTGCTAATTCCACAGTTTTCTCCCTCGGAGTCTTTCTTGCCGGTGCAACTGACTGCATCCTGCTCGCCGGCACAATTCCTGCGCGCCAACTCGGTCAGCCGTATCAGATGGGACAGTTCAGCCTCGCCCAGATGCCCCAGCAACTCTTTCGGAGCGAGATTAATGCCTGGGTCCATTTGGCGCAGCAATTCCAGGCCCGCATCGGCGATCTGCGTCCACACGACACGCCGGTCCTGCCGGTCGCGCTGCTGACGGATCAGCTTGAGAGCCTTGAGGCGCGCCAGAAGGCGTGTAATGTCGGGCTCAGCGGTAATCATGCGGCTGCCTATCGCCGAACAGGTGAGCCCCTGCGGCTGGGCGCCGCGCAGAATCCTCAGAACATTGTATTGAGTCGAGGTGATGCCCCAGTTGCGGCTGCGGCGCTGAAAGGCGCGCTGCAGGCAGTCGGCCGTTCGCATCAGGTTCAGCAGCGCTTCCTCTTCGAGGCTTGAGAAAGGGCGCTCCTGCACAATCTCGCGCTTCAGGCTGGCCATGGAATCTCTCCTTGCTCAAAGTGCCGCGTTCAAGCAGAAGCAAGGCGCCCCGCGCCGCCCTGTCTCCGTCTGAAGCCCTTACTGCTTGACCACGTCGAGGTCGATGGTGAGCTTGACGTCGTCACCCAACACGCTGGCCGGGAATTTTGTTGCAATGCCGAAGGCTGTGCGGCTGATCGTAGTAGTGGCTGCGAAGCCGGAATGTGGCTTGTGGTCCATCCCCGGAACCGGGCCGGTGGGGCCTTCTACCTGCAGCACCACGGGTTTGGTCACTCCGTGCAGGGTCAGGTTGCCTGTTACGGCCAAGTTGCTGCCGTCTCTGGCCACGCTGGTGCTGGTAAATGTGGCGGTGGGGAAGTTGGACACGTCAAAAAAGTTCGCACTCTTCAGGTCCGTATCTCTGGGGCCTACGCCGGTGTCCACCGTGGTTACATCGATGGTGACATTGACGGTTGACTTGGTGATGTCCGCTTCATTCAGAACAATGGAGCCTCCGATGTTGCCAAAGCGGCCATGGACTTTGGAGAGGCTCATGTGGAGGATGCTGAAGTCGACCTCGCTATGCGCCTTGTCTGGAACCCAGGTGGAGGTTTGCGCCACGGCCAGGGGAACCGCCAGCGCCAGAATGCCTAATGCAAATGCCAATCTCTTCATTGATCAAGTCCTTTCGATTTCGGGCCACGGGCCGTTGGAAGTTGCCGGCAGAGACCAAGCGTCTCTAGCCGGACGGGGACGGGGAACGGGGAAGCCTGCCGTACCGCGGAAGAGTTACGAATACCTTTTAATTGGACGCTGCAAGAATGTTAATCGTTGCAACAAATAATTTTCTCAAAAACCGGATCAAGCCGGCTGCCTGGAGGCGGTCAATTCAAGCGCGAACCGAGAGGGTTCGCTCATCTTTGAGTCAACGGGTGAGATGGCGATTGGGCGTCAACCGAGATTTCTGCTACATCGGTGTTTGCCATTACTCACCCTGACTTGCGGACCTGTCGCCTAAGCCAATGAGTGCGTTGGCCTGTTCACATCCTCCGGGATCGCAAACCTCTGGATTATCGGCCACTCGGAATCAATGAGCTTATTCACGGAACCGCACATGGACGATCTTCATAACCTGCTTTGCCATAGCAGGAGACAATTTCTGCCGGATCGGTTCGGGTAACAGGTCATAGCTTCCCTCCAGCAGCGAAAACTCGTCCACAAATTCCACCTTCGGATTCAGAGCCGATACTTGCTTGCTGTCGTCCAGTCCCCATTGCATCTCTGCCTTCATTTTCGTCCTGGATATAAGCGAGTGTTGGGCGAGTTCCGGAGTTAGTGACGGAGCTATCGTGTGAAACAGCATCTCCTGTCCGGGGAAATTCTCGGCGAGGCAGGTGAATATCTTTCTGTGTTCTTCTTCCGTAAAGTACGGCAATAGTCCCTCCGCGACAAACAGGACTCGACTTCTCGCGTACCGTTTGATCTCCCCAACCCAGTCGTCATCAAGAACGGACGCTGCAATCATCCGGTGCCGCTTGCTTTCCGGCTCGCGGAGCTTCTGCCGAAAGGTAATCACGCCGGGTAGGTCCAGTTCAATCCATTCGAGCCGGCCGTTATCAAGGCGATGGAAGCGCGTATTTAGTCCGGCGCCCAGGTTCACTACCAGTCCATCCGGCGCCTCTTCAAGAAAGTTCTTTACCTGTTCGTCGAAGATGACTCTTCTTTTGTTCATGGCGGCTGTCGTCACGGCCGTCACCCAGTTCTGCGATGAGTCAGCGTCGAACTTGCCCCAATCGTAAGCGATGGCATCGTGGAATCTCTCGGCAATTTCATCCTTGAAGCTGCTAGACTCGCTTTTGCTTTCCTCGACGCAGCAATGCAGCGGGATGAGCAGTGTTTTAGAGACGCCCTTGAGGTCGTCAGATTGAATCTGTTGCATTGGCTTTTTCTCCTCTACGGATACACCCGGCCCAGCAATTCAAGCTCCGATTGCAGGTTAGATGCATGACTGTATCTAATCAGAGACGTCGGCCAATGTCAATAGGATACAATTAAGTATCTAATGGCGGAGTGGGATGAAGGATCATACAGTCGAACGGCGGCGCGGCAAGGCGCTTGAAGATGCGGTGCTCGATGCGGCGTGGAGCGAGTTGCTCGGCGGCGGTTACGCGAGCTTCACAATGGAGGCTGTGGCGGCGCGCGCGCACACAAGCCGGCCAGTGCTCTATCGCCGCTGGCCGAATCGAGCCGATCTCGCCATCGCAGCGATACGCCACATCAGGCATAAACATCCTCTGGTTATCCCCGACACAGGAAATGTGCGCGGCGATCTGGTTGCTTTGCTGCAACAATTCTCAAAAGGTCGCGCCCTGTTCGCAGCCTTCTTTTCTTTACAAATGAGTGAATATTTCTCTGAGACGAACACCAGCCTGGCCGATCTCAGGACGAGTGTGCTCCAGGGCGATCACAGCCAGCTCGCTGTCGTGCTTGCACGAGGAGTAGATCGTGGTGAGATCGATCGAAGCAAGCTGACGCCCCGGATTGCCTCGCTGCTTCCTGATTTGTTGCGGCACGAGGTCCTGATGACCTTAAAGCCCGTTCCCAACGCCGTCATTGCGGGGTTCGTCGACGACATCTTCCTGCCATTGGTTCGCCCGAAACCGGCACGCAGAGAGAAAAAGTAAAGAGGCGACAACGAAAGCGGAAAATCTAAACATCCGCAATTTGGTTCTCAACGAGTGGTAAATCGCCAAAGCACTCATCGAGGCTTCACAAGGTCCGTGCAGTCGGCACTGTCCCAGGAATCCCCAATGAACGCTCATTCAGGGGTGCAGAGATGCTGGGCGTGTCATAGTACCGATCCGGGCCATCTCTGAGTTTGCTGGCTTTCAATGAGCGACTCGGCCTGAAGTCGCCATTCGAGAATCGAACACGAGTAGTTCTCAATTGGTGATAACCGCCCAGTTCGCTCAGAGAAGCGTTCAGACCGGTATGTTGGTCTCATGGTCACTCGTGGCTGGTTCGCCAACTCTCTCAGAAGCTGTCCAAAAACCATCAAGGCCGGGTACGCCACTTCGTCCAGCAATGCTCTCCCATCGAATGCTGAGAACGACTGCCCTTTTGCATTGAATTATGTGTGACCGGCGCATAATTGAATTTGAGTTGAGTATCGATAGGTCGATTGCTGGGACGGGGAGTGTCGCCAGTCGAACCACACGTCGGGAGGCTGCACGCAGGCAGGCGCGGAAGGGTACTTGTCTTCGTGAATTTGGGATGGGACTACCCCGGCGCGCCGAAATAGCGGCCTAACTCCTTTAACGTCTATATTCTGCGGGGAACCCCTGCGGAATCAATATTTTACAGCGCAACCCATACCTTAAACGCATGAAAATAGATAATTTATCTACAGAATAGGGGGGGAGGGGGTGGGGTTACTCATCGGTTAAACGGTGACTGTCCCCCTGCTACTCGCCGCTCCCCCGATGTTGTGCCTTTGTCCCCGCGCTGGCCGAATGCATGAGGAATCTGCGCAAGTTCGAGTATGAAGGCCTGGAGCAGGCTCCCGCGCCCCCCGCGGAATGAGCGTGGCACGAGATTTCGCGCGGTGCGCCGGAGCAAGGGAACGTCTGCTATTCTCCCGGAGATGTCTATCGTCCGCGACTTCAAACGGCTGAGCCGCGCCCAGCGCCACACCTTTGTGGCCTCCTTTCTGGGCTGGACGCTGGACAGCCTCGACTTCTTCCTGCTGATCTTCTGCGTCAAGGCAATCGCGACGGACTTTGGCGCCAAGCCTTCCGACGTGCTGGGCGCTGTCTTCCTCACCCAGGCCTTCCGGCCGGTGGGCGCGCTGGTATTCGGCATGCTGGCCGATCGCTACGGGCGGCGCCCCGTGTTGATGATCAACATCCTCAGCTTTTCCGTCATTGAATTGGCATGCGCCTTTGCTCCCTCGCTCACCGTGCTGATGGTGTTGCGCGCGCTGTTTGGCATTGCCATGGGCGGAGAGTGGGGCGTGGGTGCGGCGCTGGCCTTTGAGACTCTGCCTACGGAAGGCCGTGGCGCTTTCTCCGGTATTTTGCAGGAAGGCTACGCACTGGGCTCCATCCTGGCATCGGCCGCCTTTGCCCTCTTCTTTCACGCTATCGGCTGGCGCGGACTTTTTATTCTCGGCGCATCTCCAGCCCTGCTGGTGTTCTACGTGCAGGTCCGCGTGAAAGAGTCACCGGTGTGGCTCGCGGGGGAGAAGAAGCGTCTGGCCCGTGGCGCTGCTCCTGCAATTCCAGCCAATCTGCTGGCATTTCTGCCCACGTTTCTTTTTCTGGTACTGCTGATGACGGCTTTCATGAGCTTTTCGCACGGCACCCAGGATGTGTACCCGACCTTTCTGACGGTGCAGGTGGGGCTCTCAGCGCAGACGGTGGGTTTGATTGGAGTGCTCTACGGCCTGGGGTCCATTGCCGGCGGCTTTGTCTTTGGGGCGCTGTCGGAGAAATGGGGCCGGAAGAGGGCTATTGTCACCGCCGCGCTGCTCGCCATTCCGGTGATTCCGCTTTACGCGTATGGGCACTCGGCCGTGACCCTGGGCATGGGTGCGGTGCTTATGCAGTTCATGGTGCAGGGAGCGTGGGGGGTGGTGCCGGCCTATCTCACTGAACTTTCCCCGGCTCCGGTGCGAGCCACAGCGCCGGGGCTCGCTTACCAACTGGGCGGCCTGATCACTTCCTGGAACGGCAAAGGGCAGGCACTGGCCGCGGAGCGCTGGGGCAGTTATCCCGCCGTCTTGGCCGTCACGGTGGTGATTGTGGCGTTGTTGCTGGCGGGGTTGGCGCTGCTGGGGCGCGAAGCCAAGGGGCAGGAGATGAGCGCGACATAATGGCTATGTCGTTGAATCAAGCAACTGCCAATCCGAACTAACTATCCGAGATCTGGTCCGCAGTTCTCCAACCGAATTCAGCTTGGACTCGTTTGAAACAGGTTCGACAGACCCATATGTAAACGCCCTTCTCGCGTTCGGCGTAGTAGGCGTGGCGATAACATCCACGCTCCTCGTGGGCCTGCTTCCACTCCGGGAAGCGGTCCCGATGGTTACAAATGCATGCAAAGCAGAACATGCAGTGATCGTGGGTCCAATCCTCGCGATAGCTATCCCACCTCTTCCAAATGAACGGGGTGTCACGCCAGAATCCTGCCTCGTGTTGCCACGACTCCCGGAGTGAAGCGAGTTCTCTGAGATCCTGCATGAAATCGTCCGTCCCTGACGTTACCATGAACCGATCCTTGCGACATCACCTTCGACTGACCCGAATCGAGGAAGATCACCGGCCATAGCGTGCCACCAGTTCGCCCTGCGCCAGAATGTGTCCATGCATTGCCGTTTCGAGTTGGTCCTGAGTCGCTCCGGGCGAGAGATTGAGTTGCGTATCGAGCGCGTAGAGGCGGAAGAAGTAGCGGTGATTGGTGCCGGGGGGCGGGCACGGTCCGCCGTAGCCGATTTTGCCAAAGTCGTTGCGGCCTTGACGTGAGCCGTCGCCGAGAAACTGAGCTTTTTGAACACCGATGGACAGTTCGCGCGCGGTTGGAGGAAGGTCGTAGAGCACCCAATGGACCCAGGTGCCTGCCGGCGCATCGGGGTCGGTAACAAGCAGGGCCAGACTCTTTGTGGCTGGCGGGGGTGCTGTCCACGCCAGATGAGGTGACGCATCAGCACCGTCGCAGGTGAACTGTCTCGGAATTCTGCTGTTTTGAAAGCTGGAACTGGTTAACTCCATAGATACTTCCCCTTTGGCGATTACTGTTGAGGCTGCGCGGTGACAGCCGCCCGACGCTGAAACAGCCAGTATCACCAGCGCCGCCACACCGTGCACCGGCTTCGGTAGATGAAGACCCTGGCAGATTCCCTGACAACTGCGCTGCTGCGCGAGGTGCATGAGCCTCCCTTCAGCCACACTCCATTGTGGCGCCAAGGCTCCAACCGCACCAATATAGCGCCATTTGGCGGTCGAGCGGCGCACACCGGTTGCGGCGAATTCAATTATTTCGGCCGGATCAACTCGATGCGGTCGCGGGTGCGCACCCAGGTGTTGCCGGCCATGCGGCCTACCCCGGCGAGGCCGTCGGGGTCGACGCGGAAATTATCCACTAACTCCGCGCGCACATGAAAGCGCACCACCTGGCCCAGCACAATGACTCCGCCGCCCGGTGCGTGACTGGTGTAGATCACCTGGAGCAGGCGGCACTCCATTTGCGCAGGCGACTCAGCCACACGTGGCGGCCGAACCACCTCGCTGGCCACGGGGGTGAGTCCGGCCAGCCGGAACTCGTCGACATCCGGCCCAACCTCGGCGGCGGTGGCATTGGTCGCCGCGGCAATGGCCTCGCTGACTACATTGACCACAAACTCACCTGTCTCTTCCACATTGCGCAGGGTGTCTTTTCGCTCGCCGGGTTCCGCAGAACCCTCGGGGCGCAAAGCAGGGCAAAACAGCACTGTGGGGGGAACGGAGCCGACGCCGGAGAAGAAGCTGAAAGGGGCGAGATTTGCGATTCCGCGCGTATCCACGGTGGAAACCAGGGCAATCGGCCGCGGCACAATGATGCCGGTCATCAGCTTGTAGACCTGGCGCTGTTCGCAATGCGACGGGTCAAAGGTAAGCATAGGACTTGTAGAAGAGAGTGCAGTACCCATGTCCTCAGCCTAGAACAAGAACCCGGCAATTGGCTCGTCTAAGAGTTCGTCTAAAAAACTCGAAGGCAACGCCGGCGCGGGAAGAGGGGGCCGGCACCGGGGGGGAGCTGAGAGCATGGCAGGATGACAGTCGCCGGTTAACCGATGAGTAACCCCACCCTCCCCCTCCCCCTATTCTGCGGGTAAATTACTTATTTTCATGCGTTTAAGGTAGGGTTCCGGCGGCAAAATATTGATTCTGGAAGGGTTATCCGCAGAATATAGACAGTAAAGGAGTTAGGTCGCATTTTTGAGGCGGGGTCGATTGTTTGCCTCCCAAATCCAGAAAGACAAGCACCCTTCTGTGTCCGCCGTGCGCAGCTTCAGGACGCGTGGGGTCGACTGGCGATACTTACCGCTCTTGCTATCGACCGATCGATACTCCACCCAAATCCCATTATGCGCCGCGGGCACATAATTCAATGCAAGTGGGTGACGGTTTTCCGCATTCGATGGGAAAGCATCGCCGGACGAAGTACCGCATTCCGCTTGTTGGTTTCTGGGCAGGAGTGAAAGCGCTTAGGGTGACCATGGGAGCCGCCGTAACAATTCTGATACGCGCCGGGAAATTCGTCTGCTGGTAACATAGCTTGATGCACAATCAAGGTTAGGGGAAAAACCGTCGTGCCGCGTATCCATTTTCAATTGCAACTCGCCGAACTCAAGGACAAGCTCCTTGCCATGGCTGCTCTTGCGCAGCAGGCGGTCGAGACCGCGGTAGACGCCTATCTGCAGCGTGACCTGGGCCTGTGCCAGTACGTCAAGCAGAATGAGACGGCCATCAACAGTGCGCAGCGGGAACTGGACGAGATGGCCTATGAGCTGCTGGCCAAGGAGCAGCCGATGGCCATCGATCTGCGCTTCATTCTGGCAGTGATCAAGATCAACGGCGACCTGGAACGTATCGGCGACCAGTCGATGGGCATCTCGCGCCGCACCCGGGACATTCTCAAAACCAATGCCGATGAGGTTGAACTGCCGGTGGACTTTGCGGCGATGGGCGAGTATTCGGGACGAATGATTCGAACCGCCATTCAATCGCTGCTGGAAGGCGATGCACGGCTGGCCGACACGGTCCGCGAGATGGACGACGAGATCGACCGCATGAACCGACGCGCGCACACCGATCTGCTGAAACTCATCCAGGACAAGCCGCAGTTCACGCATCAGGCGATGAACGGGCTGATGGTGTCACGCAGCCTGGAGCGCATTGCAGATCACGCTTCGAACATCGCCACGGACGTCATCTTCTGGATTCGCGGCGCGGATGTGCGCCACCAGCTTAGTCTGTCGATGGACTGAGGGCGGTTCTCCAACTCCAAAAACGAATCATGACCACCCCGGCGACGAGGATCTGCCGCCGGGGAACCCAGGACTTCAGGGTTGGTCGCATCCTGCTGGTGAGACTGATGCTCTACCGCGTGGCCTCGAAGAGGAACCACGCACGCCGTTCGGCCTCGTCGATCCAGATTTCGATCAGGCTTGTGGTGGCGTAGTCGTTGGCCTTGGCAGCCACTTCGTGAGCCGCGCGCAGACTTACTACCAGCGCCTTGTTGTCCCGGTGGAGTTCCTTCAGCATCTCGGCCGGAGCGACAAATTCCTGGTCGTTATCGGCCAGGCGCTGCAGATGCGAAATGTGGCCAATGGAACGGATGGTTGTGCCACCTATCTTGCGCACCCTTTCGGCAATGGCGTCGGTGATGTCGAATATTTGCGTGGCATGTTCATCGAAGAGCAGATGATAGTCGCGGAAGTGCGGCCCGCTCATGTGCCAGTGGAAGTTTTTGGTCTTGAGATAAAGGGCAAATGTATCGGCCAGCAGGGCATTCAGCACACTGGAGAGATTCTTGACCTCTTCGGGGGAGAAACCGTCTGGAACGTTGATTTTGGCTACGTTTGAATCCTGATGTGCAACTGTTGACATACGCAATGCTCCTTGAACGGTAATGCCGGAAGGGAATAAGCGCCGGTTTACCGTGCTTGAAGTTCGATGCGCTAGCGAAGGCAAGGGTTCTCCGCGGAAAGAGCAAAAATGAGAGGGCGCCGTTCCCCAGCGGGAGCGGCGCCCTTGTTGTTTGTTGCAGGGAGAAACTTAATCAGGCAGTTTGAATTGGATGATTGGCGTAGTGCAGCAACACGGCCACGGCGCAGCTGGTCAGGCGCGTCTCCGCGGAGTCGGCACGGCTGGTGAGGATGGCGGGGACGCGCGCACCAAGGACGATGCCGGCCAATTGCGCTCCGCCCAGGTATTCGAGCTGCTTGGCCAGCATGTTTCCGCTTTCCAGATCGGGCACCACCAGGATGTCGGCCTGGCCGGTGACCGGAGAAATCAGGTTCTTGATGCTTGCGGCCTTGGCACTGACAGCGGTATCAAAGGCCAGCGGGCCGTCGAGGATGCCCCCGGTGATCTGGCCCCGATCGGCCATTTTGCACAGCGCCGCGGCGTCGAGGGTGGACTTGATCTTGGGATTGACCGTTTCCACCGCGGACAGGAGAGCCACCTTGGGTTCGGGGATGCCCAGGGCATGGGCAAGGTCGATGGCGTTCTGCACAATGTGAACCTTGTCTTCAAGCTCGGGCTCGATATTGATGGCCGCGTCGGTGATCAGAAGGGTCCGCGCGTAGGCCGGCGTATCCATCACAAAAACATGGGTGATGCGGCGCGAGGTACGCAGGCCAGTGTCGCGGGCCATGGCCGACTTCATCAGCACATCGGTGTGCAAGCTTCCCTTCATCATGGCCTGGGCTTTGCCGCTGCGGCACATGGCCACACTGATGTCGGCAGCCTGAGACTCATTTTCAGCATTGAGGATGGGGAACGAACTTATGTCTTCACCGATCTTTGCGGCCAGCGCTTTCAGCTCGGCTTCGGGACCGACCAGCGTGGGCTTGATGAGCCCCTCGGACGCAGCTTCGACGGCACCCTTTAACGCTACGTCGGACATTGGCCAGCAGACGGAGGTGGTGATGGCCGGCAAGGACTTGCAGCGCTCAAGAAACTGGTGGAAGACGTGGTAGTCGGCCGGATGACCAACCAGGGGGTCAACGGCCACAGCTTCGGCAAGGGGGGCTAGATCGCTCATGAGGTGTTCTCTCCTGGCCGGTGCAGCGCGAAACCGGCGGGCTCCACGCATACATTCTCACCCCGGGCTTGGTTTGAACCTGTGCGGAGGATCACAGTCCGGGCTTGTATACCGCTTTGCGATACAAGATATGGTTTTCGTGAATCCCAGCAACGGGAAGGGTTAGAGTCCCAGGACTTTGCCCTCGCCTTTGACCTTGCGGAGAATGAAGACGAGCAGGATGGCTCCGACTGCTAAAAATGCCAAGCCCTCAAACACATCTGTGAAGGCCAGCAGGGCAGCCTGCTGCTGCAGAAGCTGGTATAACGCTCCGAGGGCAGGGGCCATGCCGTCGGTGCCGTTGACGTGCTTGATAAACAGGAATCTTCGCAGGCCGTTGACGGTTTGTAACAACATTGGATCCTGTGGGATGAGATGCTGCGCCAGCATGGATTGGTGAAGCTGGCTGCGGCGGGCCAGAAAAGTGCTGACCATGGCGATGCCCACACTGCCGCCCACATTGCGCATCAGGTTCAAGGTGCCGGTAGCAGAGCCGATCTCATCGCGACGCAACGGGGCAGTGGCGGCCACATTCACGGGGATGAAGAGGAATCCAATGGCCGAGCCGGCAAGAATCTGCGGCCAGAAGACCGTCCAAGGCGAGATGTCGAGGGAAATGTGCGAGAGGCCAAAGGCGGCGAAAGCAAAGGCGACAAATCCGAGGGCCACAATGAGGCGGGCGTCTATTTTGGAGACGAGGTAGCCGACCAGGATCATGGAGAAAGCGGCTCCCAGGCCCAGCGGCGCAGTGGCGATGCCTGCCGTGAGCGAGGAGTATCCCATCAATAGCTGCAGGAACTGCGGAGTGAGCAGGCCGATGCCATAGAGGAGCACGCAGGTAATGAAGATCAAGACGGTTCCTACGGCAAAGTTCCGGACACGGAACAGGCGCAGATCGACCATGGGTTTGGGCGCCTTGAGCTCACGGGCAACAAATACGATGAAGCCGCCGACCGCAAGCACCACCATGACACAGATGAAACGGGAGCTGAACCAATCATCTTCCTGGCCTTTGTCGAGGGCGACTTCCTGGCATCCGAGCCAAAGCGTCAGGGCCACCAGGCCGAGCGCATCGAGGGGGCCGGGGTCGGATTGGCGCACCCAGGGCGGGTCCTCGACGGTTTGCTGAATGGCCCACATCGCGATGAGACCAAGGGGAACATTGATATAGAAAATCCAGCGCCAGGAGTAGCCATCGGTAAGCCAGCCGCCCAGGATTGGACCGACCACTGGGGCCACTACCACGCCCAGGCCGAAAAGACTTTGTGCGATGCCCTGCTTTTTGGGTGGAAAACTCTCCATAAGGATGGCCTGTGAGATGGGAGCGAGCGCACCGCCGCCGATGCCCTGAATTACGCGCATGATCAGCAACATGGGCAAATTGACTGAAAGACCGCAGAGCAGCGACGACACAGTAAAAATAAATATGCAGGCGAGCAAGAAACGCTTGCGCTGAAATCGATTGCCGAGCCATGCGGTAAGAGGTAGGACCACAGCGTTTGAGATCAGATATGAGGTGAGAACCCAGGTGGCCTGCGAATAGGACGCGGACATGCTGCCGGCGATGTTATTCAGCGCGACGTTGGCAATGGTGGTATCCAGCACCTCCATGAAGGTAGGCAGGATGACGGACAACGCGATCAGCCATGGATTGACCGAAGGCTGCCACGCACGTTGAAGAGCTTCAGAAGCGGCAAATCCTTCGGCGGCGTGTTCCAGTTCGGGGGCAACCAACGTAGCGGATGCCATCTTGCTGACTCCTACTTTCTCGACGACTTTTCCGGATGGAGGGAAAGGAAGTCCTTCACTGCATCCCGGACGCGCGCCCGAAGGACTGACTCGCTCAACTCAAGGTTCGGGTCAAGCATTGCGTTCACAATGAAGTCCCCGAGAACAAACGTGACGAACTGCGCCGCAGATTTGCGATAGGCCGGGCCGCCGAGGCGGCGCGATCTTAGATATTCGGCCAGCAGGCCGTAGCCGCGTTCGATGCACACCTCCCATAACCGTCGCGCCAGATAGGGAAACGCGTGGGTTTCAGCTACGACAATGCGGTAGAGTGCGCGGAAGGTGGGAGCACTGAACATTCTCAGCGTTCTCTCACCCATATCCGTCAGCGCCTGACGGGGCGCTTTGCCTGATTCGACGTAGTCGAGGTGGCGCGCGAAAAGCTGCTCGGTATGCGCGCTAATCACGCCGACGAAGAGGTCTGCCTTGGTGGGGAAGAGCGCATACAGAGTCTGCTTTGAAGTTTGTGCGCGCAGTGCGATTTCGTTGGTGCTGGCCCGCGCATATCCCTTTTCAAGGAATACTGCCGTGGTGGCGTCCAGAATGCGCTTGCGCTCGACTTCATCCAACGGTGGACGGCCGCGAGTCTGTTGAAGGGCATGCGACGAGCGGTCTTTATTTTTCGCGGGCATAATTTCAGTACCATTCGGTACATTTATTCGATTCAAATTCTATGCGCGGAAGGAACTGGTTGGCAAACTGGACCGGGTGGCGCGAATTACTTCCTGCTCGTGCTGTCTTTCGGAACCCGGTACGAAAATTCGATGGCTGCACATTACACCGCTGCCACTCCCTGTCCTTGGCACGGCCTGAGGTGGTATGCTGCCCGCGCCGGGAAAAGCGATTTACAAGGGGGAGGAAGCCATGTGGTTCCTTGGAATGGATGTGGGCACGGGCGGAACAAGAGCCGTGGTGATGGATGCGGCAGGCCAACTGGTCAGCGGGGCATCGAGCGAACACGCGCCTTTTCGCACCCCGCACCCCGGGTGGGCTGAGCAGGACCCCGAGGACTGGTGGCGCGCAGCCCAGGAGGCAATTCGCTTTGCTCTGGCCGCAGCGCCGGAGCCGCACCAGCCCATCGCGGCAATTGGCTTGACCGGACAGATGCACGGCGCAGTGATGCTGGATGAGAACGGGCAAGTGCTGCGTCCGTCGCTGATCTGGTGCGACACGCGCACCCAGCCGGAGTGCGACTGGCTGCATGAGCGCATCGGCTACGAGCGATTGATCGAGCTCACCTGCAACCCCGCACTGCCCAACTTCACGCTGACCAAACTGCTCTGGGTCAAGAAGCACGAGCCGGATATCTTTGCAAAGATTCGCCACATCATGTGCCCCAAGGATTACGTGCGCTACCGGCTCACCGGCGAGTTTGCCATTGATGTGCAGGAGGCCTCGGGGACTCTGCTGCTGGACGTGACCCATCGCCGCTGGTCGCGCGAAGTGGCAGAGGCTGCAGGAATTCCGGAGAGCTGGCTGCCGAAGCTGTACGAGTCTCCGGAGGTGTGCGCGCACATCAGTGAAAGCGCCGCCGGACTGACCGGCCTGACCGCCGGAACTCCGGTTGTAGCCGGCGCGGGTGACCAGGGAGCGGGCGCGGTGGGAATGGGCATCCTGCAGCCGGGCTCAGTTTCGGCCACCATTGGCACCTCAGGCGTGGTTTTCGCCGCCACAGCAAGCCCTACCAAGGATCCCAAGGGACGCCTGCACACTTTTTGCCACGCTGTTCCAGGCTTGTGGCACGTGATGGGTGTAACCCAGTCGGCGGGGCTTAGCCTTCATTGGCTGAAGGAGACGTTCTTTGCCGGGCAGGACTACGACGAACTGACCACTGCGGCCGCCCAGGCGCCACCGGGGAGTGAAGGACTGGAGTGGGCTCCATACATGCTGGGCGAGCGCACGCCGCACCTTGACCCAGAGGTGAGGGCAGCCTTTGCCGGTATTTCCACGACTCATACCGCTGCTCACTTTGTGCGTGCCGTGCTGGAGGGCGTGGCTTATTCGCTGCAGGACACGTTCACGCTCTTCGCGGAGTTGGGAATTCCGGTAAGTGCCATTCGCCTTGGTGGCGGCGGCGCGCGCGGCCCGCTGTGGCGGAGGATTCAGGCCGGTATCTACGGCCAGGCAGTGGAAGTGCTCGTGGCCGAAGAGGGAGGCGCCTTCGGCTCGGCGCTGATGGCTGGTGTGGGCGCGGGCAATTGGGCCAACCTGGACGAAGCCTGCGGCGAGGCAATCGAGGTAGCCCAGCGCATCGAGCCCGACCCTGCGGAACTGGTTGCCTACAGGTCCGGTTACGCGCACTGGCGCAAGCTCTATCCGGCGCTGAAAAGCCTGCGTTAGGCAGGAAAACGTGCGCCGGTGTACAGCGCGAGAGGTGATGGTTTAGCCTTTGATTCGATTTCGGATAAGCGAGGAAGTGTAGATGCGCCATCATGTTGCTTTAGCTTCATTGTTCTTTGTGTGCGCCGGAACCGGCGTACTCGCGCAGCGGTCAGAGCCGGCCGCGCCCACCTGCGCAAATATGCGCCTGGTGCCCGCGCCGCGGGAGTGCACGGCAGTGAAAGAAATCCCGCTGGGAGTGTCCGGGGTACGCGTTCAGAGTGAATCCATCGCCGAGGACGAGTTCGCCAGCAAGGATTTGCAGCAATGGCTGGCGGCACGAGGAGTGGGTTCAGACACAGGAAGCTCTGCGACCGTTCATTTCGAGCGAGTGCATGGCGCCCATGCCAAAGACCTTTTTGGCGGCAATGACGAGGGCTACATGATCGCGCCGGGTTCAGGGCGCGGGCTGGTGGTCACAGCGGAAACGTCCGCCGGCATATTCTACGGCGCGCAGACCGTGAAGCAGCTGATTCGCGGCAGCGGAAAAGATACAGTGCTGCTGGAACCCACTTTGCGCGACTGGCCCGCCATGCCCCATCGCGGCATCTCCGACGACTGGTCGCGCGGACCCTTGCCCAATATGGAGTTTCTCAAGCGCGAGATTCGCACCCTGGCGGCTTACAAGATCAACATCTTCTCGCCCTATTTCGAGCACACTTTCGCTTACTCTGCCTCGCCAGTGGCGGCTTTTCCCGGCGGCGCCATGACCCCCGATGAGGCTCGTGAACTGGTGACTTATGCCGCCCAATACCACGTCACCATCGTTCCCGAGCAGGAATCCTTCGGCCACCTGCACCATCTGCTCAAGTTCGAACAGTTCGGGGCGCTGGGCGAAACTCCTCACGGGGCGGTGCTGGCTCCCGGAGACGCGGGCACTTTGCCGCTTATCGGCAGTTGGTTTGCCGATCTGGCCAAAGTCTTTCCTGGTCCTTACGCGCATATCGGCGCCGACGAGACCTTCGAACTGGGCTTTGGGCAGACGCGCGATGCCGTCAGACAGCGCGGCCTGGGTGCGGTTTATCTAGACTTTCTCAAGCAGATCCACACCACGCTGGAACCCAACCACAAGCGGCTGCTTTTCTGGGGCGACATCGCGGTCAACTCTCCTGAGCTTGTGAGCACGCTGCCCAAAGACATGATCGCCGTGCCTTGGGAATACGACGCCAAGCCCGACTTCACGTCGCTCATTCTGCCCTTTTCCAAGGCAGGTCTTGAGACCTGGGTGGCCCCGGGCGTGAGCAATTGGAACCGTATCTATCCCAATAACAACGAGGCGCTGGGCAACATCCGCGCCTTTGTGCGCGACGGCCAGAAGTTGGGCTCAAAGGGTGTGCTGAATACGGTTTGGAACGACGACGGAGAGGGCATCTTCGATGAGAACTGGTTCGGCATTCTCTTTGGCGCGGCGGCCGGTTGGCAGCCGGGCGAGAGCTCCGAAGACAGCTTCGCTGCGTCCTTTGGCCTGGCATTTCATGGAGACGAGACAGGCAAGATCGACGAGGCGCAGCGGGAGCTGATGGCCGCGCACAACTTGTTCAAAAAGGCCGGGCTGGGGGACGTGGAGGACGGCTACTTCTGGGTCGATCCGTTTTCCGACGAGGGCCAGCGCGTCTCCGCCAAGTTGCTGCCTGTGGCCGCGGAACTGCGCCTGCATGCCGAACGCGCCATTACACTGCTGGCCGAGGCGCGGGCTGCTGCCAGGCTCGAAAAACATACGCTCGAAAACGGTGAGGCGCTCGATGCACTCGAACTAGGTGCGCGGCGCATGGACTTTATCGGCCTCAAATTCCAGTCTGCACAGGATTGCGTGGCGCTTTACAGCAGGGCGCAGGCCCTGGCTGGTGATACGAGCCGCTGGAGTGAGATCGAGGATATCCTCGAAACCATCGGCTCCAACAACGGCCGCCTCGAAGACATTCGTGACGGTTACACGCTGCTCGGCCAGCTTTTCAGCCAGGCCTGGCTGCGCGATAACCGGCCTTATTGGCTCGATAACAATCGGGATCGCTACGACCGCGCCGCACAACTGTGGATGAGCCGCGCCGAGCGCTGGAGCCAGGTGACCGGCCACTGGGAGGACACACACACCCTCCCCCCACTGTCGGAGACTGGTTTCCCTGCAACCACGCCGCCGGGCAATTGAGAGGGTCAAAGATCGGCTCCCAGGACTCTGACCGTTTGATATCGTGCTTGCCCACCGTTGCGGCAAAAAACAAACACGCCGCAAGGACAGGGCACCCATATAGGTACAACATTATGAGGCCAGAGACTAGAGAAGCAGGTGCTACAGCGGGGGCTGCCCGCTGTGATGAGGAGCGCCCTTACTGGAAATCTGCGAACATGAACCCATCCCGGTCGACCACTTCTCCAGCCTGCAAGTGGAGCGGGGCCGCGAACATCGGCCCGTCATAGACACAGGTGTGAAACTCGCCGCGCTCGCCACATGGATCCACCTCCGGAGGCAAATCTCGCAGAAGAGCGGCATCGAACTCGCGGCCGGCAAAGGAACCCGGCAATTGCCTTGTGTCCACGCAGGCCACCCTAGAACACAGACCGCCTGCAATCATGTCACGAGCCAGTGTGGTTGTTGGCAATTCCCAGAGCGGGAAAAGAGGCTCAAGCCCGGTCGGCTTTAGTTGCTTCTCCCGATAGGCACGGACGTCGGGCAGGAACAGGTCTCCAAAGGCAAACGCGTCCACATGCTCACTGACAGCCCGATCACAAACCTCCGCCATCCGTTGTTCATAGATTTCATTGGAGCAAGGCCAGGGAAGTGGCACGATCCACAGCGGTAACTGAGCAGCCAAAGCCTGCGCTTCCAGTACCGAACGCCGAGTCCCGTGCATCGCGACCCGCTGGAACTCGCTGTTCAGGGTGGTCAAAAGACCAACCAGTTCAATATCAGGCCTGCAGCGCAGGCAGTGAAGCGCCCAAGCACTGTCTTTACCGCTGCTCCAGGACAATAAGACGCGCTTCATATGGCCATCATAATCTTCATCTTCGGCCCGAGCGAACGCTTCATTTCAGCTTTCGCACCAGCGATCGAAATCCTCCGATTTCCTTTAATTGTGCGATCCGCGCGCATGGACTCGTCGAGCGGGCGGGGACCGCCAGCTCTGGGCCTCATATCCAGGCCGTTGGCGGTGTCGATTGCGTCCCAGTTTGCGAGACCGATCGCCTGGAGTGGGCCCTATCCGAATGTGGTCGAACGAGTTATGAAGGCTTGCCCGACTTGGCTGCAAATCCTGCGCATTGAGTGCCATCTGCGATTAGATTGTGACACGAATCACACCAGGGGGTGAATGATGTCACTGCCTTAGCGCGGAGGGCTGGCGCAGACTCGGTATCCAGCGGGCAGAAAGACATGGTGCCGCCTGCGGTGCCACGGCGTACTCCGGGACGCCGCCGCCAAGAGACATCTGGTGCAGGCCGGCGGCCCCGGCCGGGCGCAGTGCAACTGGACGGAACGCGGTAGGCCTTCTTTTGGAATGGCCAGCCGGGAGGCATGAATGAGTTTTGCAAACGGTTTGAAGACCATTGTTGTGGCCACCGATCTGGCTGGCCGGTCGGAAGCCGCCCTGGAGTATGCCCGCAAACTCGCGGCGGGCTATGGTGCGCGGATCGTGCTTGCGCACGGCCTCGATCCGTTAGAGTACGCCGCCGTGGACGAGGTTCCCGGCCGCGTCTTGCAAGGATTGCCGGAACAAGCGCGGGCCGTTCTGGAGCAGATGACAGCCGACCTGATTCGTGAAGGAATACACAGCCACTCGGAGATTCGTCAGGGCACGGTGGCGCAGATGCTGGTCGACGTGGCACGGCAGTATGAGGCAGGACTTATAGTGATCGGGACCGAGGGGAAGAAGGGCGCGGGGCCGGTGGTGGTTGGGGCTGTCGCCGAGCAATTGGTCCGCTTGGCGCCTTGCCCAGTGCTGGCGGTGGCTGCGGACTGGAACGCGGGCGCAAATCGCCCCACTCCGGGAGGCCCAATCTTGCTGGCCATGGAGCGTAACGAGGCTACACAGTCGGCCGTGGCTACTGCCAGCTCACTTGCCGAGACTTTTCACCGGACTCTTCTGGTTATCCATGCACGGCGCCCGGCGGAGGCTGCGGCCTTTCTCAACCCAGGCGCAACGACTCTGGAGGAGTTTGGCGTCCGGGGCAGCGGTCGCTTTCCCACACGCTGCATCGTCAAGGATGGCAAACCGGAAGACGCCATCGTGGAGGCCATCGAACAGTATCACCCCAGTGTGCTGGTGGTTGGCGTCAAGCGCGCCAGTGGTACGCCGGGGCCGCATGGCACAGCCTTTTCAATGCTGGCCCAGTCGCGTGTTCCGGTGCTGTGTGTGCCGGTCGACACCGCGCCAGTGGCTGCGGAGCGGGCAGTATCTATCCCAGTGGCAGTCGGGTAGTCCGGTGAGCAAAGAGGAGTCAGAGCTTCTGACTCGAACGCAGACAGGGAAGCAGGGAGTGGAACTCCGGCGCCTGTCTTCATAAATCGTTTTGAGAATGGGAAAACTTGGTGCTACTTGCCGCATATGGAACTTGGTTCATCGCGAGTCCGCAGTAACAGAAGCACCCGCCAGGTGATGGCCGGCAGGCGGATTGCAGGTGCAACCCGCCGCGGGACCGAGATTCGGGTGGGAGCAAAGGGAGATGAGACCATGCAACCTGGGGCAAGCCCCGTGCGCCACGATGGCGCCTCGGCACATCCGCTGGCAGAACTGCTGGCCTGCCCGCCGGCGGTTGGGAATCTGCTGAACGCCTCGGCACAGTGCCTCGAATTCGATGCCGGGGACACGGTTTTTCGCCAGTCTGCTGCCTGCCGCGGCATTTATGTGGTGGTCTCAGGGGTGTTTGTGCGCAAGGCGGAACGCCTGGAGTCGCGGCTCACGCTGGGCGCGGCGCGCGTCGGAGACCTGGTGGAACTGGCGGCTGCCCTGGGCGCAGGCAGCCACACCTACACAATGACCGCGCAGACTCCCGGATCGGTTCTGCTGTTGCCCATCGAGGCGCTGCAGCAGGCATTTGCTGCTTATCCGCCGCTCAGGATGCAGTTGCTCGAGGAACTGGCCCGCGAGGTTTCGCGTTCGTATAATGCCTGTTTTGCCACCCGCCTGGCGGGCGTCCGCCGTCGTGGAAATGGGCCTTCAGCGGCCTGAAGACTGGGTTTTCGCGATGACATTTTCGCCCCTGGAGTGGATTGTTACTCCGGGCCGGAACTGGGAAGAAAATCCCTGCCTTGCGCCCGGGAAAAGTACGATATACTCAAATTGTTCCCCGGAACCCGTATGGCTGGACTACATTCCCATCGCCCTCCCGAAGATTGCTTGAACTGTGAGCATCGTCATCTTCGAATGTTCTGCAATCTCACAGCCGAGGCGTTGCAGGATTATGACGGTATTGGCATCATGATGAGCCATGCCCGCGGAGCCAAATTGTTCTCAGAGGGCGACCCGGCGCGAAATGTTTTCGTTATTTGCTTCGGCCAGGTAAAGATCTCCTCCACCTCCCGCGACGGCAAAACCATGATTCTGAAGATCGCAGGCCCCGGGGATGTGATGGGGCTGAGCGCTGTGCTGGCAAATGTTCCCCATGAGGTTACAGCCGAAGCTATTGAGCCCTGCCAGGTAAAGACGGTGCGGAAGCAAGAGTTTGTTGACTTTCTCGGTCGTCACGGAATTGCCAGCATGCACGCGGCACAATCGCTTTCAGGCGAGTACCTGACTGTCTTCCATGACGCCAAGCGGCTGGCGCTCTCCGGTTCGGCCGCGGGACGGTTGGCCAGGCTATTGCTTGACTGGGGTCGATCGTCCGCCAACGGCAAGCCGGAGATCCGCTTCACCATGGCTCTTACGCATGAAGAGATCGCCAACATGGCGGGAACTTCGCGCGAGACCGTTACGCGGCTTCTTAACCAGTTCCGCCGCGACCAGTGGATCACCATCAAGGGCTCAAGCCTCACCATAGTCAAGCCCGACCAGCTTGAACGCCTCACCGCCTAGAGCGAAACCAGAGTCAATGTGGCCTGTTGAGTTTTGAGCGGAGCCGCGCCGACTGAGAGGTGCGCCCGCGGGATACACCAAGTCCGGTTCCGCTGTGGGGCTGCTCAAGAACGGCTCATCTTCTTGTCGGATTCGCCAAAATCACACTCAAAAGCAGCGAAAAGGGGCATTTTTCAGGGGCTTCTGTTTACCATTTAGACAATGGGGTCGGTAGCGGCGCCGACTAGTATGTATTGATTCTAAATATCTTACCTCTTCGTCCGGGCCCACGGTGACCCCGGAAATCGCCCATTGCAGGGGGGAGGGGGGTGGGGGTCGCTTTGGGGTACGGACCGGTCACATGCCTGACACATTGAACGGGATCGATAATGTGCAGGTTCGCCATACCACGATTGTGCGCCTGCGGGGCTTAATTCCCGGCAAAAGCAAGGGCGGCGCACTGAAGGGGAATCGTGGCGCGGATTGAGCGCCGATGATTGGTCTGGCCGAAGAGTCCGCTGAGTGGAGGTTCGTGCTCTCCGACCATTGATGCATACGGCTGCGTCGAGGATGGGGCACCCGGCGCGGAAAAACCTTGCCATTAGCCGACTTTCGAGGACCTATCTGGGTCGTCCGCTTGCATCTGATGAGACGCCGATCACTCTTCACCTCTTCACCACCTCCGAGTGTTAGAACAGAGCCTAAGATGTCAGGAGAAATGTCAATTGGATATTCGTTTCACTAAAAATGGACGGTATTCCGGCAATCGTTTTACGTCAAGTCAGGGTATAGTCCGATTGGACACGCGGCTTGCCGAAGGCGCTCAAGTCATAGCTACACCACAAATTGCCCAATTTCCGCTACACTCTTGACATCGGGGTTATTTCTATGACTAAAGGCGTGAGGGGTTCTGTGCCTCCAGTTGGGCCGGATGCACAGGAAGAGATGACGGTCTTCGTGCTTCGCATTAAGGGCAGCGGGGACACGTTACGTAAGGGTTTCGACGCGCTTAATCATGCCGTTGCCGCACTAGGCACCGGGCAGGCTGCGGTCACAACGGTGAAGCGCCTTTCCGCTGCGCAAGGCAAGGTTGAATTACCTGAAGACCCAGAGCTGGAAACCGTTCAAGCAGATGAGGAAGATGATGTGGTCACCATCGATGCCCCGGCAGCTTCAGGCAACGGGAAGCCACGGTCCGTTTCAAAACCGAAGTTTCTGGACACGTTTGATTTGTCGGTGAGTGACAAGCCTTGGAAGGAATTCGCGGCTCAATACTCACCCAAAAGTGACAATGAGAGGTATCTACTCGCGGCCCTTTGGGTCACGGAAAATGCAGGGACACCCGAGTTTGGTACCAACCACATTTTCACTTTGTTCAGAGCTGTCAAGTGGAATGAGCAGGTTGATTTTTCTCAGCCCATCCGGTACATGAAGAGCAAGAACAGCTATTTTGAGCACCCTAGTGCGAAGACATGGAAGCTGACGCAAATTGGTCTGGACGCGGCGCGGGCAGTAGCCAAGGCGGGATAGCTGACATATGACACTTGCGGACTTTAAGCAGATGGTCCCCGGATTCTCGCAAAAGGGCCATCCCGACAAAATCAAGCTATTCGGGTGGTTTCTCCATCTCTATGCGAAGCAGCTTACCTTCAGCCCGGCTGACGTTAAGCAGTGTTATGACGGTCTGCATGAGGTTCCCCCATCTTCATTCGGCGGCTATTTCAGAAATCTGGCAGATCAAAAGCAACTGCTCAAGAACGGCTCCGGCTACAGGCTTGCCGGTGAAGTTCGGGACCAACTAGCAGCAGCGTACACACCGAGTGGTCACAAGGTGCAAGTGACGGCCATTTTGCGTGACCTTCCGGCCAAAGTGCCGAGCCTAGCAGAGCGCACTTTCCTTGATGAGACGCTCATCTGCTATGAGCACGGCGCATTCCGTGCCACTGTAGTGATGGCTTGGAATCTTGCCTACCACCACCTTTGCGACTACACCATCAAGCACCGCTTGGCAGACTTCAATGCAAGGTGGGTGGTCAAATATCCCGGTCACCACAAGAGCGGGACCAAGACAGTCAGTGTGATTGATGACTTCATGCAAGAGCTGAAAGAGTCCGAGGTCATCACGATTTGCAAGGACGCAGGCATCATCACGAAGGATGTGTACAAGATCATGGATGAGAAGTTGGGGAAACGAAACTCAGCGGCGCATCCGTCCAGCGTGAGCATAGGACAACTCCAGACCGATGCGTTGATAGTGGACCTAGTGGACAACGTGGTGCTCAAGCTAAAGTGAGCGGTCCACCGGAGACGCGCAATGACAGAAGAAAGCTATGAAGATGCCACGAAGAAACACGCTCAACACATGGCGGAGCGGGACAAGCTGACGGATGCGGCCCGCGAAAGTTCACGCACTTTCGATCAAGCAGTGTTGGCTTTCGGCGCTGCCGTATTTGGGGCCTCTGTCGCCTTCCTCAAAGACGTGGCACCCAAGCCTCAGTCCTATTCCCTGCCTTGGTTGTGCGTATCGTGGTCCTGTTTCACCATTGGGCTATTGGCCGTGATTCTGTCATTCTTATTCAGCCACAAGGCGTGCCTTGCGAGAATTGATGACGGCGCGGCGGAGTTGAGCAATTCAAATGCAAAAGCCACTGCGGACCGATGGGGCACACTTACAAGTTGGTGCAATTACCTATGTGTCGGATTCCTCTTTTTTGGGGTAGTTGCATGGGTCATTTTCGCGCTTGAGAACCTAGCAAAACCGGGAGGAAAATAATGCCAGAGACACCGAGTCCATTTCAACCAGATACCGAGCGGCGGGGATACACACCACCACGCAACCCGCCTCCACCGCCTACACAGTCAATTCCGGCAAGACAGCCGCAAGCGCCACCGCCACCAAAGAAGTGAGGGCACATGTCTAAGCCACCAACTCCGCCGCCACCACCGGCACCTTCAAGGAATCCTCGAAAAGGGGGATACGTGCCACCTAGAACGCCACCACCACCGCCACCACGTAACAAGTGAGGCTACCAATGCCGAAAGAACCAACGAGGCCGAGTCCAGGCCCAAACCGGAGCCGAACCACAGACGGATATGTGCCGCCGAAGGCACCGCCACCACCGCCGCCGCGCAAGAAGAAATGAGTGAAGTAATGTCGAAACCTCTGCCGCATTCCCGCGCCGTGTATGAGCGGGCTGTCAATCGGCTGACCGGATTTACTTGGAAGGCAGAATGAGCAGAGACGCACTGAACATTACGGCAATTTTGTTAAACTTCGTCGCATTTTGGTGTGTCACACCTGAGCTGATGGGCGGAGCCAGATTATCCAAATGGGCACCCCATATGTCACGAATGGTGACCACAACTGCGGCACTTGGGATAGTAAGTGCGCTTTTTGCGGTGTTAGTTCCGAATGCCGTCGAATCAATCGGAGCCGGGCACGTCATAGAGCACAGCCTACGGATTGACGCGATAACCGTTGGTTGTGCTGGAATTCTCATTCTTTCCTTTTGGAAGGGACATGATATAGTTCAAGCGCTCTCAGATTGGGAGTGGTTGCGACTTGGGCTAATGTATGGTGGGGCAATTCTCTTTACGCTTTCCACTTCTTTTCAAGTGTGGCTCGCAATTCCGAAGAAATAGCACCGGTCTGGGTTGGGTTTCGCATATGTGTCGGTGCAGGTTTGTTGCAGTTGACCTCTGCCGTAAATTTGCCCGTGCGGGGCAAAGGTCAGAGTCCAGATTCTGACGGTACGCACGACGGTACGGAACTTTGTTTTTGGGTGACTTTAGATGCTTTTCGGTGCCACCGATGCTCCTAGAATCAATAGGTTACGACCATGGGTCTAACTGTCACGGCAGAGGTCAACCGGATTACTCCCCGCAAACGCCCATGTCGCAGGGAATCGCCAATTCCCGAGTCGTCGCCATCCTGTCAGTTATTCGCAGATTTCCGGCATGCGCTGAGGGCTGCGATCAGGATTGAGCGGCCAATCTCTCTTCGTCGCGTGCCGCCAGCTCGGAAACAGGCTCGCGCAAGGTGAGCACGGGACAGCGCGCATGGGCCAGGACCCGGTAAATGGTGCGGTCGCGGGCCAGATTCTGAAACCCGGACCGTTGCGTGGCTCCCAAAACGATTAGACTGGCCTGAAGCTCTACCGAGGCGGCCAGTATCTCGATGGACGCGTTGCCATGGGCCACGCGGGGCTCGACCGTGCCGCAGCAGTTGGAATCTGTGGCTCCGGTTTCGGCGGCTAAAATGCGCAGCTCGTGCATAGCCGTGGAGTCAATGCCCGTCGGCAGGCCCTTCTGCTCCATCTCATCCATAGGAGGCAACACATGGAGCAGAACCAGTTTTGCCTTCTGACTGGCCGCGATCTGGCAGGCAAGGGCTGCGCTCGGGCGGGAGGCCTCTCTAAGTGTGGTGGCGTGCAGAACGACCTTTTGCTGGCCGTCGCTTGCCACTGGGAGATGAGCCTCGGGTCCCACGGTGATGACCGGGAGATTTACCGAGCGCAGCACTTGCTCAGCCACGGAACCAAGGAGCAACTTACTCACCTTGCTCCGGCTCCGGGTGCCGAGAAGGATACGATCTGCTTGAAATTGCCTGACCGAGGCGGCAATCTGCGGGGCGGCATTGCCCTCCCGCACCAGGGCGTCGCAGGCAATGTTCCGTTCGCGGGCCCGAGCGCACCATGGCTCCAGCGTCTTGGCGGCGAAGTCCAGTGCGCCCGAGGGGTCGTAATACGGCATCCCCACAGCATCGACTGCCATGGCTGCGCCTGTCGCGAGCACATGCAGAAGAATGAGCCGCGTCCCCGTGTCACTGGCCTGCTGGAAGGCGAAGGGCATTAGCCGGTCCAGATCGCTGAGATCTGTGGCGACCAGGATTACGGACGGATGAACCCACCGCTCCGTGCCTGAATCCGGCATTGTGCACCTCGCACCGGAAAGCGTGCCACCGAAATGGACCGGCAGATGTGCTACGGAGCACCCAAACGAGTGAGATGGATCACATTTCTACGCTTGCAAGCCGGCGCTGCCTCGTTGCCTCCCCCGTGGACTTTTCCCCGGTTTCTTCATTGAATCCTTATGCGACTTGCCACTAACATTGTGAATGGCAGCGAATCCGCAATCATTCCATCCTTGTAGACTCCCCAAGAAAAAATAATTACCCGCATGCTCTTGCGCGCCCGTGGCCGATTTCTATAGGTCACCTTTCAGGGCGCCAATCTCTACAACTTGATCTGAATTTCAGGAGGTTAGGTGCAATGCTCTATCGACAGTCTCGAACTGTATTCATCGCTATGGTGCTGACGCTCGCCGCGCTGTTTGTCCTGCCGGTCAACAGCGTCGGGCAAACGTTTCGGGGTGGCATCAGCGGAACGGTGACCGACCAATCGGGCGCGGTGGTAGCGGGAGCCTCGGTGACGGCCGTTGAGCTGGGTACCAATATCAGCTACAAGGCGGTGAGTTCCAGCGCGGGCGAGTTTACCTTTGCCAACATGCCCGTGAGCCTCTACACCGTGACGGTAACAGCGGCTGGATTCAAGAACATCAAAGTCGACCAAGTCCCCGTGACTGCAGCAAGCATCTATACGCTCCCACTGAAGCTGAATGTGGCCTCGACGGGGGAGACGGTTGAGGTTACGGCCGACGCGTTGAGCCTGGATACCGTAACCGACACGCAGTCCACGGCGCTGCCCGAAGAAGTGGTGCAGACGCTGCCAAATAGCGGCCGCGACTTTACCCAGATGCTGGCGCAGACACCGGGCTTTGCCGGCCTCTCGACGGGCGGCGGCGCGGGCAATGCGAGTGTGAACGGCTCCCGCTCCAACTCAGTGAATTGGCAGATCGAGGGCACCGACAACAACGATCTCTGGTGGAACATTCCCGCAGTCAACCAAGGCGGCGTCTCTGCAATTGCCGGCGTAGTCTTACCCATCGATGCCATTGAAAACTTTTCATTTGAGACTGCTGGTTCCACGTCTCTAGGGCGCAACTCCGGCGGTACCGCCAACCTGACTATCAAATCGGGATCCAACAGCCTGCACGGGTCGGCTTACTATTTCAACCACAACGAGTTCTTTCAAAGAACCAATCCATTTCTTTCATCGAAGGGAGCCACCCGCAACCAACATTATGGCTTCTCGACGGGTGGTCCAATCTGGCGAGACAAGACGTTCTTCTTTATTGGCGGCGAACACGAAGGTTTCCTCATCGGCGCCGAGAGCAAAGCGACGGAACCCTCCACTGCATTCCAAAGCGACGCATACGCTGTGCTGGACGCCTGGGGCGTTCCCCACAGTCCGGTTGCCGCCAATCTGCTAAACGGCAACGGATCGCTGAAAGGTTTGTGGCCGTCCACTGCGCTGACCGGAGCGGATGTCAACGACAACTATACAGCCACAGGAAATTTGACCGGTCATAGCTTTAACGGGATTGCCAAAGTGGACGAGCAACTGACGAGCAAGGATCATATTGCAGCCAGCTGGTTTGTCGGGCAGGGAACGCAAACCGCCCCGACCTCATCGGCTTTGTCGCCGTACTTTGAGAACGCACCGATTCACGTCCAGAACTACTCACTGGTCTATAACCGCGTTTTGACCACCAGCATCACCAACCAACTGTCGGCTGGTGTCAGCTACTTTAACCAGGCCTTCTCCGACGCCGAAACCGACTTTAACCCTATTGGCCTGGGTTTCAACACTGGGGTCACCGATCCGGCCCTGGCTGGATCGCCTCACCTGATTATCGGCCCATCGACGGCCAGTACCGGACTCACGGCCGGCGGCAGCGGATTTGATCCGATTGGCGTAACCGCGCCCTCGGGTAGAAACGATATTACCGGCCACCTGGACGAAAGCCTGGCCTGGACCAAGGGCGCACATCAATTCATGTTCGGCGGGGAAATTCGCCAGGCGCAAGTCGATGATTTCTACCAGACCGGCGAGCGCGGCACGATTTATTTCGACGATTCGCAGGGTCCCTGGGCCACTCTGGCAGGGGGAACGCCCGCAGCCGCTTGCGCAGCGCAGGCAACCACATCTCCGACCGGCAGCACCCTTGCCGGCTTATCGACAAACATCAACGTCTACTACCTTGCGGATTTCCTCGCCGGCTGCTTTGACCCAGTGTCCTCTGAGATTGTTCTCGGCGACCCGAAGCGCCAGGTCTTCGTGAACACATTCTCCCTCTTTGCCCAGGATTCATGGCAATTGACCAAGCGTCTAAGTGCGGACTATGGCCTGCGCTATGACTATGAAGGCCCGGTTCACTCGGGGGCCCACGACCTCTCGGTCTTCGATCCGTCTCTTCCCACGGGCCTGGCGGTTGCGGGCGTGGATGTGCCGGACATTTACAACAAATTCTGGGGAGGGGCAAGTCCTCGAATAGGCTTCGCGCTCCAGGCCGACTCCAGCGGCAAGACGGTTGTTCGCGGCGGGTTCGGCCTCTACTACGACTCCATCTACATGAAGTCGGTGCTGCAAAATAACGGCCTGCAGAATATTTCAGTTTTCGGCCCCGGCCTGAATCCGGCCGGAGCCGATCAGGTTGCACAGGCGGGGGGTCTCAAAGGCACGGTGGTTGCTAACGGCACGCCAATTTTCCCCACGCTGAGCGAAGCCTTGTCGCAGCAAAGTGGGAATGTGATCAAGATCTCAACCTTCGACAAGAACTTCCGGCCCTCCTACAGCGAGTCATGGGATCTGAACGTGCAGCATAGCTTCACGCCTTCGGTCATCCTTCAGGTGGGATACGTGGGCACCAAGGGCACGCATTTGATGGGCATGTTCGATATCAACCCGGCTGCGCCAGGGACGGCCAACCTCACCGACCCCAATTTGACCCGGCCCTATTACAGCCCCGACTACAACACGCCGGGGAAGTTCCCGTTCTCGGTGATCGACGAGGCACGGAGCAACCTCGGTTCCATCTACAACTCACTGCAGTCCACACTACGGGTACAGAACTGGCACAGCCTATCGTCGCAACTGGCCTACACATGGGGTCATGCCCTGGACTACGAGACAGGACTGCTGCCTTATGTTCCGCAGGATCCAACCAACGAGGGAGCCGAGTACGGGAATTCGGACTTTGACGTGCGAAATACCCTTACCGGCTACGTAAACTACCAAGTGCCTGGCTTTGTTGGTCCCAGCCGACTGACCAAAGGCTGGGAAATCAATTCCGGCTTCTCCTTCCACGGCGGAACGCCTTACACCGTGACGTCGGCCAACAACCCCAGCGGCAACAGCGAAGGCGCGGATCGCGCTGTGCAGGCGGTTGCCCATCCGTCGGCCGGCGTTTCTCACGCCATCACCGGCGGTGTGGTGCAGTGGTTCAGCCCCACCGCGTTTGTCGATGCGCCTGCGGGCCAGTACTCGCCCACGCGGCGCGGGCAGAACTACAATCCCGGATACTCAGCGGTGGACATGGCATTCATTAAAAACACGCCGATTGTGGAGAGAGTCAGCTCACAATTCCGCGTGGATGTCTTCAACATCTTCAACCGCACGAACCTGGCCCCGGTGGGCTTCCCGTTTGCCGGCGAAACCGCCCAGATCAGTTCAACACTTGGGCCCTACCTCGGCAACCCAGGCATTGGGCCGGGTGAGCCGCTGAACGCCCAGTTCTCGCTGAAGATCCTCTTCTAACCGAAACCATGGGTCAATTACGGCGGTCTTCCGATTTCAATCCGTGGGTTGAAAACCTCTAAGTAGCAAGAGCCTCCGTCGATCGACGGGGGCTCTTGTCTTCTCCAGAAACTCAATTTTTAAAACCGGCAACCGACACCTGTTATTACGACAGGTGAGTAAAGGGATGATCGGCCAGCCTGCGGGGCAACGGCGGAGGGACCAGACCCGCCGTCGATGTGCTCATCACTTCAGTGAACGCCTTGCGGAAGGATGTCATCTCATCTGGCGTGCCCACGGTAACGCGCAGGCAGGTGGGCCACGCCGGCCAGATGCGTCCGACAAACATGTCTTTCGATGCCAGCGCTGCCTGCACTTCTTTTCCAGGGCGTCGCACATCGAGCATGAAGCAGTTGCTGTCAGATGGCGTGGTTGCGTAGCCCTCGCTCTTGAGCCATGCCAAAGTGTCGCGGCGAATGTCGCCGATAATCTTCTTGCGCTTGGGCACCAGATCCGAATCCAGCAGACTGGCTTTGGCTGCGACCACGGCGGTGATGGGGAGCGAGTTCTCCCCGCCCAGCGACGTCACCTTGGCCAACAGGTCGGGCCGCCCCACAGCGAAGCCCATGCGGATACCTGCCATTCCGTAAAGCTTGGAGAACGTGCGCAGCACGATCACATCCTTGCCGTCCTTCACAAAGTCCAGTGAAGGCGCAGCATCGGAGAGGTGAATATATGCCTCGTCTATCAGCAGGATGGTACCCTTGGGCGCATTGGCCACCGCGTATTCAATGTCGGCGCGAGGAGTCACGGTGCCCGTGGGGTTGTTGGGATTGCAGATGTAGATCACGCCGGGATTTGAAGCGGCTGCGAGCATGGCCTTGATATCGTGCGTGGCCGCGCCTTTAGGGTCGGCCAGAGGCACTTTGAGGATGGGAGCGCCGGAGACCTTGGCAGCCCACATAGGCGCCTCATAGCCGGGGTCGGCGATTACCAGCGGCTTGTCCTTGCTGGTGAAGGCCAGAACTGTATAGTGCAGCGGCTCAGAGGAACCAGCAAAAGGCGCCACCGACTCCGGATTCAGGCCTTCGAGCCTGGCAAATGTCTCCGCCAGCTCCTCCTGCATGTTGAACAAATACCGGCCGCCACGGGGAATGATGCTGGCCATCGCCTGGCGCGCAACTTCACAGGGCCCGAGCGGATTCTCATTGGCGTCGATGTGTATGCCGATATTGGGGTCGGCAAACTTGGGACGGTCGGCCAGAGCGAGACGCGCTTCGGTGAGGATGGGAAGGCTAGCCAGAGCAGAGGCGCCAGCGGCGTAACGGAAGAAAGTGCGGCGCGAAAATCCACTACAGGCAGCGGGGTCTTCAGACGGATGCATCGGCATGGCTCCTTGCGGTGGAAATAGGTTGTGCGGAGTGCTCCGCGGGATGCAGGGGAACAGGGGGCAAAAGGGAATCAGGTAGTTGGATAAAGGGGAAGAACAGTTCCATATCTCAAGTTATCCCTCAAAGACCATGAAGACAAGAGCGAAATGTGCACGCGCGTTAAGCCGAGGCCGGCGATGCGCTCTCGGCTCGCTGCGGCGGTGGCATGCCGCACACAGGAAGGCTGTGCGCTGCAGAAATGAGTGGTAGGCGGCCTTTGCAGCGAGGCCCAGCATATTGGCTGTCAAACCGTATTCCATCGTGATCTGGGCGATGTTGCAAGGAGAGCAAAATGTGGTAGACTTCCGTCCGGTAAACGTTTCCTCGCTGCGAGTGCCAACTTAACCGGGGAATCTTCCGGTTTGGGCGCTGCTCCGATGCCCGATTGCTCATTTCAGCTGCACAGCGCCACCGCTTGACATGCTGGGCAGTAAACCCATTTACTTAGGGGCGAACGTCCTCATGCCTTATGGACGAAATGGCTCCTGACCAGGTGACATAATGCTCGGATTGGTCCCAGTCTCCGCCACCGCCGGTTCATTTTCTCAATTGCCGGCTTTGCTGGCTCTCAGCGCTGCCCCGCTCGCACGCCTCAGGCCGCTCGATATTGCGGTAATCGCCATCTACTTCGTGATGGTGCTCTGGATCGGCTTCTACCTGAAGGGCAGATCCAACACCAGCGAAGAGTTCTTCATGGCTGGCCGCGAAATGACCGCCTGGATTGCGGGTTTAAGTTTTGTCTCGGCCAATCTCGGCTCATTGGAATTGATGGGCTGGGCCGGTTCGGCATACCAATACGGCATCCTGGCCACGCACTGGTATTGGATTGGCGCCATTCCCGCCATGATCTTCCTCGGCCTGGTGATGATGCCCTTCTACTACGTGTCCAAGACGCACTCCGTTCCCGGCTATCTCGACCTGCGCTTCGGGGGGGCAAGCCGTAGCCTGGCCGCCATCTCCTTCGCGACCGAGATGGTCCTGATGAGTGGGGTGAACATGTTCGCCATGGCCGTAGTGATGAAGGTCGTGCTCGGATGGGACATCACATTCAGCATTCTGGTCTCGTCGGTCGCAGTGGCGCTTTATGTCGGCCTGGGCGGATTACGTTCAGCCATCTTCAATGAGGTGCTGCAGTTTGTGCTCATCTGGGGTGGCGCGCTCCTTGTTCCCATCCTCGGCCTGGTACAGGCAGGTGGGTGGAACGGCCTGAAAGCCAGGATCCTTACCAATCTGCACTCCGATAGCTATTTCCACCTGTGGCGCGATACCGGCCATTTTTCCGCCAACCCCATGGGCGTCCACTGGACGGGGATCGTTTTCGGCCTGGGTTTCGTAATCAGTTTCGGTTACTGGACTACCGACTTCCTAGTGGTGCAGCGCGTGCTGGCGGCGCATAACCTGCGCGCCGCGCGAATGGCTCCCATCATCGGTTCCTTCTTCAAGATGGCGGTTCCATTCATCGTTATTCTTCCAGGTCTGCTGGGCCTTGTGCTGTTGCAGAATCCTGATGGAAGCCACCGCCAACTGGTCGGTGAGGATGTGGTGAAGTCCTGTGCGGCGAGTACGACAGAAGATAAGATCCAGGATCCTGCCGGCTGTTCGACGGCGCTTTCCACCAAGACCTCGCTCTCGGCGGAGGCGCAGCAGAAAGTTCTGAGCGCGGCTCCGAATTCTGAGCTCCATAGCTACAATGAGGCGCTACCGCTGATGATGGTCCGCTACTGCGGGCCAGGTCTGCTCGGCCTCGGCATAACTGCTCTGATTGCGGGCTTTATGAGTGGCATGGCGGGCAACGTGAGCGCCTTCTCCACGGTGTGGACCTACGATATCTACAAGCCGCTCATCAACAAGAAGGGTTCTGACAGCCATTACGTGATGGTGGGCCGGATGTCGATCCTGGTTGGCGTGGCAGTGTCTATTGGCGCCGCCTACTTGGTGATGCATGCGCACGGCATCATGGACTACGTGCAGGCGCTGTTCAGCTTCTTTATCGCGCCGCTGCTGGGCGCCATCCTGATGGGCATGTTCTGGAAGCGGGCCACCGCGCCTGCCGGTTTCCTCGGCCTGCTGATCGGCATCGTGACTTCAGTCAGCCTCTTTGTATGGGTCAAGTTCAATCCCGTCGAACTGTCTACCGTGGCGCTTTCGCCTGACGCCAAGCCCATGGCTGAGAATCTTTATCGTGCGCTGTGGGCGTTCCTGACCACAGTGATCGTCATCTTTGTGGTCAGCCTGTTTACTAAACCCAGGCCAGTTGCGGAACTGAATGGCCTGGTCTATGGCGCCACCATCCTGCCCAAGGAAGACCCTGTTCCGTTCTACAAGAACGAATGGATGTGGGCGATTCTAGTGGTGATCATCTTTGCAGTCCTCAACATTTTGTTCTGGTAGCGAACAGAGACTCCGCTGGCAGGCGCGAGAGAAAGGGAAAAAGACAAATGCATGGTTCCGGAATCCCAATTTGGTTCTTCATCGGAGTACTGCTGGTTGCCTATGGCGGAATGATCTTCGGTTATGGTGTTTTTGAATGGGCCACCGGCAGCTATCCGCAGGCTGTGCAGTTGACCAATCTTCATACGCCCGTCTGGTGGGGCGCTCTGCTGTTCCTTCTCGGAGTGTTCTACGTCCTTAAGTTCCGTCCAGCGCGCAGCAGCAAGTGAGTATTGTACTGGGGTGCATCGAGCCCTTGGAGAAGCGATGTCTGAAGGTACGCGTTTAGCCGTCCTGGCGCGAGGAGCAGTTCAATCCGATCCGTGTCGCGGAAGTTCCGGAATGACGACGGCCATTCCGGCTCCGGCGCGGGCACTCGAGCCGTACAAACGGTAATCAATAGAGGAGCAGAGAACATGACAGCGCAACGAACAATGACCTTTGGCGTGGTGGTGGGCAACCGCGGCTTCTTTCCGGATCACCTAGCCAAGACCGGCCGTGAAGAAATCATCGCCGTTCTTGAGGCCGCGGGAGCGCGGGCGGTAGTGTTGAGCCCCGAGGAATCGAAACATGGCGCAGTGGAGACATACGCGGAGTCGCAGTGTTGCGCCGAACTTTTCAAGAAACATGCCGAGGAGATCGACGGCATTATCATCACGCTGCCGAATTTTGGCGAGGAACGCGGCATTGTGGATGCCATCCGGCTTTCCGGGCTCAAGGTCCCGGTGCTGGTGCAGGCCACGCCCGACCGCTCCGATGCCATGACCATCGCCACGCGCCGCGACAGTTTTTGCGGGAAGATGAGCGCGTGTAACAACATGATGCAGTACGGCATCCCCTACTCGCTGACCACCCTACACACCGAGAGCCTGACTTCGGCTGAATTCAAGTCTGACCTGGAGTGGTTCTCCGCGGTCTGCCGCATTGTGAAGGGCCTCAAGAACCTGCGTATCGGCGCAATCGGTGCGCGGCCCACGGCTTTTAATACCGTGCGCTACTCCGAACGCATCTTCGAGACGAGCGGCATCACTATTGAGACCATCGATCTGTCTGAGATATTCGGCCGCATCAATCGCATGAAGGACACCGACGATGCTGCCCAGGCCAAGTTTGCCGCCATCAAGGCTTACGTCAGCACCACCGGCATCGCCGACGCGGCTTTGCTGAAGATGGCCAAGCTGGGTGCGGTCATCGATGGCTGGATGAAGCAGGTCCACGTAACCGTCAGCGCCGTGCAGTGCTGGACCTCGATGGAAGAGTTCTTCGGCGTAGTGCCTTGCACCATCATGAGCATGATGAGCAACGATCTTATTCCTTCAGCCTGCGAAGTGGATGTGCCCGGCACGTTGAGTATGTATATGCTGGCCCTGGCCAGCCAGACGCCGAGTGCGCTGCTCGACTGGAACAATAATTACGGCAATCATCCTGACAAATGCGTCTGCTTCCACTGTTCCAACCTCCCCAAGCACTTCTTCAAAGATGTCCGTATGGACTACCAGGAAATCATCGCCGGCACGGTTGGCAAGGAGAATACTTTCGGCACGTGCGTGGGCCGCGTCAAGGCGGGCGCCATGACCTTTGCGCGCTACTCCACCGATGACCGCCGCGGTGTGGTGCGTGGCTACACTGGGGCAGGGCGCTTTACCGAGGATCCGCTGGAGACCTTTGGCGGTGCGGGCGTGGTCGAGATTCCGCAATTACAGAAACTGCTCAAATACATTTGCCGCGAGGGATTCGAACATCACGTTGCCGCCAACTTCAGCGATGTATCGAAAGCGGTGCATGAAGCTGCGCGCTATCTCGGTTGGGAGAGCCACTATCATCCCGTACTCGACGAGTAGACTGTAGGCGCGAAACCATCGGGCGTTGACGAATACAGTCAGCGCCCGAAACTCATTTGCTGTTATTTCTAAGAGGGAAGCGCAATCATGAGTAAAAGAATTGGCAAGAGCCTGGTAGCCGGCGGCACAACGCTGGTGACAGAAGCCGCATGGAATGCGGAGTTGGACGCAAAGCACGAAAAGTTGGTGGAGTGGCTGCGGGCTCAGAAGCTCGCCGGCGTCCTGATCCGCCGCAATGAGAATATTGCGTGGCTTACGGGTGGCGCGGTAGAGGAGCGGGTGAACTCGGCCTGCGAGACTGCAGTGGTATCGCTGTTGGTGACCGCCGCAGGCAAGCGCTATTACCTGACTACGGAGAATGAAGCGCCGCGGGCCCACGACGAGGAGTTTGGCACATTGGATTTTGAGCCGGTGCTGTTCCCCTGGTGGGCGGACGATACCGCGGCCGCGGCCACCAGGCTGGCCGGCGGACAATTGGGCTCCGACACTCCAGGTACGAACCTGACGACGGTGAGTTTCTATCCGCTGCGCGCCGCTTTGAGCGAGCCGGAGATTGCGCGTTATCGCTGGCTGGGTGCGGAAGTCACGGCAGCCACGGTTGAAGCGATCCACCAGGTTGAACCCGGACTAAGCGAATACGATCTTGAGGCTATCACCGCAGCCGGTCTGCTGCGCCGCAGCATTCTGCCCTCGGTTTATCTCTTCGCAGTCGATGAGCGCATCCTCAAATACAAGCACGCCGCCGCGCGGGGCAAACGGTTGAAGCAGTACGGCATGTTGAATCTCTGCGCGCGCAAATGGGGACTGGCCATCTCCATCACCCGCTTTGTTCATTTCGGCGCGTTGCCGGCGGATCTTGCTGCACGCTTTCATTCTGCAGCACAGGTCAACGCCGCGCTGCTGGATGCGACCAGGGTGGGCGCGACTTCGGCAGATTTGTTCCGCGTATGCCAGGCGGCTTACGCAGCCGAGGGCTTTCCCGGCGAAGAGCGGTTCCACCACCAGGGCGGCCCGACCGGATACGGCGAGCGCGAGTGGGTGGCAACGCCAAATGGGACAGAAGTTGTGGTCAACAACCAGGCCTTTGCATGGAACCCCAGCATCCGCGGCGGCAAAGCAGAGGACACGGTCATTCTGAGGGATGGCAAGATCGAGTGGCTTACCGCTACGCCGGAGTTGCCCGTAATCCATGCCATCGCAAACGGCCACGCGTATCCCGCCGCAGGCGTGCTGGTGCAATGAGCGACAGCAGTCAGCGGAGCGAATTCTCTCCGTTTTTCCAACGGAGGATTAAACCGGTTCATTGCGAAGAGGCATGATGAAAGCTCTGGTGTTGGAGGAAAAGCTTAGCCTGTCATTGCGCGAAATCGACCTTCCACAGGAAATGGGACCGCACGACGTGCGCGTGAGAATTGCGCGGGTAGGCATCTGCGGCAGCGATGTGCACTATTACACGCATGGACGCATCGGTCCTTACATAGTGAAGGAGCCAATGGTGCTGGGCCACGAGTCTGCAGGCATCGTGGTTGCCGTGGGCAGCGAGGTGCGGGAGTTTGTGCCCGGCGATCGCGTGTGCATGGAGCCGGGTATTCCCGACCTCTCTTCGCGAGCCAGCCGGGAAGGCCACTACAACCTCGATCCTGCGGTGCGCTTCTGGGCAACACCGCCTTTCCACGGCTGTCTTTGTACTGAAGTCGTGCATCCAGCGGCCTTCACATTCAAGTTGCCCAGCCACGTTTCGCTGGCCGAGGGCGCGATGGTGGAGCCGTTCGCGGTGGGGATGCACGCGGCCACCAAGGCCGGGATCAAGCCGGGCGCCACAGCGGTGGTGTTGGGCGCCGGACCGATCGGCACCATGGTTGCGTTGTCCGCGCTGGCCGCTGGTGCAGGCCAGGTGATCATCTCCGACTTAGCCGCGGAGAAGCTGGCCATCGCCGGTCAGTATGCGGGAATTCGCCCCTTCAACATTCGCAATGGCTCGTTGGTGGACTATGTGGCTGAACTCACCGGCGGCTGGGGCGCGGACGTGGTATTTGAAGCCAGCGGCAGCACGCGCGCCTACGATAAGATATTCGACTTGCTGGCGCCGGCCGGTACTCTGATACTGGTGGGCTTGCCGCTGGAGCCGGTGGCTTTCGATGTGGTTGCCGCGCAGGCAAAGGAAGCTCGCGTCGAGACCATCTTTCGCTATGCAAATGTTTACCCCAAGGCAGTCGCACTGCTGGCTTCGGGAAAGGTGGACTTGAAGCCACTTCTCTCGGCCAGTTTTCCTTTTGAACAGAGCATCGCCGCCTTTGAGCGGGCAGCGGAAGGCCGTCCCACGGATGTGAAACTGCAAATCGTTGTTGAGGAATCCGCCGCGTGAGCGTTCCCGGCCCGGAAGTTTCAGAGAGAGAGGTCAGCCAGGAAGGCCGCTTCGTCCTGGGAATGCCCCTGGCCCTTCTGGGTGGCTATATTGCCATCGTCTTCTGCATGACGGGCGATGGTATTGAGCAGGCGTTCCTGTCGAAGTACCTGGTCAACCTGGGTTTCACCGCCGGCGATGCTGCGCTGGTATTTACCGTCTACGGCGCCAGCGCCGCGCTGTCCAGTTGGCTCTCCGGCGTTCTGGCTGAGGTCTTTCTGCCGCGCCGCATCATGTTGCTGGGGGTCGCATGGTGGCTTGTCTTCCACGCGCTCTTTCTCGGCTTTGGCCTGACCCACCCGAATCTGGCCCTGACGCTGATCTTCTATGGCATCCGTGGCTTTGCGTATCCCCTATTTTTCTACGGCTTCTTTGTATGGGTGGTGCAACAGAGCCGCCCGCATGAGCTTGCCTCGGCCATCGGCTGGACGTGGGGCATGTTCACCATCGGCTACGGTATTGTTGGTTCATACCTGCCGAGCTTTACAATCCCCTGGATCGGCTACATGGGTACCCTGTGGATGTCGATGGCCTGGGTGCTGGTCGGCGGGTTGCTCATCTTCTTCTTCACCCGTGGCGTTCCGCAAGTGCCGCGCGACCATGTTTTGCGCGGCGAACCCGAATCCAGCAAACTTGCTGAGATCGGGAAGTGCGCTACGCTGATCTTCCACAACCGCAACATTGCCCTGGCGCTCATCACGCGCATCATTTGCAACCTGTCGCTGTTCGGTTTTCCGGTCATCATGCCGTTGCTTTATACCTCGTCGCGGGTCGGTTTCAGCGTGCCGCAGTGGCTGCGTATCTGGGGAACCTTCTTCCTTGTCCAGCCCATCACCAACGTCTGCTGGGGCCTGATCGGTGACCGGATTGGATGGATGCGCCAGATGCGCTGGGTCGGCTTTGTCGGTTGCGGTACGGCGACGCTGCTCTTCTACTGGATACCGCTCAGGTTTCCCCACAACACACTTGCCGCCACCGTGGCCGCTTTGTTCTTCGCCTTGACGATCACTTCGTTCGTGCCCATGGGAGCAATATTTCCCACCATGGAGCCGAAGCACAAGGGCGCCGCGGTCTCAGTGCAGAACCTGGGTGGCGGCCTGGCCAACTTTGGTGGTCCGGTCCTCGCCACCATTATTCTTCCCATCTGGGGAATTGGCGGCGTGGTCGTGGTCTACGGAGTCCTCTACTACCTGGCCGCAGTGCTCACATTCTTCATTCACGTCGATCAGCCCAAGAATGCCTCGGCTGCCTCGTTGGCGACGCATTAATGTGAGCGGTTCGGAATTGGCGCGTGGTCTCTGAATTGGAACAGTTGGGCAGAATAATGCTCTAATCCGTCGCATCCACCGGCTGCAATGTCAGGCGCGCCGTCAGCACTACCAAGGCGATCCAAAGAGCGTCGGCGCCGAGCAGGTGTGCCACCTGCAGCCAAACTGGAGCCAGAAGAAAAACGTCGAGCACGCCCAGAATATATTGCGCTGCCAGCAGAAGCAGCACCAGAGCAGAGAGCCCGCGATTGTCCCAATTTGCGGTGCGCTGCGCTGCGCGTACCAGCAACCAGATGAGAAAAATGCTGGCCACGAACGCGACGGTTGGATGCGCCCAGCGCCACCGCACCAGCCAGCTGCTGGCCGATGAGAAATCCTGCGCCAGTGCCGCGCCCAGTGAAGCGGAAGGAAAGAGCGTGTCGCCCAGCGCGGCCAGAGAGCCGGTGACGCCTACCGCCATCACCACGACAATGGCGGCCACGGCACCCAGCGGCGTAACCAGCCGGATGCTGCCGCGCAGGTATCCCTGCCGGCGGTTGAGCAGGTGCGCGGTGAGCGTGAGCGCGGCGAGCAGCAGGAGCGTGTTGGCGAGGTGCAGCGCCAGGTAGGCCGGGCGTAGCGGTGACTGACTCTGGGCCGTCAATCCCAGCTTAACCAGCAGCGCGCCGAGGATCGCCTCAACCAGCGTGAATGCGACGGAGGCGACAACAGCCGCGCGCGCCAGGTGACCGCGCACCGTGCCCGCAAATGTCCACACCAGCAGGGCCACGGCAGAGAAGAACGAGAGTGCGCTGGTGATGCGGTGGGTGAACTCGATGATGGTGTCCAGGCGCGCTGAGTGCTGCATCACCGTGCCGTTGCACAACGGCCAATGGTCGCCGCACCCCGCACCGGATCCAGTGGCACGCACCAGCGTGCCCCAAAGGATCACGGCAACAAAGTAAAGCAACACTCCCCATGAAAAGCGGCGCAGTGCGGGCGAGGGCAGGCGTTGCAAGTGCACTGAAGCAGCGGCAGCAGGCATCAATGAAGACTCCGTATCGAACCTTTCAGTGTAGAACAGAGACGATTACCGCGGCGCAGCGCTTACTCCTTCAGCAGCCGCACCACGTGATTCACGATCATCAGGTCCTCGGCGGGCGGAATCACGCGAACGGTCACTGGCGAGTTCTCAGCCGAGATCACAGCTTCGCCGCGGACATTGTTGCGCTCCGCATCGAGCACGATGCCCAGGGCTCCCAGTTCAGTGCAGATTTCAGCGCGCGAAGCAATGTCGTTCTCGCCGATGCCTCCGGTGAAGACCAGCATATCGAGCCCATTCAACTCGGCTACAAAGCTGCCGATCCATTTCTGAATCGTCCAAACGAACTTATCCACGGCCAGGCGCGCTTTGGCGTTGCCATTTTTGATGGCGTCGCGGAGATCGCGCATGTCGTTCGAGAGCTCGCTCACGCCCAGCAAACCGGCTCTCTTGCTGGCCACCACTTCCAACTGGTCGGCTGCCGCGGTGGCGTTTTCGGCCGTCTCGGCAATCTTGCGCAAAATAAACAAAAGCACACCCGGGTCGATATCGCCGGTGCGCGTGCCGCTGATGATGCCGCCGGTGGGGGTCAGGCCCATCGACGTATCGAGGCACCGCCCATTCCTGATGGCGGAGATTGATGCACCGTTGCCCAGGTGAGCCACAATGAGTTTTTCCGGCACATTCGGCTGCAGCTGGTAGACGATGGACTCGTAAGAGATGCCGTGGGCTCCATAGCGGCGCACGCCCATTGCCGAATATTCCGCGGGAATCGGCATGTGCTTTGCTACTTCGGGCATGGTGCGATGGAAGTAGGTATCAAGGATTACAAAGTTGGGAATGCCGGGAAACAGCCGCAGGGCCTCGCGCATGATATAGACAGCGATGGGCGTGTGCAGCGGCGCAAAGGCCGTATAGCTCTCCATCTCGTCGATCAATGCGGGCGTGATGCGCTGGTTCTCGAGCACCGTTGGCCCGCCTGCGACCATGCGATGGCCGATGGCCGCCGGAGCAGGGAAATCGGCCGAGTGCAGCGCGTCGGCCACGAGCGCAAAAGCGACTGCGCGCGTGGGCAGGGCGGGCGTCTGATCGACGAGTTTTTTGCCCGCTGCATCCTTGATCCAGAACTTGCCCAGATCGGTGCCGATGCCGTCGACCGCTCCCTCGTGGAGCTTGCGCCGCTCGCCGTTGGCGGCTTCATAGATTGAAAATTTGATGGATGATGAGCCGCTGTTCAAAACCAATACTGGCAAAGATGACATGAAATAAAACCTCGATAGGTTAGGGCTGAATGAATCAGCGGGTTAGGCACTCCGCAGCGTGTCCGCGGAGTGGGGCGAGACTGCGGCGGCCTAGTCTTTTGGCCAACGCCAATCCTTCACTTCGGGCAAGTCGTCTCCGTTTTCCGCAACATACAAACGGTGGCGCTGTATGGCCTCGGAATACCACTGCTCGGCCTCGCCTACCTGCGCAGCCAGACGAGGTACGCGCCTGATGGCGTCGAGCGCCAACTGGAAACGGTCGATGTTGTTGAGTACGCACATGTCGAAGGGCGTGGTCGTGGTGCCCTCTTCCTTGTAGCCGCGCACGTGAATGTTGTCGTGATTGTGCCGCCGGTAAGTGAGGCGGTGAATCAGCCATGGATAGCCGTGAAAAGCGAAGACGACCGGAATGCCGACAGGGAAGAGGTGGTCGAAGTCCTCGTCGGGCAGGCCATGCGGATGCTCGGACTGAGGCTGGAGCGCCATCAGATCCACAATATTCACCACGCGGATGCGCAGATCCGGAATCCTGGCGCGCAAAAGGGTAACAGCGGCCAGCGTCTCCAGCGTGGGCACGTCGCCCGAGCAAGCCAACACCACATCGGGCGAACCTTCGTCATTGGAGGCCCAATTCCATGCGCCAATCCCGGTAGTGCAGTGAGCGATGGCCTCGTCAATGGTGAGCCACTGCGGCGCCGGCTGTTTGCCGGCCACAATCAGGTTGATATAGTTTCTGCTCCGCAGGCAGTGGTCGGCCACGGAGAGCAGTGTGTTTGCGTCGGGCGGAAGATAGACGCGCACTACGTCAGCCTTCTTATTCACCAGGTGATCGATAAAGCCAGGGTCCTGGTGGCTGAATCCGTTATGGTCCTGCCGCCACACCAGCGAACTGAGCAGGTAATTGAGCGAGGCGATGGGCTTGCGCCAGGGAATCTGCCTGGTCACTTTGAGCCACTTTGCGTGCTGGTTCACCATCGAGTCCACAATGTGGATGAAGGCCTCATAGCAGGAAAAGAAGCCGTGGCGCCCGGTGAGCAGATAGCCCTCAAGCCAGCCCTGGCACATGTGCTCGCTGAGAATCTCCATTACACGCCCGGTCTGCGAGAGGTTCTCATCCACCGGCAACGTCGCGGCCATCCAGGCCTTGCCAGTCCCCGTTATCACGTCGCCGAGGCGGTTGGATGCCGTCTCATCCGGCCCAAAGACGCGAAAGTTCTTCTGCTCCTTGTTGGCTTCCATCACAGCATGGAGCAGTTGGCCCAGGACGCGCGTGGATTCGACGTCGGCTTGGCCGCGGCCTTCGATTTTCACCGCGAAGTCACGGAAGTTGGGCACTCTGAGCGGTTGCAGCAGCAGGCCGCCGTTGGCGTGGGCGTTCATGCCCATGCGCCGCCGGCCCTTGGGCGCCAACTCAGCCAGCTCCGCACGGAATGCGCCTTTCTCGTCGAACAGTTCGTCGGGCTTATAGCTACGCATCCAGTCTTCGAGCAGACGCAGGTGGTCGGGCTTTTCCCGGAGTTCGGAGAAGGGAACCTGGTGTGCGCGCCAAGTGTTTTCCACGGGTTTGCCTTCCACGAACTTGGGCCCGGTCCAGCCCTTGGGTGTGCGCATGATCAGCATGGGCCACGCCGGCCGCTGGGTGGCTCCTCCTTCGCGCGCGGCCTTCTGGATGGCGGCGATGCGGTCGAGCATGGTCTCAAATACCGTGGCGGCCTGTTGGTGCAGCACGGTCGAATCATCACCCTCAAGGGTGAACGGTTCGTATCCGTAGCCGCGCATTAGATCTTCAAGTTCTGCATGAGGTATTCGCGCCAATACCGTGGGATTGGCGATCTTGTAGCCGTTCAAATGCAGGATAGGCAACACTGCGCCGTCGGTGGCTGGGTTAAGAAATTTGTTGGAGTGCCAACTGGTGGCCAGGGGACCTGTTTCGGCCTCGCCATCGCCCACAACACAAGCCACAATCAGGTCAGGATTGTCGAAAGCCGCCCCGTACGCATGCACCAACGAATAGCCCAGTTCGCCGCCCTCGTGGATCGAGCCCGGAGTCTCCGGCGCCACATGACTAGGAATGCCGTAGGGCCAGCTGAACTGGCGGAACAAGCGCTTGATCCCGTCTTTGTTCTGCTCAATGTGGGGATAGATTTCGGTGTACGATCCCTCGAGATAAGTGTTGGCCACAAGCCCCGGTCCGCCATGCCCCGGGCCAATGACGTAAATCATGTTCAGATTGCGCTCACGGATCAACCGGTTCCAGTGCACATAAAGAAAGTTGAGTCCCGGCGTGGTGCCCCAGTGGCCTAGTAGCCGCGGCTTCACGTCGTCCAGCGTAAGCGGGCGTTCCAGCAGCGGGTTGTCTTTGAGGTAAATCTGGCCAACTGAGAGATAATTCGCGGCCCGCCAGTAGGCGTCCATCTTCGCCAACAATTCCGGGCTCAGAGGACCGTGACTCGTCGCTTCGCTCATGTTGCACCTCGCAAGGGCGAAATTGCGTGCCACTCAAGGCTAGCAGCCAAAGGTTACAGCCAGGGGTGATTGGAGTCACAAGCGGCAGTTGCGCCGACTCTCTTGTAGGACTGCGCAGCTTCATTCGCAAAGTGTTCAGAAGTAGCGCTTGAGTTTCAGGATTTGCGACTCAAAGCCGTACCAGAGAACAGTGGCCAGCACAGTAGAGGCTGCCAGACGGAACGCCACCACTGCGAGATTGCCGGCCATACCGAAATGATCCATGCGCAGATCGAACCAGCCAAAGTAGATGAAGACCGTGATGTGAATCATGTAAAGGCCATAGCTGATGCGGCCATAGAAAGCCAGCGGTCCGCGGCGCAGTATAGCGTTCACCGGATTGCGCGCACCTGTGGAGGCAATGGCCGCCAGCACCGCGCCGGCAAAGCCGAGCGCCAGGGCGGAATCCAAAAATGCGGTTCCCCCGGCCACAGTGGCCGCGGCAGCAATGCCCAGTACCAAGCTTCCCAGGCCAATCGATAACCAGATGCGCCGGGCCAGAGGGATTGTGTAGATCCCTAGCGCCATGAGGCTGCCCAGGGCAAGGCCGTCCAGGTGAATCAGCGTGTGGGTGGGCGTGATCCAGGCGTGGTGGCCGTGGCGCAGCAGGGGAGAGCAGATCAGCGCCAGAGTCAGCAGGAGGGCCAAGAGCCAGGGGCGGCGCAGGAAGCGCACCGCAGGCGCCCAGAGGAAGTAGTACTGCTCCTCGATGGCCAGCGCCCAGGTGGGTCCGATCGCCGGCGGCAGAGTGAGGTGAAAAAGGTTCTGGACGAAGAAAATATAAGCCAGCCAGGGTGCGGATTTGATGGCTTCCAGCACGGTGGGGCCGATGAACCAGGGAGCGTTCAGGTAGACAACCGCCAGCAGCAGCGCATACAGGGGCCAGATGCGCAGCACCCTGCGCGCATGGAAGGTATGCAGGTAGTGCGGCTTGTCCAGCGTGCCCAGGAGAATGGAAGTAATCAGAAACCCGCTTAAGACAAAAAAGACAATCACGCCCGACCATCCCCACATGCTGGCGGAGAAGAGCCACGTTCCCTGGAGCCGCAGATGGCAGTGGTAGAGAACGACCCACAGAATCGCAAGCCCGCGCAGGCCGTCTAGTTCCGGCAGGTAGTTGGGCAGCCAGGTTGGGCGTTGAATGGGCAAGGAAGTGTGTGCGCAGGTCAGCGAGTCAGCGCTGAGATCATCCCGCCGCCAGCTGCTTGGCCCTCTCCGTGGCGCGCATCACGGCCTTGATGAGCGTGACGCGCAGGCCACCTTCCTCAAGCTCGAGAATGCCGTCGATGGTGCACCCGGCGGGAGTGGTTACGGCGTCCTTCAGCAGCGCCGGATGGTAGCCAGTGTCGAGCACCATCTTGGCGGCGCCATAGGTGGTTTGCGCGGCCAGCTGCGTAGCCGTGTCGCGGGGCAAGCCCACCTTCACGCCCGCCTCGGCCAGCGCTTCAATAATGATGTAGATGTAGGCCGGTCCCGAAGCCGATAGGCCTGTTACGGCATCCATGTGTTTTTCGTCCACCACCACAACGCGGCCCACCGTCTCAAAAATGCGTTGCGCCAGTTCCATTTGTGCCGGGGTCACAAAACGCCCGCGGCACAATCCTGCGGCTCCCGCGCCCAGGGCCGAGGGTGTGTTGGGCATGGCGCGAATCACGCCTATCTCCAGCCCCGCCGCGTCTTCAATCGCCCTGGTCTTGACCGATGCAGCAAAGGAGACCAGCGTTTTGGTCTTGGTAAGCGCGGGGCGTATCTCGGCGATCAGGTCCGGCACCTGGAAGGGCTTCACGCCCAGCAGAATCAGATCCGCCTTGCTGGCCGCGGCCAGGTTGTCGGTGCTCACGTCCACACCCCATTGTGTACTCAGGGCGAGCGCTCGCTCGGCGTGGCCTACGGTGGCGTGAATCTGGTCGGGAGCAAAAAGGTTCTGCTTCAAAAAGGCTTGCAGCAGAATGCCGCCCATCTTGCCGGCTCCGAGCACGGCCACACGGACATTGGGCAACTGCGCGGGTACTTCGGTGGCCTCAACGGCTATCTCCGCCATTTTTTCCTTTTTCCCTTGATTTAGATGAGGGTTTTGAAACTACGTCCAGAATACGCGCATCGCCGCGCCTATGCTACGCCCCGAGTAGGTTCGTAGACAATTCGGCCAGGGAATCGCTTCACAACGAAGCGATTCTCCTGGCCGCACAACTGTATAAGCTTGCCTGCTTCCTAGGGGGTGAGCAGTTCTTCTTGTGAGAGATAGGACCTAAATGCCTTGTCAGCGTTGCTGGTCCGCTCTTCAGCTGTCCAGGCCTCGTTCCAAACCATGTAGCCGCCCGGAAGGGTGAACGTTTTCAGCCGGTTGGCGATTCCACACAAGATTGCCGTTTGCCCGGCGTGGCTTTCCAGATCATAGATGTCGGTCGATTTCGCGGCCGACTTGGGGGCGCGAATATCGGCAATCTGTGATCCGGCATAGGCAATGGCAATGGCCAAGGTTGTGTCCTTCAGCCGGTTCTTGTCGAAGATGCAGCTGAAGAGCACGCCATCCGGGGAGTCAACGTCGCCCTTGACCTCGGATTTTGACGAGGCCTCATTGGCGCCGCCGAATCCAATCACTACGCCATTGTTGTCAACCTTAGTGCCGAAGGCGTTGGCAGCCCGTTCCACATCCTCACCTGCCGCGTTGCCGGGACCGAAGGCCTTTGCTACCAGGTGAATAGTCGCCAATGGGTCGCTGACCTGGGCATCGAGCGGAATCTCGCCCTTGGTGATCGGAGCGATTTTTGAGTAATCGATCTCCTGGGGAGTTACATCGGAGACCGATTGCAGGACAAGCCGCGCGGGATAGGCATTCAGATGCCCGAAGCCGCTGATGAGTGCAATCTTGCCCGACGCGTCGTGATGCAGAGCCACGTCCGCTCCGTCCAGCCGGCCCACCAGTGTGGCGCTCACGTTGTTGCGCCCGCATCCGATGCACATGCCGTTGCCTTTGTAAGGTGCGGCAAGCGCGGAATCGAACTGCTTGAAGTCTTTGCTCTTATCCAGGGTTACAGGCGTCCGCTCGACAGGCGCAACCGTCCCGGCGAAGTTGCGGGCGGGCTGCATCTGAACCATGAGGGCGGGGCCTGCCTTGGCCTTCGTCCCTTCAGGATACGAAAGCCAGATGTCGCTCACGTGCTGGCCGCAGCCAGTGCCCTTGATCACAAATTGAGACAGCCCAGCCGTCACCGTTCCCTTGACGCGAACAATCTTTCCGTTAAAGGACTGCGGATTCTTGAGAATGTCGCAGACTGTTGTATCGACCACCTGCGCATGCAGGCAGCAAGAAAATGCACACACCAACCCGATTACAAGAAGGCGCTTCATTCCACTCTCTCCATTGATTGCGAAACCCGCCTCACCCGCCAACCGCAGCAAACGAGCAGACTAGCTCCAGATTTGAACTTTCCAGCCTACCACGCCGGGACGGCTGGGGAAGTGTTCTCGGCCACGTTCCGGGGGCTATTTCGTCCCAACCGCTTTCTGGTTCGCGATCCAGGCATCGATGCGGTCGCTGAGCACGTCCAGCGGCAGTGCGCCCGTGTCCAGCACCTGATCGTGGAAAGCGCGAATATCGAACTTGTCGCCCAGCGCCTTCTTTGCCCGGTCCCGTAACTCGAGAATCTTGAGTTGACCGATCTTGTAGGCCAGCGCCTGGCTGGGCCCCGCGATATAGCGATCCACCTCGGACTGGATGCTGGTTTCGTCGATGGCCGAGTGGTCATGAAAGTACTGGACCATCTGGTCGCGGGTCCAGTGTTGGGAGTGGACGCCAGTGTCGACGACGAGGCGGATGGCGCGCCAGATGTCGCCTTCCAGTCGGCCGTAGTCCGAGTAGGGGTCCTGGTAGAATCCGACATCCTTGCCCAGCCGCTCGGCATACAGGCCCCAGCCCTCGGAGAAGGCGGTATAGCGCTCGTACTTCCGGAACTCGGGAAGACCCTCCAGTTCGTCGGCGATGGAGATCTGCAAATGGTGGCCGGGAATGCCCTCGTGGTAGGCGATGTCCTCGACCGAATAGAGGTTCAAAGTGGTGGCGTTGTAGGTGTTGATGCGCAGGCGTCCAGGGCGGCTGCCGTCGGGCGTGCCCGCTTCGTAGTAAGCCGGCGCCGCAGTCTTCTGGATGTAATCCGGAACCGCCGCCACCTCAAAGGGCGCTTTGGGCAGGCGACCAAATAGTTGTGGCAGCTTGGCCTGCATGGGAGTCAGGTAGCCGCGATAGGCGTCGAGCAGAGCTTCGGCCGAGGCGGGATGCAGCTTCGGATTGGTCTTGAGGCTGGCCTGGAAGCTCTTCAAATCCTTGAAGCCAAGCTGCTGGGCGATGACCTGCATCTCAGCTTCATCCTTTTTCACCTCGTCGAGGCCGATCTGGTGAATCTGGTCCGAGGTCAGATTCGTGGTCGTTGTGCGGCGTATGAGGAACTGGTAGTACTTTGCCCCGTCGGGCAGGGCGGAGATTCCGGGCTGCTCACGTCCGGCGGGAACATAGGTGACCTGGAGAAAGCGCGCGAAGCGCTGGTAGGCGGGCAGCACCTGCTTACCAATCGCGTCCATCATTTCGGACTTGATGCGCTCCTGTTCCGGCGCGGGAATCGACGCTGGAAAGTGCTTCAGGGGCATGGCCAGTGGCGAGTCCTCCGGCTTTTGATCGGCCAACTGCTTCACCTGATCCAGCGCCTTCGCCAGCAGGAACTTGGGCGGGACTCGGCCATCGTCGATGCCGATGGTCATGTTGGTGGTTACCTGGTCGAGGGCTTTGGGGAGGGCGCGCAGCCGAGCGGTCCAATCGTCGTAGTCCTTGACGGTGGTGAAGCTGAGTTCGGCCACTAACTGCGGATATTCGGTGTAAATGCCCCCTTGCTGACTCACGGGCATCTCCCACTCTTTGAACTCCGCGGATTCTTCATCGTCGGCAAACTCACGCAGGAGCAGATCGCGACTGGTCTTCTCCTGGTTTGTCAAGCCGGCGGTGTCGATGGCAGCCAGGTGCATCAGAAAGTCCTGTTTGCGGGCCAGCCAATCGTTCTCGGCCTTCACGGAGTAGTCGGTGATCTGGTAGTTATAGCGCTTGTCGCCAAGGGTGGAGGCGAACTCGGGAGAGTGCTGGAGAGTCGCTTCCCAATACTCGTGGAAGATGTCGTTGAGGGCTTTGCGGCGATCTTCGAGGGAAGCCGGGGCCGAGGTGAGAGGCAGGGCCTGCGCGCGGGCGAAGGACACGCAGGCCAGCAGCAGGAAGGCCGAGGTCAGTGCAGGGAGCCAGACTTTTCTCAACGGAACAGTTCCTTGGAGTGAAGTTGAGGGGCGAATACGCATTCCCATCGAGTGTAGAGCACGTGGCAGAGAACAACATTTCCCAGAGAAGAATGGGCGTGTCGGAATTTAGATTTGGTGGTCACGTCCGGCGTGGGGTGGACCAAAACACTGGAAAAACAGCCCCAAGAGGACTTGGACGGTCAGGCCTTCCGCGATCAGCCACCCCGGCGCGCTTTCGCATCCTGACCCCATGCAGTTAACCCTTGCGGCTCCCCAATGCACAGGCATGCGCGGTATGCTCTGACCATGGTGCGCTTCACGGTGCTGGCGTCGGGGTCCAGGGGTAACAGCATGGTTGTGTCCGGGGGCCGCACACGCATCCTGGTGGATGCCGGGCTGAGTTGCCGGGAGCTTTTCCGGCGCATGAAGCTGGCAGATGAAGACCCCACGACACTGGACGCTATCCTGATTACCCACGAACACCAGGACCACATCAACGGGCTCTCCGTTACGGCGCGCAAGCTGGGCATTCCGGTGTACTTTACCGAGGGTACTCATCGCGCCTGGATGCGTTGGCTGACGCCGCGCCGGCAGATGACTTATGCCCAGTGGCTGGAGCAGTGCCGCCAACAGGCAGCCGCCCGACAGGCGGAGGCCGACGCAGCAGCCGCCGAAGGGGAGCCGGATGAGGTGGACCTTGCTGCGGAATGCGACTCGGCCGGGGTGGACTCGACACAGGGCTCTGCCGCGGAGGCAAGCGCGAAAGCTGCCGAGGCCAATCCTCATGCTGCAGTCGCGACGGTGCAAAAGGACCCAACGTGGTTACCTTCAGTCGCTTACTTCCAGGCCGGACAACCCTTCCAGGTCGGCGATATCGCCGTGAGCCCCTTCACGATTCCCCATGACGCAACGGACCCGGTGGGCTTTGTGTTTCAGACAGAAGGGGTGCGGATGGGTGTGACCACCGACCTGGGCTACATTCCGCCCAACGTCAAGGCCCAGCTCAAGAAACTCGACTTGCTGCTGCTGGAGTCGAACCACGACCTGGAGATGCTGCGCGACGGGCCGTACCCCTGGTCGGTGAAACAGCGGGTATTGTCGCGGGTGGGCCATTTATCGAACGAGGCGGCGGCGGAGTTCCTTGAGAGCGAGTATGACGGCCAGGCAGCCTACGTTATCCTGGGGCATCTGTCTGAAAGCAATAATCTTCCCGATCTGGCGAGAGTTACGGCGGAGCGCGCGCTGAACGGACGGGCAAGTCTGCTGGCCAATCGACTGTTACTTGCAGAGCAACACCAGCCAATCTCATCTATCTATTTCTAGATGGGATGGTTTAAAATGGTTACATTAGTAAGAACAGTCATCACTCTGTACCAGGTGGATTGGCAAGGGGAATGCCTGGGCGCTTCGGCCCTGGGGGTAGTTGAGTTATTGGAACACCAGTGAATCACGCATGGCTGGTGGAGCATCCAAGACGCACAGGGCTCTCTATTGCCACGCAGGCCGCGCTGACGCACAGCGATTGAGCAGAACCTTTGCAAAGTGAGTCTAAATGTCTATGGCAAGAACACGCTGCACAGATCGAGTAGTTGGCAATATCCTGGCAAGCTGGCGCTATGACATTTCGGGAATTTCACCCGAGATGCGGAAGGACTACGAGCAACATCTGGCCGACTGCAACCACTGCAGTGCGCGGCAGAGATTTCACCGCAGCCTGGACGTGACCCTGTTTGTGCTGACCTCGCTGGCGGTCTTCTTCTTCCTGTTCGCGCTGGCGGTGCTGCAGCACATCAAGCCGTTGGATCATGTCGCCTTCCATGTTTTTCAACTTGATATCTCCGACATGTACCACATGCTGTTCTCGGCAGGCATTGCGGGGCTTTGTTTCTCGGTGATTGCGCTGGCGCTGGTGCTGATGGCTACGCCGGCTCCCTCCTATCTTGGCGGCATCGCATCGGAGCGCGCCAAGCTGCTTGAAGAGCGTCTGCCGGACGCCATCAAGTCGCTGCGCCCGCGCTAGAAAGCGACTTCCTTCGGTATAAGTTCAGGGCCTCTCGCATGCGGGAGGCCCTTCTGCTTGGTGCGCATGGCTATGCAGCAATGAGAAGCTAATACTCCTCGTTCTGACGCGAAGAGGCGGAGTTTTTGACCAGACCCTCTAAATCCGCCTGCTTGGGTGTGGCGTGTCTCCTTGCTCGTGGGGACCACGGCGCGTGAAGGATGGCGCTCCCTCTATGTCGTGGGAGGTCGAGCGTAAAGTGCTGGTGCTGTTTCTTTAGGGCTCCGGGAATCACCCGACAATCTGGCCATGGCCGAGCCAGCGGCGCAGGTAGCTGACCTGGCCCACATGGTAGGCCTCGTGAAAGGCCAGGAAGACGACCATGCCGCTGACCTTCCCGTCGAAGCTCGGCGATTTCTCCGGAGCCGGTGCGGACAAGACTTCATCCGATGCGCTCTCGAGCGCGGCGGTCAGGTTTGCGGAGACCTGCTGCCAACCAAGCAGAATCTCCTCTGACGAAGGGAACTCTGACGGCGCAGGCAGTTTGGCTCCGCGCGCGAAGAGGGACAGCCATGGCCGCTCCCATGGCGAACCAAGCATCTTGAGAGCCATGGAGCGCGCCCAAACGAGGTGGCCCAGAATCCAGAGGGCCGGGTTTGTTGTTTGGTTGGGGCAGGCAAGCAACTCCTCGGTGGTGAGGCCGTCGAAACTCTTTGCGAGTAAATGGCTGTTCTGGCGATAGGCATGTGCCGCGGTGTCAATGCGACTGTCGATGGGCATGATTGTGGCTCTCCTTTGATGTGGATAGGGTGGCGGGTAAGCGGTGGCATCGGACGCAGGTGCCCGGCTAGGATTTCGCGGCGCGCTCGAGTTCGGCGATGTCCAGCTTGGTCATCTGCAGCATGGCTTGCATCGCTTTTGGGTGCTTAAGGAGATCGGAGATGCGCGCGGGCACAATCTGCCAGCGCAGGCCGAACTTGTCCTTGAGCCAGCCGCACTGAATTTCGCTGCCGCCTTCGCTGAGCTTCGACCAATAGTAGTCCACCTCCTGCTGGGAGTCGCAGCGCACGACGAACGAGACAGCTTCAGTGAACTTGAAGCTTGGGCCACCATTGAGGGCCGTAAACTGCACGCCGTCCAGCTCGAAAGCGATGGTGAGAACGCCGCCTTTTGGTCCAGGGGCTTCGCCGGTGTTGCGCAATTCGTCGAGACGGCGTGAGTTCTTGAATACGGTGAGGTAGAAGGCGACCGCCTCTTCAGCGTTGGAATCGAAGCAGAGAAACGGGGTAATGCGGGGGAAGTTTTCAAGAGCGCTCACCGGAGTCACCTGATCATTGATTTGAAAGAGATTTGCAGGACGCACCAAGAATGGCAAAGACATTGAAGAGCAAACCAAGCGAACTGGCGCACATTGTAAACACAATTCGATTGCAAGTTGCAAGTTAAAATATGTAACGTATTTCTGTGGTCAGAAAATCCATCAAGAAGCCTCGCTCGGGATGCCCGGTGAGCGTCTCGCTGGAACTTTTCGGCGATCATTGGTCGCTGCTGATCATTCGCGATCTGATGGTGCGTGGCTACCGCACGTTCAGGGAGTTTCAGCAGGCCGGGGAAGGGATCGCCACCAATATCCTGTCTGCCCGCCTGCGCAGGCTGAAGACCGGGGGCATCGTGATGGCAGAGCCTGCAGCAGAGGACGGCCGGAGCATTCACTACCGGCTCACGCCAAAAGGTATCGCGCTGGCGCCGGTAGTGCTTGAACTGCTACTCTGGGCGGCGCGGTATGAAGAGACGGCCGTACCCTGCGGCTTTGTGGAGCAGGTGGAAAAGAACCGCGAAGCCGTGCTTGCGGAAACTTATCGCCGATGGGAACAGCGCGATCCCACGCCGTTGATTCCTCCCTTCAAAGTCGAACGTAAACGCCACAAGGAGAACACAAACAATGAAGATGCACACCTATCTGAACTACGGCGGAAACTGCACTGAGGCGTTCAAGTTCTACGAAAAACATCTAGGCGGAAAGATCGGCATGATGATGACGCACGCCGATTCGCCTGGCCCCAGCAATGTGCCGCCGGAATGGAAGAACACGGTACTGCACGCGCAAATCACCATTGGAGAGGCGCTGCTGATGGGAGCGGACATACCGAGTTACAAGCCAATGCGCAGCGTCTATCTTTCGCTGAGCGTCGACAGTGACGCGGAGGCGGATCGCATTTACGGGCAACTTTCCGAGGGCGGCGAGGTGTTCATGCCGATGCAGGAGACATTTTTTGCGACGCGGTTCGCCCAGTTACGGGATAAGTTCGGCACGTCGTGGATGCTTATTCACGAGCGCCCCATTCCGAGCCAAGGGTAAAGAGTGCGCATAGGGATTTCGCACCTTTGGGAGTGCTATCCCATGTCCGAAAATCCGGACATGGGGCACCCACAGCCTCCGGTCCAGTAGGCTATGCAGGCCAGAGAGTAAGTACCTTGCTTATGGCGGAGACTACGGTAGCCGCTGTGGCGATATTTTTTGTAATTTGATTGATCTCGTCCTTTATCGTCTGCAGCGCCTTGTTCACGGCATCGATCTTAGGTTTGAAAGCAATAAATAGCTGAGTGTTCTTGGCAAGACCCTGCTCATCAATGGCGGTGATGATTTCGCCAATGGCTTCCTGGGCGCCATGGATGAGATCTTTGCTGGCGATGTCAGATGCTTCCCAATAGGCTCTGCCGAGCGCATCGTAGGCAGCCTGGTAAGTAGCGCCTGGGTCGGGATTTTGCAGAATTGGCGGTGTGGCAGGGCTGCTCATCGATATCCTCCTCAAGGATGAAGTTATTTCGTCGGAAGGGACTTATAAAAGGTTGAGAGGTCCTGGCCCACGGCTTGAAGATCGGCAATCTTTTGCTGAAGGGATTCAGGATTGTTGCCCTGGGCTGCTGCGGCCAGCGCCTGGTGAGTTAGCGCAAGTGTGCTCAGGGCCGTCTGGAGCTTGGCGAGCAGATCATCGTTCGCCTTTTGCTGGGCGGCGAGTTCGATGAGGCGGCCGACTTCTTCGCGGTGCTCGAAGGGGCTGACGGCTGTGCCCTCATGGCGGATGGAGTGATCCAAATCAATGATCAATGACTGATAGTCAACATCGGCCTGGCGGCGAAGAATCTTGATGTCGCTGTCGAGTAACTCACATAGAGCCTGGACATTTGGATTCATCGCCTGGGTGATTTTCGGAAGGGAGCCTTTGACCTTTTTGGCCCTGAGGTAATCGGCGAGAGCGAGAATAGTGGTGCTGATAGCGTTGGACTGCGCCGCACTTAGCACGGGGATGTTAGGGATGGCGGTGCTGAATTTGGTCGCAATGTTTTGGTTCAGATCCCCGAGGTTTGCGCCCACGCCAGCAGCGGCGTCGTCGAGCGCTTTATCTTCGTCCTTCTGTGGCTTGCCGGTAAGCTCCACGAGAGAGGCGGCGTAGGCTTTGAGGCCGTCGAGAACCTTGACGCGCGCATCAAGCTGCTCCGGAGTGAGCAGGGGCTGGACATTCAGATAGGGGCTCCAGGTGGGGTTTTTGTCGTAGTCGTAAACGGCGGCTGCGACCTGCTCGTCCTGGCGGAGCTTATTGGCGGCGCGGTAGGCATCTTGAGAACTGTCGACCACTATACCGGCAGCCTGGGAAAATGCAGTGGCGTGCTTGGCCAGCGGTGAGAGGCAGCCGGTGGCGGATAGGCTCAGACATAACCAAAGAGTCAGTACACCGGCGTGCGCAAGCTGCCTGGGGAGCCTTTGGGGGAAGTGGTCCTGCGGGCGTCGCATTCCTGCATAAAAGACCACGACCGGTGCGTTGTCAAGACAAAATATATTGATCTTTCTAAAAGTTCGACTATTCGTGGATGCCGGGGCGTGATACAAGGTTAGGCATGTAACTTCCCCCGGAGGATCACAATGGCCAAGAGAATCGTGTATTGCGCGGACGGAACCTGGCAGGCGCCGGTGAATAACACCAATGTTTACCGGCTGTATAAGGCTCTACTTATGAGCGCAGACCAAGTTACCTATTACGACGATGGAGTGGGCGCCGACGCCTCGGGGTTGAGCCACATTCTGGAAGGCGCGTTCGGTCAAGGACTATTCCAGAAGATACAAGACGGCTACACGAAGATAGCTCATGCGTTTGAATCGGGCGACGAGATATATCTGTTTGGATTCAGCCGGGGAGCGTACACGGCGCGAAGCCTGGCGGGAATGATCGCAAATTGCGGCCTGCCGACAGGAACGTTCAGCGACAATTGCGTAGCACAGGCATTTGCGGCCTATCGGGATCCGGTGAACAGGGCGTCGATTCTGGCGGGACTGGGGCCGTGTGGGCTGGGAGACGCAACGATACGGATGATTGGTGTGTGGGACACGGTGGGTTCACTCGGAATTCCCGCGATCCTTGGCGGGATCGATGACAAGATATATGGATTTCTCGACACGGGACTGCATCCGGATGTGAAAAACGCCTACCACTGCCTTGCAATCGATGAACAGCGACCACAGTTTCCAGCTACGCTTTGGACCTCGACTCCAGCGCCCGGGCAGACGATAGAACAGGTCTGGTTCTCAGGCACCCATGGGGATGTGGGCGGAGGGACAACCGCAGCAGGGGGCGTGGATGCGGGAACGCAGCTGTGCGATATCACGCTAGGATGGATGGCGGCCAAGGCGCAGGCGCTGGGCCTAACGATGGATCCGGCGGTAGCCGCACAGTTTGCGACATTGCCCTCGCAGTACGCCCTGGATGCGATCCACCAGACGTGGACCCCGTTGGATGGGCCGCCGCACCTGCGGCCGATTGCGGCGAATGCCGAGGTTGCAAACAGCGTGGCCGTACGGGTGCAATACGGATTGACCTACACGCCGGGAAACCTGACCCTGGCGAATGGCTTGCTGGGGAGTGGGTATTCGCTGGTGACGGTGGTGAGCTAAAGCCGGCTGGTACGAGAGCCGCAATTATTCGCCGTGGAAGCGGACAGCGAGGGCGGCGCGTGCAGCCTCCAAGAAGCGGGCGAGCCGGGTCATGTGAGGGAGTGCGACTGGGCGCAGACCGCGACCTTACCGGAGATCACTTCAACGTCTGACCTTTGTCCGTCATTTGAGCCAGAAGGGTCTGGCTCTCCGCCTGGACCAGGGCAGACAACTTTGCATAGGAAAGCGCTTCGGCCGAGTCCTGACCCGTGGCGATGGCGTAGGCGCAGTTCGCCGCCAGTGGTGGCAGGGGGAATGCTGCATCAGCGCAGCAGGTCTTCGAGGGTGGTACTGAGGTCAGTCTTTTCGTCGCGGTATTTCACGATGACGGGCGCGTAGAGGCTGAGGCCCCAATTCTGGCTACGCGCATGGCCCTTACCTTTGGATACGGCGCGGGAGCCAGGCACGACAACCGCATTTGCGGGGACGATGAGGGGCATGTCGCCGGCGGCGCGGAGGACTGTGCCGTTGACCAGGTCGAATACGGGAGTGCCACGGGTGAGGATGGTTCCGGCGGCCAGGACCGCGCCGCGACGAACAATGGTTCCCTCATAGACGCCGCAATTGCCGCCGACGAGTACGTCGTCTTCAATGACCACGGGACTGGCGTTGACGGGCTCGAGGACGCCGCCAATCTGCGCAGCGGCGCTGAGGTGAACGCGCTTGCCGATCTGGGCGCAGGAACCGACGAGGGCGTGCGAATCGACCATGGTGCCCTCGTCGACCCAGGCGCCGGCGTTGATGTACATGGGTGGCATGCAGACCACGCCACGAGCCACGTAGGCTCCGGCACGCACCGAAGAACCGCCGGGCACGACGCGGACCCCGTCGGCCACGGCGAAGCGGTGGACCGGGAAGGTGAGCTTGTCGATGAAGGAGAGGCCAGCCGCAGAGCAGTCTACGAGAGCGCCTAGGCGAAAGCCGAGCAGAATGCCCTGTTTGACCCAGGCGTTGACGCGCCAGCCGGTGGTTGAAGCGGCGTCCGGCGAGGCGGCGCGCGCCTGACCGGACTCGAGGGCGGCACGAAGTTCGAGGAAGTCGTCCATGGCGGACTGGTCACCGACGGCAGCCGGACCGGCGGCAAAGTGGCGCTCCACGGCTTGCTGAAGCTGAGAGATGGACATTGCATTCTGAGTCTATCAAGGCAGGGAACAGGGGTTCAGGGACTAGGGTTGGGGCGCGCTGATTTGGTACCGAGCGGCTTCAGGAGGCGCGAAGTGCGCGTGGAGAAGCACACGAATTCTGCGGAAATCAGGTAGGGCTGAGTCGCGCCGATGGAAAAACAGTAGCCTAGCAGGAACGAGTCAGGCCGCGGGCCGAGGCTGCAGCTTTACCTTGGCGTGGCCGTTCATCGCAATAGGCTGGAGGCGGAAGGAGTTCTTTCCTGCCGGAACCAGTGCCAGGGGAACTGGAGCGCGGTTCGGTTTTGAGTGCAGTTGCTTTGATTCAAGCCAGGCGCACAGCCGGGGGTCATGAATCTCAGGCTGACCTTCCCAGAAGTTTGGACTGAGGCCACACTGTATTTGCAAATGATCGAGTTGCAACTCGATGGCCGAAATGCGCTTAGGAAAATAGCGGCGCACGTTGTCGATGCCGACATGGAGTCCAGTAACTCCATGGCCTTTGGATTGTGTGAGAACCACCATAAGTACCTGCTCTTTAACAGCGAATGAGGTCAGTTTAGGGAGACAGGATGGGGAAAACTGCGGGGAATACCTGGAATTCGCAGTACGAATTCCTAATTTGAAACCCTTTGGAAAAAGGGTCAATTTGGGTTAATAGTGCACCCCTTTTTCTTCCCTGTCAAGAACTTGTCTTGTTAATTCAACTTTGCGCGCTAGTCAAAGGTTGATAAAGATGCCTGGAGGCGCGTGGAGATTGCTGGAGAGCCCTCTGGGCGGCTAAATCGTGTGCAGTAATAGACGCAGGCTTCTGCAACTTAGTGAGCAAGCAAATAAGTCACAGAGCGGTGATGGCTGGAATGCAAGTTACAGCTTAGAAACATGGTGGGGAGGCAGCAAGTTATAGGAGATAACTTCAGCGAAGTTATCAACGTTTACATTTTTGGAAGGCGAAGCATCTAAAGAGTTCGGCGTCAATCTTATGCCGCTGTTTAGTGATGAATTGATTGAGGGATTTGTGCGGATGCGAAACCGCGTACTCAGGAGACGGGCTATGGCTGCACTTCCGGCACGGGCTGGACAGTGCAGGGGGCGGTCTGGAACCAGGGAGCATGGAGCCTGCCGGGGTGGAGCTGGAGACAGACCTGACTGCCAGGAATTGTGGCGTCATAGGTGCTGGGGGAGACGGCTACCTGGTTCGGTTTTGCAAACGGTCCCCACGTCTCGAGCTGGAGATAATAAGTGTTGGAACGGCCGTGTGAAATGTGTTTGCCGATGACAGTCACGTTGTAGGCAATGGCAGGGGACTGATCCGCGAGCGAGTCTGCCACGAGGACGAGGCCGTAGCTGTACATGCCCGCGAAAAAGAGCAAGGCGATGAGGCGGCCGAAGGCTTGAGGTCCTTTGGGCGCGGCGGCGTAAAGCAATCCGGCGCAGACGATTGCGACTGCGGCGATCAGCGGCAACAGGGGCTGCATGGAGACGAAATGGATGCCGCGATTGTGGAGGACGAGTCCAAAACCGGCGACAAGCAAGGCATAGCTGAGTTCAGCGCGGGGATCAGATTTTTGCTTGACGACGGCATAGAGCAGGGGCGACCGCTGCAACAGGAGCATCAAAGCCACGGGTATCAGCGCGAGGACGATGGCCGAGGGTACCTGCAGGGCGGCATCCGCGAAGTTCAGCGCGGCCGCGGCGGCAACGGCGATCACAAGGGCAAAGATGCTCCAGGTCCGGGCCGTGGACAGAGCGGCGAGGCGCTCCTCGGGGGTGGCGCCCAGTTCCTGGTCATGGGAGATTTCATCGAGCAGCGCATCGCGATCACGCTTGTCGAGGTCAGTGATTTGCTGGGACCATGCGCGGAAGTCGTCATCGGTAGCGAAGGAACTGGATAGAGTGATGGATCCGCGCCCGTCTTTGAGGTAGAGCTTCCGATAGGTGCCATTGCGCGTGCTTATGGTGCGGAATCCCTCAATCTCGCTGAGATCGGCGCTGCGTTCGCGGAAGGCGCCGCGCACCTCGATGCGGGTGCCCTCGATGACCAGGCGGGAGCGCAGCACCACAGCGAGCATGTAGGCGCTGAAGGGCAGGAGGAACAGAAATACGATCGCGCTGGCCGGGCCGTTGGGGTGCGCTGCAATCGAGATCGCAGCGAAGATTCCGACAGCGGCAAGCAGAACCGCAAAGAAGAGAAGGAGCCCTTTTGGTGCAATTCTCAACCGGTATTCGTGCCGTGTTGCGGTTGCTTGTTGGAACGAATTCATCGTGCTCCTCCGTTGCTCGCCTTTGTACCACAGGAGACAGACCTGCGCGTATGAATAGAAGCAGAGGCGGTACACGGGCCGATGGGAACGGTGTGGCCGCTCGCATACACTGAATGGTTACGCGGTTTTTTGGGCATTGGGCTGGGCCGAGCCGCGCTGGAGAGGAAGTTGGGAAAGAGATTGATGCGAATTGGCGGGCAGTTGGCCCTGGCGGTTTTTTTGGCGACGGCGGCGGGAGCACAGCAGCGCTATGACGCCGAGGCGATCCGGCTGAACAACCGCGGCGTGGCGCTGATGGGGCAGCAATTTACCGAGCGGGCCGCGGAGAGCTTTGCGGCGGCGTGCAAGAAGGACCCGAAGCTGGCGCAGGCAGCCATCAACGAGGGCATTGCGCTAATGACGCTGCAAAAACTGCCGGAGGCCAAAAGGGCCTTGCAGACGGCGCTCGCCCTAGACCCTGGGAGTGCCCAGGCCTGGTACAACCTGGGACTGGCGCAGCACGCCGACAATGAACTGGACGCGGCACTGGCCAGTTTTCAGCAGGCGGTGAAGTTCGATCCCCGGGACGTGGACTCGTATTACTTTGAGGGCGCCACCTATCAGGAGATGAAGCAGTACGACAAGGCGATTGCGGTGCTGAAGCAGGCACTGGAAATCAGCTCGCTGCACGCTTCGTCGGAGTTTGCGCTGGCGCGCGCGCTGCAACGTTCTGGCGACACAGCGGATGCGAAGGAGCACTTCAAGCGCTTTCAGCACCTGGCGAGTACCAAGATTGGAGCGCCGATCGGGCTGGCCTACGGCGAGCAGGGGCACTACTCGACGGTGACGCCGGTGGAGGAGCCGCAAGCGGTGGAACGGACGATGATCCCGGTGAAACTGGTGGCGGAGGCGATGATTGTGGAATCCCAGGTCCCAAAGGCGGGACCTGGGGCACCCACGTACTCAGGGACGGGCGGGGCTTGCATGATGGATGTGACCGGGTCGGGGGGCATGGACCTGCTGCTGATGGGGTCGGGAGCGCAGGCCATTCGCGTGCTGCACAGGCGGAACGATGGAAGCTATGAAGAGCTGGACTCGGCGGCCACGGGGCTGAAGGCGCAGGGTCATGCAGTGGCGTGCGCGGTGGGCGACTACGACGCCGACAACCTGAACGATCTGGCGGTGGCGCTGGACGACGGGGTGCTGCTGTTTCGGAATCTGGGCAAGGGAAAGTTTGAGGATGTGACGGCGGAGGCGGGACTGGGCCCGCGCAATCGGCCTACAGGGATCACATTTGTGGACTACGACCACGATGGCGATCTGGATTTGCTACTTACCGGATTGGCGCTGAATGCAGGCGGGGAATCGAATGTGCTGTGGCGCAACAACGGCAACAAGACATTTACCGAGTGGACCGAGCCGACGGGACTAGGCGGCAGCGGCAAGACGGAAGCCGTGATTCTGACCGACTTCAACAACGACCGCGCGGTGGACCTGGCGGTGACCGGCGATGGCCCGGCGCCGTTGCTGTACGTGAATCCGCGTGAGAGCAAATATCCAACACAGCCGTTGTATGAAGGCGAGAAGCTGCCGCCGACGGTGGGCATCGCGGTGCTGGACTACGACAAGGACGGCTGGATGGACATGGCCGTGACGCATGCCGGCGCGCCGGGACTGACGCTGTGGCGCAACGTCGAAGGCCCCAACCATATCGGACGAAGGTTTGAGCGCGTGACGCTGCCGCTGCATGGCGCACTGCGCGGATGGGGCTTGACGCCGATCGACATCGACAACGACGGATGGATCGACTTGGCGGCCATCGTGGAAACGAGCGCGGGACCGCGGGTGCGGGTGTTGCGCAATCGCGGAGACGGCAGCTTTGAGGATGTGAGCCATGCGCTGGGACTAGACAGCGTGACGCTGCACGCGCCGCGAGGGCTTATTGCCGCCGACGTGGACGGCGACGGCGCGGCGGACCTGATTGTGACACAGTTGAACGCGCCGCCGGTGCTGCTGCGGAATATAGGCGCAAACAAGAACCACTTTGTGCGCCTGGACCTGACGGGCTACGCGGACAACAAGACCGCGCTGGGCACCAAGGTGGAGATATTTTCAAGCGGGCAGTGGCAGAAGTGGGAATTGGCGGGCGCATCGGGCTACCAGACGCAGGGCCCGCAGCAACTGCTGGTGGGGCTGGGCAAGTCGGAGGGCATCGACCTGTTGCGGATGCTGTGGCCCACCGGGGTGCTGCAGGACGAGATCGATTTGCCGCATACGCCGGTGATTGCGATGAAGGAAGCCGACCGGCGGGGTAGCTCGTGCCCGGTGCTATTCGCGTGGGACGGGCATAAATACAAGATGGTGACGGACGTGATTGGCGCGGCGGTGGTGGGGCACTGGTTTACACCGACGCGGCGCAATATTCCGCACGATGGCGAGTGGATCAAGGTGGACGGCGCGCAACTGGCGGGGGTGAACGGAAGGCTGAGCCTGCGCTTTATTGAGCCCATGGAAGAAGTCAATTACATTGATCAGTTGCGGCTGGTGGCCGTCGATCATCCGGAGAGTGTCGAAGTGAATCCCGATGAGCGGTTCCTCGACGATCCTCCATTTGCTTCGGGGCGAGTGGTGGCATCGGCGGGCGCGCATTTGCCCGTGGGCGCGTGGGACGGCGAGGGCCGCGACGTGCTGAAAGAAGTGAGCCTGCGCGATCACGAGTTTGCAAGCGGATTCACGCCACTGCCGTATGACGGATTTGCGAAATTGCATACCCTTACGCTGGACCTGGGCGAAGTGAACACGGGCGCGCCGTTGCGGCTGCTGATGACGGGCTATGTGAATTACTTCAGCGCGACTTCGCTGTATGGCGCGTGGCAGGCGGGGGTGAAGCCGGTTTCGCCGTACGTGGAGGCGGAGTTGGCGGACGGCACGTGGCAACGGATTCCGGGCGAGGCAGGTTTTCCTGCGGGGCAGGAGCGCACGATAGTGGTGGACCTGACGGGCAAGCTGCCCGCGGGCGTGCGTCGGATACGGCTGGTGAGCAACCTGGAGATTTATTGGGACCAGGTGCTGATCGACAACCAGGCCGAGGGTGAAGTGCGCACCACGGACGTGCTGCTGGCGCTGGCCACAGAGCATTTTCGCGGCTACCCGTTGCAGATTGAGGGCGCGAGCCCGGGGGACCTGGACTACGACTACGACCGCGTGAGTTTGACCGGGCCATTCCAGCACCAGCGCGGCAACTACACGCACATGGGTGACGTGACGGCGCTGGTGAAGGGCATTGACGACCGCTATGCCATCTTCGGCAGCGGCGAGGAGATTGCGGTGGAGTTCGACGCCAGCGAACTGCCGGCGGTGGCCGAGCACTGGAAGCGCGACTACTTCTTCTATGCCAACGGATATGTGAAGGACATGGACTGGTGGGATGCGTCGCCATTCACCGTGGCGCAACTGCCGTTTCACAAGATGAGCACGTATCCCTATGCGGACGGCGAGAAATTTCCGGATGACGCGGATGCATTCAAATACCAGTTGGACTGGAACGACCGGTTCGACTCGGGTGAGCCGGTGCGGTCGTACCGGTTCGATTACAAATGGTTGCCGTCGACACCAAAGGACGATGAGACGACCTGCGTTGGGGCAGACGGCGCCTGTACGACGAGTGGAGCGGTGCGGCCGTGAAAGATCTGACTCTGGAACCGGCAGTGAAGCAATTGGAGATGCTGCGGATGGGTGAAGTGTCCGTGATGGAGTTGGCCGAAGCGCATCTGAAACAGATTGAACGGTTGAATCCAAAGCTGAACGCATTTGCCGACCTCGACGCGGAGCGCGTGCGGGCCGAGGCACGGCGGCTGGATGTGCAAAAAGAAGCGCGCGGGCCGCTGCACGGGTTGCCGGTCACGGTGAAGTCGTCGATTGCCACGGAGGGCTACCGGTGCGAGATAGGCAGCCTGCTGCACAAGGGCGATGTGCCGCGCGAGGACGCGGTGGTGGTGGCGCGGCTGCGGGCGGCGGGAGCGCTGATTCTGGGTACGACCAACTGCCCGGAGTTCCTGATGGCCTACGAGACGGCGAACCTGCTGCATGGGCGCACGCGGAATCCGTGGGACCTGGAGCGCTCGCCGGCGGGATCGAGCGGGGGCGAGTCGGCGGCCATTGCGGCAGGAATGTCGGCGGCGGGTTTGGGCAGCGACAGCGGGGGCTCGGTGCGTGTGCCGGCACACTTTACCGGCATCTGCTCGCTGAAGCCGACACCGGGACGCATTCCGGGACAAGGGCACCTGCCGCCGTGCGTGGGTCCGTTCTCAGTACTGGGCGCAATTGGGCCAATGGCGCGGACAATGGCGGATGTGGATCTGATGTTTCGTACCCTCAGCGGCCAGGACGCGACTGATCCAGTGAGCCCGCCGGTGGCGCTACGCACGCGCAGTTTGGACGAGCTGCGCGGCCACACAATTGGATTCTTTGAGGACGACGGGCTGGCGCCGGTGACGGCGGAGACGCGCGCCGCTGTGCAGGCTGGGGCAGCCGCATTGCGCGAGGCGAGGTTTCGCGTGGAACCCTGGCGGCCGGGCACGCTGGAACCGCTGCGCAAGCTGTGGTGGAAGCTGTTTGTGCAGTGCGGAGCCATGTTTTATGCGCCCGAGATAGCCGGCAAAGAGAAGCAGTTGAGCCCCATCTTCAAGGAGTTTCTGGAGATCGCAGACGGTGCTCCAGCACTGACCGCGACGGAGATGCTGGATGCATGGGCGGAGCTGGATTTGCTGCGTGCGAAGACGCTGGCCGAGATGAGGGAACATCCTGTGCTGCTGTGCCCGGTGGCGAGCATTCCGGCATTTCGCCATGGAGAACGAAGCTGGATGGTGGAGGGGCGCGCGGTGGAGTATCTCGACGCAGTGCGGCACACGCAGTGGTTCAATACGCTAGGCGCGCCGGCGGCGGTGGTTCCAGTGGGCCATTCGCGGGAGGGATTACCAATCGGGGTGCAGATCGCGGCGCGGCCGTTCGAGGACGAGGTGGCGCTGGGGATTGCGGCGATTGTGGATGCGGCATTTGGGTATCGGGCACCGGCGATGGCGGGAAGCTGACAGCGAACAGCGAACAGCTAACAGTGCACAGTGAACCGCTTCGATCTGAAGGGGCTTTGGTTCGGGCCTGGGAGATGCGGCCGCGCGCACTGGCTGCGGGCGGACGTGCCGCCGGACGGGGATGATCTCCACCTTTCGATGGAGATGAGGGCAAGTCAAGTTCATTCGTCACAGACAAACGTTCATTCCGCCGCTAGAAACGGAGTGGCAGGTGCGGCAAGAGGCACGAGGCGCATCTCCACCTTTAGATGGAGGCGTGGGCATGAGTGGGCGCGATAGTCTGACGCTTCCCCGGATTGGAGCGCTGAGGGTGCGCGAAAGCTGGCAAGAACGTTTTGCTGAGACCCCCGATGTGCTAAAGAGTTCCATACGCCCGCGAACCATTGTGCGGGTGAGGGATCTCGACATCGGCGGCGGGGAGTTTATCACCATGGCTGGGCCGTGCTCGGTGGAGACCGAGTACCAGCTGATGGTCACCGCCGATCATGTGCGCCGCGGAGGCGCGCGAATTCTTCGCGGCGGTGCATTCAAGCCGCGCAGTTCCCCTTATGCATTTCAAGGACATGGGCTGGAAGGGCTGAAGATGCTGGCGCGTGCCCGCGAGTCGAGCGGGCTGGCCATTGTGACCGAAGTGATGTCGGAGTGCGACGTACCGATGGTGGCCGAGTATGCCGACATTCTGCAGATCGGCTCGCGCAGCATGGAGAACTACACGCTACTGGAAGCGGCGGCGCGGTCGGGCCGGCCCATCCTGCTGAAGCGGGGCATGATGGCCACGGTGGCCGACCTGCTGCGTTCGGCGCAGTTGATTCTGGACAACGGCAATCCCAACGTCATTCTCTGCGAGCGCGGGATTCGCACCTTTGAAACTTCAACGCGCAACACCTTCGACGTGACTGCCATTGCACTGCTCAAACATATTTCGCACCTCCCGGTGATCGCCGACCCCAGCCACGCGGCGGGGCATCGTGACCTGGTGGCCGCGCTGGCGCGCATTGCGGTAGCGGCGGATGCAGACGGCCTGCTGGTGGAGGTGCATCCGGACCCGAACACAGCTTGGAGCGACGGCGAGCAGTCGCTGGACTTTGCCGGATTCGACGAGATGATGGCAATGCTCGATCCCTACTTGGCGCTGCGCAGGCTTGCGCATAGCGAGCCGGCCGGCGCACGGACCCTGGAGGCTGTTGGATGAGGGATGGGGCCAGGGCTGTCTGGGTAGCCGTCTGTGCTGCATTGCTGTTGCCGGTCTGCGGGTTCGCACCCGATCCAGCACAGAGCGTTGGGGCGGACTTTATTGTGACCGCCGCACCCACATACGAACCGCTGGCGGCGCTGCGCGGGCAGGAGCGATTCAAGAAGGGTGCACAACTTTTATTGGTGCATGAGGGCCAGGCGGAGCCACTTGTACCAGGCTTTGCGGCCACCGCGGACGCCAACGTCTCCTTCAGTGCGAAGAAGGTACTGTTTGCGGGCAAGCAGGCGGCAGGCGATGCGTGGCAGGTGTGGGAGCTGACGTTGAAAGATCATTCGGTGCGCAAGCTGACCACGGGCGCGGCGGATGCGATTCGTCCGCTTTATCTGCCCGGCGGACGGATGGTTTACGCGCAGCGCACGCCGTTCGGGTTTCAACTGGAGTCAGCGCGGATCGACGACCGCGCGGCCACTCTGGCGATGGAGCCAGCGGGGACACCCGCGGTCCTGGCGCTGACCTATATGCAGGCGAGCGCGCTGCCGGCGGACGTGCTGGCAGATGGGCGCATCCTCTTTGAAGCCGGATTTCCGCTGGGCTCGGGAGCGACACCGGAGTTGTACCTGGTGTATGCCGACGGATCGGGTGTGGAGTCTTACCGCTGCGATCACGGCCACGCGCGCTGGGGTGGACGGCAGTTGGCCTCGGGCGACGTAGTGTTTACACACGGAGCTTCGCTGGCACGATTCACCTCACCTCTGGCGCACGAAGAGCGCGTGGCTGCTCCGCACGCGGAGTATGTGGGCGCGATTGCGGAAACGGCGCAGGGAGAATGGCTGGTGAGCGCGCGGACGGCAGCGAGCGCGGCTTACGCCGTCAAGTTGTGGAATCCGGGTGCGCCGGCGATGGAAGCGGTGCTGGCCGAGAGTGGAGAGAATCTCGTGGAGCCGGTTCTGCTGGCACCGCGCACGTGGCCCCACAGGCATCCGTCGGGGCTGCACCCTTGGGACTACGCCAACATGCTGGCGCTGGACGCGCGGCTTTCGCGGGACGGGGATTTGAAGGGTGTGCCTGCCCAAGTGCGTCTCGAGATGGAAGACGCGCAGGGGCATGCAGTGGCGATGGGAATGGCGCCGGTGGAGAAGGATGGCTCATTTTTTGTGAAGGTTCCGGGGGACAAGCCGATTCGCTTTGCGCTGCTGGATGCGAAGGGCGCTGTGCTGCGGCATGAGATGGGATGGTTCTGGATTCGGAGCGGGGAACAGCGCATTTGCGTGGGCTGCCACACGGGGCCGGAACACGCGTCGGAAAATCGTGTGCCCGCCGTGCTGTTGCGCACTACAACGCCGGCAGATCTTTCCGTGACAGGCAAGGCGCCGCAACGCTCGACGGGAGGCAATTGAAATGCGTGCAAGTTTTCTGCTTTTGCTGGGAGCCATTTCGATTGCCGCTGCACCTGGCGCGCTGGCGCAGGCTACACCGCCTGCGGCCGCAGGACAGGCTGCCGCATCGGCGAAGCCTGCCGACGCACAGGCTCCCACTATTCGTTTTGAAGACGCCGGCGACAAGGCGGGCATTGACTTTGTGCACAGCTACGGGTCAGCGCAACTGGGGTCGCTGCTGGAGGGAACCGGCGCGGGCTGCGTGTGGCTGGACTACAACAACGACGGCCTGCCCGACTTATATGTGGTGAACGGACGGCCGCTGGACGACTCGATGCATCCGCATCCGCTGAAGGTGAAGCCGAATCCACCGCCGCACAATCACCTCTATCGCAACGACGGTAATGGTCATTTTACCGACGTAACGGAAAAGGCAGGGCTCAATCCGGATATGTATTCGGTGGCCGTGACGGCGGCGGACTACGACAACGACGGTTTTGAAGATCTGCTGGTGACCGGCTACGGCAAGACGATTCTCTATCACAACGACGGCAACGGGCACTATACCGATGTGACGGAGAAGGCGGGCATCAAGGTGGACGGCTGGGCGATCAGCTCCACATGGCTGGACTACGACAAGGACGGCTGCGTCGACTTATTCGTGGGCCGGTACGTGAAGTTCGATCCCCAATATCACGCCTTTTATGCGGCAGACAACTATCCGGGGCCGCTGGATTACGAGGGAGAAACCAACAAGCTGTATCACAACAACTGCGATGGAACGTTCACCGACGTGAGCGAGAAGTCGGGCATTGCGGCATTTGTGGGCCGCACGATGGGCGTGACTGCGGCCGACTTCGACGGCGACGGCTGGGACGACATCTACGTGGCCAACGACCGTACGGAGAACTTCCTCTTTCACAATAAGCACGATGGAACCTTTGAAGAGATTGGCAACGATACGGGCACGGCTTTTGGGCAGAACGGCGAATCCACTTCGTCGATGGGACCGGTGTTCGCCGATCTTGAGGGGCGGGGAACGCTGGACCTATGGGTGACCGACGGGCACTACAACCGGCTGCTGCGGAACACCGGGAAAATGGCGTTTGACGACATGGGCGCAACCAACGGCGTGTCGCAGGCGAATGCGCAATACGTTAGTTGGGGCACGGGTGTTTTCGACTTCGATAACGACGGGCTGCTCGACATTCTCATCTTTCATGGTGGATTGATTCACTTGATTCCGCAGGAGCATACGCTGTTTCGCGGGCTTGGTGGCGGGCGCTTTGCGGATGTTTCAGAGGCGGCGGGAGCGGTGTTGAGCGTGCGTACGGTGGCGCGCGGCGCGTGTTTTGCAGACTACGACAACGACGGCAAGGTGGATGCATTTCTGGTGAATCTCGGCGCCAGGGGAACGCTACTGCACAACGTCTCGACGAATACCGGCCACTGGGTGGCGATCAAGCTGAAAGGCACGAAGAGCAACCGCGACGGCATCGGCGCGCGTGTTGAAGTCTACGCGGGCAGCAAGCGCTGGACAGCGGAGCGGGTTGCAGGCTCAGGCTATCTGTCGCAAAACGACGACCGCCTGCATTTTGGATTGGGCGGAGCGGAGAGCATCGACAAGATCCTGGTGCACTGGCCGAGCGGACGCGAGCAGACGGTGGAGAAGCAGAGCGTGGATCGTGTACTGACGATTGAGGAGCCGAAATGAAACGGCGCGTGCAGGGCCGGTTGCGAACCGCGGTGGTGGCGGGCCTTTGCGGGCTTGGCGCGGCGCTCTGCGGCATTGCGCTGTGGACCGGCGGACCTGCGCACGCCGACGTAAATGGCAGGACGGGTGAGGTTCTGACCTACGCTTCTCCCGTGGAAGTGCTGTTTTCGCCGGACGGTACGCGGCTCTACGTGTTGTGCCAAGGGAGCGCGGAGGTGAGGGTGCTGGATGCGGCCAGCTATGCGGCGATCAAGAATATCGCGGTGGGCCGGGTGCCGCGCGGATTCTCGCTGTCGGCCGACGGCAAGCGGCTCTTCGTGGCCAATTCCTGGGACGATACGGTGTCGGTGATCGATACGGGCACGCTGGAAGTGGCGGCAACATGGCCGGTGGGCGCAGAGCCTTCGAGCGTGGTGGAAGACCGCGAGGGCAAGCAGCTGTTTGTGGCCAATCGCATCTCCAACGACGTAGCCGTGCTGAATGCGCAGACCGGCGCGGAAGAGAAACGGCTGGCCGCTGGACGCGGCGCGAGTTACATCACGCCTTCTCCTGATGGAAGCCGGCTTTACGTGACCCATGTGTATCCGAATTTCAAGCCGCGCCGGACGGGGATGGAAAACCGTACGCCGCCCGAAGCGGAGATCACGGTGATCGACACGGCGCGGGCGGTGGTGGCGGAGCGTATTCCGCTGCACAATATTGCGCACGGATTTCACGTGGCATTTTCCACCGATGGACGATTGGGTGTCGCCGCGCAATTGCATCCCAAGAACCTGGTGCCGCTGGCGCACCTGGAACACAGCGGAGCGTTTGCGGATACGCTGACTCTGTTCGGCGCGGATGTGGGCAAGCCGGTAGAGATCCCGCTGGACGAGCTGGAGCGCTACGCCGTGCGGCCCTTTGGCGTGGCCATCACAGCCGACAAGTCGCGCATCTATGTGAGCTGCGAAGGCTCTGAGATTGTGACCGTGATCGATGTCGAGCGGTTGCTTCGCTTCATTCATACGCATCAGGGGCCGTATGCACAGGATCTTTCGGCCAGCGCGAATTACGTGGTGGCGCGCATTGCGGTGGGGCACGATCCGCGCGGCATGGTCCTTTCGCGGGATGGCAAGCTGCTGGTAGCCAACCGGCTTGAAGACACGCTGAGCGTCATCGACACACGCAGCAATGTCCTGTCGAAGACGGTTCCGCTGGCGGGGCCTAAGCAGTTGTCAGTGTTGCGTCACGGTGAGCAGACGTTTTATACCGCGCGCTACTCGTTCCAGGGTCAGATCGGCTGCGCAAATTGCCACATCGACTCCACCTTCGACGGGCTCACCTGGGATTTGGAACCGGACGGATTCGGGCGCGACATTGTGGACAATCGCCTGCTGGAAGACATCAAGGGTACGGAACCCTACAAGTGGAATGGCGGCAACCCCAACCTGCCCACGGAGTGCGGGCCGCGCACGGAAAAGTACTTCTGGCGTGCAGAGAATTACGACGACCTTACACTGACAGACCTGGTGGTTTACGTGCGCAGCATTCCACGCAGACCCAATCGCTGGAAGCTGCCGGGCTACGAGTTGACGCCAGCCCAGGAGCGCGGCAAGGCGCTGTTTATGCGCACGGCGGACAAGTTCGGAAATCCGATTCCCGAGGGCAACCGCTGCTCTTATTGCCACAGCGGGTCCAAGGGCACGAGCCAGAAGTCCTTCGATGTGGGGACGAAGAAGGCGACGGACAATACGGGGCTGCTGGATACGCCGCAGTTGATTAATGTGGCGCTGACCGCGCCGTATCTGCACGACGGCTCCGCGGCCACGCTGGAAGAGATATGGACGGTCTTCAATCCAGAGGACAAGCACGGGCGCACCAACGACCTGACCAAGGATGAACTGAACGACCTGATTGAGTATTTGAGGACGCGCTAATGAAGTGGGCATGGAACAAGTCTGCAATGGTGCTGGCTGCCGGGATGCTGGCCGTGGGCGTGGTGGCTTTGGGCGCGCCTCCTGACGTGCCGAAGGCAGGTGTAGCGCCGACGATGCCGCGCTATCGGTTTGAGAACTTCACCACTGCCAATGGACTGCCCGACAACCACGTGTACGCCGTACTGGTGGATGGGGATCGGGTGTGGGTGGGCACCGACAACGGCCTGGGACTCTACGAGAACGGCAAATGGAAGATCTACACCACGCAGGATGGGCTGGCGCATCGGGCTGTGTTGACGTTGGCGTTTGATAAGCGTACCGGCGACGTGTGGGCAGGGACCATGGGCGGGCTGAGCCGCATCTCCGGCGGGCGCATCGACACCTACACGCAGTTGAACTCCGGGCTGAGCAACGACGTAGTGTACGGCGTTTCAGTGGAGGGCGAAAACGTGTGGGTGGCCACGGCCGCGGGGGCGTGCCGGCTTGATCTGCATACGGGGCAATGGTCGCTCTACAACGAGCGCAACACGCCGATGGTCGAGATTTGGGTGTACGGAGTCTCGGCCACACCCACCAAGGTGTATTTTGCGGTGTGGGGTAGCGGGCTGCTGGAGTACGACCAGAGGACAGGGCGCTGGGACAAGTACGAGGACCCCGACGGCGAAAACGAGATGGTGCTATTCAAAGACCAGGGGCTGATCCACGAGATTGTCACCTCAGTCAGTTATGTAGACAATATTGTCTGGGCGGCCACGTATTTCGGCGACAGCCGATACGACGGGCGCTACTGGCACAACTTTCTGACCAAAGACAGCGGACTTCCCTCGAACTTTACGAACTTTATCAAGGGTGTTGACGCCAACCGCGCCTGGTTCGGCACCGACAAAGGACTGGCCTACTACGACGGCGTGAACTGGGCCGTCTATCGGCCCTCGCTGACCACCGGCAAGCCGGAGATGACGGTGCGCGACGCGAAAGGAAATGTAACGCAAGTGGCGGTGACCACCGCACCGGCGCACAACTATGTCCTGGGAATCGATTTTCAAGGGAGCGATATCTGGGTTGCGACCGCCAAGGGATTAAGCCACGGGATTTTGCAACGATAGGGAAAAAGAGGAGCCATCATGAATGCATTTGCTGAGATTCTGGAGACCATCGCACAAGCACCGATCAAGAAGCGCGCTATGACCAATCATGGCGTGCTGAACGAAGCCTATGCCTACGCCAAGCCGAGCTCGTTTTCGCGTGGCATGAGGATCGACCTGAACGGCCTGACCATCCTGCTGATTTCGGGCACGGCTTCGATCGACGAGAACGGCAAGAGCGTGCACATCGGCGACTTTCCGGCACAACTGAAGCGTACGTTCGACAACATCACGGGCCTGCTGGAGAGCGAAGGCTGCACCTGGCACGACGTGGTGCGGACAAGCTGCTACCTGCGGGATATCGATCGCGACTACGAAGCGTTCAACGCCGGGCGCACGGCCTTTTTCAAGGAACAGGGGCTCGATCCGCTGCCTGCGTCCACGGGTATCGAGGCCAAGCTATGCCGGCCGGAACTGCTGGTGGAGATCGAGGCCATCGCCATGTTCCGCACGGAAAAGGCTTGCTGCAACAAGGAGTAATTCAAATGGGCAAGGGATGGTTGTTGGCGGCGGCGTGCTTGTGGGCCGTCGGCGGCATTGCGAGCGTTACCGGACAGGTCCCGAGCAAGGATGCGCATGTTTGCGAGTGCGGCGCGCATCCGCCGGGACCGCCGAAGGACCGCGTGGTGGCGCCGTACGCGGGCGAGCCAACAGACCTGAGTCCTTATGAGAAATTCGCCAAGCCCTACGACCTGAATTACGTCCATCCGAATATTTATTCCGGGGCGGGGCGCGACCTTCCGGAGCCGAAGAACGTGACCGAGGTGCGCATTGGCTTCTTTGGGCCCATCGAGCACAATCCGGAATCGGTTTTCGGACTGCGCATGTTGCATGGCGCGCAAGTGGCGGTGGAGGAGGCCAATGCGCGCGGCGGCTATGGGGGCAAACCCTTCAAGCTGATGCTGCACAACGACTACGACAACTGGCAGGCCAAGACGGTGTATGGCGAGGAACGGCCCACCGACCCGACCATCTGGGGTTCAGCGTCGAATGAAGCGGTGAAGATGGTTTACGACGACCAGGACTGGGCGATTTTTGGCTCCATCAGCTCCGAATCGACGCACATCATGTTGCGCGTGGCCTTGCGCGCCGAAATTCCCATTGTGAACTCGGCTTCCACCGATCCGACCATTCCGGAAACATACATACCGTGGTACTTCACCGACCTGCAGGACGACCGGGTACAGTCTCTGACGCTGGCGCGGCACATTTTCAGCGAACTGGGAATGAAGCGCGTTGCGCTGCTGCGTGTGAACAGCCGCTATGGGCGGTTTGGGGTGCTGAAGTTTCGAGATGCGGCGCGGCGGCTGGGCCACCCGGTAGTAATCGAACAGAAGTTCCTGCCCGGGGATACGGACTTTACGCGGGAGCTGAAGATCATTCAATCGTCGCGCGCCGACGCTATCGTGCTGTGGACCGACGAGATTCCGGCGGCAAACATTCTGAAGCAGATGCGCACCCTGGGCATGAAGCAGCGCGTGTTCGGCTCCTACCGCACTCTGGGGCCCGAACTGCTGGCCGAGGCCGGCCCGGCTGCGGAGGGATTCGAGGCCGTGTTCCCGTACGATCCGACGCGGAAAGATCCGCGCTGGCTGGAGTTCAAGCAACGCTTCGCGGCACGCTTCAATGAGCCGCCGGAGCAGTTTGCGTCTCTGGCTTATGACGCGATGAATGCGCTGCTGGACTCCATCTGCAAGGCAGGGCTGAATCGGGCGCGGATTCACGATGCGCTGGCCGACATTGAGCAGTACGACGGCGTGACCGGGCATATGATCTTCGATCCCAACCAGAAGAACGTGGCGCCTATGTACCTTGGCACTGTCCATGATGGAACTGTGACCTACCGGGTGGCGACGATGGAGAAGCCACCTGCTCCACCCGCTGGGGGGCAAGCTCCGATTGCGCTCGGGGTGGGGGATAGCCTTCCCAGGTCCCAGAATCGGGACCTGGGGCACCCGGTTGTGTCTTCTGCATCGCAGGAACCTTATGCGCGCGTGGGTGAAGATGGCGTGGAGTATCACGGTCCCGAGCGTCCGGATATACCGCCGGGAGCGGTACGGGTGGTGCTCTTTGGTCCGCAGGCGCAGAAAGTGGCGAATTCGGACGAGGTGCAGGCGGAGTTGGCAGCCCATCCGCTGAAAGGGCGGGAGTGGAAACTGCTGCCGGTGGCCAGCGACCAGAATTGGGGCGCGGCTTCAACCCAGCTGGTTCATGCGCTGATGGACGAGCACGCGTTGGCCATCGTGGCCCTGGACCGCGACGCGGCGCACCTGGCCGAGCAACTGGCGCTGAAGGCTTTTGTGCCGGTGGTGGCCCTGAGCAACGACAAGGCTCTGACTTCGACCAACGTACCGTGGATATTCAGGCTGCCGGGCGGAACCACGCCGGCCGCGGCATTGAGGCTGGTGAAGGAAGCAGCGGCACGCAGCGGAGCCAATCCGGAACGGCTGCGGGATGTGCTGGCTTCAGGGGACGAGGTGGCAGGTGTGGCCTTTCTGCCCACGGGAGAACTGCGAGCGAAGTAGCGCATGAGTGGGTTGCACAGGCCTTAGAGCCTGTCCAAGAACTCGAAGGCAGTGCCCGCGCGGGGACAAAGGGCCGACATGGGTGGAGCAGCGACCAGCACGGTGATAGTCGCCGGTTCCGATGAGTAACCCTACCCCCATCCCCCGATTCTGTAAGTAAATTCTCTCTTTTCATGCGTTTACGGTAGGGGTTTCGCTGTAAACTATTAATTCTGCAGGAGTTCTCCGCAGAATATAGACATTAAAGGAGTTAGATCGCAATTCAGGGATGCGATCGATTGTTTGCCTCCCAAAATCAGGAAGACAAGCACGCCTCTGAGCCTGCTTTGTGTAGCTTCAGGACGCGTGGTTCGATAGGTGATGCTCTCCGCCCCAGCGATTAACCTATCGACGCTCAACTCAAATCCCATTATGCGCCGCGTGCACATAATTCTACGCAAGAGAGCAGGCGCAAAATGGAAGCGCAACAGAAAGGGCAGCCCGGAGTGCGGGCTGCCCTTTGCTGGTTGCGCGGCGACTGGTGCGCCGCTGAGAACTACGGCAAGTAGTAGCGGAAGGTGGTCCAGAACATGTTGTCGATGCCCTTGGCGCCGACGCCGGCGCCGCCCGAGGTGAGCGGAGCACCTGACCATCCTTCGCGGACCGCGTAGCCGTACTGGATGCCCTGACGCAGGCGACCGCGGTCGCCCCTGTAGATGTCATACCAGTAGCCGCCGGTGATTTCCTGCACGTCGCGGGTTTGTGCGCCGCAGGAGCCGCCGGGGTAGTAGCCGGTGGAGCTGCCGTTGTAGCCCGGATTGGCAGGAGTGAGGCAACTGGAGTTGGAGAGCAGGCGCGAACCGTATCCCACGGCAGCCGGTTTGGGTGCAGCCCACGTGGCGCCCCACGCGCCAGCATCAACCTGAGCCGTGCTGGAAAGGGTTTTGTACGTCTGGCAGCCGGGGGCGGACGGAGTGATGAAGCACGCACTGGGGGCGCTCAACGTGGTGGCGGTGGGGGTGGCGAAGTCAGTACGGCCAGCGTAGTCGCCGCCATAGTTGAGATAGATGGTCAGTCGCGGGGTCGGCGTGGCTTCGACGGTGAAGAGACCGCTGAGATTGTGGATGGGAGCAAGATTGCCATTGGCATCGGCGGTGACGTCGGCCAGCGTGGAGTCGCCGTAGCGGCCCATGCCAGGCCCGTAGAGGCCCTTGGCGCCGAAGGTGAGCTTGTTGGCGACGAGGGGGACGCGCAGGCTGCCGCCAATGCCGCCGAGCTTGATGCTGTTGCTGTAGGAGCCAGCCGTGGTAAGGGCGGGCGCTGCAAGTACCTTGGCGCCGGCCGTCTGACTGGCCAGAACGTCGGTGATGCCGCCGTAGAGGTTGCTGTTGGTGGTTTCGCCGGGGTAGACCGTCTCGTGTGCAAAGCCGCCGATACCGAAGATTTCATAGTGTCCCCAGCCGGGATCGAACGCCGCCTTGACCAGCACGTCCGGCGCCTGGTTGAAGGACAGGTTGGCGATGTTGGCGCAGGAGTTCACGGTCTTGTAGACGGGGACCGCGATGTGGACCAGGTCACCGAAATCGTCGACGTTCTCCTGGTCGGCGTAGTTGACGATGGAGGTCGAGGGCGAGCAGGAACTGATGCCTGCGTTATAGTTTCCACCGTTGGCGCCAGCGCTGCCGAGTACGGCGTAAGGAGTATTTCCGGCCAGCGAGGCGGTGTAGAGAAGCTGCGGGTTCTCAACTGCGAGGCCGATGGCCGCATACTTGCCGCTCTTGACTACGCGGAAGCCGTACTGGCGTGTCCATACGAAGCCCGTAACGTAGTTCGGGTCCACGGTAAGCGGGGTCAGGACGTCGGCAGGCGAACTGGTAATGCCCTTTTTGTCCTCAGTGGCCAGGGACCAAAGCTGGCCGCCCGCGAATGTCCAATGCGAGTTGGTTTCAGCCTGGCCGTAGAGGATGCGCTGGCGGAGCACGTAGCTGTTGGACTGGTTGTTGTTGGAGGAGATGCCGGTGCCCAACCAGTCAGCCTCATAGTAGCCGCGCAAGGTGCCCCAACTGGTTTTTCCCTCGGCGAGCAGAGTGACGCGCGACTGGCGGGCGGAGCCGTAGAATTCGCCGAGCGTGTAGGCATCCGCGCCCTCGTAAGGGAGCGCGCTGAAGGCGGTGGGAATGTCGCCGCCGGTGGCCTTGGTGCGGTAAATGGTTTCAGCCGCCAGGAAGCCGCCGGGTGTGATGTTGATTCCCTTGTAGTGAAGCGCGGTGGGGTTGTTGATTGCTTTCTTGATGCTGGCGGTTTCGTCAGAGACCGTGGTGGCCAGAGAGACGGAGTTGGCCTTGAGGTCGGTCACAGTGGATTGCAGCGTGGTGACGGCGGTGGCGTTTTCGCTGACCGCCTGCTGCTGCGCGGTGGCATCGGCCTCGGCCTTGGCTGCCGCGGACTGAGCATCGGCTGCAGTCTGCTGGGCTTGCTTCAACTGCGCGTCCTTGTCGGCCAGGTCGGTCTTCAGGCTGTCGATCTGGCCTTGGAAATTCTGACGCAGTGTCTCGATCTGCTCTTCCACAGTGGGTTTCGCGGGTTTCTTCGCCTTGGTTGCGACGTGCTTCTTCGCAGGCGCAGGGGGGTCACCGGCGTAGGTATACGAGCCGACTAGACTGGCTGCCAGAGTTGCAATGACAGCCGCTTTGAGTCTGAAGTTCATTGGGCCTCTCTTTTTCCTCTCGATTGGTATTGGAACGTGCTTGCGCCCACCGACCACGCTGACGCATCCTTCTCCCGAATTCCAGGATTCCTCAAGATGGATGAAAGCCGAATTCACTTGGGAATGCAGGAGGAGCTTTCGTGGCCGCGAAAAGCAGAATCAAACAAGCGGGCTTTTCCCGGCCGCACCTGAGACTCAGGCTCGCAGAGTTTGATTAACATTTGACGAATTCACATACTTTTAACGGAGTTGGAGGGCGGGAAGATGCTGAGCGAAAAGCTGGATAGGAGCGCAGGCAAAGGGGTTGAGCGCCAGTCGCTGCGATGAGGGGCAGAGAGGCAAAGGGCATTCAACCGCGCTGAAAATGGCAGCGCTATTTATCGGAAAAACGGAACGACCGAATGAAGCAAAGGGCAGGGAATCCGGCTCAGAATCCCATGATGTTGTAGCCGCAATCCACGTAGAGAGTTTCGCCGGTAATGGCGGCGGCGAGGTCACTGGCCAGGAACAGGGCTGTACCACCGACTTCAAGCTGGTCGACGTTGCGGTGAAGGGGGGCGCGTTCGGCGTGAGAGCGGAGCATCTCAGTGAGGTCGCCCACGCCGCGGGCGGCCAGGGTCTTGATGGGGCCGGCGGAGATGGCGTTGACGCGGATATTGCGGGGACCGAGGTTCCAGGCGAGGTAACGGACGGTGGCTTCAAGGCCAGCCTTGGCCACGGCCATCACGTTGTAGTTAGGGACTACTTTTTCTGCGGCGTAGTAGCTCATGGTCATGATGCTTCCACCGTCGGTCATGAGCGGAGCGGCGCCACGGGTGACGGCGATGAGAGAGTAGACGCTGACGTCGAGGGCGACGCGGAAGCCTTCGCGGCTGGTGTTGAGGAACTCGCCGCGGAGGTCGGCGGCGGGAGCAAAGGCGACGGCGTGGACGAGGATTTCAAGCTTGCCGTATTTTGCCTTGAGGGCCGCAAAGAGGGTATCGATTTCCTGGTCGTTGGAGACGTCGCACTGAAAGCCGCTGGCGCCAGGCAGCTCGTCAATCAGGCTCTGGGCTTCCATTTTCATGCGCTCGTTCTGGTAACAGATGGCCAGGGTGGCGCCGGCCTCGTGCAGTTTTTGGGCGATGCCCCAGGCGATGGAACGCTTGTTGGCCAGCCCGAAGACCACGGCCGTCTTACCCGCCAAATTCATCATGCGTGCTTTCTTCCTCCATGGCCCGTGCTCGGTGTGGGGAGATGCCGGACCAGCCGTCTCTTAGAATACCAGCCGTCGATTCTCAGCCGCCCAGGTCGACGAGTTCGACGTCGCCCACGGGGCGGCCAAGAAAGGTGGAACCGAGGCGTTCGAACTTGTCCACCGAGTCGGTGGCGAAGCAGCGCACTTCAGTCTCTGCAGCCGGGCCCGCGGCCAGCGCTGTTGCCCCTCCGTTGAAGAGCTGGACGGCTGCCTGGGCCGCGGACTCGGCTGAATCGATTACCATTGCGCCGGGGCGCACGGCTTGTTCAAAGAGGGTGCGCAACAGCGGGTAATGCGTGCAGCCGAGGACCAGTGCGTCGGGGTTGAAGCCGCGCGCGGCGGCCTCGGCGCGGAGTTCATTTAGATAAATGTCGATGACCTGGGCAGTGACGGGGTGGTCGGTCCAGCCCTCTTCGACCAGCGGGACGAGCAGCGGGCAGGCCTTCTCGATGGCGCGGAGGCCGAGGGCTTGGCAGGCGGCGACATACGCGTGGCTGCGGACGGTGGCGTCGGTGGCGATGACCAGCACGTCGCCGGTTTTGGAGGCGGCGCGGGCGGCTGCAGCGCCGGGCTCGATCACGCCCAGCACTGGAACTGGCACGGCGTCCTGGATGGCGTCGAGAGCCAGCGCGCTGGCGGTATTGCAGGCGATGACGAGGAACTCGGCGCCCTGTTCACGGACCAGGAACCGGGCACTTTCGGCGGCATAGCGCGCGATGGTGCGGCGCGACTTGGAACCGTAGGGCAGGCGGGCAGTATCGCCCAGGAAGGCAAAGCGGGCACGGGGCAGCCGGGCCATAAGGGCGCGCAGCACGGTGAGCCCGCCAAAGCCGGAATCGAAGACACCGATGGTGTGGGGGGCGCTGGGAGAACTACTCACGGATTGGATCCCTCGGATGGAACGGCCTCGGCGGCGAGGTAGGTGCGGGTAAGGTCGGCGTGGCCGGCGAGGGTGGCGCGCTGGACACCGTCCACGAGGAAACGGACCTGGGTGACGCGGGGCAGGTTGGCGTGCAACGTGCCGCATATAGAGAGCACGGTGAGGGTCTCGGTTTCAATGCCCGAAGGGTGGCCGGCGACAAAATTGCCGGTCAGGTTAACGACGGCCAGTTGGGCGCCGGGATCCGGGGAGTCTTTCGATCCCGGGACCGCCAGGAGGAAGACCTGTGCGATGCCGGAAGCACCGCCGGGCACGGGATGCGAGGAGCCGCTGACGGCATAAAGATCCAGTAGACTGCCCAGGATAGCGCGGGCCCGAGCGCCAGGGTCGGCGGGAAGGGGCAGGGAACGAGCCTGTGCGAGCAGAGACGCATCGGCGTCGTTGGCGACCAACAGGGTTGCCTGTTCGGCGGGAGCTACTTCAGGGGCCTGGGTGGGGGCGGAGTCTTCGCCGGCCAATAGCCGCTGATGGGCTCGCTGGCGCAGATGCCAGAGTTCACCGGCCATGGCCAGGGAAGCCACAAGGAGGATGACGAAGAGCACCTTCTGGTAACGGGGAATCACGGCTGGCGAGCCTCCGTGCGCCATTGGACCACGGCAGCAGCGAGCGCCGAGGCAACCCGCGCCTGGTAGGCCACGTCGTCGGGTTGTGCGCTGATGGCGTTATCAGAATCGCGCTCCGGGGCTATCTCCACGGCCACCGCTGGACAAGTCATGCTTTCGATTGCGGGAAGTGCGGTGCGGCCCAGGATTACGGAGATTCCAGCGTGGGCCAGGGACGAGTTGAGCACTCCGGACAGGCGGAGGCTGCTTGTCACCCAGGCCGATTGCGCGGTCTTCCAGGCGGTGAAGCGCGTGGGCTGCGCCGGGGCTATCGAAGAAGCGTAAAGATGTGCGCCCGAACCGCTTTCGGTGGCGTGCAGGCTCAGGCATATCTGGGCGTTGGCGTGGTTGGCGATTTCCGCACGGCGGTTGGGGTCCACCGTGGAGTCAGACTCGCGGGTGGTGACGACCTGCATGCCGCGCGCGGCGAGGAGGGAACGCAGCCTGACGCTGAGGGCCAGGGTCACGGTCTTTTCCATTTGGCCGCTGGTGAGCCGTGCGCCAGGATCGTCGCCGCCGTGAGCGGCGTCGAGCACCACGACAAACCGGGGAGTGGGGGGGGCCTGCGCCGGGACGGCCGGTGGAACGGAGGCGGCAGCACAGACAGCCACGAGCACCCAAAACAGACGGCGCTTCCCGTTCACAGACTTACTCCAATGCATAAATGGTGAGGCCACTGAGCAGCTTGGGATAAAAATCGGTGGATTTCTGGGGCATGACGGAGCCGGCAAAGGCCACTTCCCGTAATTGCTCCATGGTGACGGGCTTGGTGAGGAAGACGATGTCGGCCTCGCCGCGGCGAACCTGATCCACGGCCTCGGCGGCGTCCCGCACATAGCGGATGTTGGTCTGCTCGCGGACCTTCTCGGCGTCCAAACCCAGGAGCCTATCGAGCACCAGGGTGTGGAGGTGAACCAGGTCGAGCTGGCGCTGATGTTCAGGCAGGCCAGCCAGTGCAGCAGCCGCGGCCTCAGGTTTGGAGCGCAGCAGCGATGCCCCCGAACGAGTCACAGCGACAAAGGCAGGGCCGTTTTGCCCGACGAGAGTGCTCATATAGCTTGAAGAATCTGCTTCCGGCAACGCCTCCACGGTGAAAAACTGCTCTGCGGCGCGGGCAAAGGCGGCTGGATCGAAGCCTGCGAGACTGTGGACCACCCGGTGCGTGGGCAGGATCAGGAGGCCGTCGGAGTCCATGTTGACGAAAGTCATCATGACCGCCGCTTCGGGAAACGCAGGCTGGGGTACCTGGGTGGCGCTGTGCTCGACGCGGGCGGAAGAGCCTTGCGCATACTCCTTCGAGTAGTTAAGCGCGGTCTCATAGCGGTGGTGGCCGTCGGCGATAATGAGCTTCTTGTCGGCCATCGCCGAGGTGAGCAGACGGATGACCGCAGGGTCGGCGACCCGCCACAGGCGGTGGAGAACGCCATACTCGTCAGTGACTTCGGCGTCGGCGGGACCACTGCCGTCGTAAAGGATCTTTTCCATGCTGCCGGCAGGATCCGAGTAGAGCATGAAAATCTGACCGAAGTGCGCGCGCGTGGCCTTGAGCAGGTTAAGGCGGTCGCTTTTGGGCTTGGAGAGGGTATATTCGTGGCGGAAGACCACCTGCTCGGAATATTCGTAGAGTTTGCCCAAGGCGATGAACCCGCGCCGCTCTTTGATTTCGGCAGAGCCCGGAACCCGGAAACGCTGCGAATAGGCGAAGATACAGGGATCTTTCTCCTGTACCAAAACGCCCTGCTCCCGCCAGGCGCGAAAATCATGTGCGGCCCGCGAGTAGACGCTTTCGCCTTTCTCGGCGTCAAAGAGTTCAGGCAGGCCCAGAATGATGCGCACCAGGTTGAATGGACTGCGCTGGTAGTAAGCCTGCTGCATGGCAGGCGAAATCTTGTCGTAGGGCTGAGTCACGACGTCGTCCAACCTGACTGTGGATGGGTTGTAACGCCAGGCGCGGAATGGATAGATGCTGGCCATGCGAACGGTCGTGCTCCCCATTGAAACAGCGGAATTTGCGCTCGAAAGAACCGTGCGGCCCGGGCCGGGAACCTTGCGCGCCTACGCTCGATTGTATCCCAGCCCGAAAGTGCATCTGTTTCCACGTCTAAGGGAAACGGCGTTTTGCGTGACGTGAAAGCAATGACAAAGCGGTGACACCAGGCACTGGCGAACCGTGCTAAGATCGCCTTCACTCTTTCAGGAATTGCGGCATGAAAACTCTTCCCATTCCGCGAGGTACTTCGGGCCGCCGCCGCCCCCGGCTATGGAGGCTCGGGGCGTGGACCTGCGCATTGATCGCAGTGCTTTGCGTAGCGCGCACCAAGGCCCAGGACGACCCCCTGAACAAGGTGCATGTGCCTCCCCCGGGATCGGCAACCCCGGCCACGGGAGCTCCGGCGGGCGCCGAGGCCCCAGCCGTATCCGGCAAAGCCGCCCTGAAGGCCCATCCCGGCGCGCTGATCCGCATGAATGTAGACATGGTGCTGGTCCCGATCACTGTCACCGACCCCGTGAACCGGCTGGTGACGGGTCTTGAGCAGGAGGACTTTCAGGTCTTCGAGAACAACGGCCAGCAGAAGATCCGCACCTTTGCCAACGAGGATGCCCCGGTTTCCATCGGCATCATCTTCGACCTGTCCGGCTCGATGTCGTCGAAGCTGTTACGCGCGCGGGAGTCGATTCTGCAGTTCATCAAGACGGCCAATCCCGAGGACGAGTTTTTTGTGATCGGGTTCAATGACCGTCCGGAGCTGATCGAAGACTTTACCAACTCAGTGGAGGACATCCAAGCGCGGCTGGTGACGGTGCGCAGCGGTCACCGCACCGCGCTGCTGGACGCCATCTATTATGGTGTGGCCAAGATGAAGGAGGCACGGCATGAGCGCAAGGCGCTGCTGATCGTCTCCGACGGCGGCGACAACCGCTCCCGCTACACCGAGGGCGAAGTGCGGTCCCAGGTGCGGGAGTCGGACGTGGAACTCTACTCCATCGGAATCTTCGATCCGTATGCCGCCACTCCCGAGGAACGTACCGGGCCGCAGCTTCTGAACGAACTATGCGAGGAGACGGGCGGCCGCATGTTCCGGGTGGACGATCTTTCAGAGATGGGCGATATTGCGGAAAAGATTTCCACAGAGCTGCGCAACCAATATGTGATTGGTTACACGCCGAAAGAGCTCTCTCGTGACGGCAAGTGGCGTAAAGTGAAGGTGAAGCTTAATCCTCCCGAAGGGCTACCTCCGCTGACGGTCCATGCACGTACCGGTTACTATGCGCCTTTGCAATAACGCTGCTCTCGTTCTTCTTCTCACAGCAACTGCGCTGCCGCTACGGGCTCAAGAAGCTCCCGCGCAGCAAGCGCCTGCCCAGACTCCATCGCTGCAGGTGGACCGGGATCCAGTGCGTTCGCCGGACGCCGAGATGCCCGCAGCGCCAAGCGCCGCGGGCGTGCCGCTGCGCAAGGAGGGCGAGGGATACGTCCTGCACACCGACGTGGAAGAGGTGGTGCTGAACGCCACAGTGCTGGATGGCTCGCAGTTGGTTCAAGATCTGAAGAAGGAGAACTTCCAGGTCTTTGAAGACGGCAGGCCACAGAGAATCATCAGCTTCCAGCACAACGACCTGCCGGTGTCAATTGCGTTGGTGGTGGACAACTCGGGGTCCATGTCGCGCAAGCGGCCGTCGGTGAACAAGAGCGCGCTGGACCTGATTGAAGCGTCAAACCCCGAAGACGAGGCTTTCGTGGTGAACTTCTCCGACGAAGCCTATATCGATCAGGATTTCACCTCAAGTGTGAACAAGCTGCGCGACGGGTTGGCGCACATCGAGTCCCGTGGCGGCACCGCGCTCTACGACGCCGTGGTGGCTTCAGCAGACAAGCTGGTGGCCGACGCCAAGCGGCCCAAGCAGGTGCTGGTGCTGGTGACCGATGGCGAAGACAACGCCTCGACCTTGAGCCTGGAGCAGACAATCCGCCGCGTCCAGCAACTGTCGGGACCGGTGATTTACTCGATCGGCCTGCTGTTTGGCGACGAGATGAGCCACGCCGAGGTGCGCCACGCACGGCGGGCGCTGGAGATGCTCTCAACGGAAACGGGCGGCATCGCCTTCTTCCCCAAGTCCATTGAGCAGGTGGATGAGATTGCGGCCGAAGTGGCGCGCGACATTCGCAGCCAATATACGATCGGCTACCACTCCACCAAGCCGACCAGCGAACCGGGCTTCCGCCGCATCCTGGTGACAGCCGGAGGCGAGCATCGGGGCAAGCTCACCGTGCGCACACGCACCGGCTACTTCCCGGTGGCTCGCGTGGTGAAGAAGTCTGCGGCGGACAAGGACAAAAAGTAGGGCGTCCCAGTTCAGCCCGGAGTTGCGACGCTGAATAGGTTGCCGTAAAGCGGATCTCCTGTGAGCGGTTCCCGTTTTCGCGCGCCCGTGCCAACTCCTGGCAAAATGGATTCTTCTAAACAGAGATGCGGCTTGAATTCTGTGGCATAGGATCTGAGCAATTGGAGAGCCGCTGATGGCAGTTGAAAGTGGAACCATCGCTCCCTTGCGCATCGGATCCATCATTCAGGACTCGGCGGAGCGGCACCTGTCGAAGAAAATTTTTGAGGGTGGGGTTTAGCAGTTCTGTTTCCGCCCAATGCTTCTCCTATTCTGCGAATCGACTTCCGGGTTCCGATGCAATATCAGCTTCAGGCCACATCCCACTACATGAGGGCAGGGAAGCGCCGCGCTGCGGCAGCGACCGTGTACAATTCGGCTCGAAGCGATGGGGGCACTCAGACGGCGCCTCAGGGATTGCTGCGCGCGGCTGAGAGATATTTCCCTTCGGAATGGAGAGTAGGCGGGATGCTAGGAGATTGGAGTGGGCGGAAGACATTGCCGGCGGTGGCCGCGAAGACTGCGGCGTTTTTCTTTTGTCTTATATTTCTGGCGGCTCCGGGATTCGGACAGAGCCTCACAGGACGCTGGGCAGCGACAAGCAGGACGCTGGATAACGGCGAAACGCTGAAGGCGATTCTCGAACTGACGCAGACGGGCAGCGACCTGAAGGGCAAACTCACCGGGCTGGGCTTCGGCGTGGATGTGACAGGCACGGCGACCGGCAACCACTTTGAGCTATTCGGCGTGGGGTGGGATGAAAAGAAGCCCTTTATGGTAGGGGACCTGGCGAATGGGGAACTGCGCTGGCAGCAATGGGGTGATGCGTATGTGGCAAAGGCTGCGACAGCGGCAGATGAGTTCCCGAAGCTTCCGTATCTTGAGCCACCGCCGCTGCACAAGGTGGCATACAACGGGCTGGCGAAGACTCCGCCCATGGGGTGGAATAGCTGGAATCTGTTCCAGGGCAAGGTCGACGACCAGACGGTGCGGACAATGGCGGACGCGATGGTATCGAGCGGGATGCGCGACGCGGGCTATATCTACGTGAATATCGATGACACCTGGGAAGGCGTACGCGATGCGCAAGGAGTCCTCCAAGCGAACCACAAGTTTCCCGACATGAAGGCGCTGGCTGACTACGTGCATTCGAAGGGGCTGAAGCTAGGAATCTACTCGTCGCCGGGGCCACGGACTTGCGGGGGATATCCAGCGAGTTACGGGCACGAGGCGCAGGACGCCAAATTATTCGCGGCCTGGGGCATCGACTATCTGAAGTACGACTGGTGCAGCGCGGGCATTATCTACAAGAACGATGCGCTGCAGCCGGTTTACCAGAAGATGGGCGACGCGCTCGAAGAGACGGGCCGGCCGATTGTGTTCAGCCTCTGCGAGTACGGAATGGGCAGCGTGGAGAAATGGGGACCGGAGGTGGGCGGCAATCTGTGGCGCACCACGGGCGACATCAACGACTCGTGGGCGAGCATGATCGACAATATCGAGAAGCAGGCGCCGACCGCGCCGTATGCGGGTCCCGGGCACTGGAACGATCCGGACATGCTGGAGATCGGCAACGGGCACATGTCGGACGATGAATACCGCAGCCACATGAGCCTGTGGGCGCTGACGGCCGCGCCGCTGCTGGCGGGCAACGACATTCGCACCATGTCGGCGGCGACCAAATCGATCCTGCTGAACAAGGAAGTGATTGCCATCGATCAGGACCCGCTGGGCAAGCAGGCGTCGCCGGTGAAGAGCGGCGATCTGGAGACGTGGATGAAGCCGCTGGCGGACGGCGGCGTAGCGGTGGGCCTGGTCAATCTTGGCTCGGCCCCGGCGCAAGCCACGGTCAAGGCAAGCGATCTGCAACTGGGCGGCAAGGTGAAGAAGGCGCGCGATCTGTGGACGCATTCCGATGTGAAGTTTGAAAACGGCGCGTACTCGGTGACTGTGCCGTCGCACGGCGTGCTGCTGCTGAGGGTGAGCGCAAAGTAGCTTGGATTGGGACGATGTCTGGAATCGCATGAGTGGTTGATTCAATACCCTCGTGCGCCGCGATAAGCTAAAGGCTAGGAGCTATTGGCTAAAAGCTGACCATGTCCCAACACAAATATTCGACCCTTTCTGTACACGCCGGGCAGGAACCGGACCCGCTGACGGGCGCGGTCAATGTGCCCGTTTATCTTTCCTCCACGTTTGAACTCACCGGCATCGGCACGGACAAGGGCTGGGACTACTCGCGGGCCGGCAACCCCACGCGGGACCGGCTGGAGACGGCCCTGGCCGCGCTGGAAGGCGGAACCAGCGGACACGCGTTCGGCAGCGGCATGGCGGCCATCTATGCGCTGGTGGCTATGCTGCACGCAGGCGATCACGTGATCTGTTCGCACAACGTCTATGGGGGCACACAGCGGCTGTTTGACCAGATCGTGCGCCACTATGGCATCGAGATCGAATACGTGGACACGGAGCACCTGGACGCCGTGGCCGCGGCGATCCGGCCGAACACCAAACTGATTCACGTCGAAACGCCGACCAATCCCCTGATGGTGCTGACCGACATTGGCGGTGTGTGCGAGATTGCGCACGCCCGGAGCGTTGATGTGAGTGTCGACAACACCTTTCTGTCGCCGGTGTTGCAGAGCCCGCTGGAACTGGGGGCCGACATCGTGATGCACTCGACCACCAAATTTCTGAACGGTCACTCGGACGGGATCGGCGGAGCGCTGATCGGCACCACACCGGAGCACAAAGAGCGCTTCCACCTGGTGCAGAAGGCCGTTGGCGGCATCCTGTCGCCCTTCGAGTGTTTCCTGGTATTGCGCGGCATCCGAACACTGGCGTTGCGCATGAAGCAGCACGAGGAGAACGGGCGCGCAGTGGCGGAGTTCCTGTCGACGCAACCGAAACTGACCCGGCTGGCCTATCCGGGCCTGACGAGCCATCCGCAGCACGCGCTGGCCGTGAAGCAACAGCGGGGCTTCGGGTCCATGATGAGCTTCGACCTGGGAACGCAGGCAGCGGCGGGGCGGTTTCTGGGCGCGCTCAAGGTCTTTTTGAGCGCCGAGTCGCTGGGCGGGGTGGAGTCGCTGGCGTCGCACTCGGCCACCACTACACACGCCGCGTTGAGCGATGCGGAGCGGGCTGCGGTGGGTATCACCGAGGGGCTGGTGCGACTTTCAGTGGGCATCGAGGACAAGGAAGACCTGATCGCCGACCTGGAGCAAGCGCTGGCGGCGGTCTAGTGGGGGCAAATGGCTGAATCCATGCTTCTGCTGGGCATCGACACCTGCGGGCCCTTGGGCTCGGTGGCGCTGGGGCGTGCGACGGACCGCGCAGTCACGATTCTGGGGCTGACTGAGCTGGCGGGACGCAGCTACTCGGCCATGCTGGTGACGGCGGTGGGCGAACTGCTGGCACGGCATGGTGTGGCGCTACGGGAACTGAGTGCAATTGTGGCGGTGAATGGACCGGGCAGCTTTACCGGCGTGCGGGTGGGCCTGAGTGCGGTGAAGGGGCTGAGCGAGCCGGCGAGCATTCCGGTGGCGGCGGTGACGCGGCTGGCAGTGCTGGCGCGCAAGGCCAGGGTGACGTCCGCGGCCCTGGACGCGCATCGCCACGAGGTGTTTCTGCGCCTGGGCAGGCAAGGAGCAGAGCCGCGCGAGTTGCTGGCAGGAGAAGCGGAGCTGGCAGCCCTGGCACCGCCGCCGGCGCGGATTGCCGTTTGCGACGAGGCTGCTGCCGCTCTGCTGATCGAAGCCTGGCCGGGGGCAGAACTGATACATAGTGCGGCGCCCAACGCGGCCGATGCAATCGAGCTGGCCTTGGCGCAGGTTTTGGCTAAGGAATTTGTGGATGTGGCGCTGCTGGATGGGCACTACCTGCGCAGCTCCGATGCGGAGATCTTCGGCGCGCCGGCGGTAGGGACGCAGCGCAAATGAATCGCCAAGCGCGAGAATTGCGGATTCGCCCGATGACGGCGGGGGATCTGGACCGGCTGGTGGAGATTGCGGAGGGGCTGGAGCAGGCGCCTCATTGGCCACGCCTGGCCTACGAGGCTGTGCTTGACCCGGCCTCTCCAAGGCGTATAGCGCTGGTGGCAGAGAGTCTTGGCGTCTTGTTCGGCTTTGCCATGGCTCGCCTGACCCCTCCCCAAGCAGAGTTGGAGACGATTGCCGTGACCGCGGAGTTCCAGCGGCGAGGTGTGGCGCGGAAACTTTTTACAGACCTGGCCGATGAACTGCGACTCGCGGATGTCCACGAAATTTTGCTGGAGGTGCGCGCGTCGAATCACCCGGCACGGGCGTTCTACCGGTCACTGGGTTTTGCGGCGGCGGGCCAGCGACCACGCTACTACGCTGATCCGGTTGAAGATGCAGTTTTAATGCGCCTTGGACTGCGGCCTCCCGGACGAGTGGGTCTGGAGGGGTAGCATTTCCCGCCCGTTCGCGGTGTTTCGGATGGCGCGCCGAGCGACAAGAATGTGATGCGCGTCACTTGTGCTAGGTTTGACGAGGGAATTCCACAGCCTTTGATCATTTTGGCATTTCTTCCCACTTGCCGTTTGTTATGCGGCAGAGATATATGTAAAGGTTCTGTTAACAGCGGAGGTGCTTGATGGATGAATTAAAGGACTCCACGCTGAGCGAAGAAATAGATCGCCTGCAAGCCGAACATCGTCGCTACGCTCAGCGGTTGGAAGAGTTGATACAGAAGCCGTATCTCTCCGAAGATGAACAACTCGAAGAAGTGCGACTGAAGAAGTTGAAACTCCATGCCAAGGACCTGATTTACGCTCTCGAACACCGTTCAGCGGCGTTAGCGTAAGACTTTCGGGCTTTTGGTGAATGCAGGCGATGCACGGGACGGCGGCTTGGACCGCCCGCTAGGCGATTGTGTGCGTTACTGCGGCGAACAAGCCGGCAATTCGACCGTATAATCGTTGGGGACCATGGTTCGTGACGGTTACATCTACGGTTTGAGTTTGCTGGCGGTTGCGGTGGTGGTGGCGTGGGCCACGCGCGGCTGGGCGTGGAGCGTTGCGCCGGTTCTGCTGGCTGTGTTTTTTCTCTGGTTTTTCCGCGATCCCCAGCGGGAGATTCCGGCCGGCACCGGGCTGATTGTTTCGCCCGGCGATGGGCTGGTGACCGAAACGGCCGCCGTGACGACTCCCGATGGACCCCGGCAACGCATCAGCATCTTTCTCAGCGTGTTTGACGTGCATGTGAATCGCTCGCCGATCGGTGGCGTTCTTACCGCGGTTCGCTATCAAAAAGGACAATATCTGAACGCGATGAATCCGGCGTCGGCGGACCGCAACGAGCAGAACGCGGTGACCGTGCGCGGGGAGGGTATAGAGATTACCTTCAAGCAGATTGCCGGCCTTTTGGCGCGCCGCATAGTCTTCAACTTGCGCGAAGGTGACACGGTGGAGCGCGGGCAGCGCGTGGGCCTGATCAAGTTTGGCTCGCGGGTGGATGTGCTGCTGCCGGCAGAGGCCACGCTGCGCGTAAGGCCCGGCCAACGCGTGAAGGGCGGCGCCACCGTACTGGCAGCGATGCCTCCGGTGGCGGGAGTTGGCCTGTGAATCAGGTGGATCGAGCCGAAGCCAGGGCCAACCGGCAGGCGCGGATGCGCCGGGGGATGTACCTGCTGCCTTCGCTGTTTACGGCGGGCAATATCGGCGCCGGCTACTTCTCTATCATCCAAACTATCGCGGCCATCAATGGCAACGCGGAGACGCACCTGGACTGGGCTGCCATCGCCATCCTCTTTGCCATCCCCTTTGACGCGCTGGATGGGCGCATCGCCCGCATGACCAACACCTGCAGCGACTTTGGCAAGGAACTGGACTCGCTGGCGGATGTGATCACATTTGGTGTGGCGCCCAGTTTGCTGGCTTTTGTGTGGGGCTTCCATTTTCTGCCTGAAACCGCCAACGCGCAACTGCGGCAGCACCTGGTGCAGGCCGGGATTTTCTTCTGCTTTCTCTACCTGATTGGCGGGGCCTCGCGGCTGGCGCGGTTCAACATCAGCCACGACGCGCAACCGCGCAATCCGGGGCGCCCCGGCCGCAAGTATTTTGTGGGCATGCCGATTCCCGCCGCAGCCGGCCTTCTGGCTTCAACAGTGCACTATTTTTACGGGATTCCAGTGCAGGCGTGGTGGGTGGCTCTGATCTGGCTCTTGCTGGTTGGATTGGGCGGCTTCCTGATGGTCAGTACCTGGCGGTTCTGGTCGGGCAAGGAGATCAACCTCACCCGCAGCCATCCATTTCAGTTGTTGTTGGTGATCGCGATCGTGTTGTATGTCATGATCAGGTTTTCGAACGTGTTCTTCTTTGCCGGAGCGCTGATCTACATGTTTTCGGGCATCTGGGCGCGCGCGGCCTATTCGTGGTCGCGGCGGCGGCGAAGACGGCCCGGGGGTGGACCCGCAGGCGCATCTGACCCGGGTGCACCCGAGCCAGATCCATTGAGACCTGCATAGGATTTTTCAATCACAAAAAAGGATGCTTGTGTACAAGATTGCAATTGCCGGCGCCTCCACCCTGGTGGGCAAGGAACTGAAGGAAGTAATCTCCGATTCGCCCCTGGCCGCGGCCAGCTTTGTGCTGCTGGACGAGGACGACGCATTGGGCCAACTGGACCAGGTGGGCGACGAAGTGACCTTTGTCCAGGCCATCGGGGCGGACGCTTTTGACCATGTGGACTTTACGTTCTTTTGCGGTACCGAGGAACTAACGCGGAGGCATTGGAGGCAGGCGCTGAGAGCTGGTTCGACGGTGCTGGATATGAGCGGGGCGCTGGACCAGGAGCCGGGCGTGCTGGTGCGCGCGCCATGGATTGGCGCGGAAGTGGTGAGCGCCGACCTGTTTACGCCTGCGGTGGTTCCCGCCCATCCTGCGGCGCTGGCCCTGGCGCTGGTCATGGAGCGGCTGCTGACGGCGGCGCCCGTACGTTTTGCGGCTGTCACACTGATGGTGCCGGCCAGCGAGTTTGGCCGCCGCGCCATGGACGAGTTGCACCAGCAGACGGTGAACCTGCTCAGTTTTCAGGGGTTGCCGCGTGCAATCTATGATGCGCAGACGGCGTACAACCTGCTTTCCGGGCTGGGCGAAGCCGCCAAGGCCAGCCTGGCTGCGACCGATGCACGGGTCCGGCGCCATTACACCGCGTTGGCCGGGCGGCGCTTGCCGGAATTGGCGCTGCAGACGATTGGAGCGCCAGTCTTTCACGGCCACACATTCTCGATTGCCGTGGAGCTTGAACGGCCAGTGGAGATTACGGCCCTGGAAGAGGCATTGAGCGGCGACCATCTGGACCTGGTGCTCGAAGATACGGATTCGCCTTCGAACCTGGCCGCTACCGGGCAGAGCGACGTGCTGATCCGGCTGCGCCCGGAACAGGGCGAACGTAACGCCACGGAAACCACTCGCTTATGGCTATGGGCCGCCTCAGACAACCTGCGCCTTCATGCGATCAATGCCCTGGATTGCGCGCTGGACCTGCGCCGGCTGCGGCCGCAGGGGACCGTGCAGTAAGAAAGCGTCAGCGCCCGCCGCAACGATTCCAAAGCTGTTCGATGTAGCTGTCAGTCATGCCGGCGATGTAGTCGGCGACTGTGCGGGCGAGACCTTCAGTGGGAATCTGCGCGCGATGGTCCTCGGGCAGCAGGCCGGGATCGGCCATCAGGGCTGCAAATAGCCCTTCCACCACCCTGCCGGCGTGGCTGTGCGCATCCACCATCTGTGGGGAGTTGTAAAAGCAGGCATACAGGAACTGCTTGGCGGCGGCGCGATTTGCCTCTGCCGCCGGGCTCAGGGCGGCTAGTCTTTGGGGCGTGCGCCGGATCTCATCGAGCGTTGTGGCCCCGAGGGCGGCGACGCGGACTCGCACCTCGGACATCAGATCGGTCACCAGCGCATTGAGGACACGCCGGAGCGCCTCGGTAACGGTCAGCTTTTGCGGGGCCGCAGGGTACAGGCTGAGCACATCGTTGTGAAAGCCGCGGAATAGGGGCACGGCTTCGCGGACCTGGTCCAGGGTCAGGATGCTGGAGTCCAAACCATCGTCCAGATCGGCGGTCAGATAGGCGATCTCGTCGGCCAGATCGATCAGTTGAGCTTCAAGAGGCGGAAATTGATCGAGGAAGTATTCGGCCAGCTCCGGATGTTGGGCGGAAGAGTAGTCACGGGAGTGCTTGACGATGCCTTCGCGCACGCCGAGGGTCAGGTTGAGGCCTCGAAATGCGGCGTAACGCTCTTCAAACCAGGTGACGATGCGCAGGGCGTGCAGGTTGTGGTCGAATCCCAGGCCGTGCGCCTGAAGAGCGTGGTCCAAGGCCGCTTCACCGGCATGGCCGAAAGGTGGATGGCCGATGTCGTGGGTGAGCGCCAGGGCCTCAGCTAACTCGGCATTCAGTCCCAATGCGTGGGCCACCGTGCGGGAGATTTGTGTGACTTCCAGGGTGTGCGTGAGGCGGCTGCGGAAGTGGTCGCCCGGCGGATTACCGGGGAGGCGGTTAAAGACCTGGGTTTTACCAGCCAGGCGGCGAAAGGCTCGGGCGTGAAGGATGCGGGCTGCATCGCGTGCAAATGGAGTGCGATAGGGGTGAGGCGGCTCGGCATAGACGCGCCGGGAAAGGGCACCGTGCCCATCGACGGCAATTCCGGGATGCAGCAGGGTCTCCGGCTTGGAATCTGCGGCCATGGCCGATGTGCAATCACGCTCCACGTCTGGTTATATCGCAGTGAGGGACGCTGTGGCAGCTAAACCCAACGTACGTGTTCTGAATCACGATCCGATTCACCTTGCAATGGTATAAAGTCCCTTGTGCGGCAGGGACTGGACAGCCAAAGTCTTTCGGGATTATTATCTTGCCGGAATTCTCGGAGGGGCTAGCTGGGGCACGATTTGGCGCGCGGGCGTCCAATTCCATTCGACTGAGGGACCGAGAGGCATATATGAAGGCAATCAAGACAACAGCGGTGGCATTCCTCGTGCTCGGAGTTGCATTCATCTCCGGGTGCGACAGGCACTCGACCAAGGAAGTTTTTTATCTGGTTGCGTCGAACATGCAGGTGCCTTACTGGCAGACGGCAGCAGCGGGATTTAACAAAGCGGCGGCCGAATACAGGGTGACGGCCAAGGTGGTTGGACCGGCGAACTACGACCCACAGGCCGAGCTGACCGCACTGCAACAGGCCGTGGCGGCCAAGCCGGCGGGGATCCTGGTGCAGGTGTCCGACGCGGCTGTGCTGCAGCCGGAAATCGACGCGGCAATCGGCGCTGGAATTCCAGTAATCACCATTGACTCAGATGCCGCGAGCAGTCATCGCCTCTTCTTTATAGGCACCAACAATCTGGAAGCTGGACGGCTGGGTGGACGGCGCGTGATTCAGAAGCTTGGGGGGAAGGGGAACGTGGTGTTTTTCACGTTCATGGGCCAGCCCAGCATCGATGAGCGCCTGAAGGGTTTCAAGGATGTCTTCGCCAGCCACCCCGACATCAAGATCGCGGACGTGGTGGACATCAAGGGCGATCCCCACACTGCCTTCGATAAAGCACAGCAGTATCTGGTCCTCACCGGACCCAAGAAGATCGACGCATTTGTGTGCCTGGAGTCCTCTTCGGGCAAGATGGTGGCCGATGCGATCCAGCGGGCCAACGCAACCGACCGAGTGCTTGTGGCATGGGACTCAAGCCAGGATACGCTCGACGGGATCAAGGCGGGAACCATCGACTCGACTGTGATTCAGAAGCCTTTCACCATGGCCTATGTGGGTCTGAAGTCGCTGGACGAGATTTTCCACGACGTACCTAAGCAGATCGGTAAGGACTACAGCACCGATTCATTCGGACCGTATCCGGTGTTTGTGGATACCGGTACATCCCTGGTGGACAAGAGTAACGTGGACCTTTATGTCGCCTCGGCGACCGAGGGCACCAAGTAACCAAGACGCCCCCATGGGGCAGTGAAGCAAGACAAACAGATCCAGTAGCACGTAGCGGCGGCCGTTCCCAGGTGGGAAAGGCCGCCGTTTCTGCTTGTGCTCAATTTCAACCCTCGTTGCCGCGCCGCCGAAGCCTCCCCGCGATCCGAATGCTTCCCGGTCGCGGTTCATTTCGAGATTTCATGAAGATGTGCGGTCGAGTGGGGGCAGAGAAATCTATTTGCAAATGGCCGGAGTCGTTCTTCCTGAGAGGATGCACCTGATAGCAAATAGAGATGTCATCTGTAGTAATGAAACCAACTTCGAAGCAGATAGTACTCGTTGATCGGCTGGTCATCTCGCAATGCCGGTGCTTGAGGTGCCTCGGCGACGATTTTGTCCAGCGATAGCTCGTCCGAGAGGACTGCATCGAACTGTTGTTGGGCTGTTGGTTGCGGACCCCATTCCACAAAGTCAGAAACTGCGGCATTCGGCATTCGTGCGGCCAACACTGAACTTGAGGTGATGGGCAACGGCTTCATACTGGCCAGGAAGTGAATCCCAAACCCGTCGTACGACTGAAAGGCACGGACATAGGGAAAGGACTCCATAAGGGCCTTGGTTACGGCAACAGTGGTAGAAGCATCGCCTTGTATTGCAGGGTACCAAGTCTGCAATATCCCGCCGCTGCGCAAATGCCGTTTAACGACTTCATAGAATTCATGCGTGTACAGCAAGCTGGAACCTGCGGCTTGCACGGGAGGGGGCGGGTCCACGACGATGACGTCGTACGTCTCGGTTGAAGCGTCGAGAAAGCGGCGGCCGTCATCGATTACGACGTGCGCCAAGGGAGAACTCATCACCTTCGACGCATCGGCGTGGTAATACCCAAACAGTGCTGGAACACTGGGGACCAGATCTACGGCGGTGGTGGGAATTCCCCAGGAAAGCATGGAGCGGAAGCTGGTTCCCATTCCGAAACAGATCACCAGGCCGTTTTGGGGAGGCCTGGACATGAATGCGAGTGGCAGGTGGGCAATATACTTGGTGATCGGAGTCAGGTTGGTCATCCCAATTCCGTTCACCAATAGCTTTCGATCAAAGCCTTTTCCCGTTGCAGTGACAGTGGCGGTGTAATCTCTTCGGACCTGTCGTGCTGCGAATTGGGTTTCGAAGTCGTGGCTCACACTAAAAAGCAGGATTGCGGCAACGGCTGCAAGGGCGAACTTGAATTTAAGGTTGAGACCGGACTTGGGTCGTGCGGTTTCGGGTGACTGGTGAAACGCCGTGAGAGCGGCCACTACAAACAGAGGAATTGAAAGAACAGCGATTGACCACCGTTCTCCCAACAAAGGCAAGAACAAGAAGCTGGCTACGAGGGGTCCGACAATGCAACCCGCAACATTGACGGCATAGGCAGTTCCGGCTCGATCGGGATCGCCTGATGACCAGGAATCCACCAACAAGGGAGTAAGAAAGCCCGCCAGAGAGCAGAAGAGCGCGATAGAAAGGAGGCGCAATCCGCCGGAATAGACGTCTCCTCCGAGGGGCAGCAGGGGATCAGCCGCAACCACCGGGATTATGGCAAAGAGTGCGAATAGACTCCATGCTGAAGCACTCTCACCGGGCTGGTGAGATTCGGACTTAGAGCGGTAGTCGCGCGATCCCAAAACAGTGGCCAGAAGATACACCGCGAGGATGGCGGCGAAAGCGTAGACGACATTCCCCAGGAACGGAGTGAACTGGCGGATCCAGACGACCTCCATACCCATGCTGACCAGTCCGGTGGTGAACAAGAAAAAGAGAGCGGCGTTTTTAGGAAGTCCATAGATCCTCTGTCGTGCCGCCTGCCCAGAGACTGGCTTTTCAACCGCAGGGGATGAGAGCAGGGAGAAGCTTATGAGGAAGGCCAACAGCGCCAAGATTGCATTCAGACTTCCGGCGACATAGAGGGTTCGCTGGAATCCCAGCAACTCAATGAGGATGAAGGCTGAAGTGATGGTTCCAAGTAGTGCGCCAAGAACATTGGCAACATAGAGGTAGCTGAAGGAGCGCTCTGACGTTGGCCTTGCGGTTTGCCGAATGACTGCCATCAGCAGAGGAAATGTCGATCCCATGCAGATGCACCAGGGGACAAGCGTGATGGCGACCCAAGTGCCGGCCAGGAAGTAGTAGCGCGAAGTTTGCCACGCTCCAAAGCTTCCCAGGTGTTGCATGAGAAAGCGTCCGAACTTCAACTCGAGGGGAACGGCCAGGGACGAGACTCCGATCAGCAATTCAGCGATGGAGTATAGGCGCAGCGCCCGCGGTCCGTTCGTCTCCAGGACTCGGCGTGTCAGCACTCCTGCGCCCCACGAACCGAGGCCCAAGCCGGCCATGAACATCGAAAGAACTATGGAAACAAGAGTCGTAGTCACGCCGAAGCTGGCCATGGCGAGTCGAACCCAAACCACCTCGTAAACCAGGCCGCAGAATCCAGAGGTGACGAAAAAAAGGAAGTACCAGCTCAGATTGGACTTTGAAATGGAAAGTTCGCGAGTATTCGACTTGCTCTGTTCCTTCAAAACAGGCATTCATGTCCTCACAATTTAGCCAGAATCTCCTCATGGTCTCAGAGTTGTCGTTCAATTTACAACATCTTGCACGGCTGATGGTTATGCCTAAAGTTTCCCAATCGCCGCTTTGCGGCCATCTGCTCCCGAATTCAAGGAGACTTCTGCTGTTGTTTAGTGCGAAACGGCACGCAAAGGGGAGATAGGATCGTAAAGCTCCGGAGGCGTGTGGGGAAGGTTCGGCATAGACCAGGACATGCAGTCCCTTCTCGACACCCGTCCTCGACACTCCGGTGTAGTAGCGCGAAGTTTGTCACGCTTCATGGACTTGGAGACCATTACAAGGGGTTTCCGATCCAATTAACGGGTCTGGTTCTGAGCCCCGAAAGTGACCTTCCCACCGTTTGCCCCACTACACTGCCTCAGCAGGAGCCGTGCAAACAATTTCTTCCCTCCACTTCGGCCCGACGTTCGAGGACTCAAGACAACTCCGGGTTGGTGCGAGCGGTCGTTGCCGGGCCATCAGGCGCATTGCCCTATTTCCTTCACTCAAATGCGCTTGAATCGGTATAGCATTGGCGCAAACGGTTAAACTGATGCGACGGGGGCAGCGTTTCTTGGGTGCAATCTTTCCCCTGTCAACGATGCACGAAGTGACTGTTTGGAGATCCAGTCACGCGCGATAAACGACTGGAGCGAAAAGGGGAGGGTCTGCCGTTGGCTAGCGGAAGCAGCAGAGCTTCAGAAACTCACACCATGATCAACGGAGCGCAAAACGAGCAGAAAATCGGTCTCCGCCCCTGGCAACATGGCGCAATTTTTGTCTTCGCTTGTGCCGTCGTGGCCTCGCATCGACCGGATGCGATATTCCACGCACAATTCTGGGCCGAGGATGGGCGCGTCTGGTATGCGGATGCCTACAACCTCGGATGGTGGCATGCGCTGTTCCACGCAGCGGCCGGATACTATCAAACCCTGCTGCGCCTCGGAGCTTCGCTCGCGCTGCTTATGCCGTTATCCCGGGCTCCCCTGGTGCTTAACCTCATCGCGATAGCCGTGCAGGCGCTGCCCGCAAACCTGGTACTTTCCTCCCGCTCTTCGGCGTGGGGCAGCCTGCGCTACCGCGCTCTCTTGGCGGGCATTTATCTAGCCTTGCCGAATTGCAAGGACATGTACGCGATCATCACCAGTTCACAATGGGAGCTGGCCCTGTGCGTTTTCCTACTGCTGGTAGCTTCCACGCCGAGAGGCGTTGCGGGCCGGCTGTCCGACATCTTTATCCTGCTTCTCTGTGGCTTGACAGGGCCGTTCTGCATCTTTCTGCTTCCCATCGCAGTTGTCCTTGCATGGCGGCGTCGAAATCGTTGGCAGTGGGCCATGACCGGCACTCTTGCTGCGCTCTGTCTTGTTCAGGCGTGGGGGCTCTTGATTGTCAATCCTTCAGGTCGTTCCCTTCCCGATGCATTGGGTGCGAGCCCTGCATTGTTTGCACGCATACTTGCCGGTCAGGTTTACCTTGGGGCATTGCTGGGCACTAATACTTTGGCGTTCAATCCGGGCCCTCGACTCTTTGCCGTCCTCTTATTGGTTGCGATCGGCGGAACTGCTATTGTTGTAATCTGCTTCATCAAGTCGACCGTTGAGATGAAGCTTCTCCTTCTTCTTTCCTCCGTGCTCTTTGCCGCAGCGCTGATTACTCCTGTGGCTTATGCGCCCGCCGGTGTCTCCAGGTGGCAAATGCTTGCCGCGGCAGGCGGAATTCGCTATTGGTTTTTCCCAACGCTGGCCTTTGCATGGTCTCTTCTCTGGTGCATCCGAAGCCGGGTTGTCGTTCTTAAGATCGTTTCGGCTGCCCTTTTGTTCGTAATGTGCTTCGGAATCATTCGCGATTGGAGAAGTCCCGCACTCAAGGATAAGCGTTTTGCAGAATATGTAAGGCGCTTTGAAGCTTCGCCTTCCGGAACGGCTGTTACCATTCCGCTCAACCCGGACGGCTGGAGCATGTGCCTCGTCAAACGCCCACCTAGCTAAGTTCAAATCGAATTGCATCGGCGCTCTGCCGCTGGCGAATCGGCTCAGGTTCATCCGTCTGAAACGCCAGAGCACGTCAGGGCCAGCTCTGGCTCTGAGACCGGCCACATGATCGCCAGCCACAGGCCACCAGAAAACTGCCGACACAGTATTGACACAGACAAGGAACTCAGTTGAGGTCGATTCTTGATCGACCTGTATTTTATCGATTTCATTCGAACTCAATTGGCTAGCCTAGTGTTGCCTATGGAATCCACGTGCTGTCCCTACTCGACACCCCATCCCACCCATTCCGATGGGGAAGAGGCTAGTGGACACAAGAATAGAGATCCACTTTCAGAACGGGATGTCGTCGTCGGAGATTTCGGCAGATTGCGCGACGTCGTCGTGGCCGGCAGGCGGACGCTGGTCGAAGCTGGCTGTCGAGCCGGATGAACTGGCGGGGCGGGTTTGCGCGCCCGAGCCCTCATCGCGGCCAGAGAGCAGTACGAGTTCATTGACGAGAATCTCGGTGCGATAGCGCTTTTGCCCGGACTCTTTGTCGTCCCAACTGTTGGTCGTGATCTTTCCCTCGACGTAGAGTTTGGAGCCCTTCTTCACGTAGTCGCGGACGATCTCGGCGGTGCGTTTAAAGGCCTTCAAATTATGCCACTCGGTACGGTCCTGCCAGTTGCCCTGCGCATCCTGAAACCTGTCGCTGGTTGCCAGCCCAAAGCTCGCAACCATAACTCCGCTGGGGGTGGAACGAATCTCGGGGTCCTTGCCCACATTACCCAAGAGGGTGACTTTGTTGACGCTTCTTGCCATGATCTTTAACTCCAGTAATTGACAAGAATAGCAGACCTTCAGCGGTGCCGGGCGATGGCGCGATTGCGGAGCCACTTGGCCGCGCCCAGGGTGAGCAGCAGGCCGCCGAAGGGGATGCACATGAGGGCCACAATCAGCGCGAACCAGCCGGAGTTGGTGGTGGCGCCGGTGACGGTGAAGCCACCCAGCAAGGTTACGAGCAGCAGAGCGGCCAGAAGGCCTGTACCCAGGATAGACGAGCCCCATTGCAGCAACTGGCGGGTGCCGTCCGCGGGCATTGCGGGGCGGGGGCTGACGGAATCGGGTGTGGGGCGTCCGGCGGACATGGGATTCACGAGCCTTGGGCCAGGCGCAGCATCACGTAAGTGACGACGCCGGTGATGGAAACGTAGAGCCACAGGGGGAATGTCCAGCGGGCCACTTTGCGGTGCTGCGGAATGCGTCCGGTGAGAGAGAAGAAAAAGGTGACCAGCACAAGGGGCAGAGCCACCACGGCCAGGACGATGTGACTGGCCAGCAGCGGCAGGTAGACGGAGCGCAGGGCGGCATGGACGGGATAGCGCACGTCGCCATGCAGCGCATGGTGGAGGATGTAGCTGACCAGAAACAGTGTGGAGAAGCCAAACGCGGTAAGCATCGAGGCGCGATGGGCGGCGATGCGGTGGGCGCGGATGAAGGTGTAACCGATAAGCAGGGCGGTGGCGCTGAGCCCGTTGAGCAGGGCATTGAGCGCGGGGAGGAACGCGAAGCGCGTGCTGGTAGCGTCCATGGCGGGGTGGACGTAGATGAGCCAGAAGAGAAAGAGAGTAGCCGCCGCGCTGACAGCCAGAATGGCGGCGATGGCGGGGCCCGTGCCGGATCGAGAATTGGCGGAGGGAGCGAACGTGGTCATGGTTCCTTAGTGCGCGGCGATGGCGCAGAGCATGAGCGTGGTGAGCAGCAGGGGCAGATAGATGACGCTCACCTTGAGCAGGTCGCGCGCCACCATCCGGCTCTCTGCCGGGGTGACCGCGCGCAGGATGCGGGTGAAGCGGATGGTGTAGGCGAGGTAAAAGAGGCCCAGCCCGGTGGCCAGCAAAGCATAGGCAGGGCCGGCCAGCCCGAGACGCCACGGGGCCAGGCTGACGGGAATCATGAGCACGGCGTAAAAGAGCGCCTCCACCACGGTGGACCAGCCATCGGGCTGGACGACCGGCAACATGCGAATGCCGGCGCGGGCATAGTCATCGCGATACATCCAGGCGATGGCCATGAAGTGGGGAAACTGCCACACGAAAAGAATGGCGAAGAGAGCGACAGCCGGCCACTCAATGCGATCGCGAGCGGCGGTCCAGCCAAGCATGGGACCCATGGCTCCGGGAAAAGCCCCGATGAAAGTGGCCATGGTGGTGACGCGCTTGAGCGGGGTGTAAACCGCGATGTAGGTAAAGGCCGTAAGCAGCGCCAGGGAGACAGTAAGCAGATTGGTGTGGAGCAGAAGCCACCACGCGCCGAGCGCCAGCGAGCCGATGCCGGCCAGGATGCCCTGGACGAGCGAGATGCGCCCAGCGGCAATGGGGCGGTCGGCGGTGCGGATCATGCGCGCGTCAGTAGAGCGCTCGATGGCCTGATTGAGAGCGCTGGATCCGGCGGATACCAGGCCGATGCCGACGAGCGTGTCAAGCAGGCCGCGCTGCACGCTGGAGATGCCCGACTGCATGGAGCCCAGGTAGAAGCCGGCCCAGCCGGTAATGAGCACCATGCCGGTGACGCGCACCTTGAATAACTCGCGGAGGTCGTGAATCAGGGTGGCCGTGGAGCCCGGACGCGGCGCGTGAATCGCTCCGTGGAGGTGAGATTCGGCGGAGGTTGCGAGTTCTGCCGGGTTGGCGGCCTGGGAAGCGGGAGTCATGGAGGCAGTGGACGACCTGGGCGGCAGCGCGATGAAGACGATGCGCCTGATTCGATGATAACAACGTGCGGATAGTTTTGTGCGGCAGAGAACTCGATCGGCCCCGGCAGAGTGAACAGTGTCCGGCACGCCTATGCCCCTGAAGTGTCAGGCAAGATATGATGGAGTTTCAGAGACATCCAATAGAAACAGTCCTTTCCGAAGGGCACTTTTTGCACTCGGCGAGCAAGGAAAATGATGGAAATCAGGACCAAAAGAGTTGAGCTGTTCGATACCAGCCTCCGGGATGGGATGCAACAACCAAATCTCGAAATTTCAGTGCCTGGCGCCGTCATCCTGCTTGAACGGATGGCCGCATTCGGGGTGCAGTTTGCGGAGATCGGTTTTGCCGGAGCCAATCAGTTTGTGGGAGATTTGACGCGCGCTCTTGCCGCTGTCGATACGGGAGCCATGAAGCTGGCCTTGTTCGGCAGAACGCGCGGACGCGGTGCCAGGGTTGAGGATTGGCCCGATGTGCAATTCATGGTCAGCCACAAGGGGCGCGTTCCGGCGGCGGTGGTGGTGGTCAAATCCAGGCTTCTGGATGTGGAAAGGTCCCTGGAAACTACTCCGGAAGAAAACTTGCTGATGGCTTACGAGACCATCGAGTGCCTGCATCAGAACGGCCTGGAGGTTCTCGTTGACCTGGAACACGCGATGGACGCCTGCTGCGGGCGGCGCGAAAACGGGAACCAGTGCGACGCCGACTTCAGTAAGCGCAGCTTGGATTACTTTCACCAGATGACTGCGCAATGCGTGAGTCAGAAAGTGAGCCGCATTATTGTTTGCGATACCACGGGCGGCGCAAGCCCGGAAGAAGTGACCCGCGTGATTGGTGGCCTGAAACAGTGCTATCCCAATGCCGGGTTCGGATTTCACGGGCATACGGATCGCGGTCTTGGAGTTGCCAATACGCGCGCTGCAATCCTGGCCGGCGCGGATCAGATTCAAGGTACGCTGCTGGGCACCGGCGAGCGCTGCGGCAATGTGAACCTGACTACCGTGGTGGGCAGCATGCAACTGAGGGGTGAAGCTGAATTTGTGACACCCGAATCACTTCCGGGGCTCACCATCCTGGCGCATTCGGCGTATGCGGCTTTCGGGCTTGAGGCGCCGCACGGGACTCCTATTGTAGGCGCCGGGGCGTTTGGTACATGGGCCGGGATGCACGGCAGCAGCGAACGTAAGAACCCGGGTGCGTACATGTGGTGCGATCCCGCCAGAGTCGGCGCCAACCCGACGATCGGGGTCAATGCGCAATCGGGAAAAGCCAACATCCTTCTGCTTTCCGAGTCGCTTGGCGTGCCGCTCGACTCCGCACAGGCACAGGCTTTCATCGATAACAACCAGGCGATGATTGAAGGCGGAGGTTTCACGGTGAGTGAAATCTCGTTCAAGCTGGCCTGCATGAAGGTGCTCGGGACCTTGCCAGATCGCTTCAGCGTGCGCAGTTGGAGGGTTTTCGACGAATCGGACGAAATCGGGAACCGGTTCGTGCAGGCCTTCATGACCTTGTCCATTGGCGACGACACGGTAACTACCAGCAGAGCCGAGGGCGCCGGTCCCGTGGATGCGCTGACCAAGGCCATGCGCCGCGAACTGGAGAAATGGTATCCGGCGATTGCACGGATGCGCCTGGGAACCTTCAGCGTGGCCGCCATCGACGTTTCGGCCCACGACTCGGCAGCGCACGTGCGGGTTACTGTAAGCTTCCACGCCGACGGGTACGAACCGTGGATCAACGCCGGGGTGAGCAGCGATATGAACCAGGCAGCGCTGATGGCCATCGTGGATGGATTTCACTATTGGCTGCTGAAGAACCCGTCATAGGCAGCTCTCTCACCAGCAGGTTTCTCGCGAAATAACAAATTAGTTGCGCAGCCGCTCAGGCCAGGCCGGTCGCCCGGAGGATCGCATCGGCGACTTCGTCCGGGGTGAGCGCGTCCACGCGGATGGAGACGTGGGCGGTGCGATAGAGCGGCAGGCGGCGGTGATAGCGGTTGGCGAGGTTGGCCTGGTCGGCGAGAACGGGCCGGGTGTGCTCGGTGCCTTGGCAGCGGGCGAGGGTAGTGGCCAGTTCCACTTCAAGGTGGACGAGAATCGTTCCCGGCGCGGTGAGCAGCAGGTCGCGGGTTTCAGCGCGCTCGATGGCTCCGCCGCCGAGGGCCAGCACGAGGGCGTCACTTGCGGCCAGGCGCGCAATGGTCGCATGCTCGCGGTCGCGGAAAGCGGCTTCGCCGTGGCGGGCGAAGAACACGGATATGGGAAAGCCGGCCTCCGCTTCGATTACATCGTCGACGTCCACAAAGCTCCAACCCAGGCGGCGGGCAACCAGCGGGCCGACGGTGGTTTTGCCCGAGCCCATGAAGCCGGTGAGAACGATACGGCGAGGCGGGGTGGCGAGACGGGGATCGGATTGGATGGGAGAGGTCAGTGTCGTCTTTCTGTAATCTGCGCAAATGGAATCTACTTGTTCAGTATAGGGAAGCAAGGAGCCGGACCAAGCTCAGCCCAGTACCATCACCACGGCTCCGGCAGTGATGAGCAGGCCGCCGGCGAGAACCGGAACGCTGATCTTCTCACCCAGCAGCAGCCACGCAAAGACCATCACCAGGGGAACGCTGAGCTTGTCGAGCGGCGCTACGCGCGAGGCTGATCCCAATTGCAGAGCGCGGAAATAGCACAGCCACGAGAGGCCGGTGGCCAGGCCGGAGAGCGCGAGAAACAGCACCGTGCGGCGGTCGAGCGAGCGAATCTCGCCGTGTTTGCCCAGCGCCAGCGTGATGCCCCAGGCAAAGACCACCACCACGCTGGTGCGGAGGGCGGTGGCCAGGTTGGAATTGACGTGTGCCACGCCCACCTTGGCCAGCAGGGCAGTGGCGGCGGCAAATACGGCAGAGAGCAAAGCCCATCCAATCCAGGTCATGAGAACAATGCTACGCGGCGGGCGTTGAAACCGGAGCGGCTAAACTCTGATCTATGGAGACTGGCAAAGCCAGCAAGACAGCTCTTCGGGTAGCGATTCGCCGCGCTGCGCACCAACTGATGGAGCATCCCCGCGTTCTGGACGATCCGATTGCGGTTCCGTTGCTAGGCCCCGGATTCGCGCGGGACATGGAACGCGCGATGCACAAGGTGGCGCGGGACTTTCGCGCCTTCATGGCCGCGCGCAGCCGATATGTAGAGGACAAACTCGCATGCGCGGTTGCGAAAGGGGTCACTCAGTACGTGGTGCTGGGCGCGGGGCTGGATACCTTTTCCTATCGCAACCCGTTTGCTGAACTGCGCGTCTTTGAGGTGGACTTTCCCGCCACCCAGGAATGGAAGCGCGCGATGCTGCGCGAGGCCGGTATCGACGCGCCTGAGAGCCTGACCTTTGTTCCGCTCGACTTTGAACGCAAGACACTGGCCGAAGGGCTGGAGGAAGCTGGGTTTTACAACCGAAGGGCTGCGTTTTTTGGCTGGCTGGGGGTAGTGCCCTATCTCACGCGCGATGCATTCCGCGCCACCCTGGCTACGGTGGCACAACTGCCGCCCGAGACCGGCGTGAGCTTCGATTACGTGTTCTCCCCGGACACTCTCAGTCCCAAGCGGCGGATGGTTTTCGACGCGCTGTCAGAGCGCGTAGCCGCTGCCGGAGAGCCCTTCCGGCTTTTCTTCACGCCCGAGGAGATGGAGTCGGAATTGCGCACTGCTGGATTTCAACGCATTGAACAAGTGGATTCGAAGCAGCTTAACGAAATCTATTTCAAGGACCGGGCAGATGGTCTGAAGCTTTCTGATTCGAGGTCGGGCATGCTAGCCACGGCATGGGTGTAGCAGCCTCGACGGGCAACGCGGTGCACTAAGATTGATTCATGCGTGTGCTTGCCAATGTACTGTTGACTGCCGGCCTGGCGGCGCTGGCCGGATGCGGCTATCACACTCTCGGCGCAGCCTCCCATCTGCCACAGGATGCGCACACGCTCTCAGTGCCTGTCTTCGCCACGCACACGGAGGCTTATCACACTGAAGCGGTGATGACCAGCGCGGTGATTCGGGAGTTCGCCACCCGCTCGCGGCTCAGGGTGACGCCGGATGAAGGCGGAGAACCAGACGCTGTGCTGCACGGAACGATTCTGAAACAGACGGTGGCGCCGCTTACCTACAACACCTCGACGCAGCAGTCTTCAAGCTACCTGATTACGATAGTGGTTTCAGTCACGCTTACGGGGCGGGACGGTAAAGTTCTTTACGAGAATAAGAACTACGTCTTCCGCCAGCAGTATCAGTCCACCACCGATCTGGCATCATACCTGGATGAGAGCCCGTCGGCCGTGGAGAGGCTTTCGCGCGACTTTGCGCGGGCGTTGGTGGCCGAGGTCCTGGAAGGGCTGTGAGAGGCGAACGGCACGAAGGGTCGAATCTTCGCGCCGTCCGGTGGGGGAGGGTAACTGCTATTCGAATCCGGCTGATCGAGAGTAGCCGGTATGCCCAGTGGGGTAGGTGGGCATGTCCAGCTCATTCCACATCGGAGGCAGAGAATGAGCAACCTGACCTTCAGGCTGCGCACAGAATAGCCACGGCCCTCGTGCCCGGCAATGAGATTTCGCCTCTAAGTGGCTCCACACTGGCCGCAGGACGTTACGAGAGTACAGTATTAAGTCTGAGTAACCGGCATTACTTACTCATCAGTTAATAGATTGCGGACGAGGTCCTGAGTCTTCGCAGGGGTTGGCGGGAGGGTGCGGGTTTGCCGGCAGCCGTTGTATCTTGCGGCAATATTGCACATGCAGGGCTGGCGAGGCGAGCCCGGGAAGGGTATTCTGGAGCCGGATGATCGCTGCATTCATTGCCCTTAAGGTGATCTGGCGGGAGTTGGTCCTTTGACCGGCCCGGTGGGGACTCGCGGCTCAAACCCTATCAAGCCAAGTGCGGGCTCGGCGGGGACCCGGGGTTTCGGCGCGGTGGGCCGCTTTGTGGCGGAAATCGAGGCGGCTGGGGCGGGGAAGGGACCATTGCGGCCCGGTTATGTGCTGGCCGGCGACGAAATTTTCATGCTGGACCGCTGCCGCGCCGCGGTGCTGAATGCTTTTGTTCCGCCGGAACTCAAGGACTTTTGCCTTTCCGACCTGGACCTGAGTGGAACCTCAATCTTTGAGGTGCTGGACCGTGCGCAAACGCCGTCGCTGATGGCGCCGTTTCAAGTGATTTTTGTGCGCAATGTGCGGATGCTTTATACGCGCGGGGCCAAGAAGGACGAGTTTGCGGCACTGGAACGCTATTTTCGTTCGCCCAATCCCAAGGCACTGCTGATTTTTGTGGCCGACTTCATCCGCATTCCCTCCGACGCACGGCGCATGGAGATGGACGACAAGAACCGCTTCGAGCGCCTGAGCGAGACGCTGGGCGAGCATTGCGGCATGGTGGAGCTGGCGCGGGTGAACGATGAAGAAGCGATGCGCTGGACCGTGGCCACCGCGCAGGAGTCGGGGGTACGCATGGACCCCGATGCGGCGCGCGAGTTGGTGGATGCGCTGGGCGCCGACATGATGATGATCGCGTCGGAGATGGAGAAGCTGCTGCTCTACACCCTGGGCCGCGGACGCATAACACTGGGCGACGTGGAGACCATGGTGCTGGGGGCCAAGCAGCGCTCGCTCTACGAACTGACTGAAGCCATCAGCGCCCGCGACCGTGCCCGCGCGCTGGCACTGCTGCAGGGCCTGCTGAACAGCTCCGACGCCGGCGAAGATGCCGCCATCGGCCACCTCTATATGCTGGCCCGGACATTCCGGCAGATGCTTGTGATTCTGGAGAAGAACGTACGCGATTCTCGCGCCATCTGGCAGGCGCTATGGCAGGGGTTTCGCATGCCGCCCTTTGCCGCCGACGACCTGATTCGCCAGGCGCGCCGCTACAAGAGCCGCCGCGAACTGACGCGGGCGCTGAGGCTGATTGCCCGGGCGGACCTGGAACTGCGTTCCTCTCCGCCGGACAAACGGCTGGTGCTGGAACGTCTAGTGTATGAGTTGGCGTCGGAGCCCAAGCCGGCGGCACCGATGTGGGCTTCGGCGCAGCTGTCGTTTGAAGCCTGAATGGATTCCAGTGGACCGAAGAGCAATCCCTAATAGACGCCGCGGGCGTTGAGCCAAGGGCCGTATTGCCGGTCGTGCTCTTCGATATGTTCAAAATACCAGCCGCCCAGGAAATAGAGCAGAGAATGAATTTCTTTGTCTTCGTGGCGTTCCGCGCGGTCCGCGGTTTCGCGCATCTGCAGCAGCAGTTGCTGATGGGCGGCGCGATGGCTTAGCAAGCCGGGGAAGCCCTGCTGTTCGAGTAGCTGCTCCTCGCTTTGGAAGTGCATGCGAGTGTACTCGATCAACCGCTTCAGATTCTCGTTGATCTGCTCGTGTCCGCTGCCGCGCAGCAGTGCCAGGCGCAGTTCGTTCATGGTGTCCATCAGGATGCCATGCTGGTCGTCCATGGCCTGCACGCCGACATTGCGAGAATCGTTCCACGTGAGAAGGGTCACAGCAGTCTCCACTCAAGACTCATGATTGATCCGCAGGGCGCATCCAACAATCCCCATATTGTGGGTGGCAGATCACCCTGACGTCACATGACGAAGGAGCGGCTACTCCAGAATCACGTCGGGCTGCGGCTCATGTCCGCGGGTGGTGAGGACGATGGCTGCGCCCAGAATCAGCGCTCCACCAACCCATGCATGAGGCCCCAGGTGTTCGCCCAGCATTTTGACTCCGAGCCAGGAGCCGAGCGCCGGCTCAATGTTGAGAAAAACCCCGGCACGCGAAGCTGGAACGCGGTGGATGCCCCAGTTCCACAAGAATGTGGTGGTAGCCGTGCAGGCCAGCCCGCTAATGGCCAGCGCAACCCAGGCCGTTGCGCTGACGTGGGCGAGGGGCGGTGGCTGGCTGTGGTTTGGCAGCCAGGGATTCAGGAGCCAGGGACCGAGGATCCAAACCGCCAGCATCATGGTACCGACAAGGATGGTATAGGCCGTGACCAACAGAGGGCTGTGGGTGAGCATGAGCTTTTTGCTGAGCAGAATCCAGGCCAGGGAGGTGCAGAGCGAGACCACCACCATCAGGTCTCCCACCAGAGAGGCCTCGCCGTGCACGGCAGGGCCATGGTGGCCGCCCAGAACGATCAACGCCGCTCCTACAGTGGAGCCGACCAGGGCCAGCCAGCCAATACGATCCAGGCGCTCGCCGGCAAAGAGCGCAGCCGCCACACCGAGCAGAACCGGCATGGAGCCGACCATCAGCGAGGCGTGGCTGACCGTGGTGCGAGCCAGGCCATGGAACTGGATGAGGAACTGAATGGGAATTCCGAAGAGCGCGGAGATGAGCAGCAGGCGAGTCTCGCTCCAGGTCAGGCGCACCCTGTTGGCCAGCGCCACCGGCAGCATGCCAAGGCATGCGAACAGAAAGCGGTAGAGCACCATGTACTCCACGCTCATCTCGTTCAATGCCAGCCTGCCGAAGTAGAAACCCGTGCCCCACAAGCATCCGGCCAGGGCACACGCGCTATAACCCAGAAAGGCGCTATAGCCCCGCACTGTGAGACGTGGGCCGCCCATCGCGGCGACCAAGACCTGTTGCCGCGGATCTCGACTAGTGGTTGCGATCTTAGCCATCCCTCTTTTACTGTCGCACAAGCATGAGGGAGGGGTATCACAGCGCAAAACCAGCGCCATCGGCGAGAATAGCTAACGATGCTGAAGTGGCTTCTACAGGCCGGTGAGAGACAGGCTGGTTATTGCATCCGCGCGAGCCTCGGGCTGGCGGTAGTGGCGGCTGCGCTGGTTCAACCGGTGGCGCATGCGCAAAGTCTGGGGTGGTTTTCACTACGGCACCACAAGGCCGCCAGTAATGTGCCTCCGGAAGGCGAACCAGCCGTTCAGCCCTCCCAGCCGCCAGCATTCGCCATCCCCGTGGAGCCGCTTGGATTTACCGCTCCAGGCGCCTATTACGAGGGCCTGCGCGAGAGCCTTGTTTCATTGGATTTTTTGGATGAAAACAGGCTGTTGTTCACCTTTCACGTTCCTGGGCTCATGCACAGATCGGGAGAAGACGGTGACGAGCGGCAGATTCGGGCGGTGGTTCTCGGATTACCGCAAGGGACGGTGGAAGCCGAGGCCTTGTGGACCCTCCATGACCATGCGCGCTATGTTTGGATGCTCAACGACGGGCACTTTTTGCTGCGGGACCAGGAAGATCTGGAGCAGGGCGACTCCACGTTGCAGTTGAAGCCGCTGTTGCGCTTTCCGGGGCCGGTTCTGTGGATGGAGATGGACCCCACGCAGCAGTACCTGGTCACCGACTCTCGCGAGCCGACGGGGACGGAACCCAAGGCCGGAGAAGTTCCCCGTCCTGGCACGGCGGTTGCCAGCGTGACTACCGACAGCCGGGAAGCCGGCGGGCAACCGGAAATCGTGCTGCGCATCCTGCGCCGCGCCTCCTGGCAGGTGATGCTGGTGAGCCATGTGCGCGCCACGGCTCATCTGCCCATCAACTCCGAGGGCTACCTTGAAAGCCTGCGCTCCACGGGTCTCCAGTGGCTGCTGAACCTGAACTACTTTACAGGTGGCAGCGCGGTTGTGGGCAAGGTGGATTCCTCCTGCGCTCCGGCGCTTGAATTCCTCGGACAGCGAGAGGCACTGGTGGCGTCCTGTAACCCTCAGGGAGGACGCTGGCTGGCGGCGATCACCACCGACGGCCGCCATTTGTGGAATGCCTCCTCTTTGCCTACGCAGGTTTGGCCTATGGTGGCGAAGGCGCCCGGCGGATCGCGTCTGGCGTGGGAGACCTTGACGGTTTCCCATCCGGTAGGTACTTTTTCTCCCCTGAGCTTTGACGACGTGAAAGGCCAGCTGGTGGAAGTGTACGACGGGGCGGACGGTAAGCGAATGCTGACTGCTCCGGCAAGCCCGGTGCTCGACGGCGGAGGGAATGTGGCTATTTCGCCTTCAGGCCAGCGCGTAGCCGTGCTGAATGGAGGGTCCATCCAGGTGTACGAACTGCCCGCTCCGCCCCCGCTGCCGGAGGGGGGCGCCGGCCCAACTTCGCCCTGAGGAGGCCTTTGGCGGGTTTTCAGCCATTGCGACCACGTGTAAACTGGGCTGCGGAGGTTAATCTTGGCCACGGCGATCGTGCACTACACAGCTGCAGCGATTACCGACCGCGGACGTAAACGCTCTTCCAACGAAGATGCATTTGCGTTCTCAGTTGAAGATGGAGTCTATGTCGTCTGCGACGGCATGGGAGGCGCCGCGGCTGGGGAGATCGCCAGTTCGCTGGCCGTGGACGAAGTGATGCGCCTGCTGACGGACCAAGGCCAAAACGACAATGGCCGCCGCAGCGAGCTGCCTGAAGCTGCCGAAAAAGCCATTCTGGCGGCCAATGACCTGATCTACTCACGCGCCCAGCGGAACAACCGGCTGAGCGGCATGGGAACAACGCTGGTAGCCCTGACCGTGGAGGACCGCCGTGCTTGGGTGCTCAACATCGGCGATAGCCGCTGCTACCGGTTACGCAAGGGTCTGCTGGAACAGATCACGATTGACCACTCGCTGGTGGAGGAACAGGTGCGCATGGGGCGGATGTCTCGAGCGGAGGCTCTGCGCTCGCCGCTGAAGAATGTGATCACGCGTGCGCTGGGGACACAATCCCAGATTACGCCGGATGTTTTTGAACTGGAGGCCGAGCCTGGCGACCTGTTCCTGCTCTGCTCCGACGGTCTGACCCGCGAGCTCTCGGACCCGTTCATCCATACCCTATTGACCCCTGCCCTATCACTCGAAGACCTGTGCAGCTCCCTGGTAAACGCCGCCAAGAAGGCCGGTGGCCATGACAACATCACCTGCTTGCTGGTGCGCGCGGAGGCTTGAGTAGCGCGGGGCCGGTCCCCGGCACAGTGACACTGCTCCACGGAGCTGCATCCTAGCGAAAGACTCATACTCCATTGCGCGAATTTAGGGCATTTCGCGCGAGAGTTACTGAAGTTGGTCTGCTTCGGTTGGATAGCGACGAATCGGTCATTCCAGCATGCTATGCTGCGCAGTGATTCCCGTTCGCTGAAGCGGCAGCTAAAAGTAGTCCATCGCCTTTTCTTCGGTACGATTTAGTAATTGTCATCGTTGGTGCAGCGAAGTTTTCTGACCGTTACACTCAATGACCGGGCAAAACCTGGCGAGCATGGCAAGCGTGCACATGACGGCAACACGGTCGCCATCTACTCCCATTGCGGTATTGACTGTTCACAGTGACGCTGGGTATCAATACGTTTAGAGAGACGCCGAAGGTTGACGCGAATCGCGGTCCGGAAAGCCGGGCGACCTTTGGCCAGTCAAGGGGGTTTTCGTGACACTCAAAACATCCTCGGAGTCGGCTCAGACAGCGCCAGCGTCGGCGCAGCGATCCTCTATGTGGCGTTTACTGCTGATCAGTTCGGCGGCCCTTTACCTGGAGATTGTTCTGATTCGCTGGCTCGGCACGGAGGTGAAGATCTTCGCCTTCTTCCAGAACTTGTCACTTATTGTGTGTTTTCTGGGCTTTGGCGTGGGTTGTTTCACTTCGAACAAGCGCGGCAGCTTATTGCCCTCTCTGTTTGCCATCACCACGTTGGCGGTTGTGGTGAATCTGCCGTTCGGGCTGTGGCACTCCTTCCTACGACTCCTTTCGACGGTTCTTTCTTACACGCCGGATGCTGCACTCTGGGGTCAGGTCTATGGCAAACTCTCTCTATCCCAATACATTTTCATTCTTGCCGCTTCGCTATTGGCTGTGGCTCTGTTCCTGACGTTGCTTATTATGGCCATGATCCCGCTAGGCCGTTGGGTGGGATATTACCTGGAAGCCTCACCCAACACAGTGGCAGCGTATTCAGTCAATTTGCTGGGCAGCCTGGCGGGTATCTGGCTTCTCGCCATCCTCGCATTCTGGTGGCTTTCTCCGTCGTATTGGTTTGTTGTCGCCTTCGCTCTCGTCCTACTTGCGCAACCTCTTTCGTGGCGCTCCGCGCTCGTTGCTTGTGCCCTGTTGGGGATTACACTGCTGGCTTTGAGACCTACAGCCGGGAAATCAGTTTACTGGTCTCCGTACCAGAAGCTCTCAGTCACGGATGTCGG
>Ga0182014_10000041_pt1 | contig 119609 bp, 84 predicted proteins | sample 612S2DmetaG_FD_120489 | JGI IMG/M metagenome (GOLD analysis project Ga0182014, IMG submission 120489) | Permafrost microbial communities from Stordalen Mire, Sweden - 612S2D metaG | ecosystem: Environmental > Terrestrial > Soil > Wetlands > Permafrost | place: Sweden: Stordalen | collected... | reverse complement strand
TCCGCGAACTCAACCTTCTCGGGCAGGGTTCGACCATGGTCGAACCCTGCCCGAGAAACTTCCTCTACCTGTAAAGGATGTGTGGAGACAAACTGTAAAGCATGTCTGGAGACTTGACAGCTTAAGCCGTGCCATAAGCTCAATCAAAAGAACGAGGGCTTCAGCCCCTGAGGGACAGCTTTCTACCATGGGCCAAAAATTCAGCGTTTTTCCGCCCCGCCCCTCAGCCCTCCCCCTTTGCGTTAGCATCCTTCTATGATTGCTGGCGTCAGTTGGGCTTGGTGGATTGGCTTTCACGCGGCAGTAGCCGCCATCCTGCTCGCCGACTCTTTCCTGCCCGGCCACCGCGGCGTCTCATCGCGCGCACGATTGGCCAACTGGCTTGAAATCGCCGGTCTGATGCTGCTCGCCGCCGGTTTCGCCGGCTGGATCGCCATCTCCATGGGCCGGCAGACGGCGCTGGAATTCGTCGCCGGCTATGCTGTCGAGGCCTCGCTCAGCGTCGACAATCTCTTCGTCTTCCTGGTGTTGTTCGAAGGCTTCCGCATCAGCCGCCAGCGTCAGCACAAAGCTCTGCTGTGGGGCGTCTGGGGAGCCTTCGTTCTGCGCGCCATCTTCATCGGCGCCGGCGTCGCGCTGCTCGGCCGCTTTGAGTGGATCGCCTGGCTCTTCGGCCTCTTTTTGCTTTACGCCGCCTGGCGGCTGCTGCGCGGCGGCTCAACGCGCGAGGCGATTCCCGCATGGATCGCGCGCCTGCAGCCGGCCAAAGGCTCGCTGCTGCCCGTGATTCTGGCCGTCGAAACCACCGACCTGCTCTTCGCCACCGACTCGATCCCCGCCGTGCTGGCCGTCACGCGCAATCCCTTCGTGGCCTACACCTCGAATGTCGCCGCCGTGCTTGGCCTGCGCGCCCTCTACTTCGCCCTGGCCGCGCTGCTTGACCGCTTCCGCTACCTGCACTACGGCCTGGGCGCACTGCTGGCCTTCGTCGCCCTCAAAATGCTCACCGCCCGCTGGATCGCCCTGCCCGTCACCCTCTCGCTGGCCGTCATCGGCGCCATTCTCGCCATCACCGTCTTATTGTCCTGGCTTAAGGATCGCAGCGCGAGCCAGCACTCACAAACGCCACCTTCCAAGCATCGAGCTGAAAGCTGAAAACGGGTGCCCCCCGGTCCCTCGTTTTTGGGGACCGGGGAATCTCTACAGCAAAGAATTGAAATCATCCGATCACTAGCTCGATTGGCGCGCCCGGCGCTGCCGCGCACGATCCGAAACCACGCGCAGCAGGTAGAAGAAAACCAGCAGATTGATGACGAACAAACCGATGCGAACCGATGTGATGCGGCAAACGATTTCGTAGGCTTCCAAGGGCAAAAACGAGGCCGTGATCGCCAGCGTCAGATACTCGCCCCAGGCCTGTTCGAGATAGAGACCGATTCCTTCGGCCAGCGTGACGGCGCTATAGCCGAAGGCGATCAGACCGATTCTTCGCAGCAGCGGATCGTTGACCAGCTCGGCCTTCTCCAAAATAAAGTTCACCAGGCTCGACTCGGGATTGAAGCGCAGACGATCGGCCAGAGTGGCAAGCAGGTCTGAGAGCAGGTCGCTCACGTCGGTGTGCACCAGACGCAGCGCGCCGATGCCGATCGCGGCAAACAGCAGCGCGTACAGCAGCTTGTAGATCGCAATCAGCAGCAGCCAGCGGTTGTGGCTTTTGAGTGGGCGACGAGATCGTTGAGGGGAATCAGACATGAAGTCGAAAGACGGATCGCTGTTGTTCAAAGTAGACGCCGCCAGACCGCCGATTGGCAAATTGGCGCGGCCGCGCCGATGCGAAACGCCGCTATCTCTTCGAGCGCAGCAGCGCGTTGCGGTCGATCGGCTCGCCGTCGAGGACAACCAGCGAAATGCGCCGTGCATTCCAAATATTCACGGTGGGATCGCCATCGACCACGAGAAGATCGGCGCGGCGGCCGGGAACAATCAGCCCCAGCTCGTTCCAGCCGAATTGCTGCGCGTAGTTGCTGGTAGCCGTGGCCAGAGCCTCGCGCGGAGAAAGTCCCAGCCGCACGAAAAGCTCCAATTCGGTGTGCAGTGAAATGCCGGGCATCGCGCCCAGCGCATCGGCGCCCGAGCCGGCCAGATAATGCGGAAAAGCCGCGAAGATCGTCTCATTGCTGCGCCACAACCGCATGGCCGCCTGGTTGGCCTTCTTCTGCTCGTCCTGCTCCATCCAGCGCTGGGTTACGGCGGGCAGGCGATGCGTCCACTGCGGCAGGGGGTAGCTCATCTCGCCCGTCGCCGGATTGGTGGGCCGGTACATGCGTCCGGAGTCAAGCTGCGCGGCGGCCGGCTCCCGCCACAGATTGCGATGGCCGGGCAGCTCGGCGTAGTGCAGGCTGAAGACGGGCATCAGCGCGGCATGGTGCGTCGCCAGAAAGCGTGCGTAGTTGCGCAGGTGCGCGTCGTTGGTCGGCAGCCGGCCGGCGTAGCCATAAGCGGTGTCGGCCGCCGGGCCGAAGGGCGCGTCAACCAGCGGCCGCTGCAACTCGTCGGGCACCAATCCAAGATCGTAGCGATCCATGCGCGGCAGCGCGTCCACGCCGGCCTCGACGCCAACCCGGTAGGGCGTGGAAACGAAGATTCCATAAGTAATCAGCCCCATCTCGTGCGCATGCGCAATGATCCACTGCGAGTTGGCCGCCGTCACGCGCGGCGGCAGCAACAGCACGCGCGTGCCCCGTCTGGCGGTGTCGGCCATCTGCCGGGCGGTTTCCTGCGGACTCAACTCCACCGGATGCGCGCCCTCGCGCAGCTTACCGATCCACTGCGGCTGGCGCGCCAGCAAGCTCCAGTTGTCGGTTACTCCGATCGAATCAATGGCGTAAATGTGCGGGCTGGGCTGCGCGGAAAAGTCGATGTAACCGCGCTCGTTGTCGGCGCGCGCCACCACCGTCGTCACGCCCATGTAGAGGTTGGCATTGGCCTGCGCCTGCGAATTCATGCCGGCGTAGCCATCAACTAAGCCGGGGATCAGAAACTTCCCCGCGCAGTCGATTACGCGCGCGCCCTTGGGAATCGATACCTGGCCGGGCAACCCGACCTCGACGATACGCCCGTCGCGAATCACGACCACGGCACCCGCCAGATCGCGCGCCGAGCGGCCCCAGTTCGTCAAATCGACCACCGTGCCGCCGGTCAATACGAGTGTCTGGGGCTGGGCTTGCAAACCAGCCGGAACCAAAGCTAACGCGCAGATCAAAACAAAACGTGCAATCTTCAATCGCATGACAAGGTCGATCTGATAGAAATTTTCGCACAGCGCGGCAAAAGCCCGCCGGCCGGCCGCTAGCGTACTGCCGCCGTTGTCTGCCGCCGGCTGGCCAAAAGCGGCAGCAGTTGCTCGCGCGCCGCCTCTACCGTCAGGCCGTAGCGGGCGCGCAACTGGTCCACTTTGCCGTGCTCGATAAACTGGTCGGGCCAGCCGATGCGCACCACCGGAACCGACACACCCATCTCGTCGAGCGCCTCGACCACCGCCGAACCGAAGCCGCCCATCTTCACGTGATCCTCGAAGGTGACGATGGCCGCCACGCGGCGGGCGAAGCGCGCGATCGTCTCGCAATCCAGCGGCTTGATGAATCGCGGATTAATCAGCGCGGCCGAGTAACCATCGCGCTCCAGACTCGCGGCCAGTTCCTGCGCCAGCGGAAACATTGCCCCCAGGCCAAAGATCGCCACGTCGGAGCCTTCGGTCACTACCTCGGCCTTGCCCACGGCAATCGCCTGCGGCTCGGCCTTGCACGCAGCGCCCACGGCCGTGCCGCGCGGATAGCGGATCGAACTCGGCCCCGGCAGCTCGAAGGCCGTCTTCATCATGTCGGCCAGCTCGTCCCCATCCTTGGGCGCCATCATCACCAATCCGGGAATGCTGCGCAGATAAGCGATGTCGAAGAGCCCGTGATGCGTCGGGCCGTCATCGCCCGAAAGCCCGGCGCGGTCGAGGCACAACAGCACCGGCAGCTTTTGCAAGCAGACGTCGTGCACGATCGGGTCAAAGCCGCGCTGCATAAAGGTGGAATAGATGGCGCAAACCGGCCGGAAGCCGCGTGTCGCCATGCCGGCGGCGAAAATCACCGCGTGCTCCTCGGCAATGCCCACGTCGAAGTAGCGCGTCGGATGGTGCGGCCGGAACAGATCCAGCCCCGTGCCGTTCGGCATCGCCGCCGTAATGGCCACGATTCGCTCGTCTTTATCCGCCAAAGCGGTGAGCGTTTTACCGAAGATCTCGGCATAGGTCGGCACGCCGGTCGAAGCCGTCTCGCCGGTCTCGGGATCGTAAGGCCCCAGACCATGAAATTTCTTTTCCTTGTCGAGCGCCGGCTGAAAACCGCGCCCTTTCTGCGTCAAAATGTGTAGCAGTACCGGACGGGTAGCCGACTTGAGAAACTTGAAGCTCTCCACCAGCAGCGGAATATTGTGCCCGTCGATCGGCCCAAAATATTCCAGCCCGAACTCCTCGAACAAAATCGAGGGCCACAACATGCTTTTCGCAGCCTCTTCGGCGCGGCGCACGATCCGCACCGCCGCCTCGCCGCCAAAGCGCTCGATCAGCCGCGTGGCCTTGTCGCGCATCTTCTGGTAGCGCTCGTTGGTCACCACGCGATGAAAGTAACGCGCCACCGCGCCCACGTTGCGATCGATCGACCACTCGTTGTCGTTCAGCACCACGATCATTCGCTTGGTGCGCGCGGCGATGTTGTTCATCGCTTCAAAGGTCACGCCATTGGTGAAGGCGCCGTCGCCGGCCACCGCGATCACGTTCTCGTGTCCGCCGGCCAAATCGCGCGCCACCGCCATGCCCAGCGCCGCCGATAGCGCCGTGCCCGCATGACCGGCCCCGTAGCAGTCGTGCTCGCTTTCGGTGCGCAGCATAAAGCCGTTCAGCCCGCCCGGCTGCCGGATCGTGTCGAAGCGCTCGCGCCGCCCGGTCAAAATTTTATGGATGTACGACTGGTGACTAACGTCGAAGAGGATCTTATCCTCGGGCGTATTGAAGACCGCGTGCAGCGCGATCGTCAGCTCCACCACGCCCAAGTTAGGCCCCAGATGGCCGCCGGTCTTCGACAGCGTTTGAATAATGAACGCGCGAATCTCCTCGGCCAGCGTCGCCATCTGCTCGTAGCTCAAACGCTTCACGTCGGCGGGAGAATGGATCGACTCCAACAATGTTCCCATGTGTTTCCTTCTCCCGGGGAAGAGGCCGGGCTGCCAGGGGCGCTCCCCTGCGTAAAAGGCCCCCTGCTAGGGGGCCTATCTTTCTGATAACGCCAATCCTTAGTATACCTGTGCCGCGCTGCCGTTGGCCGCTAACGCCCCGGCATCCGCCGTTGCCCCATCGTTACCCCTTCGTTATAGGATGGGCAAGTAGATTTTTACCCGCTGGAGGATTAATCGACGTGACTGGACCAAAAACGCACTTCTTCTCTTGCCTGGTGCTGGCCGCCATGGCGATTAGCTTCAGCGCCAGCCCGACTTGCGCGCAGCTATTCAATCCCAGCGCCGCTCCGGCCGCCAATCCGCTGGCCGACACCACCGTCAAGCCCGGCAAAATGCTGCTTTTCGATCTCGATACCCGCTTCGCCAAAGACGTGCTCGACCGCGGCGGCGAGGGCTTCGCCTCCTGGTTCGCAGAAGACGGCGTCGCCCTGGGCAACGGAGAGGCTCCACTGATCGGCAAAGTCGCCATCGCCAAATCCGCCAACTGGTCGCCCCAAATCTACCAACTGGTCCTCACCCCCACCGACGCGCTCATGGGCCCTTCCGGCGATATGGGCTACGTTTGGGGACATTTCGAAGGCCACAGCAAAGACGCCAACGGCAATCCCGTCGAAACCAGCGGCCGCTACATCACCATCTGGCGCAGGCAGCCAGACGGTAACTGGAAGCTGATCCTCGACGCCGGCGCCAACGAGCCGCTGGCCTCGGGCGATTGCTGCAAACTCCCCGGCCATTAAAAACAACGCGCGAGAAACCCCGCGAAACCTCACTTCGCGCTTTGCGAACTTCGCGGTAACCACTCCCACAAGTTCCCGTAGTAACCTCACCCGGAAACCACCGTTCGCAAAATCCCGAGTACCACCGTTGTACTGGATTTACACATGGCTGACCGCTTTGTGTAAGTGCCAAATCTATCAATATCATCGATACTTGCAGACGGGTGCGTCTGTCTATGTGCGCAATGCTCGGGTTGCAGGCTGGCAACAATCATGATGCGGTGGTGCGCGCGGAGTTCACTCTCTTCGATCGCAATCCCGACCCAGCGCTCGACGAACTGGCCGAGTTGGCCGCCGTGCTCTGCAATGCCGACTACGCCTACATCGGCTGGATGGATCTGAGCCGGCTCTGGTTCAAAGCCCGCTTCGGCTTCAAAGCCGCCGATCAGCCGCGCGCCGCCACCGCCTGCCAGTGGATGCTCGAAAAAGGCGAGCCGCTGCTCATCTCAGACGCCGGCCAAGACTCCCGCTTCCCGCCCGAGGGCATTTCCCTTCCCGGCGCTAAACCCTGCCTTTCCTATGTCGCCGCGCCGCTCGTCGCCGGCGACGAGCAGATCGTCGGCACGCTGGCCGTGCTAGCGCGCAAGGCCAATCAATTCAATCAAAACCACCTTCTGCTGCTTGAAGTCCTCGCCCGCCAGGCCGTCACCCGACTCGAGCTCTACAAGCGCGTCCGCCTGCAGGAACACGCTCAGCGCCAGCGCCAGCGCACCGAGCGCGCTCTGGCCATCGAGCGCTGCTTCGTCTCCGCCACCCTCGACTCGATCCCCGCCCTGGTCGCCGTGCTCGACACCGCCGGACGCATTGTCCGCATCAACGAACCCTGCGCGCAATTAACCGGCCTCAATCTCGCCGATTCCGTCGGCCGCCCTTTCGTCGAGGAATTTCTCGAGACCAGCGACCGCGCCTGGGCCGAAGGCAAGCTGCGCGAGGCCGCCGCCGGCCAGCCCTCCGGGCCACAGGAAACAGCCTGGCAAACCACCGCCTCCAGCAGCCGCCGCGTCAGTTGGACCCTGCGCCCGCTCACCGGACCAAACGGCGAAATTCAGTATTTGATCGTCAGCGGCCAAGACATTACCGATCAGCGCGAAATGGAAAAGGCGCTGCTGTCGAGCGAAGCCCGCTACCGCGAAGTCGTCGAAAACAGCTTGGGCTTCGTCTTCACCTGTTCGATGGAGGGCCGGCTGACCTCGCTGAACGCCTTCACCGCCGAAACCCTCGGTTACCGCGCCGAGGCGCTGGTCGGCCGCATGATCGCCGAGCTGATGGACTCGAGCGGCGCGACCGCCTTTCAGGATTGCCTGAACACCCTCCAAAGCGCCGACGAGTGGCAGGGCGCGATTCCGCTCCGCCGCAGCGACGGCGTCTATCGCCGCATCGCCGTGCGCAGCCGCCGCATGCAACTGCCCGGCGAGCGGCCTTTCGTCCTCAACCACGGCATGGACGTTACCGAGCAGCACGAGGCCGAAGAAGCTCTGCACCTGGCCACGCGCCAGCGCGAGCTGATCCTCGAAGCCGTCGGCGACGGCATCTACGGCATCGACCTTGACGGCCGCATCACCTTCATCAACGCCGCCGGCGCGCGCATGTTGGGCTACGACGCCGAGCAGATGATCGGCTGCGGCGTCCATGAGCTGATCCACCACAGCCACGCCGACGGCACGCCCTACTCCAAATCCACCAGCCCCATTCTGCAGGCACTGCGCCGCGACGAGCCGATCCGCATGCACGACGAGGTCTTCTGGCGTCGCGACGGCTCGGCCATGTCGGTCGAATACAGCGCCAATCCACTCATCGAAGACGACCGCATCTCGGGCATGGTCGTCGCCTTCCAAGACGTCAGCGAGCGCCGGCGGCTGGAGCGGATGAAGGACGAGTTCATCTCCACCGTCAGCCACGAGCTGCGCACCCCGCTCACCTCGCTGCGCGCCTCGCTCGGCCTGATTCAGTCCGGCGCGCTCGACAAGCGGCCGGAAAAGCAGCGCCAGATGATCGAAATCGCGCTCAACAACTGCGACCGGCTCATCCGCCTGGTCAACGACATTCTGGACTTCGACCGCGGCGAAAAAGGCGGCCTGCCGCTCGAGCGCAAATCCGTTCTGCCCATCGATCTGCTGCGCCGCGCCACCGACGTGGCCTTCAACGCCGCCTCCGAAGCACATATCGGCCTCCGCATCGACGCCGACGCCGCTCCCGTCTTCGCCGACGAGGAGCGCACCCTGCAAGTGTTGAGCGAGCTGGTCACTAACGCCATTAAATTCTCGCCGCAGAACACGGCCATTAAGCTCTCGGCGCGCAATGAAAACGATACAAAAGAAGTCTGTTTCGCCGTCGAGGATCAGGGCCGCGGCATCGCGCGCGAAAAACTCGACCGCATCTTCGAGCGCTTCCAGCAGGGAGACGCCTCTGACTCCCGCGCCCTGGGCGGCACCGGCCTCGGCCTCGCCCTCTGCCGCAGCATCGTTGAGCAGCACGGCGGACGCATCTGGGCCGAAAGCCAGGTTGGCAAAGGCAGCCGCTTCCTCTTCACCCTGCCCATTGCCACGGAAAAAGCCTCGGAAACCAAGCTGACCTTCGTGGAAAAGTAAATCGCGCGAATCAATCTAACTCGCGCTCATCTTTCTGTCCTCTGTTCCCTGTCCACTGTCTTCCAGAGACCGGGGAGCCACAACACTGAACGAAGCACTGTTTTAACGGGCACGAGTTCACCAACCGTGGAAAAGCTCACATTCCAGAAAAGTTTTGAAGGGGCACGACTTCATCTGCCACGGAAAACTCTTACTCCGGAAAAGTTTTGAAGGGTACGGGCTTCACAGGCTGCGGAAAAACTCTGGATTTTGGGCCCGCGGGAGAAACACGTCCCTCGGGGCCTAAAGGCCGCGTTGATTTTATTGAGCTTACGGCACGGCTGAAGCCGTGCCCCTTCAAGGCTTTTCCGGAATAAGAGTTTTTCCGCAGCCTGTTTAGCCCCTGGAGATTTGCTCTAGCTTCAATTCTCCGTTGGACCACCTTCAGTCCTTTGTTGGTGACTTGGCAATGTCATCGATAACAATCACGTCAATCTGTTCCTTTATGTGAATCAATCTCCAGACCCAATGATCGTATCGCGGAACGTAACGTCGGCAAATCCGAGGGCGTCTGCTCGACGAAATCTAAATCGTCGAATCTCCAGGAGAGATCGAAATCATACTTGCCTGCCAACCCCGTGGCATCAACGACAGGCTTCCTAAGATGGCCCTCGACAACCTTCGCGAACTCCGCCAACGTTGCCTGCCTTTTGTAGTAAAACCCTGGCGGAGTTTTCTCGTCGCTGCTTTTTACCTCTACGGAAACCCCTTCGACATGCGGTTTCAACTTCGCGCCTCCACGAGCGATCAGCAGCCGGTACGTCGGCATTTCTCGCTTATCGTGATGAACTTTTAGTCCGAAACGCTCTACCAAGAGGTTCTGAAGCATTAGCCGGAACTGATCTTGCGTCGTACCTGGCGCGATGATCGCAATCATGTGAAATCGGCCTGTTGGAAGGCGCTTCGTACTCACTAACCGATACTCGGGGAGATCATAAGCCTTCGAAACAATATCCGAAACCTCGCAAAAATTGCACGAGTACCGTGTCGGGGATTCGGTTCCAGGGCCGCCTTTCGAACCAAAAAATACCGGCACATTTGAATTGTCTAACTCAGGAGACGGCTTAATCGATGCCACTTCGAACTCCTGCCCGAAGCAACACAGGCAGCAACTCAGTAGCAAGCCCATCAAAACACTTTGCTTCAATACATAGCCTCCCCTAACATCGTCAACAGTGGGGTAAAAAGGGCAGGATTTTCCTTTTCTCACCTTTTTTTAAACCATTTTGGCAGCTACCGCAGCAGCGCCGAAGCCGCCCAGAAGACCGGCTCCTGGCCGTGGAAGTCGCCCGTGCGCCGCTGGCGATTGAGGTAATACGAGAAGTCATTCCTTTTCCCCGTGCCCTCGCAAACGTTGGTCACGTCTCCATTCTGGTCGATGAAGCCGGTCAACCCCAGCCAGGCGCGTCGCGACGCCGGGCCGTATGTTGCCGCGTCGAGCCAGCCGTTTTTAACGCCGGTGATCATCGCATAGGCGAACATGCCGGTGCTCGACGACTCTTCCCAGAACTCTTCGTGGTCGATCAGTTGGCGCCACATCCCGTCCTTGGCCTGGTAGCGGAGCAGCGCGGCCATCATCGTTTTGTAACCGGCGAGAATGCGCGCCCGCTGGGGATGGTTGGCGGGCAGGTCGCGCAGCATCTCGGCCATGCCGGCGGCGAACCAGCCGTTGCCGCGGCCCCAGAAAAAGGGCGCATCAGGCGCGTGATAGAACAGGCCGTTAGGCTGTTGCAGCTTGTCGAGGTAGGCGGCCATCTCGCTGGCCGAGCGATCCAGATACTTTTTGTCGCCGGTGGCGCGATACGCCTCCAGTTGCAGAATCGTCGACATATACATGTCATCGACCCAGAAGCGCGTCTCGCCAGAAAGTCCGTCGGGCCGTGGATTCTCCCACTGGCGGTCGGCCCAGGACTGGCCGTAACTCAGGTACTTGGGGTCTTTGGTCTGGATGCCAATCTCCAAAGGCACGATGCCGAAGATCGAGTCGTCGACGTGATGGCGAACGGGAATGCGATTGGCCTCGGCCCCGCCGGGCATAAGAGGCTCGAACTTCTTAATCAGCTCGGCGCGCAGCGCCTCGTCGTGGGTGAGTTGGGCAAAGGTCAGCGCGCCGTACCAGGCGCCGACCTCGGAATAATGGAGCGTGGCTGTGTACTGATGGGGACTGGTGACGAAATGTTCGGCGAGGCGCTTGCCGATCTCCTGCGGCGAACGGCCGGCGGGCCAGTTGGAGAAGTAATCCTGCGGCGCTGCGACCGGCTGCGCGGCAGCGGAGAAAGCAACGGAGGAAAGAAGCGTCCCCAGAACGGCAACCGATAAAACGGATTTCATAGACAGTCCTCGAAAAAAATAATGCACGCGCGGTCATTATAAATTCCGAACGATAGCTTTGGCGTGAAAGGTAGATTCGGCAGAACCGGGCGATGCGGCAAAAGCAAATCGCCCGATAGTGCATTTGCCTATGTGTACAAAATGTACATATAATAAAGCGCAAGATGGCCTTCGAGTGGGATATTCGAAAGGCGGAAGCCAATTTCAAGAAGCACGGTGTGCGGTTTGCCGAAGCCGCGCCGGTCTTTGACGACGATTCTGCGATGACCATTCGCGACGAGGATTCCGACCCGCACGAGGTGCGCTTCGTATCGTTAGGGATGGGAGCGAAAGAACGGATTTTGGTCGTGGTCTATTGCTATCGCGGCGAAAAGATCCGCATCATTTCAGCGCGCGTGGCCGAACCGCGCGAGCGCAAGGCATACGGGGAAACGAAATGAAGCAGGAATACGAGTTTGGGCAGGGAAAGCGGGGACGGATTCTAGCCCCGCCACCGGAGCCGCGCGGCAAAACCCGGATCACGATCCGGCTGGACGAGGATCTGGTGGATTACTTCCTCAAGAAGGCCGACGCTACCGGCGGAGCGAAAGGGTACCAGACGCTGATCAACGAGGCGCTGCGCCAATACATAGAAGGCAAGGCCCCGAAGTTTGAGCAGACGCTGCGGCGAATCGTGAGAGAAGAAGTGCGGGCGGCGGGGTAAGCATAGCAGTAGCTGGCTCAGCGTCGTATGCCGCCGCCGCAAAGGCATTTGGCATTTCGTAAGGTAGTGCCGACTATTCTACGATGGAACTACAGTGCAGACGATACGAGTTGAAACACGATCGGCGAAGTATGGCGTAACGATTGGCAACGGGCTGCTGGAGACACTCGCCCCGCGCATCGAGCGGGCGGTGGGTCGGCTGCCGCGGCGGGTTTTTGTGCTCACTTCGCCGGAGATTTGGGCGCTATGGAGCGAGCGTTTTTTGCGCTCTTTCGCCGAACCGCCAATCACGCTGTTTTTACCCGCGGGCGAGAAATTTAAGACGCTCAAAAGCGTAGAACAACTGGCGCGCGAGATGGTGCGGGCCGGCGGCGACCGCGGCTCGCTGCTCGTCGCCTTTGGCGGCGGCATCGTGGGCGATGTGGGCGGATTCGTGGCCGCGATTTTCATGCGCGGAATCCGCTACGTGCAGGTGCCGACAACTTTTTTGGCACAGGTGGACTCAAGCGTCGGCGGCAAGGTCGGCGTAAATCTGCCCGAGGGCAAAAATCTGGTGGGAAACTTTCTGCAACCACAGGCGGTTTTCGCCGATTCTCAAGTGCTGGCAACGCTGCCCGAGCGCGAACTGCGAGCCGGGCTGATGGAAAGCGTGAAGGCGGGAATCATCCGGGATCGGGCGCTGGTGCGCTTTATGGAGCGGCAGGCCGGAGAGATTCTGGCGCGGGAGCAGTTGGCGCTGGTGCGTGTGATCGCCGCCTCGGTAAGGATCAAGGCCGAAGTGGTGCGGCACGACGAGCACGAAAGCGGAGTGCGGATGATCTTGAACTTCGGCCACACTGTGGGCCACGCGCTCGAGCAGGCCACGCACTATAAGGTGCTGCTGCACGGCGAGGCCGTGGGCTGGGGAATGGTGGCGGCGCTCGAACTGGCGCGGCGGCGCGGAACCATCACGACGCGGGAGCAGGAGCGGCTGGAGCATTTGGTTTTAAGCTACGGGCCTTTTCCCAGGCTGACGTCGACCGCGGCGCGGGTAATGGCGGCAACAGTCAGCGACAAAAAGAACGTGGGCGGAGTAAGGCGATTCGTACTGCCGGTCGGCATTGGCTCGGCCGGCGTGGTGGAGGACGTAACGCCAGCCGAACTGGAAGCGGCAGTGAAGTACATGCTGGCGCTGGATAAAAGCATGGCCAAGAGCAGCTAAGGTGGCCACTTAAATTTGTATCATCTTGGGTGCCCCCGGTCTCGATTTTGAAACCGGGGAAGCACAACGCAAAGAATCGAAATCAGCCGGTCGCGGTACTAGCTATTTTTGGCTTTGAGCAGCGCCAACGCCTTGTTGAGCTGTTCGTCGCCCTTGGTGGCGGGCTGCGGCTCGTCTTCATTCTCGGGCGAAGCCACCTCGACGGTGGGCGTTACGGCCTCGTCCTCGATCTTTTTCCCGTCCGGCCCTTTGTACTTGGCCACGGTCAGCAACAGCGCCGCGCCGTCGGGCAAGCCGATGGTCTTTTGCACCGAACCCTCGCCGAAGGTGCGCACGCCAACCACGTCGCCGCGCTTGAGGCCGGCAATGGCCGCCGCCGTCAGCTCGGGCGCTCCATAGGTGCCGTGATTAATCAGCACCGAGACGGGCGCATCCGTCAAGCACTGCGCCGGATCGACGGCAAAGCTCTGGCGCGGAAACTTCTGGCCTTCGAGCGTGGCCATGGTTCCCTGCTTCAAAAAGAAGTTGGCCAGCCGCAGCCCTTGCGCGGGATCGGTACCGGTCACGTCACGCAAATCGAGCAGGATTTTGCGGCTTTTGCCGGCGGCCTTGATGCGGGCGGCCATATCGTCAACGCGCGCGGCGGTAAGAACGCCGGGCTTGAGATAGAGAATCGTCGCGTTCTCGAAAAATTGCTCGTTCAACGCCGGCACAGGCGTCACGGCACGAGTAAGCACGATCTTGTCCGGTTCGGACTTAAAGGGCCGTACGACCGAGACAGTGACCGTCGTTCCCGGCTTGCCGGCCAGCATAAAGCGCACCAGCGCCAGCGGCAGCTCATGAGTCGATTGGCCTTCGATCAGGTCGATCACGTCGCCGTCGTGCAAATGCTGCTGATCGGCGGGCGAACCAGGCAGAACGTTAACGATCGTCGCGTAGCCGAAGCGTTTGGAAACGGTGATGCCAACCTGCGCGTTCTCATTGGCCGGGCGCGTGGAATAGATTTTGTACTCGGCCGCCGACAGATAGCTGGAATCGGGATCGAGCGAATCGAGCAACCCGTGCAACGCGCCGTTGGTCACCTCGTTCATCTTCGGCTCGGTGACGTAGAAGTTCTGAATCTTGCGCAGCACTTCGGCATAGACGCGCATCTGGCGATAGGCGGCGTCCTGCTCGTCGCCGGCGTGCACGCTGAGCAAGCCGAACTCGCCCAGCAGATAGCCGGCGCCAAGTGCGCAAAAAATCGTGATGGAGACAACAAAAACGAGGCGTTGGAAAAATCTAGACACACACACCACCGGGAGCGGGAGGGAAAACGGCCGCTCGCACCATATAGACGCAATCATACCTTATAGAACGAGCCGCCGCCGAAGGAATGAAGCCGGGCAAGCCCTCAATGTGCCTTGGCTTCGGTGGCCACGCCAATCACCGCATCAAAGGCCAGCTTCGGTTTGCCGTCGCGGCCAAAAAGCAGCGGATAGTTGGTGCGGCCCATGACCGGCCAGCCGTTCAACCACGAATCGCCGTCATCCACGCCCCAGAAGGTCACGCGCTGCAAATCGGCGCGGTGCTCAATGAAGACGCGGAAAAGTTCGGCGTAGCGCGTGGCTAATTGCCGCTGCACATCTTCCGGCAGACCATTCACGTAAGGATTCAACTTCGGAGCCTGCGCGACCTTGAGCGAAACGTCGGCGGTGGGACCGAAGCCGGGAGTGGGCAACAGATTGATGTCGAGCTCGGAGATTGAAACCTTCAAACCGAGCGCGGCGAACTCTGCGATGGCGGCACCTTCATCGGCGGCCGAAGGCGAAGTGAGGCTGAGGTGGCCTTGTATGCCGACGACGGTGATGGGCGCGCCCGCCGCTTGCAGCTTTTTAACCAGCGCCACAGCCCCGGCGCGCTTGGCCGGATTTTCCAGATTGTAGTCGTTATAGACCAGTTGCGCCTGCGGGTCGGCCTCGTGCGCGTAAACGAATGCCTTCTCGATGTAATCCTCGCCGATCGCCCTCAGCCACGGCGACTGGCGCAACGTGCCGTCCTCGTTGAGCGCCTCATTGACCACGTCCCAGGTTTGGATTTTGCCCTTGTAGCGGCCGACAACGGTTTGGATGTGCTCCTTCATGCGCGCCAGCAGCGCCTCGCGCCCCAGCAGGCTGCCCTTCTCATCGCGGAAGACCCAGGCCGGAGTCTGGCTGTGCCAGATCAGGCAGTGGCCAACGATGAACATGTGGTACTCCTGGCCAAGCGCGACATATCGGTCGGCCTGCGCAAATTCGTACTTGCCCGGCTGCGGATGAACCCTCTCCCACTTGAGCTCATTCTCCGGCGAAATGGAGTTGAACTGCGACTTGAGCAGCGCATCGCCGCGAGCGTCGTTGCCGTTAATCTGCGCCGCGTTGATTGCCGCGCCGATGGGAAAATCATTTTGGTAAGCGGCCTTGAGAGAAACGGGAGACTGCGCCGCAACGCAAACGGCGCAAAGCGCGGCGAAAATCGCCGACCGCGCGCAAGCAAAACTTTTATTCAGCATGGTTCCTCCGCATCGTGCAACTAGACTCTTCGAACAACTAATTCTGTTCACTGTTTACTGTTCACTGCCCGCGCGCGTCGTAAAAGCCTTGCGCCGCTCGGCCAGCTCGTTGGCGATCTTCTGGTTCACCTCGCGAGTAATCGGGTAGAAGAACAAGCAGAAAGCCGCGGCAAAAAAGGCCAGCCCCGCGTAGACGCTCGCCGTCAGGCGAATGCCCCACAGCGCATGCGCGCTCTGCACGGCATTCGGCACGTAGCCATAAGCGGAAAAGAGCCAACCGGCGACCGCGCCGCCAAAAGCCAGTCCTACCCACAGCGCAAAAACCACCGCCGCGGTTACGGTTCCCGTCGCGCGGCGGCCGGTCTTCCACTCGCCGTAGTCGGCCACGTCGGCAATCATCGCCCACAGCACCGGGCACGACCAGCCGTAGGCAAACTGCCGCAAAATCTCCGAAGCGAAGAGCGGCACAACCGCCGTGGCGGGAAACAGCAGCAGCGCGACATTGAAAACTCCCGTCAGAATCATGCTGACCAGGAAGAGATTACGCTTGCCGAAGCGCACCGTGAGCGCGTGCGAAACCGCCACGCCGATCAGCAGCGCCGCCAATCCAAAACCGTTGAACCAGCTAAAGAGAATCTGGTTACCGGCGCAGTATTTAAAGAAGGGCAGCATCACGCTGCCACGAATCGAAATCGCCGTAAAGTAGAAGGTGGTAACGAGAAACAGCACAAACCAGGGACCGTTTTTCAGCAGATCGGACAGATCCTGGCCCATCGAAGATTGCTGTTGCGGATTGGGTTCGATGCGCTCCCGCGTGGTGGCAAAGGCGACCAGAAAAAGCACGACGCACAGCGCCGAAAAAATCCCCATCGTGAGCTGATAGCCGCGCGCCGAACTGCCGCGACCCAAAAAGCCCACCAGCGGAATCGCCAGGCTCTGCACGATGAAGCCGGCTAAATTGGCGAAGATCTGCCGGTAAGAAGCCACGCTGGTCCGCTCGTCGGGATCGTCGGTGATGACCGCGGTCAACGAAGCGTAGGGCACGTTGTTGACGACGTAGATCAGCCGCAACAAAATGTAGGTAACCCAGGCGTAGATCAGCTTGCCCGCCGGGCTAAAGTTAGGCGTAGTGAAGGTGAGCACGCCGATGATGCCGAAGGGCACGGCCGTCCACAGCAGCCAGGGACGAAAGCGCCCCCAGCGGCTGCGCGTGCGGTCGGCGACAAAGCCCATCAGCGGATTGAGCGCGGCGGCGATGAGGCCGACGACGAGAAACAGCGTGCCGGCCTGCGCGGCGGTCAACCCGAAGGTGTCGGTATAAAAACTCAACTGCAGGGCCAGCATCGCCTGAAAAATGAAGTTGGCCGCCATGTCGCCCAGCGCGTAGCCGAATTTCTCGGTGAAGGATAATCTTTCCGTCATAATCCGCCTTGTCTTTTGTCCGGCGTCGCCGGCCGCGTTTATTCGGTTACGCGCAAAATCAGTTTCTGCAAATCCTCATCGCGCGAGGAGTTGCCAACCATCAACTCGAAGTCGCCTGGCTCGACAACGTAATTCATGTCAATGTCGTAGAAGGCGAGTTGCTCGGGCGTAATGTCGAAGGCGACCGTGGTCGTTTCGCCCGCCGCCAGCCGCACCTTCTTGAAAGCCTTCAGTTCCTTGACCGGCCGCGTCACCGAGCTAACCAGATCGCGAATGTAAAGCTGCACCGTCTCGGTTCCAGCGTACTTGCCGGTGTTGGTCACCTCCACCAGCAGCCGCGTGGCGCCGTCGCGCGCAATCCTTTTCTTTGTTAGCCGCGGACAGGTAATCGAGAAGCTCGTGTAGCTGAGTCCGTAACCGAAGTTAAAGAGCGGCGTAACCTCGTCCCACAGATAGCCGCGGCGCGCCGACGGTTTGTAGTTGTAGAAGATGGGCAATTGACCCACCGAGCGCGGCACAGAAATTGGCAGCTTGCCGCCGGGATTGGTCTCGCCGAAGAGCACGTCGGCCACGGCGCGGCCGGTCTCCTGGCCCAAATACCAGCACTCGAAGATCGCCGGAACCTTTTGCGCCAGTGAATTGATCGACAGCGGCCGCCCGTTAAAGAGGAACGCGACAATCGGCTTGCCCAGCGCAACCAGCGCCTGGATCAGTTCTTCCTGGCGGCCGACCAGATCGAGACTGGTGCGGTCGCCCATGTGATTCAGCGCCCATGCCTCGCGCGAAGTCTGCTCGTTGCCGCCGATGGCCAGCACAATCACGTCGGCCTGCTTGGCCACCGCGACGGCCTCGGCGATCTGCTTGCGATCTTGCTCTGGATCGCTGGCCACGACTTCGTCCTGATTCCAGTTGCCGCCGACGGTGATCTTGCAGCCTTCGGCGTAGAGCACCTTCACCTTGTCGCCGACTTTTTTCTTAATGCCCTCGAGCACGGTGACGTTCTGCTTGGGCACGCCGCTATAGCCGCCCAGCAATCCCCGATCGGCGTTGGGACCAATTACGGCGAGAGTTTTGATCTTGCGCGGATCGAGCGGAGCAACGTTGTTTTCGTTTTTCAGCAGCGTGATCGCTTCGTGCGCCGCCGTCAGCGCCAGCTCGCGATGCTCGTCGCAACCCACAACGCGCTCGGCCTCCTCCGGATCGACGTATGGATCGTCGAAGAGGCCCATCGCGAATTTCCAATAAAGCATCGGCGCAACCAGTTCGTCGAGTTCGCGCTCCTTGAGCACGCCCTTGTGTACCAATTCCACCAGATGCAGGTAGCAATCCGGATCGGGCAGCTCGATATTCACGCCAGCCTTGACCGCCAGCGCGCAGGATTCTTTCTTGTCCTTGGCCACGAAATGCCCGTGCGTGTCAGGCCTGTAGCCCAGTTCCCAAATGGCGTAGTAGTCGGAAACGACAAAACCCTTGAAGCCGAATTCCTTGCGCAACACATCGCGCAGCAGCCACTTGTTGGCGTGCGAGGGCACGCCGTCGATTTCGTTGTAAGAAGCCATCACGCTGATCGCTTCGGCTTCGCGCAGCGCCGTGCGAAAGGTCGATAGAAAGGTTTCGCGCAGCACGCGCATGGAAACGTTGGCCGGCGCGCAGTTCATTCCAGACTCCGGCTGACCGTGCCCGGCAAAATGCTTCAGCGTGGCGATTACGTGCCGCTTGTCGGCAAAGCTGCGGTCGCCCTGAAAGCCGCGCACTGCCGCCACGCCCATTCGCGCCGCCAGATGCGGGTCTTCACCGTAAGTCTCCTCGACGCGCCCCCAGCGCGGCTCGCGCGCCACGTCAACAACCGGCGTCAGCGCCTGATGCGTGCCGCGCAAACGCGCCTCGGCCGCCGTCATCGCATAGAGCCGCTCCACCAGCTCGGGATCGAAGGTAGAAGCCAGCGCGATCGGCTGCGGAAAGCTGGTTCCATCCACCGCCGCGTGGCCGTGCAGGCACTCCTCGTGGAAAATCACCGGAATTCCCAGCCGTGTGTTTTCCAAAAAAAACTTCTGGATGGCGTTGGTCAGCTCGGCCATGCGCCGCGCGTTCAATCCCTTGCCCGCATCGCTGGGCCGGCCCACCTGCCCCAATCCGCGGCGATTCTTAAATGCGGCCTTGGCCTTCTTCTCGTCGAAGTAGCCCTCGGCGTCGACCATCGTCTGCGGTTTCTGCTGCCAGATGCAGAGCATCTGCGCGGCCTTCTCTTCGAGCGTCATGCGCGACAAAAGATCTTTTACCCGACGTGCCGGCGAGAGCTTGGAGTTCTTATAGGCTGGTATCGCCGCGTGGCGCGGCTTGCGAGTTGCCGTTGACTTTTTCATCAGTTCCATCCCTGTATAGGTTGGCGACTCCGCGTAGGTGCGGAGTAGCGACGATATTTTTAGCAACGCGAGCGAAACAAGCAAAACATAGCGAAAGCGTTTTCCCAAATGACGTAGTAAAAATACGGGTACCCCATTTTAGAGTGGTTCCAGAAAAACAATCCCCATCTTGACCGCCTACAGGGTCGCCACTCGCTGATGCTCGCGTCGACTTGAGTGAATTGGCTTCGATGTACAACATTCCTGGAACCGCTCTAGCCGCGTTCTTGTTTCTTACGGCTAGGGTGTAGTGCGAGCAGAGAACTGTAGCCTCGTTTTCCGAAACGATCAAAGCGCGACAAACCCGCGCTCGACAAGTCCGCAAACTGACCGTTGCCATAAAAGAAGGCCGCACAAAAGCGCGCCGAATCGCCCGTAGAACCCGGTACGAATAGCGTACATCGACCCGCAAAATAGTGTAGTCGCGGATGCGATGGCAGGCAATAGAAAAATCGATTTTCTTCAAAGGGAATTTCAGCCATCTACGGCAAAGCGCGCCGGCGATTCACCCGCGCGCTTTACTCTAGCTGAAAGATGAAGGCTGGAAGCTGTTTTTACGGCCCCAGGTACAGCGTTACGTCCGGCGGCGCAAAGCTCAACTGTCTGGTTTTGGAATCGTATTCCAGGTTCAGAGCGTTGCTCTTCCGGTCGTTGATGTAGGAGGCCACCAGCACGCCGTTGCCGTAGTGGCCGGCCAGCGCGATCTTGTGGCTATGAATCGCCCCGTACTCGTTGTCCGGGCTGGTCGAGCTCCAGTCGCCGATAAAGCGCGCATAGGGATAGGAAAAGTTCTGCGGATGTTGCTGCCAGTTTTTGTCGTGAACCCAGACGCCGTAGGCCTTGGGCAGATCGTTGGCCTCAACCGCGGTCAAGAACTTGTTCACCGTAGCGCGCCCGCACAAATAACGACTCCACCGCCAGGGCCAATCCGCCGGCCGGCCGGCAATGAGCCAGAAGGCCACCAGCAACGCGGCCACAGCGCCTAAACTGCATTTGAGAATCAGCACATTGCGCCGTGAGCGCGCGGCATCGAACTGAGGAGCATCGAGCAGTGTCATTGGATCATCCCCTCGGAATCAGAATATATGGGCATCGAAAAACAGGGAACAGGAATTAGGTAACAAGAATACAGATGCGCGGCCGCAAACAGCCCTTCAGCCTTCCACTGCATCGGCGCTCTCCCTAATTCATTAGACACCGGCGCCGGTCTCCCTGTTCCCTAATCCCTATTCCCTGCTTCTCTACTCTTCCCGGCTGTAGACCGTGCGGCTCCGCTCGGCGTGCCGTTCCAGTCCCAATTCGATCAGCCGCGTAATCAGCTTTTTGTAATTCAGCCCCGTAGCCGCCCACAGCTTGGGATACATGCTGATTTTGGTAAAGCCCGGCATCGTATTCACCTCGTTCAGGTAGATGCGCTGCTTGCCATCGGGCTCCATAAGAAAGTCCACGCGCGACAATCCCGCCAGGTCGCATGCCTTGAAGGCCGCCACGGCCATCTCGCGAATCTCTTTGCTCTGCGCGCGCGTAATCGACGCGGGAATCACCGGCTTCGGCCCCTTCGAGAGATACTTCGCCTCGTAGTCGTAGAATTCCTTGCCGGGAACGATCTCGCCCACCACGCTGGCTTCCGGGGCGTCATTGCCCAGTACCCCTACCTCGAACTCGCGCGCGCTCGCGCCCTGTTCGCCGCCCACGCCCTGCTCGACAACCAGCTTGCGGTCGTACTTGGCCGCCAGATCCAGCGCCGTCTTCAGTTCCTGGCGATCATGCGCCTTTGAAATTCCCACCGAGGAACCTAGATTCGCCGGCTTAACGAAAACCGGATACGTTAGCTCCCGCTCCACCTGCGCCACGGCCTTGCGCGGCGAAAGCTCCCAATCGGAGCGCAGCAGCGTCACATGCTTGACGATCGGCAGCTTGGCCTCGATGAAGAGCCGCTTCATCAGATCCTTGTCCATGCCCGCCGACGACCCCAGCACGCCCGAGCCAACATAGGCGACCCCGGCCAGCTCGAACAAACCCTGAATCGTGCCATCCTCGCCGAAGGTGCCGTGCAGCACGGGAAAAATCACATCCAGCGACTTGCCCGGCATCAGCAGCGCGGGAAGCCCCTCCGCAAGCAGCTTGGCTCCAGAGGCTTTCGCGCCGCGCATTTTTTCTGCCTCGCCGTTCAGCAGCTTCTGCGCATCGTCGCCCGCCAGCCAGCGCCCCTCTTTCGTGATGCCGATGGGCGTAACTTCAAATTTGTTGCGATCGATCGCCCGCAGAACCGAGGCCGCCGAAAGCAGCGAAACCTCGTGCTCGCCGCTACGCCCGCCAAATAAAATGCCTACTCGCAGTTTCTTTGCCATTTCGCTGTCGAATTATGCCTTCCGTGAAAATTAATCTTCTTGTGTCAGTGTAGAACCCTCCCCCCGGACGCTACGAAAATCCCGCCACGAAAAGTTGCCGCCTGCCTCACCACGAATTTGGAGCCACGGGAACCAAATGTGCTATTTTTTAAACCCTTTCCTGGTAGTTAACCTATGGACAGCGATTCATTGCATGGTTTTTCTCTTGCAGGCGACTTGTTCTATTCCAATGGGCCGGTCTCTGAAGACGATTGCGGATAGCGCAGGCTCTCCGCGGCGATCAACGGACAGGAATTTGGGGAGAGAAGTTCTAGTTGAGGAAGAGGCTCGTTTCCGCGGCTACCATCGCCTTGGCGACCGTCATGGCCGCGCAAACTGCTCCGCCGAAACCACTCACATCACTGCGCGCCGTTCGCCCCTTCAGCCGCAATGAAGCCGCCCAGTCTCTTCCGGTCGCCTTTGAGGCCACCGTCACCTATTTCTGCGCCGTGCAAAAAAAGCTCTTCGTTCAGGACGGCGGCGAAGCCTTCGTGGTAAAAACGCAGAACGACGCCGCCCTGCACCCCGGCGACCGCGTAGCCATTCGCGGAACCACTACGGCTGGCCTCACCCGCGAAATCACCGCCAGCAGCATCGCCTTCATCCGCCACGATAAAAAGCCCGCAGCCTCCGCGGCTTCCTTCAACGAGCTGATCCGCGGCCAATTCGATGCCCGCCTTGTCACCGTGCACGGCTCGATCCTTTCCGACGATCTGGAAATCGATCCTGCAACCGGCGAACGCTATGCCTTTCTGCGCCTCGCTGCCGACGGCGGCATGATCGACGTTTACGTCGACAACGACAATCCCGGCGCGCGCAATGCCCTGCTCGACGCCCAGGTCGCCATCACCGGCATCGCCAGAAATGAATTCAACGGCAAGCGGCAGCTAACCGGCGTCATCCTGCTAATCCAAAGCCTGCGCAGCGTAAAAGTTCTCAAGCCCGCCGCCGTCAATCCCTGGTCGCTGCCTATCACCCCCATGGAACAGATTCTTGGCGCCTATCGCGTCCTCAACCACTCCCAGCGCGTGCGGGTCCGCGGAACCGTCACTTACTTCATGCCCGGCTCAGCCGCCGTACTCGAAAGCGGCGCGCAAAGCCTCTGGGTGCAGACCCAAAGCGATGAGCCGCTCAAAATCGGCGATCAGGCCGAAGCCACCGGCCTACCCAACTCCAGCGGCGGCTTTCTTTCTCTCTCCGGCGCGGAGATACGCGATACCAACGTGCAGGCGCCAATCGCTCCGCATCCGGCCACTTGGCAGGAATTAACCTCGGGCCAGCGCCAGTACGATCTCGTCTCCATCGAGGGCCAGGTCGTCATGCAGGTGCGCGAAGCTACACAAGATGAGTATGTGCTGCATTCCGGCAGCTATCTCTTCTCGGCCATCTACCGGCACGCCAACACCGCCGAGGTCGGCGGCATCGCTCCGCTGCGAGAAATTCCCGTCGGTTCCACGATCCGCCTCACCGGCGTCTGCATCCTCAACGACGCCCGCGCCTACAATCACAACGCTTCGTTCAACATTCTGCTCCGCTCACCGGACGACATTGCCGTCGTCGCCCGGCCGCCCTGGTTCAATCTTCGCCACGTTACGCTGCTGGCCGGCCTGTTGCTGTTCATCGTGCTGACCATCGGCATCCGCGGATGGTTTCTGGAAAGCAGAACTCGCCGCCAGATCGGCTCGCTGGCCTACATCGAGCAGCGGCGCAGCCGCATCCTCGAAGCCATCAACGCCTCCCGGCCGCTTAGCCAGACCATCGAGCAGATCACCGAATTAGTCTCTTGCAAACTCGGCGGCGCGCCCTGCTGGTGCAATATTACCGACGGCGCCACGCTGGGCAACCGCCCCGCCAAGCTCGCGCCCTCGCTGCGTACCGTCGAACGCCCCATCGCCTCCCGCTCCGGACCGCCGCTGGGCTCGATCTTCGCCGCCTTCGACGCTCGCTCCATCCCCAACCCGCTCGAAGCCGAAACCTTGGAGAAGTCCGCTGAACTGGCCACGCTCGCCATCGAAACCTCGCGCCTCTACTCCGACCTCGTCCATCGCTCCGAGTTCGACCTGCTCACCGACGCGCAGAATCGCTTCGCCATGGAAAAAGCTCTGGACGCCATGGTGCAAAACGCGCGCCGCGCGGCCGGAATCTTCGGTCTGATTTACATTGACCTGAACGAGTTCAAAAAAGTGAACGACCTGCACGGCCATCTGGTCGGCGACCTTTATCTGCAAGAGGCAGCCCAGCGCATGAAGCGCCAACTCCGCCCCGGCGACACACTGGCGCGGTTGGGCGGCGACGAGTTCGCGGTCCTGGTTCCCAGCGTGCGCAACCGCGCCGAGGTCGAAGAGATTGCCGCGCGCCTGGAAGATTGCTTCTCCACGCCCTTTCTGGGCGAGGAGTACGCGCTCAACGGCTCGGCCAGTCTGGGCATCGCCCTCTATCCCGAAGATGCGGACTCGGCCGATGAGCTACTGAGCGCGGCCGACGCCGCCATGTATGAGGCCAAGTTCTCCCGCACGGGACGAAGCCGAGCCGCTCAAGTCTAGAGACCTACTCACCGGCAAGCAATGCGCATAAAAAGAGGCCCGGCTTGGCGCCGGGCCTCATATGAGTTGCGGAGAGCCGCCAGCTTACTCGGTGGCCATCTCCTCGGCTTCGCCTTCCTGGCGCATCATCTCCAGTTCGCGCTCCTCGGCTTCGCGTTCGGCCGTTACTTCCTGCTGCACGCGCGCCGCCGCCTCTTCCAATTCCGGCGAGAGCTGCACGTTGCGGTAGTACTCCAGGCCCGTGCCGGCGGGGATCAACCGTCCCACGATCACGTTCTCCTTCAGGCCGCGCAGGTTGTCCACCGCGCCGTTGATCGAAGCCTCGGTCAACACGCGCGTCGTCTCCTGGAAGCTGGCCGCCGAGATAAACGAATCGGTCGACAGCGACGCCTTGGTGATGCCCAGCAGTAGCGGACGCCCGGTCGCCGGCCGGCCACCTTTGGCCAGCACGCGCTCGTTCTCCGCCCGGAAGCGGAAGCGATCCACCTGCTGTTCGAGCAGGAAGTTCGTGTCGCCCACCTCGTCGATGCTCACCCAGCGCAGCATCTGGCGCACGATCGTTTCGATGTGCTTATCGGCAATGGCCACGCCCTGCAACCGGTAAACCTCCTGAATTTCATTCACCAGGTAGGCTTGCAGCGCCTTCTCGCCCAGCACGGCCAAAATGTCGTGCGGGTTCAGCGGACCGTCCATCAGGGGGTCGCCGGCGCGTAGCCGTTCGCCCTCCTGCACGTTAACGTGAATGCCGCGCGGCACCGAGTATTCGCGCTCGTCGCCGTTGTCGGCCGTAATGTAGATCTTGCGCTGCCCCTTGACAATATCGCCAAAGCGAACCACGCCATCGATCTCCGAAATGATGGCCGTCTCGCGCGGCTTGCGCGCTTCGAAGAGCTCCACCACGCGCGGCAGACCGCCGGTGATGTCCTTGGTGCGCGTCGACTCCTTGGGAATCTTGGAGAGCACTTCGCCCGGTCCCACCTCGGCCCCGTTCTCGACCATCAAGTGCGCGCCGCGCGGCAGCAAGTACCGCTTGTGCGCCTTGGCGTTCTTGATGACGATCATCGGCTGCTTCTTCTCGTCGGGAGAATCGGCCACCACCCAGCTCGACAGGCCGGTGACTTCGTCGACTTCCTCGTTGAGCGTCACGCCTTCCTGCAAGTCCTTGAACTGCACCGTGCCGCTGATCTCGGTCAGAATCGCGTACGTGTACGGATCCCACTCGGCCAACAGCGCGCCTACCTTAACCTGCGCGCCTTCACGCACGCGCAAACGCGCGCCGTACACCACCTGGTAGCGCTCCTTCTCGCGCCCGCGTTCGTCAACCACGACCACCGAACCGGAACGGTTCATCGCCACCAGCTCGCCTTCTTTGCTCTCCACCGTATTCAAATTGATGAAGCGCACGGTGCCGTTGTTCTTGGCGTCCAATCGCGACTTGTCGGCCACGCGGCTGGCCGTGCCGCCCACGTGGAAGGTACGCATCGTCAACTGCGTGCCCGGCTCGCCGATCGACTGCGCCGCGATCACGCCCACCGTTTCGCCCAGTTCCACCTTGCGTCCCGAACCCAGGTTGCGTCCGTAGCACATGGCGCAAACTCCGCGCTTGGTCTCGCAGGTCAGCACCGAGCGGATCTTCACCCGCTCCACGCCCGCGCCCTGCACCGCCGTCGCCGTCTCTTCGTCGATCAACTGGTTCACATCGACCACCACGTTGCCGTCGTAGTCCTTGATCCGATCCAGCGAGACGCGCCCGATGATGCGATCACGCAGCGATTCGATCACCTCGCCCGACTCCACGATCGAGTTGACGTAGATGCCTTCCAACGTGCCGCAATCCTGCTCGGTCACGATCACGTCCTGCGCCACGTCAACCAAACGGCGGGTCAGGTAGCCGGAATCGGCCGTCTTCAACGCCGTATCGGCCAGGCCTTTACGCGCGCCGTGCGTCGAAATGAAGTATTCGAGTACCGTCAGCCCTTCGCGGAAGTTCGAGGTGATTGGCGTCTCGATGACTTCGCCCGAAGGCTTGGCCATCAGTCCGCGCATGCCGCTCAACTGGCGAATCTGCTGTTTCGATCCGCGAGCGCCGGAATCGGCCATGATGTAGATCGGGTTCATGGCGCCCTCGTCGTCGGCCTTCTTCATGTTGCCGAACATTTCGTCGGCCACCTTGTCGGTCACCGCCGACCACATCTGGATCACCTTGTTGGCCCGCTCGCCGTTGGTAATCGCGCCGTCCATGTACTGCTTCTGGACCTCGATCACCTTTTTGTCGGCCTCGTCGACCACCGTGTACTTGCTATCGGGGATCACCATGTCGTCCAGGCCCACGGAAAGTCCCGAAACAGTGGCGTACTTATAGCCCAGCGACTTAATGCTGTCCAGCATTCCCACCGTTACTTCCAGACCCAGGTTCTGGTTGCAATAGTCCACCAGTTGCCCGATGCCCTTCTTCTTCAGCAGGCCGTTGATGAACGGCATGCCATCCGGCAGCGCGTCATTCAGAATCACGCGGCCCACCGTCGTCGACAGATACTCCTTGTTGAACTCCACCGAGTCGGTATGCGTCAGATCCTGATCGTCGTAGGCCGTCGTCATATCGAGCACCTGGCCCGTATAACGCAGCCGGATCGGCGTCAGCGTCTCGACTTCCTTGGCTTCAAGCGCCATCAGAATCTCTTCCGAATTGGCGAAGACACGGCCCTCGCCCTTGGCGCCCTTGTGGGCTTTGGTCAGGTAGTAAAGTCCCAACACCATGTCCTGCGTCGGCACGGTGATCGGCTGACCCGAGGCCGGCGACAGAATGTTGTGCGAGGAAAGCATCAGCACGCTGGCCTCGATCTGCGCCTCCGGCGACAGCGGAATGTGCACGGCCATCTGATCGCCATCGAAATCGGCGTTAAAAGCGGTGCAGCACAGCGGATGCAGCTTGATGGCCTTGCCCTCGACCAGCACCGGCTCAAAAGCCTGAATACCCAAACGGTGCAAGGTGGGAGCGCGGTTCAACATGATCGGATGGTCCTTGATGACCTCTTCCAAAATGTCCCAAACCACCGGCTCCTGCATCTCGACCATCTCTTTAGCCTGCTTGATGGTGGTGCACTGGCCGGTCTGCTCCAGACGGTGATAGATGAAGGGCTTGAAGAGCTCGAGCGCCATCTTCTTCGGCAAACCGCATTGATGCAGTTTCAGCTCCGGACCGACAACGATCACCGAGCGGCCCGAGTAGTCCACGCGCTTGCCCAACAGGTTCTGGCGGAAACGGCCCTGCTTGCCCTTCAACGTATCGGAGAGCGACTTCAGCGGGCGGTTGTTGGCGCCACGCAGCACACGGCCGCGGCGGCCGTTGTCGAAGAGTGCATCGACGGCCTCCTGCAGCATGCGCTTTTCGTTGCGCACGATCACTTCCGGCGCGTGCAGATCCATCAGCTTCTTCAACCGGTTGTTGCGGTTGATCACGCGGCGGTACAGATCGTTCAAATCGGAAGTGGCAAAGCGGCCGCCATCCAGCGGCACCAGCGGACGCAGCTCGGGAGGAATGACCGGCAGCACATCCAGAATCATCCACTGCGGCTTGTTATTGCTCTTGTGGAAGGCCTCGACGACCTTCAACCGCTTGGCGTACTTGAGCTTTTTCTGCACCGAGGTCTCGGTCTTCATCCGCTCGCGCAGTTCAATGCCCAGCTCGTCGATGTTGACCCGCTTGAGCAGCTCCTTGATCGCCTCGGCGCCCATCATCGCCTTGAAGCCCGAAGGCCGGAACTGCTGATCCAGCTCGCGGTACTTGGCCTCGTCCTTGATGATCTCCCGCTCCTTCACCGGAGCGTCGCCAGGATCGATCACGACATAGGATTCGAAGTAGAGAATGCCTTCCAGATCGCGCAGCGAAATGTCCAGCAGATGGCCGATGCGCGAGGGCAGGCCCTTGAAGAACCATACATGCGAGCAGGGCGAAGCCAGCTCAATGTGGCCCATGCGCTCGCGGCGCACCTTGCTCACCGTCACCTCGACGCCGCACTTGTCGCAGATCACGCCGCGGTGCTTCATCCGCTTGTACTTGCCGCACAAGCACTCCCAGTCCGTCACCGGGCCAAAGATGCGCGCGCAGAACAAGCCATCGCGCTCCGGCTTGAAGGTGCGGTAGTTGATCGTCTCCGGCTTGGTCACCTCGCCATGCGACCAACTGCGGATCTTCTCCGGCGAGGCCAACATAATGCGAATCGCGTCAAAATCGGTAATCGGGCTGCTAAGCTCAAATGGGTTCGAACGGAACAAGACGACCCTCCTTGGCGGGCTTTTTGGCGCCGCCGCGGCTCTTTCCCAGGGACTTATTCATGCGGGCTTCTCCTTCCCTGGGGAGCGGCTTGCGCCACTTGAGGGAGAAACCCGAAAAAAATCAGCTACCAGCTTTTAGCTTCTAGCTCCTAGCTTTTTCTCGGAGCATCTGGCTTTTGGCTAGTATGGAACGTTTCTTGCCGCTGGCCGCCGGCTTTGCCTCAAACGAGCTAGAGGCTAGAAGCTGGCGGCTAGAAGCTATGCGCTAATCCGCTACCGCCGCGACGACCTCGGGTTCGGGCTCCTTGCTTGCCTCGATCTCGTCGTGTTTGATCAATTCCACATCCAGGCACAGCGCCTGCAACTCCCGGATCAACACATTGAACGATTCGGGAATGCCCGGCTCCATCGCCGTCTCGCCCTTGACGATGGCCTCGTAGATCTTGGTACGGCCGTACACGTCATCGGACTTCGATGTCAGCAGCTCCTGCAGAATGTAGGCGGCGCCATAAGCCTCCAACGCCCAAACCTCCATCTCGCCGAAACGCTGTCCGCCGAATTGCGCCTTGCCGCCCAAAGGCTGCTGCGTAATCAGCGAGTACGGTCCGATCGAGCGGGCGTGGATCTTGTCGTCGACCAAGTGCGAGAGCTTGAGCATATAGATCATGCCCACCGTTACCGGCTGCTCGAACTGCTCGCCGGTCATGCCGTCGAACAGCGCCGTCTTGCCCGACGAGGGCAACCCGGCCGTCTTCAGCAGCGCCTTGATCTCGCTCTCCTGCGCGCCGTCGAATACGTTGGTCCCGAACCAGATGCCGCGCTTCATGCCGCGCGCCACCCGTATCAGCATCTCGTCGTCCAGTTCTTCAAGCTGCCGCAGGCAGGCGGTTCCGGCAAACTCCTTGCGCAGCAATTCGCGCACGTAGTTGACGTCACTGTTGGCCTGCACCAGCGCGGCCACTGTCTTGCCCAGCTCGGAGGCCGCCCAGCCCAGAGTCGTTTCCAGAATCTGACCCACATTCATACGGGAAGGCACGCCCAGCGGGTTGAGTACAATCTCGACCGGCGTTCCGTCGGGCAGATAAGGCATGTCTTCTTCAGGCAGAATGCGCGAGATGACACCCTTGTTGCCGTGACGGCCGGCCATCTTGTCGCCCACCGACAGCTTGCGCTTCATGGCCACATAAACCTTCACCAGCTTGATCACGCCCGGAGGCAGCTCGTCGCCCTTCTGCAGCTTGCTTACCTTCTCGTTGGTGATCTTGCGCAGCACTTCGATCTGCCGCGAGGTCATCTCCTCGATCTCGTCGATCTGCTCGTTGACCCGCGGGTCCTTGTCCGCGTACCGGATGCGCTTCAGGTTCTTGGTCGAAATCCGCTCGATCGCGTCGCGGTCAAGAATCGTCTCCTTGGTCAGCAGGCGCTTGTTGGTCCGCTCGTCGTGCAGATCGGCCAACACCTCCTTGCCGCCCAAAATCGCCTCCAACCGCTTCAACCGCTCGTCGGTCAGAATCCGGATTTCGTCGCCCAGGTTCTTTTCGAGCTTGGCGATATATTCGCCTTCGATCTGCTTGGCGCGCTCGTCTTTCTCCTGGCCCTTGCGCGAGAAGATGCGCACATCGACCACCGTGCCTTCAATGCCCGGAGGGCAGGTCAGCGAAGCGTCGCGCACGTCGCCGGCCTTTTCGCCGAAGATCGCCCGCAGCAGCTTTTCTTCCGGCGTCAGTTGCGTCTCGCCCTTGGGCGTGACCTTGCCCACCAGAATGTCGCTGTGGCCGATCTGCGCGCCGATGCGCACAATGCCGCTTTCGTCCAGATCGCGCAGCGCATGTTCGCTCACGTTCGGAATATCGCGGGTAATCTCCTCGGGGCCCAGCTTGGTGTCGCGGGCCTCGATCTCGAATTCCTCGATATGCACCGAAGTGTAGTAATCCTCGCGGACCAGCTTTTCGGAAATCAGAATCGCGTCCTCGAAGTTATATCCGCGCCAGGGCATAAAGGCCACCAGCACGTTGCGTCCCAGCGCCAGCTCGCCGCTCTCGGTGCAAGGCCCATCGGCCAGCACCTGCCCCTTGACCACCCGATCACCCTCGCGCACCACCGGCTTCTGGTTGATGCAGGTGTTCTGGTTCGAACGCTTGAACTTAATCAGTTGGTAAATATCCGAACCGACCTCGCGCGACATCTGCGTCGGATGATGCTCGCCCTCTACACGCACGATAATGCGCTCGGAGTCGACCGAATCGATGATGCCGTTGCGCTTGGCCAGAATCACGGCGCCCGAATCGCGCGCCGTCACGCCTTCCATGCCCGTGCCCACCAGCGGAGCCTCGGCCACCAGCAGCGGCACCGACTGGCGCTGCATGTTGGCGCCCATCAGCGCGCGGTTGGCGTCGTCGTGCTCCAGGAAGGGCACCAGCGAAGCCGCCACCGAAACCAACTGCTTGGGGCTGACGTCGATGTAGTCCACCTCGGTCTTGCTCACCAGCACGAAGTTCCCCATCCGGCGCGCGTTCACCAGATCTTCGGTGATGACGCCGTCCTCGTTGAACTCGATGTTGGCCTGCGCGATGGTGTGCTTGTCCTCTTCCCACGCCGACAGATAAAAGCTGTACGGAATCGTGTCGATTGTCCGCTTGCCGGCCTTCTTCAGTTGCGCGCTCAGCTTCTGCGCCTCGTCCTTCTCGATGTGATCGCCCACGCGCAAACCGCTTTCGCCGGCATTGACGATTTCCACATAGTCGAGAATCTTCGAATCCTTCACCTTGCGGTAAGGCGACTCGATGAAGCCGTATTCGTTAATGCGCGCAAAGCAGCTCAGCGAGCTGATCAGACCGATATTCGGACCTTCCGGCGTCTCAATCGGGCAGATGCGGCCGTAGTGCGTCGGGTGCACGTCGCGCACCTCGAAACCGGCGCGCTCGCGGCTCAAACCGCCCGGTCCAAGGGCCGAAAGACGCCGCTTGTGCGTAATCTCCGACAGCGGATTGGTCTGGTCCATGAACTGCGACAACTGCGAAGAACCGAAGAACTCGCGAATCGCCGCCATCACCGGCTTGGCGTTGATCAGGTCATGCGGCATCGCCGTATTCAGCTCCTGATAAACGCTCATCTTTTCCTTGATCGCCCGCTCCATGCGCACCAGGCCGATGCGGAACTGATTCTCCATCAGTTCGCCGACCGCGCGCACGCGCCGGTTGCCCAAGTGATCGATGTCGTCGACCGCGCCGATATTCCTGCGCAACTTCAGCAGGTAGCTGATGGTCGCGTAAAAATCTCCCGGCGTCAGCGTCCGATGATCGAGATGCGTCGCGTCCTGGCTGTCATAGAGCTTGATGTTGAACTTCAGCCGGCCCACGCGCGAAAAATCGTACTTGCGCGGATCAAAGAACATGCCCTCGAAGAGCGCCGTTGCCGTATCCAACGTCGGCGGGTCGCCTGGCCGCAGCTTGCGGTAGATCTCGATCAGCGCCTCTTCCTGCTTGTGGATCGAGTCGCGCTTGAGCGTATTGGAAATGACGTTGCCCACGTCGTCGCGGTCGGGGAGGAAGAACTCGAAGCTCTCGATACCGGCGACGATCAGCTTATTCAGCCGCTCGGCGGTCAGCTCCACGTTGGTTTCCACCACCACTTCGCCCGTGTTCTTGTCCACGATGTCGGCCACGGTCACCGCGCCGTCCAACTCGGCCGCATCGATCTCCACCTTCTCAATGCCGGCCGCGCGCAACGCCTTCAGCGTGTGCGGCGTAATCTTGCGTCCCACATGCGCGATCTCTTCGCTGCCGTGGTGAATTCCCTGGGCCGGCTTGACGCCCGTCAGGTTCGTACCCTTGGTCGCATCCTGCGGCACCACCCACTGCAACTTGCCGTCTTCGATCTGCAGCCGGTCTACCGTGTAGAAGGTCCGCAGAATCTCCTCGTCGGTGCGCAATCCCAACGCCCGCAAAAAGATCGTGCCCAAAAACTTGCGTTTGCGGTCGATGCGCACATACAGCGTGTTCTTCTGGTCGAACTCAAACTCCACCCACGAACCGCGGTAGGGGATGATCTTGCCCAAAAAGTAGGTATGGTTATTGGCCGTCTCAAAAAAGACGCCCGGCGAGCGGTGCAACTGCGAAACGATCACCCGCTCGGTGCCGTTCACGATGAAGGTGCCGTTGGGCGTCATCAGCGGAATATCGCCGAAAAACACCTCCTGCTCCTTGATGTCGCGAACGGTCTTGTTGCCGGTCTCCGGATCCTTGTCGTAGATCGTCAGCCGTACCGTCACCTTCAGCGGCGCGGAGAAGGTCATGCCCCGCTCCTCGCACTCCATCTGGTCGTACTTCAACTGCAAGCCCACCGGGTCGCCGCACTTCTGGCAAAAGTCCGGCGTGTTCTTGTTGTACGTGCCGCACTTCTGGCAAAGCACGTCGCCGGGCAAAAACGGATCGGTAATCACCGTCGCGCCGCAATGCACGCAGGTGGTCCGCAGGTGATGCAGCCCTTTCAAGTGGCCGCACTTGCACTCCCAGTTGCCGATCTGAAAATCGACAAAATCCAACTGCGAGATGCCGCGAAAATCGGTAATGGGAAATACCGACGCGAAGACCGACTGCAACCCTGAGTCATCACGCTCGTTGGGTAGCTTGTCCATCTGCAGAAAACGCTCGTAGGAGCGGCGCTGCACCTCAATCAAGTTGGGAATCTGGGTTGCTGTAGGAATCTTGGAAAAATCGAGCCGGCTGCGAATCGCGCGCTTCTCGTTGGGCATGATCACTCCTGAGCCTCGTCGCTCCGGCGCGCCACAGGCTCTCCATGGCCACGCCTGGCCAGCGCCCGAGTCCCCCTAGCGCCGGCAAAATACCGGATAAATCAAAGTTACTGTCGAGCGGTTCCGGAGATTCCCGTTCCGCCCTTACGCCGCCAATCGCCCGGAGCCTTTGCCCCCGGCGCGCCAGCTTACCTCTGGCCAGGCAGGTTCTGTGAGAGCCGCGTCAAAAACGCGGGGTGGATGTTGCACCCTCGTGCAGGTGCGCTAGACTGCGCACAACTGGAAGAGAAAAGGACTACGGCCGACGCCCATATTTCAGCTCGATCCGTAGTAGTAAAACCTGCGCTTATCCGCCCTGAGATCTGAAAAACTACCTGCGGTCCGCGCGCTGGAAGACACGAAAAGCCCGTAAGGACGCGATGCCTCACGAGCGCTGCCCTTCGCCAGTGCTCCCCTTCGAATTTTCTCTCACTGCCCTCGCCGATCGCAAAATCCGCTTCCGCCGCGAATTACCGAGCCACACACCCCTGGTTAACCGTCGCACGCCTGACCGCCAAGCGAAACTATTGCCTCCCAGGAGCTCAACAAAATCAGTAGAATATCCACGCCCTTTGGCCTTTGCACTTACCCGCGGCCACGAGCGCATCGCCTTATGCACACTTACGCCCAGACGTTCCCTCCCGCCAAAAATCCAGAATGGAACAGCCAGGACGCACACGTTTTATCGTAGCGCGTCCCGACTCCGGTTGCAAGTGCTGGCTTCTACTTGATTTCGACTGTCGCCACGCCTTCGAACTTCTTCTTGATGGTCTCGGCTTCTTCCTTGGTCGCGTTCTCCTTGATAGCCTTCGGAGCTCCGTCAACCAAGTCCTTGGCTTCTTTCAAGCCGAGCGAAGTGACTTCACGCACTGCCTTGATGGTGCTGATCTTATTGGCGCCCGCGTCCTTCAAAATGACCTGGAACTCAGTCTTCTCTTCGGCCGCAGGAGCCGCTCCGGCCGCGCCGGCAACCATTACGGGAGCCGCTGCAGCAGCGGAAACGCCCAACCGCTCTTCGAGCTTCTTCACCAGAGCCGCCGCATCCAGCAAGCTCAGGCCTACAATTTGTTCTTCCAACTGTGCAAGATCCGCCATGTTTTTCTCCAATCAAATCCGTTTTTTAATTCCGTATTTCCCGGCCTTCAGCGCCAGCAGGAAAGTTTCCGATGCGCCAGACCCGCGCCCTTCCCCCTCGCCCTTCGACCAAAACCCTTAAAAACAGCTTTCAGCTCTCAGCTCTCAGCTTTTAGCTTTGTTTCCGGGACTATCCAACCGCCCGGCGCCACCACAACAAAGCTAGAGGCTAGAAGCTCCGCGGCTCTTAGGCCGCGGCAAATTTCTGCTTCTCGACGCCCTGGTTCAAAACCACTGCCAGGTCGCGCCCTGTCGCATTGATGACCGTCGCCAGCCGCTGCGCCGGAGAGTTGATAAGGAACAGCAGCTTCGAGAAGAGCTCTTCCTTGCCCGGCATCTTCGCCAGCGCCTTCACATCTTCGGCCGTCAGCAGCTTGCCGTCCACGATGCCCAGCTTGAACTCAAACTCAGCAGCGTTGTCGCCGGCCCACTTAGCGAAAGCCTTGGCCAAAGCCACCGGATCGCCCGCCGTAAAGGCCACCGAATTGACGCCCTTCAAGCCCTTCAGCGCCGTCTCGATCTGCGTGCCCGAGCTCGAAATCGCCGCCAGCTTGTTCTTCACTACGCGATACTTGCCGCCAACCTCGCGGATCGTCTTGCGCAGTTCGTAATCCTTGGCCACGGTCAGCTTGCTGAACGTTCCCACAATCGCGGTCGTCGACGTAGCCAGCTCTTCTGACAGCTGCTTGACCTTTTCCGCCTTCTTTGACTTCGAAATCGCCATCTCGCGCTCCGCGCAGTTGTCAGTGGTCAGTGGACAGTGAGCAGTTAAAAACACGCCCAGCCGCGATCAAGACTCCTGCTTGCAAATTCCTTTTTCAATGCCCCACAATGGGCGTTTCTTCAAATTCCACGTAAGCCCAGAATCAGCCGCCTGACAGCCAGCGTTACTTTTTCGCCGCCGCTTCGGCCGCGGATGTATCCAGCGGCACACCCGGGCCCATCGTCGAGCTCAATGTCGCGCTCTTGATGTATTTGCCCTTGGCCGCCGAAGGCTTGGCGCGCACGATCGACACAATCACGGTTCGCGCGTTGTCGATCAGCTTTTGCGCATCGAAGCTCAGCTTGCCCACCGGCACGTGCACCAGACTGGTTTTATCGGCGCGGAACTCGACCTTGCCGGCCTTGATCTCCTTAACCGCGGCGGCCACATCCATGGTCACCGTTCCGGTCTTAGGATTCGGCATCAGCCCCTTGGGACCGAGCACCTTGCCCAGCCGGCCGACCACGCGCATCATGTCGGGCGTGGCGATCAGGGCGTCGAACTCCGTCCAGTTTTCCTTCTGAATCTTCTCGACCATCTCTTCGCCGCCGACAAAGTCCGCGCCAGCTTCGGTCGCTTCCTTCTGCCGGTCGCCGGTCGCGATTACCGCCACGGTCTTGGTTTTGCCCAATCCGTGCGGTAGTACAACCGTGCCGCGAACCATCTGGTCGGCGTGGCGCGTATCCACGCCCAGCCGCAGCGTCAGATCGACCGTCTCGTCGAACTTCGCATACTTTACTTTTTGCAGGAGACCGACTGCTTCCGGCAGCAGATACGCCGCTTGAGTCACCGCGGCGCGCGCCTTCGCAATATTCTTACCCTCTTTTGCCATCTATCCCTCGTCTCCCACCGCCTTTGCCTGCCCCATCTCTGGGGACTTCCGCCGAAGGAGGGCTGCTTTCGCCGCCTCGCCTCTAGCTGGAGCCAAAAGCCGTGGTCCTATTGACTGTCCAGGGATCTCCCCCGGGCACATGTACGAATCATAATGGAATGGCCTGCGGATTGCAACCGCCCCCTCCCCTCTCTCCCCTTGCCCCCCGCCTTGTTCCAAAATCAGCCGCCCTCCGCTCGCTGCCCAAAACAGGAAATCGCCGCGCTTCTTCCCCGCAGCTTCTCTGCTCACTTTCCATTCAGCCGCCTAGCATGGTCTTAAAAGACTCCCATGCTCCACCGCAGAAAGATCGGCAAGAATGAAAAACCAGGCAGAAAAAGTTAAGACGCCGAGTGTTTTGTTCAATGGGTATGTCTTTTCGGCCACCGGTTACGGCACGGCCGCGCGCGCCTATGTACACGCCTTTCATCGCGCCAACATCGGGCTTTCGGTCATCGATCGCGCGCACGAACAGTGCAGAAACATTCCCGATCCGCTCGTGGACTCGTTGCTCAACCGCCCCCTCGATGTCGACTTTTGCGTCTGCCATACCGAGCCGCTCGATTTCGCCTCCATGCGCCCGGCTTTTTCCCACCTGATCGCGCTCACCACCTGGGAGTCCGACACGTTGCCGGCCGATTTCGCCAACGTGCTCAACGAGGTGCGCGAGATCTGGACTCCTTCCAGCTACAACGCCGAAGCCTTCCGCAAGCAGCTCAAGGCTCCCGTCTTTCATCTGCCGCATCCGGTCCACGTTCCGCCGCCCACCATTCCCGAGTCCCAGGAAATTGAAAATTTTTTCAACCTTAAAAAAGACGATTTCGTTTTCCTTAACGTAGCCACCTGGCAGGAACGCAAAAACATTCCCGCCACCATCGAGGCCTTCTTCCGCGCCTTTCCCCGCGAGCCGAACATCAAGCTATTCATCAAAACCTCCTTCTACTTCACCGACGCCCAAAAGGCGAACGCGCAGGTCGTCAAAGCGCTCAAGCGCGCCGGCGTTTCTCTCACTCCGCGCGAAATCGATGCGCGCCTGAAGATCTTCCAGGTTCCCTGGACCGAGGAATTGATGGCCACGCTGATGCGCCGCGCCGATTGCTACGTCGCGCTGCACCGCAGCGAGGGCTGGTGCTATCCGCTCTTCGACGCCGCCTGCGCCGGCATTCCGGTCATCACGACCGCCTACTCCGGCCCCATGGACTACCTCGATCCCAAATTTCATCACCTGGTCAACTACAAACTCGTGCATGCCACCCGCGGCGACGATCCCGAGTCCTTCCGCTTCTCGCCGGAGATGCTCTGGGCCGACCCCGATATTCTCCACGCCGCCGCCCAGATGCGCGTGATCTGCAACAACAAGCAAAAAGCCCGCAAACTGGCCGAAACCGGCGCCGCTCTGCTCCGCGAAAAATATTCCTTCGAGTCGGTTGGCAACATGGCCCGCAAGCGGCTCCAGCAATTGGCCCAGAAAGACTGAACGCTCCCCTGGCCGCGCCCCACGCACTAGAATTGCGACCCCACGCCAAACGCCCTCGACGCCGGCAAATCCGCGCCGCCGCCGGCCGCGCCCCAACTTCTTTCACCGTCTTGGCCGTAAACTAGATTCAGGAACCTTCCCGCCAGGACTCAATAACTTGCATTCTCTCCTTGAAGCGCTCAATCCCGAACAACGCGACGCCGTCGAATCCACCGAGGGGCCTCTGCTCATCTTGGCTGGCGCCGGCTCGGGCAAAACCCGCGTCATCACCCATCGCATTGCCTGGCTCGTCAACGAGAAAGGCGTCGCTCCCGGCTCGATTCTGGCCGTCACCTTCACCAACAAGGCCGCTGGCGAAATGGCCGAGCGCGTCAATCGCCTTCTGGAAAGCACTTCGCCCTCGGTCCCCACCGGCCGCTGGGGCGGAAAGCCGCAGATCTCCACCTTCCACTCGCTGTGCGTGCGCATTCTCCGCCGCGACGTCGAAGCTCTCCGCGTCAACGGCCAGGGCCTCACCCGCGACTTCACCATCTTTGACGAAAACGACCAGCAGGGCGTCGTCAAGCAGATCATGAAGCGCATGGGCATCGACACCAAGCAACTGACCCCGCGCAATGTGCTCAGCCGCATCTCCTCGGCCAAAAACCGCATGGTCGATCCCGAGTCCTACTTTCTCGAATCCAAAGACCCCACCAGCGAGCGCGTCGCCCACATCTTCAAGGCCTACCAGGCCGAACTCTCAAAAAACAATGCCATGGACTTCGACGATCTGCTGCTCGAAGCCCTCCATCTGCTCAAAGCCTCCGGCGAAGTGCGTGAGAAATACCAGCGTCGCTACCGCTATTTGCTGGTTGACGAATATCAAGACACCAACCGCCCGCAGTACGAAATGATGAAGCTGCTGGCCGGCGAAGCCCAAAACGTCTGCGCCGTCGGCGACGAGGACCAGAGCATCTACTCCTGGCGCGGCGCCGACATCAACAATATTCTCAACTTCGAGAAGGATTTTTCCCGCGCCAAGATCATTCGCCTGGAACAGAACTACCGCTCCACGCAAACCATCCTCGAAGCCGCCGGAGCCGTGGTTGCGAACAACCTTCAGCGCAAGGGCAAAAAGCTCTGGACAGAGCGCCAGGGCGGCTCGCTGGTCGGCTACTACGAGGCCCCGGACGGCGAAAACGAAGCGCTGTTTATCGCCAACAAAGTCCTTACTTTTTTGCGCAACACCGCCGACGATCCCGATCAGCACTGCGCCGTGCTCTACCGCACCAACGCGCAATCGCGTCTGGTGGAAGAAGCGCTGCGCCGCTTCAACGTCACCTACACCATGGTCGGCGGCTTCAGCTTTTACGAGCGCTCCGAAATCAAGGACATGATCGCCTACTTGCGTCTGGTCCGCAATCCTCATGACTCGATGGCCTTTCAGCGCGTCGTCAACACCCCGGCCCGCGGCATCGGCAAAACCACGCTGGAAAACCTCGAGCGCCTGGCGCTTGAAACCGGCAAATCCACCTGGGAGATTCTCCCCCGGGCTCTCGCCGACCGCCTCGTCCCCACCCGCGCCTCGCTGGCTCTGGAAAACTTTCGCCAGCTCATCCTCGACGCCCAGGCCATGATGGACCCAGACTTCGCCGGCAAGCTCTCGGCCGATCTGGCCGAAGCCGCCGCCTCCGAGGCCGACACCGACTTTGACTTTGGCGCAACGGAGACAAGTGCGCCCGAAGCAAAACTACAGCCGGCGCTCGACTTCGAGTCAGATCCGGAAGAAATCGCGAACGATAAAGAGAAAGATACAAGTGCCTTCCGCTCCCCAGGCGATGCGGCCACGCTGCCCGAGTTGATTCGCTTCATCATCGATCGTTCCGGCTACATCAAGGCGCTGGAAACCGAGGGCTCACCCGAATCCTACAGCCGCATTGAAAACCTGAAGGAATTGGCCAACGCCGCGCACGATGCCGAGCAGCGTGGCGAAACGCTGGCCGAGTTCCTCGACCACGCGGCTCTCGCCTCCGACACCGACAAGATCGACCCCGATGCCCGCGTCACCCTGATGACCTTGCACGCCGCCAAGGGGCTCGAATTCTCGCTCGTCTTTCTCACCGGCTTCGAAGAAGGACTCTTTCCCCACTCCCGCACCCTCTCCAGCCCCAACGAGCTTGAAGAAGAACGCCGCCTCTGCTACGTCGGCATGACGCGCGCCATGAACACACTCATCCTCACCCGCGCCTTCTATCGCCGCCGCTACGGCGCCGACACGCCCGAGGCCAGCGTCCCCTCGCGCTTTCTTGAAGAAGTGCCCCCGCAGTTGATCGAAAATCTCGGCAGCCCGACGCCTGCCTGGTCCGCCTCCACCTATTCCTCTTATGGCGCCAATCGCCCGCGCTCCGGCAATGGCGCCAACAAGCCTTTCTACAACTACGAGGACGAAAGCCAGGAGATTGCTTCTGCCGACGCCCCTCACAAAAACGCCAAACCCTTCGTCGCCCCCTGGATGACGCTGAGCCACGAAAACTACCGGCCGGCTCACGCCGCGTCGCCCAAGCCACAAAGAACCACCGCCGCAAAAACCAAGGTTCCTGAAACTCCGAATTCAATCGATAACATTACTCGCTTCTTCGGCGGCCATCCCGGTGCTCTGGCCCGCCCCGTCCACGGAGCGCACGTGCCTAACGGAGAAGATATGTCTGAAGAAAATGTAGTGATCGTTGCACCTAATGGAAACGCACTCCCCCCGGTCTCAATGTTGAACCCCGGCGAGAGCGCTCATTGCGAAGCCGCCGCCACGCCTCGCCTTGTGCCCATGCGACTAAAAAAAGGCCAGCACGTTCTCCACGCCAAGTACGGCGAAGGCACAATCCTGGCACGCGAGGGCGAGGGCGACAACGTTAAACTCACCGTGCTCTTCGCCCGCCACGGCATGAAAAAACTCATCGAAAAATTCGCCAATCTGCAAAGGCTTTAGCCTCCTGTCCCCCGAAGTTCGCACCAAAATGAATCGTCTTTCTGAACGCAGGTCGCCGCGGAGTCGCCGCGACGACCGAAGTTGAAGAACCTGTGGTTGCTTTTAAAAATCTCACTGCGCCGCAGCCACCGCGATCACCCACGACTTACTCCGCAAACTTACTGCCGCCCAAAGCGCACCACCCTGTCCACTGTTCACTGTCCACTGTTCACTGTTCACTGTTCCCTGTTCCCTAGTCCCTATCCCCTGCTCCCAAGCATTTAGACTGAAATCGTGAATGATTCCGCACGCATTTCAGCGCTGACCGCCGCCGCGTTATCGATCGTGGCGCTCACCGGCTGCGGCATGCCCGGCGCGCCGCTTCCGCCCTCGCTGAACCTGCCCAACCGCGTCGCCGATCTTACCGCCATCCGCACCGGCAACGAGGTCCGCCTTGCCTGGACCGTGCCCACCAAGAACACCGACAAGTTGCTGCTCAAAGCCCCCGTTGCCGCGCGCATCTGCCGCAATCAAGCCGGCGCCTCCGGTTGCTCGGCCATTGCCATGCTGCAACTGGCCCCCGGCGTCGCCGCCGCTTATACTGACGCGCTGCCGCCCGAGCTGGCCGCCGGTTTGCCCCGACCGCTCACCTATTTTGTCGAACTCGACAACCGCAAAGGCCGCGCGGCCGGCCTCTCGAACCCCGCGCCAGTTCTCGCCGGCCAAGCCCCCGGCGCGGTCGAAAACCTCTCCGCCAAAATGCGCCGCGACGGCATTGTTCTGCGTTGGACCGCCTCGCCCTCCGACGCCTCCACCATTCGCCTTGTCCGCACGCTCGTAACGCCTCCAACTCAAAAGCCCGAGCAGGGTCCGCTCGCGCCGCCCGCCGAACCGCTCCAGCGCAATCTCCTGGTAGAAAGCTCCCGCTCCGGCCGCGCCCTCGACGCCGAAATCCGCTTCGGCCGCACCTATGAGTACCGCGCACAGCGGCTGGCTCGCGTTACAGTTGACGGCAAAACCGTTGAACTGGCCGGATCGCTCTCCGCGCCCATTCGCATAGCCGCCATCAATCTCTTTCCGCCCGCCGTGCCCAAAGAGCTGGCCGCCGTGGCCACCATCGGCCAAGCCGGCTCCGGCCCGGCTATCGACCTCAACTGGCAACCCAACGTCGAAGCCGATCTGGCAGGTTACATCGTCTACCGCCGCGAAGCCGGCGAGACAAATAATTCCTGGCGGCGCATTTCGTCGGCCCAGCCCGTCGTCGGCCCCGGCTTCCACGATCCCGACGTTCAGCCCGGCCACACCTATACCTACGCCGTCTCCGCCATCGACCAGGACGGCCACGAAAGCGCGCGCTCGACCTCCGCGCAAGAAACCGTTCCCGGCCCCTGACGCCGCACTAAAGGAGACACTTCCCCATGAAATATTGCCGCTTCCAACTCGACGGACAAACCCACTATGGCACGGTCGAAGACCGCGACGGCCAGCCCTGGATCGTCGATCTCGCCCGCGCACCCGAAGAAGATCTCCGCTTCCGCCTCGAGCATGGCCGCCCCGACTCCTGGATCGCCAACTTCGCCCCCATGCCTTTGAGCGCCGCCCAACTGCTGCCGCCCGTCACGCCATCCAAGATCGTCTGCGTCGGCCGCAACTATCGCGACCACGCGCGTGAAATGGGTAACGAAATTCCCACCGAGCCGCTGCTCTTCCTCAAGCCGCCTTCGGCCTTGCTCGCCCCCGGCGGCGTCATCAAGCTGCCTTCGCTCGCCCGCCGCATCGACTACGAAGGCGAGCTGGTCCTCGTCATCGGTCGCAGCACGCGCAACCTCGACCCCGCCGGCGACTGGCGGCGCGCCATCCGCGGCTACACCCTCGCCAACGATATTTCCGACCGCGTTCTGCAAGCAGGCGACGGGCAATGGACCCGAGCCAAGGGCTTTGACACCTTTTGCCCCATCGGCCCTATCGTCAGCGACGAGCTTGATCTCGACGCCGGCCTCACCATCGAAACCCATCTCAATGGCAAGCTCCGCCAGCGCTCTTCCACACTCGACCTCATCTTCCCTGTCCCCGCGTTGCTCGTCGCCATCTCCGCCGTCATGACGCTCGAGCCCGGCGACATCATCCTCACCGGCACTCCCGCCGGCGTCGGCCCCCTCGCGCCCGGCGATCGTGTCGAAGTCTCCATTCCAGAGCTGGGTGTGCTCGCCAACACCGTTGAAACCGCCTGAGCCACGAAAAAGCCGCATCCTCTGTTGCCACCGCGCATCTCAACAAATGCGATACACTGGCGCTCTAGGGCCCCAGTGCGGAAATTCGCGGGAGGCTTCATGCCGAAAAATCTTCTCAATCAATTGCGTAACTTCACCGTCGTCGTGGCCGATACCGGCGACATTGAAGCGATGGAAAAATTCCATCCCCAAGACGCCACCACCAACCCATCGCTGATCACCGCCGCCGCGCAAATGCCGCAGTACCGGCCCATCGTCGACGGCGTGCTCGCCAACGCCCGCCGCGAACTCGGCGCCGCCGCTACCCCCCAGGCCGTCGCCAATCTCGCCTTTCAACGGCTGGCCATCGCCTTCGGCAAAAAAATTCTCGCCATCGTGCCCGGCCGCGTCTCCACTGAAGTGGACGCCCGCCTCTCTTACGACACCGCGGCTACCGTCGAACAGGCCCGCACCATCATTGCCCAGTACGACGCCGCCGGCATCGGCCGCGACCGTATCCTCATCAAGATCGCCTCCACTTGGGAGGGCATTCGCGCCGCCGAGATTCTTGAAAAAGACGGCATTCACTGCAATCTGACGCTGCTCTTCGGCCTCCATCAGGCCATCGCCGCGGCCGTTGCTGGTGCTACGCTAATCTCCCCATTCGTCGGCCGCATCCTCGACTGGTACAAAAAAGATACCGGCAAGGACTACTCCGGCGCCGACGATCCCGGCGTGCAATCGGTCACGCGCATCTACAACTACTTCAAAAAATTCGGCTATAAAACCGTCGTCATGGGCGCCAGTTTCCGCAACTCCGGCGAAATTCGCGAACTGGCCGGCTGCGATCTGCTCACCATTTCTCCGCATCTGCTCGCCGAGCTTCAAGTCACCGTAGAAGATCTGCCGCGCAAGCTCTCGCCTGAAGCCGCGCAAGCTCTAACCATCGAAAAAATCGTCGTCGATAAGGCTACTTTCGACCGCATGCACGCGGCCGACCGCATGGCCCATGAGAAGCTCAAAGAAGGCATCGAAGGCTTCACCGCCGCTCTGGTCAAGCTGGAAACGCTGCTCGCCGGCCGTCTCGCCGAGCTCGAATCCCGCACGCCTGCCGCGGTCTAGCGCCTATGCAATGTCGCGACCGGGTGCCCCACCTTCACCGTCCGCCACAGCGGACGGCTAAGGTGTGGCGACCAACTCACTTTCCCACCCGCAACGCAAACCCGCCCATGATCGCTCGCGACGGCATTCGCACATTTTCGATCTCCTCGTAGCCGGTATTGCTCAAATTCGACAGCCGCAGATACGGCTGCAATCTCCCCCGGTCGCGCGCCATCGTCGCGTTCCACACCGCGTAGGCCCGCTGCCCGCGCCGCTCGGCCACCTGCACCGTATTCGTCAGCGCCACGCCGCCACCCAGCCCGCTGCTCCATGAAGCCCGCAGATTCTCTGTCGGATAGTTGAAGACGTACTCCGACTCAAGTCCGTGCAGCGCCCCCTGCGCTCCGGCCACCTTCGTCCACGCCGCGCGCACCGTCTGCGACCTTACCGGAACCCACGTCAGCCGCGTCTCCACCCCGGCCAACCGCAGCTCATTCAAATTCGCCGCGCACCAAACCTTCGCCGCCGTACATGTGGCCGGCAGATAGGCATTCGGCAACGCCGCCGCGCGCAAGTAGTCGATCGTATCGTGCTGCCGCGAATAAAACCCCGTCGCCGTGGCCGTCAGCTTCGCCGACAAGTTCCAGTCCGCGCCCGCCTCGCCGCTCCAGGCCGACTCCGGTTTCAACTTTGCGTTGCCTAGCGTCGTCGGGTCGGAGTAGTACAAATCCGTATAGGTCGGAATCCGGAATCCGTAGCCGCCGCTGGCGCGCAGTTTCAGATCCTTCCTCGCGCGAAAACTCCCGGCCAGTTCCGGCGAAAACACCGCGCGCCCGCCGCCGGAAAAAATTTCCACGCGCCCGCCCGCCGAAAGACTCCACCGCCGCTTTGCCGGCCGCAAATCCAAATCCGCGTACCCCGCTCCGCGATTGCGCCCATGCACGCCGAGATTGCTGCTCTCGATCCCGTCGCCGTCCTCTTCGATCCCCAGCAGCAGCGCCGCACCCGCCGGCAGTTTCTCCGTCCGCCGCAGCGAAGCCTGCCAGGCACCGTCCCGATGATTGTTTTCGTAGTACGAGGGGGCGTCGCGATAGAGCACGAACTCGTCGGTGTGCCGCCGATAGGCGAAGGCCGCCACGGTCTTTTCGCCCAACTCCTGCCGCACCCCGGCAAACCAGCCCTTGGTCCGCTCCCACGAGGGATAATCGCCGTAAAACTTATTGGCGCCGAAGCCCCGGTCGCTCGCCGCCAGCAGCAAATCGCTCGCGCCCAGCCGCGACCCCAACCAACTCTCCGCCGCAATATTCTCGTTGCGATAGTCGCGGTCGCTCATGAAGCCCGTCGAAAAATTTCGCTCCGCCGCTGCCCGTCCGCTCCAGCGCCGGCGCACAGTCTCCGCCGTCAGCGACTCTTCATTCGACTCGAAGCTGCCGCCGCCCACGCGCAAATAGAGAGAATCGCTCGACGGCGCGGCCGTCAAAAAATCCACCACGCCACCCAACGCATCCGCGCCATGCAGCGTTGAACCCGCGCCGGCCAGCGTCTGAATCGAATCGATCGCCTCCATCGGCACGGGCAGATCGAACGTGTGATGCGCCGTCTGCGCATCGTCAATGCGAAAGCCGTCGAGCAAAACCAGCGTCTGCCCAAAGCTGCCGCCGCGCATCGTCACATCCGCCTGCCCGCCGCCCGCACCCCGCTCCTCGATAAAAACCGACGCATCCTGCCGCAAAAAATCCTGCGGCGACTCGGCTGCCAACGCCGCCGCCTTCACCGGCAGCGCCTCCACAGCGCGCTCTGACTCAGCCAGCGGCACCGGCCTCGCCGCCCCCAGCACCACCAGCGTTTCCGTCTGCCCCTTCATCGGTTCGCTCGGCGTCGCCGCATTCTGCGCCAACGCCGCCGCCGCAAAAACCATCCCCGCCCAACACACTGCTTGCGAATACACTCGCGTTTTGAAGGGTACGGGCTTTAGCCCGTACATTAAACCGCACAAGATGTGTGCGGCCTTTAGGCCCTGAGGGACGGCTTTAGCCCCTAAACAGTTTTGAAAAATAATAGAAAAATTCATCGGAACTCCGAAGATAGAATGCCGTACTCTTCGGTTTCCGCACGCCTAATTTTGTATTGTCTTGAATAGTTGAAGTGCTAAACTACTTTGGATTCACCATGCGCATCGATGCTTTTCTTCACCAAAGCCCCATGTTCGCCGTTAACCGCGCGGCGCGCCGCTTCGACGCTTTAGCCGCCCGCGCCCTGGCCACCGACCGACTCGGTTTCCTTGAAGCGCTCGTGCTGGCCGCGCTCTTTTTCGAGTCGCCACGCCGCGTCAAACCCTCGCAGTTGGCCGATACCTTCTCCACCACCCGCGGCAACCTCAGCCACTGTCTCTCTTCGCTTGAGGCCAAGGGCCTGGTCGAGCGCAAAATCGATCCCGACGACGCCCGAGCCTTTCGCTTAGCGCTCAAACCCGCCGGCCGACGCGCGGCCATGCGCTCAATCGCCGCTCTCGACCGCCTGCAATCGGGCTTCGAGCGTGAAATCGGTAAAGCCGCTCTGGCCGAGATGCTCGACTCGCTCCGTCAGCTAGAAGCCCGCGCCGATGCGCGGTAAAGCCACGCAGATTTTTACGCCCATTCGCTTCGCCACGCAGCGACTTGGCCGCAATTGCATAAACAGCAGCTAATCTCAACGCAAAATAGAAAGCGGCCAAGCTGCTTTGCCTATGCTCACCGAGCTATAATTCGCTCTGTCTACCCGTACTAGTCCTCAACTTACATTTCTCCTCCAGAAAGAAGAAAGGCATGTGTTTTATGCGAATGATGCGTCTTATGAAACTTGCAGCGGTACTGCTGGCAATCGCGATTCCGCTCAGTTCTCAAACCTTGCCTAAAGGCGTTGAGAAAGTGCGTTCGATCGAGGGCATCGATGAATTCTCCTTTCCCAACGGCCTGCACGCGCTGCTGATTCCCGACGCCTCCAAGCCGAAGATCACCGTCAGCGTGGTTTACAAAGTCGGCTCACGCAACGAGGGGCCCGGCGAAACCGGCATGGCCCATCTGCTCGAACACATGCTCTTCAAGAGCGCGACCGACGGCCGTGAAATCTTCAAGGAACTCACCGATAAGGCCGCGGGCGCCTTTAACGGAACAACTAGCTACGATCAGACGATGTACTACGAGACCTTTCCGGCCTCGAACGACACGCTGAAGTGGGCGCTGCAGTTGGAAACCGACCGCATGGTGAATATGACCATGAAAGGCCAGGATCTAGTTACCGAAATGCCCGTCGTGCGCAATGAAATGGAATCCGGCGAAAACTATCCCTCATCCGTACTGCAAAAGCGCGTCATGGCCGCCGCCTACAACTTCCATAGCTACGGCAAAACGGTCATCGGCAACCGCACCGATGTGGAGCGCGTGCCCATCGCCAATCTTGCGGTTTTCTATCACAAGTATTACCAGCCCGATAATGCGATGCTGATCATCGCCGGCAACTTTGACGAAACCAGCACACTGGCGCTGGCCGACGGTACGCTGGGCGCGCTGCCCAAGCCGGAGCGCACGCTCTCGCAGCCTTACACCGAAGAACCCACCCAGGAAGGCGAACGCTTCGTCAAGCTCGAACGCATAGGCGACGAGCAGGACATTCTCGTCGCCTATCACATTCCCGCTTCGCTAAGTCCTGACGCAGCGCCCCTGCAGGTGCTCGCGCAAGTTCTCGGCGCGCCGCAAACAGGCCGCCTTTATAAAGCGCTGGTCGATCAAAAAATCGCCGTGCAGTGCTTCATGGCGGCGCAGTCGATGCACGATCCGGGCGTAATCAATGTTTTCGTCATGCAAAAACCCGGCCAGGATGTCGATCTGGCGCGCACGGAAATGCTGAAGGTCATCGAAGACGTCAAGAGCAACCCGCCCGCCCAGGAAGAAGTGGATCGCGCCAAAGCACGCCTGACAAAAAACATTGAACTGACCATGGCGGACACGCAGATGCTGGCCATGAATCTGGCCATGGCGACCGGTTCCGGCGACTGGCGCATTTTTCTGCTGCGGCGCGACGAAATCGCCAAGGTAACGCCCGCCGACGTTGAGCGCGTGGCGGAAAAATATCTGCAACCATCGAACCGCACCTTAGGCGAATTTGTTCCCACCAAAAATCCTCAGCGCGCGGAAATTTCGCCCGCTCCGTCGGCCGAAGAACGCTTCAAAAACTTTACCGGAGCCGCAGCGCAACAGGCGGGCGAAGCCTTTGACCCCACGCCCAAAAACATTGAAGCGCGCGTCAAACGCGTCAAGCTCGCCAACGGAATCACCTTGGTGCTCTTTCCCAAGAAAACCCGCGGCGGTGTTGCCTCCGTCACCCTTGATATTCCTTTTGGCAATGAGAAAGCTCTCTTCGGCAAATCCGCGACGGCCGACCTTACCGGCGAAATGCTCATGCGCGGCACGCTGAAAAAGAATCGCCAGCAGATTCAGGATGAGACCGATCGGCTGAAGGCGCAAATAGGCGTCTCGGGCGGCGCCACGGGGTGCTCTGCTTCGGTGCGCACCACCGAGGCAAACCTCCCCGACTCGCTTCGTCTGGTGCGCGAAATCTTGCGTGAACCATCCTTCCCCGAAGCGGAGTTTGCCCAACTTAAGCAGCAGAACCTGGCGGATATCGAACGCGGCAAAAGCGATCCTACCCAACTGGCCTCCACTGAGATGGACCGCCGCATGAATCCGCAGTATCCGCGCGGGCACGTGCATTATGCGGCTACGCTCGACGAACAGATCGAAGATCTGAACAAGGTCACCATCGACGACGTGCGCGCCTTCTACAAACAGTTCTATGGCGCCTCCGCCGGCGAAATTGTCATCAGCGGACAATTCGATCCGGTGCAGATTGAAGCGTTAACCAAGACGCTCTTCGCCGACTGGAAGAGCGCGACCCGCTATGAGCGCGTACCCGACACCTACGCAAAGATCGCTCCGACCAACGAAAAAATCGAGACCCCCGACAAACAAAACTCGCTGATCTTGGCCTCCACCGCTTTTCAATTGAACGACGAATCGCCGGATTGGGCCGCACTGACGATTGCCAACATGATCTTCGGCGGCACCACAAATTCCCATCTCTTCCTGCGCATCCGCGTCAAAGACGGTCTGAGCTACAGCGCCGGAAGCTATGTCAGCATACCGACCAAAGACGATTCGGCCTCGTTTGGGGCTTACGCCATCGCCGCGCCGCAAAACACGCCCAAGGTGGAAGCCGACTTTAAAGAGGAACTGAACAAAGTTATCAAAGACGGCTTCACTCAAGATGAACTGGACAAAGCGAAAAGAACCTGGCTGGACGAGCAAGCTGTTCGTCGGGCCGATGAGGCCAACATCGGCCGACAGTTGCAGAGCTTGCAGCGTTGGGATCGCACCATGGAGTGGCAAGCCAAACTTGAGGCGCTTGTCTCCGCACTAACACTCGATCAGATTAATGCTGCATTCCGTAAATACCTGAACGAGTCGGAGCTCGTCATCGTTAAGGGCGGCGACTTCAAAAAAGTCGGCGTCTATCAATAAACTTCGCGACACTCTAAAAAGAGAAAGCTCCTGCATGCAGGAGCTTTCTCTTTTTTCACGGGAACTTTTCTTTGCCCCCGCCGCAAATCCTCCCCGCTATCAATCCGACGGAAAACGCAATTTCGCGCGGAAGTCTACGGCTCGTCGTTGTAGATAGCGACAGTAACCTGGCCGCCTTCCTTCAAGCGGGCACGGAACATGCCCGACGTATTGAAGCTCCACACCGAATTGCCGTCGGGCGTCATGGCAATCACGCCGCCCTCGCCGTGCAACTGCTCCAATTCTTTGTGGATAACGGTATCGGCCGCCTGCTGCAAGGGCATTCCCTTGTACTGCACCAAACTGCAAATTTCGCGCGCGATCGTCAGGCGCATAAAGTATTCGCCAACACCGGTGGCCGAAACAGCGCACGATTCATTGGAGGCATAAGTACCCGCGCCGATGATAGGCGAATCGCCCACGCGGCCGGGCATTTTGCCCTGCGATCCACCCGTCGAGGTACCGGCGGCGAGATTTCCCTTGCGGTCCAGCGCCACCACGCCCACCGTGCCGTAGTGGCGCTGGCCGGGCATCCAAAGCATCGTCGATGAGCTGATTCGTTTATCGTCGGCCTGATCCTGCGCGGGAGGCGCGCCAGCCGGACGAGGCGGAATCGGCTTTCCTTCCCGCTTCAGTTGTTCGACCAACGCATTCCATTTCCCCTGGTTGAAAAAGTAACTGGGCTCAACCTCTTCGCCGCCGATCTGGTGCAGGAACTTGTCGGCGCCGGGGCCAACGATCAACACGTGCGGAGTGCGCTCCATGACGGCACGAGCGAGCGTGATCGGATGCGGCGAACGCGTGACGGCGGCAACCGAACCGGCCTTCAGCGTCGCGCCGTCCATAATGGCGGCATCGAGTTCAACTTTTCCTTCGGCGTTAAAAACGGCCCACTTTCCGGCGTCGAAACTCGGCGAACCGCCTTCCATTACGCGAATGGCCGCCTCGACCGCATCAACCGAACTGCCGCCCCGATCGAGCACCTTGGCTCCGGTCTCGATGGCCTTCTTGAGCGTGGCGCGAGTCGCAGTGTCGCTTTGGGGGTTGCTGGTGGCGCGTGAAATGTCGCCGGCTCCGGCGTGAATTTCGATCGACCACGGGTGCCTCTGCTGCGCGCCAGCCGAAGAAGCCAATGTAAGAAACAAGAGACCGCCCGCGAGAGCAATAAAATTCTTTTTCACTGCGATGAACTCCTTAAGATAATCCCTGGCTGGATCGTGCGCGGCTCGGCCGTAGCCCGCCTGATTTTTATGCCAGCGGCAGTGTTAGTTTAGCGCGGGCCACAGTTTCAGCGCACAACCACGCGGCTTTGAGCGGTTAAGCATCCGCATAAGCCAAGGCCGAGATTCATCTTCTCGGCCTCGTCATTTTTTGCTATTGGAATGGTGACTCAAACGCGAATTGAATCTTTATTCACTCTCGGCAAAACTAAGCGCGAACGCTTTCTGGTTTCTGCCGCTGGGCAAGAAATCTGCGGCCGAGCCATCGTCTGACCGGCTCGTCATACAACTTCAAGCACAAATAGGCCAGCGCGATCGCGACGGCCAGCAACACCGCGCCCGCAATCGCGCCTTGCAGCGGAGGGATCTTCTCGCGCGTAACCCACGCGGTATAGATATAGATCAAAGGATAGTGCGTTATATACAACGGATAGGAAATTTCTCCGAAGAGTTTACAAACCCTACTCTGCATCTTTCCTTCAATACTGCCGCCGGCGCCCATAGCCACGATGAGGGGAAACACAAGAATGATGGCCAGCGAATCGTACATTCCATTCCACCATAAATGCTGGCTTCCCCCTACTCTCGGCATACATAAAACAGCGGCGACCAACACGCTGCAAATCATGAACGCGCCCCGCACGTGAATTCGCTTGCCGATGCGCATTAACAAAATGCCGGCCAAAAAGGGAAACAGCAGGCGCGTAAATCCAACGTGAAGCTGCGCCGGAGTGACGCTCCAGCCGCCGATCACGTCTCCATGGGGACTCGTTATTCCCAGATGAATCAGAAGCGCCGCCGCCAAAAGCACCACCACGCCCAGCGCCTTGTTCGATAGCCGGCGAATCACAAACGCGTAAAGGATGTTTCCCACATATTCAAAAAACAGCGACCATGCCGGTCCGTCGAGCGGATGCATCTCCTGCCAACCGCGAATGTCCATCGCAGGCGTCAGAGGAATCAGCGTGCACCCCACCAACATAACCAGCAGCACCCGCCATACGGGAGTTGCCGCAATCGTGGGAAAGGCCGGACCGGTTTGAAAATAAAAAAGCGCCGCGCCGACCACGCTGCCCATAATCACCATCGGATGCAAGCGAATCAGCCGCCGCTTGAAAAAATTTCCATAGCTCATCCGCCCCCAGCGATCGTCGTATGCATAGGCAATCACGAATCCTGAAAGTAGAAAAAAGAAATCAACCGCCAAATAGCCATGATTCAAAATCTGTTTGGTGTGATCGCCATTCGAATAGGTTTCAAAAAGATGAAAGATCACAACCAGCATCGCAGCCACGCCGCGCAAGCCGTCAAGAATTTGATAGTGGCTCTTCGTTTGAAGAACGCTGGAAATATCGGCCATAAACAGAAATCACCATCCCGCGGTAATGTGCACGGAAATTATTGTGCCAGTGGGACTGAGAGGCGGGACAAAAGTAGCAGAGCCCGAAAAGCAGTACCTGCTTTATCATAAATCTCCGGCGATTTTGCTTCCATGAAAAACTCGCCGGAGCTGATGCAATCAGCTCCGGCGATCGAATTGCAGTGCGTGTTTTATTGGCGGAAATCGAAATGCGCCTCCGTCAAAATAAATTTACTGATTGGTCGCCGCGCCATCGGCAGGCAGTCCCAGCGTTTCTGGCGACGGCAGAGGGCGATGCAGCTCGAAGTCATCGGCGGTTTCGCGAAGGCGCTCGCCGCGCAGCTGCCACTGTTGAATGCGCAGGTCGTAGCGCACCGTCACGTTCTCCAGCCAGTAGGGCGTGTTCTCGCTGAGCCACACTTTAGTGTAGGCGGACTTGGTGGCCGAGTATCCGTCGCGAAGATCCTGGCAGCGGCCGAACATGCTGCTGATCTCATCGAGCATGTTGCGCAGTTGCGAGCGGTCCTTTTCGTCTTTTTGATGCGCGTAGACGTAAGCGTAGTCGTGGACAATCTGCTGCGCCAGCTCGAATTTCATGCCGATGAAATCGATGCGCCGCGCGCCCATTTCCATGGCGCGCAAAGCGTCGGACTCGCGCAGCGACGGATCGTCGCGCCGGGCTTTCAAAATCAGCTCGATCGCCTCCTCGGCGTCTTTGCGCATTTCAGCAGCCACCGGCAGCACCTTGGCGGAAACGATCTGCCCTTCCTTGCTCCAAGGATCCATCCAGAAAAGCGTGTCGCTGCTATAGTCGGTTTGCGAACGGCCGAGCGCAGACATGGCGTCGATCAGCTTCTTCTCCGCGGCGTCGATGCGACCACCCGCATCGCCATGGAAAACGCGTCCGTAGCCGGCCTGATAATCCGCAATCGAGCTTTCACCCGGCTGCCAAGCGGCGACGGCGCCAAACAGCGCTCCGTACCAGTCAAGATTGAATAGCCCTTCGCCATCGTCGTTCCAAATGGTCGTTAGCGCGCCGGTCGATCCCATCTTCTGTCCGTCACGAATAAAGCCGCGGATGTTGGCAAAGGCACTGCGCGCCGACGGAGAAACCTCATTCCAGTTGCCATCGCCGGGCGCCACCCAGGTCTCGATCCCTTGTTTGGCGAAGGGTTCGAGCATCTTTTCAAAGCCTTCGGAATCCCAGTAATTCCACGGAATGGCGATCATGTCTTTGGGTAAACGCGCCACCGCCGCCGGATCGCTGCCGCCGATGTCTCCCCAAAAGAGCAACCGCCGGTTAAGCGGCTTCAGCGTGTCGTGAATCTGCGTCAGAAAATCGACATAGACCGGACCGTAGCCTTTTTCCGCAATCGCCGGGCGCGTGCGTCCCTGCCCCAGATCGAAGGTTTCGTCGGCGCCAATGTGCAAAAACGGCGAAGGAAATTCGGCGGCGATCTGCGTGAACCAATCCTTGATGAGCGGCAGAGTTCCAGCCTGGCCGGGCGCCAGCACGTGGCCATTGGGCGTTTCGACCACATCCTGATAAATGTCGTACTTCAAAATGTGATGCAGATGACCGATGGCCTCCTGCTCGGGCACGATCGTGACGTGGTACTGGCGCGCGTATGCAACCAATTCGCGCACCATCTCCGGCGTCAGCGTTCCGCCCTCCGGCGCCGTCAGCGGATGGTCGGCAAACAGCAGCACATGCTCCATATAAGGCGAATAGATGTTGGTCTTGAAGCCGGCGAAAATTCGGATCTGATGCTTGAGAAACTCCATCGTCGGAAAGGGTCCGCGCGAAAGATCGTCGTCGATGCCGCGATACTTCATCGCCGGCCAATCGCGCACGGTTCCCACGGGCAGAGTAGCCTTCTCTTTGCCGACGGGCAAAAGTTGGCGCAGCGTCTGCACGCCGTAGAAAACACCCGCCGAGGAATCCGCGATGACGGCGGCGCGCTTCGGGCCGACGATCAGCGCATAACCTTCCGCGCTCATTTCCGCGCTCAGCGCCAGATGATTCTGCGCCAGCAACGGCTTTGCCTCCGCGCTATTGCCGCGCAGCAAAACGATGCGATAGGCATCCTTTACGCCTACGTCGATTCCCACTGCGCGCGCCGCCTCTTCCAGATCGCGCGCGGCGAACTTGTCCTCAGCGTCGCCGCCAGGAACTTCAATCGCGATGCGCGCGACAGAGGCCGTCTCGCCTGACCACTGCGCCTCGCGCGGCGCCGGCAGCAACGTTGGCTTTTGCGCCCAAGCCTGCAGCGCAAAAAGCATGAACAAGGCAACGAGCATCGCATCCATACAAAGAATTACTCTTTTAAAAAGGTGAATAGTCATAGTCCCTCATTGCAATCGTTTTCGTAATCGATTTCGTTTGATATGGCCGTATTAGAGAGAATAACCGATTCGATTCTCTCGAATGCGGCAAACAGATTGACCGCCCTTGCCGCCGTTACTCCGGCAGATCGACCGCCGCGCCAACAATGCGAAAAACCGTACCCTCCGCTTTCGGATTCCGCGGCTGCGCGCCGCCCACATACACGCGATAAAGGCCGGGCCGCACGGCGCGTTTGCCCTGCCCGTCGACCAGACTCAGTTGTCGCGGCGAAAGCGGGAACTCAACCGCGCGCGATTCGCCCGCCTTCAAATGAACCCGCTGCACGCCTTGTAAAGTCAGGCGCGGCGCGCCGTCAGTCTGCGGCGGAATCAGATAAAGTTCGGCCACCTCGTCGGCCTCGCGATCGCCGACATTGCGCAATTCGGTCTGAACGCGTAGTGGAGAACCGGCGCGCAATTCCGCAACTTCAGGCCGCGCGACAGAGTACGCAAAGCGGCTATACCCGAGTCCAAAACCAAAGCGGTACTCAACCGGCGTGCGCGCATCGATATAGCGATAGCCGCGATGCGCCATCGAATAATCAGTAAAGGGCGGCAAATCGCCGGCCGAGCGATAAACAGTAACAGGCAACCGGCCCGAAGGCGAGACCGCGCCGGTTAGCAAATGCGCCAACGCCGCGCCGCCTTCCTCGCCTGGATACCAAAGTTCAAGCAGCGCCAGCGGTTGATGCATCGCTGCCGTTAGATCAGCGGTCGCCACCGGACTGCCAGAGGTGAGGCCAATGATCATCGGCTTGCGCAATGCGGCCAATGACTGCAACAAATCGCGCTGCGTTTCCGGCAATCTCAAATCATCGCGGTCGCCGCCGGTAAAGCCAGGAATCTTGATCGACAGCGCTTCGCCCTCCAGATCGGGCGAAATGCCAACCAGCGCCAGAATCACGTCGGCCTTGCGCGCGGTCTCCAATGCTTCGGCGCGCTGCGCCTCGGCAGGCGCCTCCCACTCCAGATGAATCCCTTGATCCTCGCCGCTGTGCAGCAATTCCAAGCGCAGATCATGCGCCGTGGCCGCCTTCCAATCCAGAGTGACGCTGTCGGCGGTCTTGCGCGCACCATCGTCGTCGAGCATAAGGTTGCCGTCGATCCAAAGCCGATAACCGTCGTGCCCCTTGCAGTCGAAGCAGCGGTCGACAATCACGCGCAATCGATAGCTCCCGGTCGCCGGCGGTTGCAACTTTCCCGTCCAGCGAATCGAATACAGCTCGCCGTCGCTAACGGCCCAGGCTGCGCTCTGTTGCGCAACGGGCGAAACGCGGTCGAAATCGAAATCGATGCGCGCGTCTTTGCGCGTCAGCGCCGGCTCGCCGCTCAGTGCGGCGTTGCGGAAGTAATCGCCCTGCAACCCGCCGCCAACAAAAGCCGTGGGCGGCACGGGAACCGTCGCTCCCGGCGCAAGATTCGCACCCTGCGCATAAATCAGACGCGCCTCCGGCGGCAGCGCGCGGCGCAGGCCATCGTAAAGGCTCTCGGCGTCATAGGCTGTCCCATGATAGTTGGCCTCGACAACGGAAAGCAGTTGCGCGCTGGGGCCGATCACGGCGATGGTTTTGCCTCGCGGATCGAGCGGCAACAGCGGCGCGCCGGAGCCAGTGCGGTCGTTGCGCAGCAGCACTATCGACTCTTCGGCGGCGCGCAGCGCCAGCGCGCGATGTGCCGGCGTATCAATCTCGGTCGCTGGAATTTGTGCATACGGCGAACATGCGGCCGGCTGCAGCATACCCAGCCGCATACGGGCCAGCAAAAGGCGATGCAGCGCGCGATTGATCTCTTTCTCTTCGATCAATCCCTGGAGCAGAGCGCCTTCCAAATGCCGATAGGTCGAACCGCAATCGAGATCGACGCCAGCGCGCAGTGAAGCCGCCGCTCCATGTTCGTTGTCGGCGGTGTAGTGCAAGTAGTCGGTCACTTCGCCAACGGCGTCGCAATCGGAAACGACATAGCCGCGAAAGCTCCACAGTCCGCGCATTCTTTCATCGAGCAGCGACGGGTTGGCGCAGGCCGGCACGCCGTTGATCGCGTTATACGAGCACATCACGGCGGCCGCGCCTTCCTCGCCGGTCTCGCGACGAAAGGCCGCCAGATACGTGTCGTTCAAATCGTGTTCGCTGACCACCGAGTTGAAGCCATCGCGAATCGACTCCGGGCCGCTATGCGCGGCAAAGTGCTTGGGCGTGGCGTCGGCGCGCAGATAAAATTGCCCGACCTCGCCCTGCAGTCCGCCAATAAAACCAGCCGCCAGCGTTCCGGTCAAAAAAGGATCTTCGCCGTAAGTCTCCTGCCCGCGCCCCCAACGCGGATCGCGAAAGATGTTGATGTTGGGCGACCAGATGGTGAGCCCGGCGTAGCGCGACGAATCACCCTCGATGTGCGCATTGAATTTGGCGCGCGCCTCGGTGGAAACCACCTCGCCCACCTGCCGCATCAGCTCCGGATCGGCGGTTGCGGCCAGACCGATGGCTTGCGGAAAAACCGTTGCATAGCCGTTGCGCGCAATTCCGTGCAGCCCCTCGTTCCACCAGTTGTAGACCGGAATGCCCAGCCGCGGAATCGCCGGTGCGCGATCCTGCAGCTGTGCGATGCGTTCTTCGGGCGTCATCCGCGCAATCAGCGCATCGATGCGTGCGTTTAACGCTTCGGCGGTGAGAGTGCCAGCGCAGGCCGGCTCTTGCGCCCGCGCGCGCTGAACTAAAATCGCTAAGCCCGCCAATTGAGCAACCAGGCACGACAAAATCGCTGCGCCGGCAAAGCGGAAACAAAACATAAAATAAGCCTCCATGAAGATAAGGGGGTGATAACAAGCGCAAAACCGCGGGACATTGGCGGCGCTAAACGCGCAAGATCTTAATTCCCTGCTCGACAAAAGGCTTGAGCACTTGCGCTGAAGTCCCGATGTCGGTAATCGGCAAATGAAGCTTGCTAATCGGGCAAATCAAAGCGAAGTTGACTTTGCTCAACTTGCTTGAATCGGTCACGACAACCACCTGTTTGGAGTGCTCATGCATTTTGCGATAGAGCCGCGCCACGGCGCTCTCCAGCGTCGTGGCTCCACGATTGGCGTCTAACCCGGTCCCGCTCATAATAGGCGATCCATATAGATATCTTCCATGAAATGAGATACCCCGCCGCAAGCGGCAAAGAATTGGTCCTGGAAGAAATTAAAAAACATAACATGAGCTAAATTGTAGTTGACGTACCACTCGCAAAATACTTCATTCGACAACGACTCAGAACGTAAATCGAGAGCCGAATTGGAATTGACGAGGGCTATTGATCGTTGAGGTGATTTTACCGAAGGTCGCGGCTTGGGATGCCGAACTATTAACTTGAGTGATGGTGGGAACCGACGGCGCGCCAAGTTGCGCATGGTTAGCAATGTTATAGGACGAAATCTCGAAGCGAAGTTCTTTCTCTTTCCTTAAAGCTAGAATTTTATATAGAGAAATGTCGAGATCTCGCGCACCCATCGTGCGCACATGGTCGAGATAAGCCGGAGCTGTACCCGCCACGAACAACGACGAAGGAACTGAGAAGCAAGAGGAGTCGAACCACTTGCTGGCAGTGTGCGGCGCATGCTTGCCTGGATCGCAATTTAGATTTGCCCTTTGATTCAAGTAAGCAGGCGAAACGCCAGAGGTTGGCGAAGCAATGGGTACGCCAGTGCTCAGGTAAAGGATGGCATTAGCCGTCCAGCCGCCAGCAAACTTATCTCCCACGCCGTTCAGGTTGACGGCGCGGCCGTGGCCAATCGGCAAATCGTACGAAACATGCCCCGTAAACTGATACTTCACATCCTGTGGGCTAATCGAATGCTCAAGGCTAAGATTTCTCCAGTCCTGAGGCGCACCTGCGTGCGAACCGACAAACGCCAATGGAGGATTGCCATCATCAGTCATCAGCTTGGCCCAAGTAAAGCTGGCCAGAGCCGTGAAGTGTTCGGTAAGTCGCTTTTGTACTTTGGTCTGAAGCGAATGGTACTCGGAGTCGCCCGCCGGATAACCATGTACGACGACGCCGTTACCTGAACCGTAACTGCCGTTGCCAAATTGCGGAAACGCCTGCAGGGAGACCCACAGTGGAACAGTTGAAGCGCCGTAGTTGGCGTTGGTTGAGGGTTGGATATTTGCCCATTTATTGGTCACCGTTTGGCAGGAAGCATTTGAACTATCGACGCAAAGTGCTGCGCCGTATTTTTGAATGGTGCCCAGGTCGAGCACGTTAAAGTCAACGAGACCGAGAGGAATAAATAAGCCGCGGCTACCGACATAGCCAGCACTAAGAACAATCTGGTGTGGCAGCTCATATTCCACGCCAATGTTATAGTTATACGTCAGCGGTGTACGCTGCGAGTGAAGCATGGTATTTAGGGTTGTGCCTAAGTTGTTTGCCAACCCGCTCGGCGAACTGAGCTGTTGATTAACACCGTTGGGAAAAGGATTGCTCAGTGAATAATCGCCAGTTATACTGGCCGTCGCCGTGCCCGCTCCATTTACACAGGTCGGTGTGCCATAGTAAGTGGTGTTGCCGTAGGAGTTATAACAGGTGGCATTCCAATATGTGTTTACCGAGAAGCCATCGCTATTCATAGTGGCACTGGCTACCATATGCGTGCTGGGACCGTAGTAGAAGCCGCCGCCGGCGCGAACCACCATGCGGTTAACCGGCTGCCAGGAAACGCCAAGACGAGGGCTAAAATCTTTCATGTTAGTCGTAAATGGCGTACGGTTGTTGTTGTTGGCGTAGGATTCTGCTCCAGTGTAGTCAACGCCGCCTGAGGTAGCCGACGCTGTTGGATCGAAATACTCCAGGCGGTTATGCCGCTCATTGCGTCCGCCAAAGATGTCCCAGCGTAAGCCAGCGGTAATGGTTAGCTTTGTGTTCGGCCGGTAGGTATCCTCAACAAAGGCTGCATAGTATGGACTCGTCTCGGCCGCAAACAAATCTTTCGAGAAGCTGGCATAATCATTTGATTCCGTGCCAGGTGTTGATCCCATACCGATAAGTGCCGAAGCAAAATCGCTGCCGCCGAGTTGAGAGGCAACGCTCTGATCTGTCGCCGAAATGTCGAAAGCATATGCGCCGGATGGCGATCCGGGTTGGCCGACGTTAAGAAATCGCTTCATGTATTCAAAACCGGTAGAGATCTCCTGCTTGCCCCACATTTTGGTCATTGTGGCATTCGCATCGCTATTTTCGCTGGCATACCGAAAAGTATTGTCATTTGCCGTACCGCCGACGCCGCCACCCGCATCGTCAAACAACATGAAAGGTAGCAATTTATACGTTTCCTGCGCCGCCAAGGACGAGGGGAATCCCAGTGAAGTGATATCGTAGCCCACCTGCCCAGGATCGCCACCCTGATTCTCAAAATGGCGAGTGAAAGAGTAGCGCAGTTGCAAAACCGCGGAAGATTTCAGTGTTAGATCGTCAGCGAGTAGGATATTGCGCCCATTAGTGATGTTCTGGGCATAATTTAGATCCCACATATTGCCAAAGGCATTGAAACCAGACGTAAAGAGGCGATCAAAAGAAAAGCGCCCGAAGATGTGTTGTTTCTCGCTCTGCGTCCAATCCATGCGAGCGTCAAAGCGATGCGCAGTAGTGGGGTCGAGACCTGGTAAGTAAAAGTTGTCTAACGTTCCATCGGTTGCCGAGTCACAATTCGAGCCCACGTTGCACTTGGGCATCTCCGCAAGAAACTTTTTTGCGATTGGATTGGGATTGATGATCTTGTTACCGGGAAAAGCTTGACGCGTACCGTCCGCGTTGTTTGCTAGCAGCGGATCGTAGATGGTAAAGCTGTCGCTGGAGAAGTCTCCGGAACGCTCAGCAGTGGTTGGCACGGTAAAGGTATTTGAGCCATCGTACTGCTGCTGCTGCGTGGCCTCGTAATCGGCGAAAAAGAAGAGTTTGTTGTGCAGAATCGGGCCACCGATGGCACCGCCCTCTTGATAGCGATGAAACGATGGCGGAGTGTTGGCTGTTCCACCACTAACTTGGCTCTTCTTGTTGAAGTATTCGTTGGCCGCCAAAACATCCGGGCGAAAAATTCCGAAAGCATCACCATGGAATTGGTTTGTACCGCTCTTGCTGACCAGGCTAATGACACCAGCGCCACCACTCTGATAAGAGGCCGACGTGTTCTGGGTTTCTACGCGCGTTTCTTGTACGCCGTCTTCCGGAAGATCAAGCGCAGGGATGATTGCGCCGACGTTGTTTTCGGCAACACCCAGTGGACTGCCATCCACCATATAGTAAACCGACCCCACAATGGCACCGTTGATAGTGTAGGAAGAAACATCCACACCGGGACGGCCGCTAGAAATGTTTTGGATCGCGTAAGAGCTCGATGAATTGGGCGCGCCGTTGGCAGGAGTAACGCCAGCGCTAAGTTGAACCAGATCGAATACGTTGCGGGTCAGCAGAGGAACGCGATTAATTGTTTCGGCAGCGATGAGCTGGCCTACGGTGGAATTGGTGGATTCAACTAAGTCTACTGAGCTATTTACGTTGACCACCTCGGTCGCCGCTCCCACAGGTAGCGCAATGTTGACGGCAGTAACTTGATCGACGGTGACGGAAACATTGTTCCGGGCGATTGACTCGAAGCCTTTTTGGTTCGCAGTAACCGTGTATTGCCCAGGATTAAGGGAGATAAAGCTGTAGAGACCGGCGGCCGTAGTTACCGCGTGCTGAGTAAATCCAGTGGCGCGATTGCTCAAGGTCACGGTGACTCCAGGAATAATTGCCCCGGTAGAATCGGTAATTGTGCCATTGATCGCGCCACGGCCTGCTTGAGCAGGCACCGATAGAGCCGTGCATAAGGCGAGAATGCAACAAATAAGCGCGCGAATAGCTAACGAAGGGGGATAAAACCGAATGGGGATACACCGGATGCTACACATTTGTTACCTCCAAATAAATCATCTTGCCGTTGTCAATATAAATTGCACATTGTCCAAAAATACGCTTGTATTTTCTGCTTTTTTCTTTAGTTGAGCATTTTACGGCAAAACGCTCACACTGGCAATGTTTTTAAAATAAAGATTTTATGTTGATATTTTTCTTTGCTTTAGATCAAGAGACAATTACAAAATAATGGGCATCGCTGCAATTTATTTATTCAAACGCATAAGACATCAAGACCCGAATTGTGGAGTCGTTTAGTATTCGCTTTTGATAGACCGGTATCAGTAATAATTAAATCAATCTTTTTAATTGAACATATAAAGGCTTTACTTACGTTGCCTATTTTGCTTGAGTCCGCTACAACCACTACTTGACGAGAGTGCTCGACCATTTTACGAAAAAGAACAGCTTCTTCTTCTTCAAGTGTAGTAATTCCGCCTTTAATGTCCAGACCTACAACACTTAAAAAAAGCCTGTCAAGATGAATATCATCGATAAAGTCTAATGCCGCTGGACCAATTAAAGAAAAAGTCCAAGTCCATTTCAACATGCCGCCAGTAAGATAAGTGCAAATATTAGCCTGATTGCTTAATTCCATGCCAATATTCATTGCATTAGTCACAATCTTTAGATTTTTACGATAGCGCAAGGCGCGCTCAACGGCTGTAGTTGTAGTACCTGCCGTTAAGCCAATCACTTCATTTTCCTGCACTAAATCGGCGGCAGCTAGTCCAATACGTCGCTTTTCGTTTTCAAAGCGATTTTTGCGCATCTGAAATGAGCTATCGTAGCGGAAAGGCTCGTACATCAACGGCCCCACTAACTCGGCACCTCCATGCGTACGATGAATTAAGCCGAGTAATTCAAGACGAGACAAATCTCGACGAATGCTAGGGCCAGATGAGCCAACTGCCGCCAAAATGTCTTTGTTGCTTGCCGATCCCCTACGCAAAAGCAAGCGCATGATTTGTTCTGAGCGAAAGTTTAAATCAGAAGCCATATTTTTAATATAATGAACTACCCCGCCGCAAGCGCAGCGGGGAATTAGTCCCGAAGAGATTTAAGCCCGCAGGAGAATTTTTCATCGCGTTTGTGTTTCGCTCCTTCCCGCCGCGCTACGCTTTCCTGGCCGCGCCCGCGCCGTCCGGAACTTCATTGCGGAACATGGCGATCGCTTCAATCTCGATCAGCAGTTCAGGCCGGCATAGCGTCGCCTGAATTCCCGTCGAGGCCGGCAGCGGATCCAACCCCTGCTCTTTATAAAACGCCGTCCTTTCTTCATTAAAAGCATCATAGTCACGCTCAATATCGCGCAGATAGCAACTGGTGCGCACCACATCGTGCCAGCTCGCGCCCTCGCTCGCCAGCAATCCGGCAATATTCTCGAGCGTGCGCCGCATCTGGGCGCGAAAGTCGCCAACGTGTACGCTCACACCCTGTTCGTCGATGCTGGCCGTGCCTGAGATAAGCAAAATAACCAAGCCGTTTAAATCGATTCTCATCCCGCGCGAAAATGCACTCGGCTTGGCGTAGGCATATGCCTCGTTAAGAACACCCAGATTGGTCATCGCGCTTTTACGGATCGGCGCATGTGCGGCGAATTTCAACAATTCAGAAATTGGCTCCATCTGTCCCTCGTTTCCTTGTTGCATCCCAACTTTTCAGAATAAATTCTCGGACCGTCGAAAGAAGAATTGCGCTGTCTCCTTTCGCGCATCGCCCGCGCAACCGCAAGCCAGACAAAAATCGGCTAGGAAGCCTATGCCTCCCAGCCGATTGACTTGCGCGGCTATTTCTAACTGAGGTCGCGCCTAACTGCAACCGCTCGTTGACCCGCAGCTCATGCAGCGGTAGCAGCTCCCGTTGCGCACCATGATCGCACCGCAAACCGAGCAGCTCGGCGCGTCGCCCATTTCGTACATATCGCGCATCGCCTCGCTGGCATGGTAGATGCCACGATCCTCCAGGCTCGGCGCAGGTCCGGTCGCTGTCTGTCCGCCTTTGGCCTCTGCTTCCGGCGCAATACCGCCGCCCGACTGCGATCTCGCCACCGCGTTCAACCGCTTGGCCGTCTCTTCCAGTCGCGCGATCAGAGGCGGCGTTGTGTTCTCCTCCTCGGCATCGGGAATCAGGCTCGGCGCTTCCGGCAACTCCTGCGGCTTGGGCGCAAAGCCGGCGAAGAGCGTCAACTGCTCACCCGACAGAAATCGCAGATGCAGCCAGCGGAAGATGTAGTCCATCAGGCTCTTGGCAAAACCGATCTGCGGATTGCCCGTCCAGCCCGAAGGCTCGAAGCGCGTGTGCGCGAACTTCTCGCACAAAATCTTGAGCGGCACGCCATGCTGCAACGCGAGCGAAACCGAGGTCGCGAAGGCATCCATCAACCCGGAGATGGTCGATCCCTCCTTGGCCATGCGGATGAAAATCTCGCCCGGCTGCCCGTTGGGATAAAGTCCCACGGTGATGTAGCCCTCGTGGTTGGCGATCGAAAATTTGTGCGTGATCGAGGGGCGCTCCTCTTGCAGGCGGTGGCGCACCGCGCGCGGCGGAGCATTCAAATCCTGCTCTTCTTCTTTTTCCCGCTCGCTGTCGAGCGCCGTGGCCTTCAACACCGGCACCGCGGCCGCTTTGGCAATCTCGTCCAGCTCCTTTTGAAAGGCCTGCGCCGCGGCCGCCAACTGCTTGGCGTTCACCTCCACCTTGCCCGGCTCCTGCGCCAGCGCCTTCAGGTCCGCCGCCGCCGCCGGCTGCGAGGCCGCCAACTGCGACAGCACGCGACCACCGGCCACATCGGCCGCCGTCGGTTCTTTCTTCGCGTCCAGGCTGGTGTTCAGCGGCTGCGTGCCCTTCGAACCGTCGCGGTAGATGGCGATGGCCTTGTTACCCAGCCGCCAACTGGCCATATAAGCCTCGGCGACTTCTTCTACCGTCGCCTCGTGCGGCAGGTTCACCGTTTTTGAAATCGCACCCGACAAAAACGGTTGCGCCGCGGCCATCATCTTGATGTGCCCCATGTAGTGAATCGAGCGCGTGCCTTTGGCCGGCTTCAGGCTGCAATCGAAGACCGCCAGATGCTCGGGCTTAATTCCCGGCGCGCCTTCGATCGTACCCGTCGCGTCAATGTAGCTGACAATAGCGTCGATCGTTCCATCCGAATAACCCAGCTTGAATAGCGCTGCCGGCACCGTGTTGTTCACGATCTTGATCATGCCGCCGCCCACCAGCTTTTTGTACTTGACCAGCGCCAGATCCGGCTCAATGCCGGTCGTGTCGCAGTCCATCATGAAGCCGATGGTTCCAGTCGGAGCCAGCACCGTGGTCTGCGAGTTACGGTAGCCGTAGCGCTCGCCGTAAAGCAGCGCCATGTCCCAGCACTCGCGGCTGGCAGCGATCAGCTCTTCCAGTTGCGGCGTCACGAACGGCTCGCCGGCCGTCCGCGATTTGCCGATCTTGTTCACCTCGGCCCGGTGCATCCGAATCACATCCAGAAACGGCTCGCGGTTGACGTAGAAGCCGGGGCACGCCCCACCCTGCCGCTCCACCACCGATGCCGTCAGCGTCGTGGCCGAGGCCACCGGCGGGCACTGCGCGGCGATAATCGCCGACTGCAAGTACGCCTGCCCGGTCATGATCGCCGTCATACCCGCCGCCAGGTCGCGCCCCGCCTCGGAATCGTACGGCAGGCCGCAGGACATCAGCAGCGCGCCCAGGTTGGCGTACCCCAGCCCCAGCGGCCGATAATCGTGCGAATTGCGCGCGATCGCCTCGGTCGGGTAGCCGGAGTTGTCCACCAGAATCTCCATCGCCGTAATCAGCACCGAAATCGCGTGCCGGTAGGCTGCGACGTCGAATGTTCCGGCCGGAGTGACGAACTTCATCAGGTTCAGGCTGGCCAGATTGCAGGCCGAGTTGTCCAGAAACATGTACTCCGAGCAGGGATTCGAGGCGTTAATTCGCGCCGTGTTCTTGCTCGTGTGCCACTTGTTGATCGTCGTATCGAACTGCATTCCCGGGTCGCCGCAAGCCCAGGTCGATTCGGCGATCTTGTGGATGATCTCCCGTGCCTTGTAGGTCTTGGCTGGCAGGTGATCCTTCACCGTGTAGGTGGTGAACTCGCCGTCGGCCTCGTAGGCCCGCATGAACTCGTCGCTCACGCGCACTGAGTTGTTTGCATTCTGGAAGAAGATCGACGAATAAGCCTCCGAGTCCGGCCCCGAGCCGTCATAGCCTTCCTTGATCAACGCAAAGGCCTTGGCCTCTTCCTTTGACTTGCACTCGATAAACTCCATGATGTCCGGGTGATCCACGTTCAAAATCACCATCTTGGCCGCCCGGCGCGTCTTGCCCCCCGACTTGATCACGCCCGCGAAGGCATCAAAGCCGCGCATAAAGCTTAGCGGGCCCGAAGCCACGCCGCCGCCCGACAGGTGCTCCATCGAGCCGCGCAGCGACGACAGATTCGTTCCCGTGCCCGATCCCCACTTGAAGAGCATGCCCTCGGTCTTGGCTAGCGTCAGAATCGAGTCCAGCGAGTCGTCCACGGCGTTGATGAAGCAGGCCGAGCACTGCGGGTTCCGATAGCCGGTCGCCGCGTACTCTACACCGCCCGTTGCCGGGTCCCAGTGCCAGTTCTGGCCGTCCGCCAGCGGTTCCAGCCTGTCGCAGCCCACGTTGAACCAGACGGGCGAATTAAAGGCCGCCATTTGCTTCAGCAGCATGTGCGCCAGCTCGTCGTGGAAGATCGCGGCGTCGGCCTCCGTGACGAAGTAGCCGCCCTTCATCCCCCAGTCGCGCACCGTCTCGACCACGCGCGACACCAATTGCCGCACGCCCGTCTCCCGCTCCGGCGTATCTTGCTGGCCGTGCAGGTACTTCGAGGCCACAATGTTGGTGGCCGTCATCGACCACTCCGCGGGCACCTCCACGTCCTTCTGCTCGAAGATCGTGTTGCCCTTCATATCGGTAATCGACGAGGTGCGGCGCTCCCACTGCACCTCGTCGTATGGTGAAACCCCTTCGGTCGAAAATCGGCGCGCAAAAGTCAGGCCCTGCTGGGTTGGCTGACCGGAGGGGGATGCAGCACTCGAAGTCTGAAGCTGAGCTTCGTTCATCTTGGGTCTCTCCATAAACAAAAATCGATTAAAAGCCACACGTCCGGCGCTGGAGGGCCGGGAAAAAATTAACCACAACTGCGTGGAAACAAACGGGTAGCTGGGATGAAAATGCCGTTCTAACCGGCTTCTGCGGCCCGCGGCGCCTGGCGCCGGTCTTTCATAACAGTCAATTAATAGCCGCAGATGAAAAAATACCGCTCTCTATGGTATATGTCAACAGCAAACCACAATATCTTGTATTTTCATGACGTTTCGCGCACCCGCCTTCCAAACTCCGCCATTTGCCTGTGGAAAGCTCCCGGCGGCCTTGATTGATGCGGGTTTGCCCTTCCCGATCTGCACCATATCGAATCACTCGGTCTGGAGAAACCTCCGAACCTGCTTTTAGCCTAGCCCGCCCGAGGCCCAGCCACAAGGCGCAAAACCGGTGCAAATTACACCTTCGCCTGTGTAAGTTGTGGAGATTGAGGCTTCTTCTCAAGCTGCGGAAAGACACACAACGGAGAGAGGTGCTGGACTCATCCCCCACGTAATGCAAGCAAAATCAACGCGAACTTCACCCCCGAGGGATGCTTTTCTCCCTCAGGTCCAAAATTCGGAGTTTTTCCGCCGTCTGTTTCGCCCTGCGCTTGCGCCGCGCCTAACCGGCCAGCCGCACAAAACGCCGCTTTAGCGGCAACATGCGCTCATGCAAAACTCTCACGATAAGCACTGTATCTGACGAGGGAATATAGAAAACGACATGCCTTTCAACTTCGAAGCGGCGCAACCCTATCTGGATCGCATCGCATGAGCGTCCGATCAACGGATTCTTGGCGATAAATTCGAAACCATCTTCCAGTTTTGCCAAATATACGTCGGCTTGACGCCATCCCCACTCGCTTTTCGTATATCCGGCGATCTGGTCGATATCCGTTTGAGCTGCAATCGAAATATCGATCAGGAGCATGGTTATGCCACTCTTTGCGATAAGCCGTACTTCTCGCGAATCCGCTCGAAGACCCCCGGCTCGGCTACACCGCTATCCAGGCCCTCCTGAATCGCCGTCCGCAGCGCCGCCAGTTTCTCTTCATACTCCCGTTCCTCGCGCTCCAGCAGACGCAGCGCGGAGCGCATCACCTCGCTGGCGTTGGCGTAACGGCCGCTCTTTACGCTGCGGGCTACAAACCGGTCCATCTCCCGGGTCAGATTCACATTGCGCGTCGGCATCGGCTCACCTCCGCTTCAGTATAGGCCGGTTGGCATACTTGGCCAATCGTAAAATTGCTTTTGCCCTGCAATAAAAAGCGCCGCCCGTTGCCGGGCGGCGCTTTTCTATTATCGAAACAGAAAACTACTTGTTCTCAATGGACGGAATCCTCATCCTGTAGTACGACCGCCAGACGAAGGTGACCGAAATCAGGAAGAAGACGACCGCCAGCACGTGCGTGAGCAGCGGGTTGGTGGCGCTGAGCGAGACGGCCAGCTCGACGGCCAGCAATCCGAACAGGGTCGTGAACTTGATGATCGGGTTCATGGCCACCGACGAGGTGTCCTTGAAGGGATCGCCCACCGTGTCGCCGACCACGCAAGCGTCGTGCAGCGGCGTGCCCTTCTGGTTCATGTCCACTTCGACGATCTTCTTTGCGTTGTCCCATGCGCCGCCGGCATTGGCCATGAAGATGGCCTGATACAAGCCGAAGATGGCAATCGAGATCAGGTAGCCAATAAACAGGAACGGCTCCAGGAAGGCGAAGGCCAGCGTGGCGAAGAAAACGGCCAGGAAGATGTTGAACATTCCCTTCTGCGCGTACTGCGTGCAGATTTCGACCACCTTCTTGCTGTCGGTGACCGAGGCCTTCTCGGCACCTTCCAGCTTGATGTTGGCCTTGATGAATTCAACCGCGCGGTAAGCGCCGGTCGAGACCGCCTGGATGGAAGCGCCGGTGAACCAGTAGATGATGGCGCCGCCGCAGATCAGGCCGAGCAGGAAGGGCGCATGCAGCACCGAGAGGTTCTCCACGCTGTGGGTCAGCCCGCCGGTCAACGCCATGATGATCGAGAAGACCATCGTAGTGGCGCCGACAACGGCCGTACCGATCAGCACCGGCTTGGCCGTGGCCTTGAAGGTGTTGCCGGCTCCATCGTTGGCTTCCAGCAGGTACTTGGCGCGCTCGAAGTTGGCTTCGATGCCGAAGTCCTTCTTCAACTCGGCTTCGATGTTGGGAACACTTTCAATCAGCGACAGTTCGTAGACCGACTGCGCATTGTCGGTCACCGGGCCGTAGGAATCGACGGCGATCGTCACCGGGCCCATGCCCAAGAAACCGAAGGCGACCAGGCCAAAAGCAAAGACAGCCGGCGCCAGCATCAGGACCGCCATTGCGGGGCCTGTAGCAAAGAAATAGCCCGCGCCCATCAGCGCCACCATGCAGAGTCCGAGCCAGTAGGCCGAGAAGTTGCCAGCCACAAAGCCGGAGAGAATGCCCAGCGAAGCTCCGCCTTCCTGCGCGGAGGTGACAACGTCCTTGACGTGCTTCGACTTGGTCGAAGTGAAGACCTTGACCAGCTCGGGAATAATCGCGCCCGCCAAAGTTCCGCAGGAGATGATCGAAGCCAGCTTCCACCAGAGCGATCCATCGCCGAGATCGGGCAGCATCAGGTAGGTGACAAAGTAGCTCATCGCGATCGAAAGGATGGAAGTGATCCAGACCAGCGAGGTCAGCGGCTTCTCGAAGTCCATCTCGTCGGCTTCGGCGTATTTCGCGTGCGCGATGGCTTCGTTGATGAAGTAGGCAAAAACGCTCGACACCAGCATGGCGACGCGCATCACGAAGATCCAGACCAGCAGTTGCACTTGGATCTTAGGATCGTGGACGGCCAGCAGGATGAAGGTGATCAGAGCCACGCCGGTGACGCCGTAGGTCTCAAAGCCGTCGGCCGAAGGGCCAACCGAGTCGCCCGCGTTGTCGCCCGTGCAGTCGGCGATCACGCCCGGGTTGCGCGCGTCGTCTTCCTTGATCTTGAAGACGATCTTCATCAGATCGGCGCCAATGTCGGCGATCTTGGTGAAGATGCCGCCGGCAATGCGCAGGGCAGCAGCGCCGAGCGACTCGCCAATGGCGAAGCCGATGAAGCAGGCGCCCGCATAATCGCCCGGAATCAGCAGGAAGATCGAGAGCATGATCAGCAGTTCGACCGAGATCAGCATCATGCCGATGCTCATGCCGGCCTTCAGCGGAATCGCATAGCAGGCATACGGCTTGCCGCGCAGGCCCGCAAACGAGGTGCGCGAGTTGGCGAAGGTGTTGACGCGAATGCCAAACCAGGCCACGCCGTAGCTGCCCGCAATGCCAATCAGGCTGAACAGCAGAATGATCGGCAGGGTAACGTAAACCGGCTTGTTCGGCACCGGAGCCAGCCAGCCGAAGTAGAGCGCGATGACTACCGCGATGAAGGCCCACAGCAGAAGAATGAACTTGCCCTGCGTCACCAGATAGGTCTTGCAGGTCTCGTAGATCAGCTCGGAGATTTCGCGCATCGAGCGATGCACCGGCAGGTTCTTCAGTTGGATAAAGATCGTCAGACCGAAGAGCAGGCCGCCGACGCAAAACAGCAATCCGATCGCCAGCAGGTTATACCCGCTCACGCCCAGAAAGCTCACGCTGGTCAAATCCGGCAGCTTCAGGCTAGCTTCGCCTCCGGCCTCCGACTGCGCGTTGGCCAGGGTAGGAAGCAATAAACCCGCCATCGCCGCCGCGATTCTCGATGGCCGCTTCAGAAAGGCTGCCGCGCCATTTTTCATTGCGCTGGCAATCTTCCGCATATCCGCCATTCCCGCCTGTACGCCAACTGTCTGACGCGCAAACAGGACGGCAACTATGGACATAAGCACGCTCATGCCCAGAAACAAGTACACCCAACCCACTACTGTCACATTCCCTCCATACTTACTTAAAACTGATGTTTTAAGAGCCGAATGACGGACGGCCCCACACCAGGACCGGCTGCTGCCCTCCAGGGAATTTCCATGGGAAGGCTAACACTCGCACTTAGCCCTGTCGAGTGATTGCGATCACGGACACATTGCCCTTCGTTCCCCATCGGGCGGCACTCCCACTTAGGCGCTAAAAATCTCCCCCCTGCGGAAAAGCGCAAAAACCGCCGGCCGCATTTTCCGCCGCTCGCCTTCTCTCGTCCCCCGCTCCGGCTCTTACTCGACCGAAGTATCGATCTTGTCGTCGGGTAAAACATCCCGCAGGTTCTCGTCGCCGGGACTGCGCTCCTGCCCGCCGGGCAGAGGATGCAGCTTATACAGCACCAGCACATTCCGCTCCGGATCGTCGAAGGCTGGAAAGCTGGCCACCTGTTCGAGCGAATAGAGCGCGTGCAGATCCTCCAGCGTGCCTGGGTCCAGATCGTTCCAGGCCGCGTACCAGCCCGGCTGATAGGCACCCAGCTTTGAAACCAGCTCCTGCGTGCCAAAGTCGTCGCACAGCGAGGGCAGATGCGTCATCAGCGTAATCTCGTCGCCGCTGATTGAAACCAGCAGCCGCCGGCCGTTGGGATGCGCATCAATATATTGCGTCAACTGCGCCGCCGCGTTGGCCATGGTGTACTCAGGATGCGTGGCGTAGTGGATCGTCTTTGCGCCGCCGATGCCCAATCCGACAAGGGCCACGGCACCCACCGCCCAGCCCAGCCGCCGCCACCAGCCGCCAGACTCGAGCAGCGCCCCGAGCCCCAGCGCAATCACGAAGAAAACAAAAAACGCCGGCAGCGCGAAGTACCGCGGCTGCGGGTGGTTCTGCAGCGTCATAAACAAAATGTAGCCGGCGACCACCCAAAGCGAAGCACCGAAGACCGGATCGCGCCACAGCTTTCGGCTCCAATCGCGGCGCCAAGCCAGAGCCGCGATCAGCACCAACGCTCCGGCCAGCGGAACCAGCAGGCAATCGATCCAAAGCAGGCCGTGAGAAGACCATTTAAAGCTAATCAGCGGCCAATAAAACTCCGGCGGCTTTTCATATTTATTGATGAAGAAAAAGTAGCGATAATCCCCCAGCAGGCCCCGGCTGGCCAATGTCGCCAGCCACGCGCCATAAATCGCCACCGCGCTGGCCGCCGTAACCGCCACGCACCGCAGCGCCTCTCGCCGCCGCTTCCACAGCGGCAGCAGCATCGCCCAGCCCACCGCCGGCGCTAGAAAAACCGCCGTCGTTTTGGTCATCATCATCAGCGCGAAGAGCAGCCCAATGCCCGCCGCAACCAGCGCCGGTCGCCGAAAACGCGGCAGCCACACCGCCAAATTCAACACCGCCAGCAGCAGCAGCGTCTGCATCGGCTCCAGAATCGCCAACCGGCTGAAACAATAGAGAAACGGATTCGCCACCAGCAGCGTTACCGCCGCCAGCGCTACCCACCGCGCTCCACGGCCGCGCAGCAACAGGTAGCTCAACCCCAGATTGGCCAAGAAACAGGCCACCGCCAGCCCCCGCGCCGCCTCGATGCTCACTCCGGTAAAAAAGAACAGGAGCCACTCGGCGAAAGGCCACGCCGGAACCGCCGGCGCCGGATTGAAATCCCCCGGCAAATACCAATTTCCAAACAGATGCGCCCGCACGGCCGCATTCCCGTACCAGCCCTCGTCGGTATACTTGGCCCAATCGCCTCCCCAAAGCGACCCGTTAGGAAAATCCGCTCCCAGATGCCAGCAGTGCAGCGCCGCCATGCCCACAATTACAAGCAGCCACGCCACATAACCCCAACGCTGCCAGCCCTTCTTCCCTTCCATCAACGTTATTTCTCCCTCATCGCGCCTAAAGCATTTTTACCAACAGCGTATCGGATTCAGGATCGCCGAGTTGACGCGAATAGCAGTGAGCGGCCACCTTCAGCACGATTCGGCACTCTACAGAATGGGTAAAAATCCTCTATGCCGTCGGCCGGCCGCTTTCGCCTCGCGGCAAATTTCTGCCTTTTTCCTCGAATCCGGAGGCGCAATAACCGGCTGCGGAAAAACGCCGCCGGAGCAGCTAAAAGTGTCAGGGCACGACTGAAGTCGTGCCGCAACTGCCGCGAATTCAGCGTGGCCTTTAGTCCCTGCGGAATGTTTTCCCCTCTGATCCTAAATTCAAAGTTTTTCCGCAGCCCGCATAAGCCCCAAAATAGTCGCGGCAGAAGCACCTTAGAGTATATAACCCTGTTCTTTATGCCATCCGCTATTGGCGGCGTTTGTAGCCACCTTGGCCGCTCTTCACTCCCGGCCAACCTACAGCCGGCAAACTTCTCTCTCCATTCCGCGTATTTTTCGCCTGTCAATTCATGTTTTTATTCATTTCGCCGATGAGACCTGTGTCGGTTTTATACACCACCTTGCCACGGAGGCGAGGCACCTTGAGACCTATGCACAGTTCCGCTTCACTACTCACGCAATCTTCCGTCTCTGGCCTCACGCTCGTGGACCTGGACTCTTCTACCCCCACCACGGTTCATGTCGTCGGCGTTAGTGCTGCCTGGCGCAAACTGTTAGTGCAGGCCGATATGGCTGCACCACATTTGCAAGTCGCTGCTATTGAGGGCGAACACGGCAGCGGAAAACACACCTTAGCTCGTTACCTTTTCAGTCACTCGCCGCTGGCGGAATCTTCCTTCCAGCGCCGCGATGCTCGCGAATGGCTAGCCAATGACGCCGATCCGGCGACGCTTGCCGGCTTCATTTACCTCGACCGCGTCGATCTTCTGGCCCCTCCGGGCCAGGGTTTGCTCCTCGGCGTCCTTAAGAATCTTCAGGATCGCCCACCGGGCCGCGCTGTCGTCATCGCTTCTTCGCAAACGCCGTTGCGCCAGATGGCCGGTCAGGGATTGCTGTTGCCCGACCTCGCCTTCCGGCTCACCGCCATTCGCTTTGCCATTCCGCCGCTGCGCCAGCGCCGCGAAGATATCGCCCCGCTCGCTCAGTTCTTACTTGACCGGCTCTGCAACCGATACCAGCAACGTCCCGTCATCCTCGGACCCGGAACCCTGGCTCGGCTCTTGCAGCACTCCTGGCCCGGTAACGTGCGCGAACTGGCCAGCGTATTGGAAAATGCTCTGCTCGAAGCCGAGAACGGTGCCATCAGACCCACCGATCTCGCCTTGCCAGATAACATTCAACCGCCGCTGAATTTCAGCCCCCTCGCCATTCCGGGCGCGGTCTTTGCCGCCGCTCCCGCTCCTAGTCAGGCAGTGGGCTTCGATGTGAACCCGGTTACCGCAGTCGCCGCCGACCTGTCCCTCGACGCCGTCATCCACCGGCACGTCCAGTACGTGCTCGAACTCAACCACGGCAATAAGCTGCGAGCAGCTCGTCAGCTCCAGATCAGCCGTTCAACCCTGTACCGCATTCTCGGCAACGAGAGCCTGCTCGCTCACTGAGCGCGCAGGCTCCCGCGAGCCACTCCCGAACCTCACCCTCCGCCACAAATCAGCCGCCCCATCCCTCGATTCAGAGCACTTTTGGTGTAGTGGAAAGGTGGGCTGGAAAAGCCTTCACACTTTACTGCCATTGCTAGCTGGCGCCGATGTAGATGAAGCGAGCCAGAAACAGCGCGGCGATCAGGTAGAGCAGCCAGTCCTGGCGGCGAACCCGGCGAGCGAACAGGTGCAGCGCCGCCCAGGCGATGATGCCGAAGCCCAGCCCGTTGGCGATCGAATAGGTGAACGGGATCAGCACCAGAGTGAGAAAGGCTGGAACGGCGACCAGCGTATCGCTCCACTGAATTTCGGCGATAGTGGTCAGCATCATCGAACCAACCAGAATCAGCGCCGGCGCGGTGGCCGCCGCCGGCACAATGGCGGCAAAGGGCGCGACGGCGATGGCGCCCAAAAACAGTAGTCCGGTTACGATGGCGGTGACGCCGGAGCGTCCGCCGGCGGCGACGCCCGCGGTGGACTCAACGTAGCTGGTAACGGTCGAAGTGCCGGCGAGCGAGCCGAAGACCGTGGCCGTGGCGTCGGCAAAAAGGATGCGATTCAGCCGCGGAATCGAGTGGTCGGCTTCGACCAGCCCGGCGCGTTTGGCGACGGCGACCAGCGTGCCGAGGTTGTCAAAAAGATCGACGAAGAAGAAGACGAAGACGATTTCCAGCAAGCCTTTGCCGACTGCGCCGGGGATGTCGAGCTTGAAGGCGGTCTGGGTCAGGGCCGAGATGCCGCCCGATGACGGCGTCCAGTGAGCCAGCCCCAGCGCCCAGGCCGCGCCGGTGACAGCAAGCACGCCGATGAGAATCGCGCCTTTGACGTGCTTGATCTCCAGCGCCGCCATAAGAATCAGTCCGGCCAGAGCCAGAGCGGTAGTGGGGTTGCAAAGATTGCCGAGACCGACCAGGGTGTTGGGGTCGCGCACAACCAGCCCCGCGCTCTTGAAGCCGACGAAGGCGATAAACAGGCCGATGCCGCCGGCAACGGCGGCGAAAAGCTGGTGGGGAATGGCGCGCAAAATCATCTGGCGGATGCCGACAGCGGTAATGGCCAAAAAGAGCACGCCGGAGAGAAAAACCGCGCCGAGAGCTGTTTGCCAGGGAATATGCATTTTAAGGCAGACGGTGTAGGTGAAATAGGCGTTCAGCCCCATTCCCGGAGCCAGAGCGAGCGGATAGCGGGCGATAACGCCCATGAGGATGGAGCCGAAGGCGGCCGCCAGGCAAGTGGCCGCGGTAGCCGCGGGCCGAGGCACTCCGGCATCGGCCAAAATAGCCGGGTTGACCAGCACAATGTAGGCCATGGTCAGGAAGGTGGTAACGCCGGCCAAAATCTCGGTGCGCCAGTTGGTTCCGAGACGGGCAAATTCAAAGTAGGATTCCAGTTGTTTGCGCATAGGATAGGTTTCCGTTAGAAGAACACACCGAAAGGCGCCAGCTCAAGGTTGATCGGGAGCCGATGCGGGCTCGTCGCTGTAAACGTGCAAAAGAAACTCGCCGTAGAAAGGAGCGGTAAAGGCGGTTTCGCCATAAGCGGGGCTATAGATGAGCCCCTTGCGGATGAGCGAATCGCGGACCGGGGCGATGGACTGGATTTTTACGCCGAGCCGTTCGGCGACCTCGCCCGAGCGCAGCGGCGGCTGGCCGAGAGAGGCCATGGCGCGCAGGTAGTCCTTTTCGCGGGGGCGAAGGCGGTCGAAGCGCAGGCGGAAGAAGCTGTGGTCGAGGCGCTCGACGACGCGGGGGGCGGCCGACTCGATGTCGCCAAATTCGATGACCGGGCCGGCGGCCTGGTTCCAGGCCTCATAACCCCACTGTTGAAGGAAATAAGGGTAGCCGGAGGAGAGTTCGACGGCCCGGGTCAGGGCCTCGGGCGAAAAGGTAGCGCCCAGGCCGCGTGCGGGAATCTGCAGCGCCTCGGCGGCGTCGGCCGACGAAAGCGCGTCAAGTTCGGGAAAATCTACGAGCCGCTCGGCGCCTGCACCGCTGCGGCCAGCCCAACCGAGCGCCTGCGGCAGGCTGGCGCCAATCAGGATGAGCGGCTGCCGGCGCTCGTGTATACGGTGGAAGGCGGCCAGCAGCGCGCTGGCTTCTTTTTCGCGCAGCAGTTGCATCTCGTCCAGGCAGAAAACAATGGCGCTTTGCCGCTCGACGGCGGCCGCGGCTACGGCATCGAGCAGCGAGAAAAGATCGGCGGCCAGATCGCCGCTATCGGCCGCGCCGGCCTCGGGATCGACGGCCAGTTCCTGATCGAAGCCGCCCAGGCCGGGCTGTAGCTTGAAGCTGCCGGCAAAGCTGCGCAGCACGCGTAGTGCCCGGCGAGTCTGGTTGCCTGAGGGCGCCTCCAGGCCAAGCCGGTAGAGAATCTGCCGGAGCGCGGGAGCGAGCAGTTCGGCCAGGGAGCGCTCCTCGCCAGCTTCGAGAACGACCGTCAGCGCGCCGTCCTGGCGTGCAAGAGCCTCAATGCGGTTGAGCATCACGGTCTTTCCCGTGCCGCGCAAACCGACCAGAACCATGCTGCGTGTGTGCAGGCCGCGGCGCATACGGTCCAGCGCCAGACCGGCCTCCTGCAACAGAGCGGAGCGGCCGGCCAGCTTTGGGGGCGGAGAACCGGCTCCAGGCGAGAAAGGATTGATGCGAGGGTCCATAGGCGGAGTTTAGCAGAGTATTTGACGATGCTGGTATACAAATGTAGCGCTTTGATAAAGAAGGCATTCGAGTCGAAAGAAAGGCCCATTAGCCCTGGTCGGAGCATTTTATTGAGATTTCTCTGGGGAAGATAGGTGGAAAATTTAGTTTACTAAATTATTTGCACAAACTAGCATATGCTGACAATAAGCGATTTACATCATAAAAGCAGGCGATATTTTATATTTGATTTCCGTATATCTTAGTAAACGCATCATAACCTCGCGGCGGAATGGCGCTGCTGACGTACAGCTTGTGGCGGTTTTTTCGCGCGCTACCGCTTCTCTCCTGTGGGCGTAAAACACCAAAGTGGCGTCGGGCCTTTGCCTGCCCGTAACGCCGAATTGCTCCGTAGCAAGCCGGCTCAATTCCGAGCGCATTACGCGCTTGACTAAAAACTACACATGTAGTAAACATAACTACACGCATAGGAGGTAGCCGTGGCTGCGCCCAAATTGTCAAAGTTGGAATACCAGATCATCGAGGTGCTGTGGGCTCGGGGAGAGTGCTCGATTCGCGAGGTGCTGGAGTCGTTGCAGGCCCGGCGCAGGCCCGCCTACACCACCATTCAGACCACCATGTATCGAATGGAAGAAAAGGGCGTGGTGCGCCGCGTCAAGAAAATCGGGAATTTTCACCTTTTCGCGGCCTGCATTTCGCGCGATGCCGCGCAGCGCCGGCTCGTCGACGATTTGCTGGCTGTCTTTGGCGGCCACGCGCAACCACTGATGGCGCAATTGATCGAAACCGGCAAGTTATCCCTTGAAGACGTAAAGGAAGCCGAGCAAATGCTGCGGGAACTCGCGGAAAAGGAGAAGGCATGATGATTCCGGCTGAATGGAACGCGGAGTGGACGGCGGCGCTGGTCAATCACCTTTGGCAGTCGACGGCAGCGGTGGGAATCGCGTGGTTGCTGGCGCTTCTGCTGCGAAAGCACCATGCGCGAGCACGCTACTGGGTGTGGCTGGCGGCGTCGATTAAATTTTTGCTGCCCTTTTCGCTGTTGTTTGCCGCCGGCGAGCGGTTGCGGCCTTTGTTTCCGTCGCAAACCACGACGGCGACGCTGCCGGCAACAAATTTTGTGGGGCAGATCGCGCAGCCATTTCCGCAAACGCAATTTGCCAGTGTATCGGTAGCGACGCGGCAGGCAAGTCTGTCCACGGCTCACGCGAATTGGCTGCCGTTTCTTCTCCTTTTTGTTTGGATCTGCGGAGCGCTTTGGGTTGCGCTTCGCTTCGGCCGCGGATGGTGGAAGATTTTTTCGGCCGCGCGCAGGGCGAAACATGTCGAAACGATTGCCGGTCTTTCCGTACGGGCATCGCCGGCCGCGATCGAGCCGGGAATCTTCGGGATCATTCGGCCGGTGCTGCTGTTGCCCGCGGGAATCCGCGAGCGGCTTACGACCGAACAACTGCGAGCGATTATGGCGCATGAGCTTTGTCATTTGCGCCGCCGCGACAATCTGACCTTTACGATTCACATGCTTGTAGAAACGCTGTTCTGGTTTCATCCGCTGGTTTGGTGGATGGAGGCACGTCTGGTCGAGGAGCGCGAACGCGCCTGCGACGAAACGGTTGTGCAATCGGGAAATGTAGCGCAAATCTATGCCGAAGGGATTCTCAACGTGTGCAAGTTCTACGTCGAATCGCCGCTGCCCTGCGCCGCGGGCGTTACGGGATCCGATCTGAAAAAGCGCATTTTGCGGATTATGACTATGCCGAAGCGCATTCAACTCACCTGGCGGACCAAGTCGTTGCTGGCACTGGCGGCGCTAATCGCCGTAGCTCTTCCGGTAGTTTTCGGCTTGGAGCGCGCCGCCGCCCAGGCCGCGGACGATTCTCAGGCCAAGGCCGCCAGATTGATGTTCGAGGCGGCTTCGATCCGGCCAAGCACGCCCGATTCGCACGCAAAGGCTACGGGAATGATCGGACCACCGCGCAGCGGGCTACTTTCGGCGAATTTTTTTCTTATCGATTACATCAAATTTGCATATGATCTTTCCGATTCCGACCCGCAAAACGAAGCGCTAGATAAAGCGTTGCATGGAATCGGAGAAAGATACGATATTGAAGCGCGCGCCGAAGGAGTACCGACCGAGACGCAGATGCGCCAGATGCTGCGATCGCTACTAGAGGATCGTTTCAAGCTCAAAGTTCATTATGAAACGCGTCAGGCTCCGGTCTATACGCTGATTTTGGATACTCCCGGCAAACTTGGGCCGCAACTGCGCGTTCATTCCGAAAGCACGCCCTGCACACATGCGAATCGTCCGGCGGCGCAAACGCCTTCTGGCGGAAAAACTTTACCCCTTTGTGGAGAAATGCATTCGGACTTCGACCAAAATTATCTGCTTCATACAACCATGACGGCGGTAACCATGAATAGCGTGACCGGCTTTTTAGGAACAGTCGGAAAACTCCAGGGCGGATTATATGGTTTACCGATACTGGATCAGACCGGGCTTAAAGGCGAATACGATCTGCAATTGCAGTTTTCTTTTTCGCCTCCAGTCGATGCTCCGGATATAAGGGTTCCCGGTCCTGGAAATCCCACATTGGTCGAAGCATTGAAAAAGCAGTTAGGCTTGCGGCTCGTGAAACGCACCGGCCCGGTGAAGATACTTATTGTCGATCACGTGGAAAAGCCCTCGCCGAACTAGTCAAAATGGGCTGTGTCGACACGCTTTACCCCAGCAGCTTGGCGGCTTGCTTAGCGAAGTAGGTAACGATGAAGTCGGCGCCGGCGCGGCGAATGCCGACCAGCGACTCAAGCATGGCGCGCTTCCGGTCGAGCCAGCCTTTCTCAAAAGCTGCTTGCAGCATGGAGTATTCGCCGGAGACCTGGTAGGCCCCCATAGGCACGCCGTACCGGTCGCGGGCCGAGCGAACGACGTCGAGGTAGGGCATGGCGGGCTTCATCAGGATCATATCGGCGCCTTCGTCAAGATCGAGCGAGATTTCGCGCAGGGCTTCGCGGAGGTTGGCCCCGTCCATCTGGTAGCTGCGGCGGTCTCCGAACTGCGGCGCGGAGTCGGCGGCATCGCGGAAGGGTCCGTAGAAGGCCGAAGCGAACTTTGAGGCGTAGCTGAGGATGGGAGTTTGGGCGAGTTGGGCGGCATCGAGGGCGCGGCGGATAGCGGCGACGCGGCCGTCCATCATGTCGCTGGGGGCGATCACGTCGGCGCCGGCGCGGGCCTGGCTGACGGCGGCGCGGGCCAGCAGTTCGAGAGTTGGGTCGTTATCGATTTCGTAGCTGTCGCCGTCTTTAACCACCAGGCCGCAGTGGCCGTGGCTGGTGTACTCGCAAAGGCAGAGGTCGGCGATGAGAACGAGTTTTTGCGCGGCGGAAGATTTTCGCAACGCGCGCAACGCCTGCTGAACGATGCCATCTTCAGCCCAGGCGCCGGAGCCCTGTTCGTCTTTTGACTCGGGCAGGCCGAAGAACAGCAGGCCGCCAATGCCCAACTCGGCGCATTCTTCGGCCTCGGCAACGGCTTCGTCAACCGAAAGGTTGAAAACGCCGGGCATGGAGACGATGGGGTGTCGGACGGCTTTTCCAGGACAGACGAAGAGGGGGTAGATCAGGTCGCCGGGATCGAGCGAGGTTTCGCGCACCAGGGCGCGCAACGGCTCGGTACGGCGCAAACGGCGCATCCGCGTGACAGGAAAGCTCATGCGTCGATTGTAAGACAGCTTTTTGAGCTTGGCGGCGAATCTGTTCTTCCCTACTCCCTTGCTAGCCCGTATCTTCGCCGGTACCTGCCGCCGGGCTTTGCTCCTCATGGTAAAAAAGTCATAACGCCTTTCCATTCATTCGCTGTACCATGGGAAGGTATTCCCAATGGATCGAATAAAAACGACGGAGAACAGTGTTCTGATGAGAGATACGCGACGGCTGGGAGCGCTCGGATTCGCCATTGCTGCGGGAGCCTCGCTTGCCTTGGCCTTAGGTCTCACGGCCTGCGAAAATGTCGCTACCTACACCCAGTCCAGCTTGGTGCGCGTCATCGACGCCTCCTACAACGCGCCCGCTTTCGATGCGATCGTCGAGGACGTTACGCTGGCCTCCAACATGGGCGAGGGCACCATTTCCCCCTATGGCACGCTGACGGCCAGCAGCAACGCGCTCATCAAACTCGTTGAGCATGCCACCCCTACGACCACATTGCTCTCTACCAACGGCACCATTCTGGCCGGCAAACAGCACACCATCCTCATTACCGATAACGGCGCTTCCGGAACCGGCTACACCGTCAACATTCTTGAGGATCAATCGACCGAGGCCGCCGGCGGTCACTCCGCCTTTCGCTTTATCAACGAGTCCGCCAAAATCACCACCGGGGTTGACATCTACGTCGTTCCCTCTGGCAGCACCCTGGCCAACGCCATCGCGGTCTATTCCAGTCTGACTTCGGGCAATATAACGGGCTACATCACCTTTCAATCGCAAACCGTCACGATCTATATCACCGCAGCGGGAAGCACCACCACCACCTATGCCAAGCAGTCTTTTTCGCTGACCGGCGGCGAGGTCTATACCGTGCTTCTGTCAGACACGCAGCTCACCAGCAATCCGGCGATCACGGTTTCCTACGCTACCGACAATGGCACGATCAACTAAAGCCGCCGCTTTCCCCTTGTAGCGCGCGGTCGCAAATCGGGAATCGCGGTATCGCTTGGTTGTAATTCGCGCCGCGCTTTGGCCGGCTGGCGCGCGTATACTTTTCGCAAAAGGCCAATCGAATCAGCTATGGATCTACCGCAGCTCTTCTCGCCCAACACCTCGCAAGGCATGTTCACGCTCACCGTCGCGCTGGCTTTCATCGGCTATCTGGTTACCTTCTACAGCAATCGCCTCATGGCCAGCCACGCCGACCGCCTGCGTCTGGTCAACCAGCGTCTCAATGAGTTCTACGGCCCGCTCTACGTGGCCACCATCACCGGCAACATCGCCTACCGCGCCCTGCTTAAAAAACAAGGCAAAACCCAGTGCCACCCCATCCACGACGAGGAAATGAAGGAGTGGGTTCTTTGGATGACCACCATCTTCATGCCCTTGAACGACGTGCGCGAAAAAATCATCATTGAAAACGCCCACCTGATCGTCGAAGAAGAAATGCCGCAATGCCTGCTCGATTTCGTCACTCACGTCGTCGGCTACAAGGCGCTGCTCACCAGATGGGCCGATGGCGACTACTCCGAGCGCCGCTCGAGCATTGGCTGGCCGCCAGAGTTCGACCTCTACGTCGAGCGTTCCTACAAGGCGCTTAAAACCCGGCAAAGCGAACTGCTGCACAGCGCCTTCTGGCGCTTCTTCCACCACCTCATCCGCACGTAACCCCTCAACGCACAACGGGCGACCCGCATCGCGAGCCGCCCGTCTGTTCCCTGACACCTAGCTCCGTGACCGCCTGAACTTGTACCCTCGTGGGGTGCCCCCGGTCTCGATTTTGAGACCGGGGAAGCACTTCGCTAAGGATCGAAATTCTCCGGCCACGTCGCTAGCCTAGTATCTGTAGCTCTCCGCCTTGAACGGACCCTCGACAGGCACGCCGATGTAGTCGGCCTGCTTCGGCGTCAGATGCGTCAGCTTCACGCCGATCTTTTCCAGATGCAGCCGCGCTACCTCTTCATCCAGCTTTTTCGGCAGCGTGTAAACACCCACCTTGTAGGTGTCGCGGTTCTTCCACAAATCAATCTGCGCCAATGTCTGGTTAGCGAAGCTGTTCGACATCACAAAGCTCGGATGGCCCGTGGCGCAGCCCAGATTCACCAGCCGTCCCTCGGCCAGCACAAAGATTCCGTGGCCGTCGGTGAATTTATAAAAGTCCACCTGCGGCTTGATGTTGAGCTTCTCGATGCCCGGCTCGCCATTCAGATTGTCCACCTGTATTTCGCTGTCGAAGTGGCCGATATTGCAGACAATCGCCTGGTCTTTCATCTTCCGCATGTGCTCGATGGTGATGATGTCCACATTGCCGGTGCAGGTCACGTAAATATCGCCGCGGCCCAGCGTGTCTTCGATGGTGGCCACTTCGTAGCCTTCCATCGCCGCCTGCAGCGCGTTGATCGGGTCGATCTCGGTGACGATCACCCGCGCTCCCTGCCCGCGCATCGACTGCGCGCAGCCCTTGCCCACGTCGCCGTAGCCGCAGATCACCGCCACCTTGCCGGCCACCATCACGTCGGTCGCCCGCTTGATGCCGTCCACCAATGACTCGCGGCAGCCGTACAAATTGTCGAACTTCGACTTGGTCACCGAGTCGTTCACGTTGATCGCCGGCACCAGCAGCGTGCCTTGCTCCATCATCTTGTAAAGCCGATGCACGCCGGTCGTCGTCTCTTCTGAAACGCCGCGCAGATCCTTGACCACCTTGTGCCAATGCTGCTTGTCTTCGCCGTATACGCGTTTGAGCAGATTCTTGATCACCTGCTCTTCGTGATTGTCCGCAGGCGAATCGACCCACTTGTCGCCCGCTTCCAGCTCATAGCCCTTGTGGATCAGCAGCGTCGCGTCTCCGCCGTCATCAACAATCAACTGCGGTCCCAAACCACCCTCGTGCGACAGCGCCCGATAGGTACAATCCCAATATTCTTTGAGCGACTCGCCCTTCCAGGCAAAAACCGGAACGCCCGAAGCGGCAATCGCCGCCGCCGCGTGATCTTGCGTCGAAAAAATATTGCAACTGGCCCAGCGCACCTTCGCGCCCAGCTTGACCAGCGTCTCGATCAGCACCGCCGTTTGAATCGTCATGTGCAGCGAGCCGGTAATGCGCACGCCCGCCAGCGGCTTTTCGGCCGCGTACTTGTTGCGGATCGAAACCAATCCCGGCATCTCGTGCTCGGCGATGGCGATCTCTTTGCGACCCCAGTCGGCCAATTTCAAATCCGCCACTTTGTATTCGGAACGTACGGTTTCTGCTGTTGCCATATGCGATAGCTCCTCCATCTCCATTATCATCTAAGCCATGACGGCAAAAGCGAACGAACAAGAGGAAAAACGGCTGCGAGAAGAAAATCGGGAACGCTTCGGCGCACGTTCCGCGGCCTATCGCGCCAGTTCGGTTCACGGCGCGGGCCTCGATCTCGACCGGCTGATCGCGCTGCTCGCCCCCGGCCCCGGCCAGCAAGCTCTCGACATCGCCACCGGCGCCGGCCACGTGGCCGTGGCGCTCGCCCAAACCGGCGCGCAAACCACAGCCTGCGATCTGACCGCCAACATGCTCGCGGAAGCGGCGGCCAACCTTGCCGCTCACGGTCTGAAGGCCGAGTTGGTCGAAGCCGACGCGCTCGCTCTTCCCTTTGCCGCAGCCAGTTTCGATCTCGTCGCCTCGCGCATGGCCCCCCATCACTTCGCCGAGCCGGCCCGCTTCGTCGGTGAAGTCTTTCGCGTCTTGCGTCCCGGCGGCCGCTTCGGTCTCGTCGATCAGGCAGCGCCCACGCAACCACAAGCCGCCGAAACCATCAATGCATTCGAAAAACTTCGCGACCCCAGCCACAACCGCCAGCTCTCGCTCGACGAGTGGCAGCAACTGGCGCAGGCAGCCGGCTTCACTATTCGCAGCGCTGAAATCTTCCGCAAGCCACTCGACTTCGACTGGTGGACCGGCGTACAGAACGCGACCGATGAAACCCGCCGCCAGCTTTCGGAACTTTTGGCCAACGGTCCCGCCGAAGCCCGCGCATGGTATCGGCCCGAGTTCCGCGAAAACGGCCTGATCGCGCAATTCTCTTCGCCGCACGCCATTCTGCTGGCCGTCAAGCCGTAAAATCTACGACTCGCGCAGCGCCTGCATGGGATCGAGCCGCGCCGCGCGCCACGCTGGCGCCAAACACGCCGCAATCGCCACCGCTGCCAACCCCGCCGCCACCGCCGCAAATACCGTCGGATCGAGCGGTTGCGTTTCGTAGAGCATTGAGCGGATCAGCCGCACCACCACCGCGCTCGCCGCCAATCCGCAAACCAATCCGACCAGCGCCGGTCGCAATCCATCGAACAGCATCTGCGCCAAAATCCGCTCCCGCCGCGCGCCCAGCGCTATGCGAATGCCGATCTCGTTGGTGCGCTGCGCCGCCACATAGGAAAGCACACCAAAGATTCCCGCCGCCGCCAGCAGCAGCGACAGCGCCGCAAAGCCCGCCAGCAGCGTCGCATTAAAACTGGCGTCAAGCGTTTCCTTGCCCAGCAGTTGATCCATCGTCAGCACATTCGACACCGGCATATCGCGGTCCAATTCCGCGACCACGTGCTGCACCGGCAGCGCCAGTTGCTCCACATTCCGGCTGGAGCGGATAACCAGCAGTCCGCCTTTCAAATTTCCTGTGAATAGCGGGTAATACTGTATCGGTTCCGGCTCTTTGCTCAGCTCGGAGCGCGTATCGCCAACCACTCCGGCAATCTCCCAGCTCTTGTCCCGGTAGTGAAGATGTTTTCCGATCGGCTCCTCGCCCGGAAAATAGCTGCGCGCAAAAGCCTCGTTGATAACCACCTGATTGGCTTGGTCGAGAACGCGGCTCGGATCGAAACCTTGCCCGCGCAAAACCGGAATGCCCATCGTCTTAAAGAATCCAGAATCGGCCTCGCGGTTAATGGCGAACTGCGCCACGCCCTGCGGCAGCGGCGGATGCTCCACGACGGTAAAAGCGTCGTCGCCCCCATAACCCTGGCCGGGAACCATGCGCGTAAAACTTGCCGCCTCTACGCCGGGCAGCGCGCGCACCCGCTCAAGCAGCGCCCGATAAAAATTCACTCGCTGCGCCGGGTCGCGGTAGCTATCTCCAAATAAATTAATGCGCATCGTCAGCACATTCTTCGTCGTGCAGCCCAGCTCGTTCGCGCGTAGCCGCGCATAACTTTTTATAAGCAGCCCGGCGGCAATCAGCAGCACCACCGTCAGCCCCACCTCGATGGCCAAAAGCGTGCGCCGCAGCCGCGCCCGCGCGCGCCCGGCGCTCGATCCTCGTCCAGCCTCTTGCAATGCCGCGAAGAGCTTGCCGCCCGTCGCACTCAGCGATGCAATCACGCTCGTAAACAAAGCGCACAATACAATCAGCCCGGCCGCAAACGCGACCACCGCGCCGTCAATGTGAATCGCCTCCACGCGGTCGAAGTTCTGGCGCGTACGCACCAGCCACTGCACGGCGCCATAGGCTAACGCCACGCCCGCTATGCCACCGACTGCGGTCAATAGCAAGCTCTCCGTCAGCCGCTCGCCCAGCAGCCGCAGCCTGCTGCTGCCCAGCGCCGCGCGAATCGCCAGCTCCTTGCGCCGCGCCGCCGCCCGCGCCACCAGCAGATTCGCCACATTCAGGCAGGCGATCAGCAGCACGCAGCCGGTCGCGGCCAGCAAAATGTACAGCGGCTTTTTCACGTCGCCCACCGTGTCTTCGAGCAGCGGATTCAGCGTCGCGCCAATGCTGATCAGCGCATTGTCGGGATGCTCGTTGTGCACGCGCAACGTAATGGCCGTTAGATCGGACTGCGCCTGCGATTGGCTCACGCCGGAGTTCAAGCGCCCGACGGCGGCGAATTCGTGCATGCCGAGGCGCGTCATCTCCTGCGCCGAAAAATAGCGGTTGACCGGCATCCATATCTGCTCGGCCGCATCGGGAAACGCAAACCACTTCGGCATCACGCCGATCACCGTATAAACATCCTTATTGAGCAGAATCTCCTGGTTTACGATGCCAGGATTGCCGCCGAAACGCCGCTGCCATAGCGACCAGCTCAACAGCGCCACGCGATTGGCTCCCGGCCGATCCTCGTCGGTCGTAAAGTTTCTTCCCAGCGCGGGTTCAACGCCCAGCGTCGGCAGCAAATTCGCCGTGCAGGCAATCGCGTTGAGTTTTTCCGGCATTCCGCCGTCGTGAGAAGAAAGATTCATCCCTACCCATGCGTACAGAGACAGACCCGAAAAGCTGCGATTCGCGCGAATCCATTCGGTATAAATTCCCGGCGCCACGACATTCATCGGATACGCGCCGGTGTGCTCGTAGGCCGACATCAACCGCCCCTGATCCCGATACGGCAGCGGCTTCAACAGTACGTTACGCACTACTGTAAACAGCGCCACGTTGGCGCCGATTCCCAGCGCCATCACGGTCACCGCCATCGCCGCAAAACCCGGCGAGCGCCTCAGCGTCCGGCAGCAGTAGCGCAGGCTGCGCCAAACGCCGTCGAAAATCGCCACCGTATTCTGCCGCCACAACCTCTCGCGCACCTGCTCCGGATTGCCCAGCTTGATTCGCGCCTGACGCCGCGCCTCCTCGGCCGTCATGCCGCGCGCGAGGTTTTCGGACGTCTCCTCTTCAATGTACGAATCAAGCTCCCGCCGCACCTCGTCGTCTTCGCGACCGCGCCGTAAAAATCGCATCCAGTTCATCGCACACCTCCGGCCGGCAGCGTCTTTTCGCCCATCACCAATCCGATGGCGCGCGCCATCTGCCGCCAGCGGCCGGTCTCGATCACCAACTGCTTTCTGCCCACGGCCGTCAGCCGGTAAAACTTCGCCTTGCGATTGTTCTCGCTCGCGCCCCAGTACGACGAGACCCATCCGCGATCCTCCAGCCGGTGCAGCGCCGGATAGAGCGACCCCTGCTCTACCTCCAGCACATCCTCCGAGGTGCGCTCGATGATCTTGGCGATGGTGTGCCCGTGCGCCGGGCCGCCGATCAGCGTACGCAAAATCATCATGTCCAAAGTACCCTTCAGCATCTCTCCATCCGGCTGGATCTTCTTCGTCATGCGCCTTCTCCACTAGGACTTCTAGGTGAAAGCATACACCACTCGATCTTCTAGGTAAAGTCGCATAGAACTTCGAGTGGAATGTCTTTTACAGCTTTTACGAAAGCAATTCCCGACTGGTTCCACAAAAATATCTTTCAGGCATTTCGTTCGGCCGCGAGCAGCCGCCGTTTGCGCTCGATACCCCAACGATAGCCGGCAAGCGAACCGTCGGCGCCGATTACGCGATGGCAAGGCACAAGAATCGCCACGCGATTCGTGGCGCAGGCCCGGGCCACGGCGCGCGCGGCGTTGGGTGAGCCCAGCGCGCACGCCAACTGCGAGTAGCTGCGCGTCTCCCCGCGTGGAATCCGCCGCAACGCCTGCCAGACGCGCAACTGAAAGGCGGTTCCGCGCAAATCCAGCACCTGCGGCTCAGCCAATTTTTTGGATGAGTCTGTCGGGCGGCAAACCACCGCCAGCGCCGCATCCACCATGCCTTTGAGCGACGGATCGCGCCGCAATTCGGCCGCAGGAAACTCCGCGCGCAGGCTGGCTTCGGCCTCTGCCTTTGTTGCCGCCAGCGCCAACCAGCAGAGCCCGCGCGCAGTGGCTCCCACAATCATCCAACCAAAGGGAGAAGTTGCCGAGCACCAGCCGATCCGTTCCCCTTTGCCGCCTTGAGCAAAGCGCGAAGGCGTCATGCCAAGCGGACTCGCCGCATAAGCGCGGCTCGGCGCGCCAAAGCCTGCGCTATAGATCGCCTCGGTCACCGAATTTCCCTGTTTGAGCGAGGCACGCAAAGCGCCGGCGCGGAGCGCTCGCTGATATTCGAGCGGACTTGCACCCATCGCGCGCTTGAACAGCCGCCGCACGGCGAACGAACTCATACCAACCAACTCGCCTAGCTCCTCAAGCCGAATGGAACGATCGAAATTCTTCTCGATATAACCGCGTATCTCGTCCAAAGTATGGACCTGCGCCATGGCCGGCCGGCAACGTTGGCAAGGCCGAAAACCTGCCGCAGCAGCAGCGGCCACCGTCTGGAAGAACCGCACATTCTCTCGCCGTGGCCGCCGACTCGCGCATCCCGGCCGGCAAAAAACACCCGTGGTCTCCACGCCGTAGAAGAAGCGCGCTTGCGGATCGCGGGCTAAGAGTTGCTGCCACGCCTTCTCGGGATCGAGAGAAGAATCCGGTGCGATGGACGGAATGGAAGTTTGGGGCATCATGCCGACGATCTGCGGGCTATCACTCATGGGAATCATCGTCGCCGTTTCCCGTCAGCGGCGCATCCCGTTTCTTGCGCGCAATTCGGATTTCCGCGACAGGGATCGATCGCAACTCTCCGTGTTACCGCAGATGACATTCCGCCGATTTGAGCAACAATTCCTCGGCTCGCGCCAAATCCTCTTCCGTATCCACGCCGACGGTATCGCGCGGAGCTTCGGCCACATAAATTCCAATGCCGTTTTCAAGCAGCCGCAACTGTTCCAGCCGCTCCAGCTTTTCCAGCGGAGAGGCGGGCAGCGCGGCAAACCGGTCGAGCGCCGCTTTGCGATAGGCGTAGATGCCCAGGTGCTTTCGATAGCCCGTGAATCCCGTCCGGTCGCGGTCGTAAGGAATCGTGGCGCGAGAAAAATAGAGCGCCCGTCCGTCGCGGGCCGTAACCACCTTCACCGCGTTAGGATTGGCGAATTCGATCTCCGGGCAACGCACCGAAAGCGTCGTCACCTCGACCTCGGACCGCGCAAAAGGATCGAGCAGCGGCGGGAAAAAATCCGCCGTCAGCGTCGGCTCGTCGCCTTGAATGTTGACGTAAACATCGGCCTCTATCTGGCGCGCCACTTCCCTCACCCGGTCGCTGCCGCTGGCGCATTCGGGCGAAGTCATCACAACGGGAATCGAGCGCGCACGGCAGACTTCTGCCACCTCTTCAGCGTCGGTGGCCACTACAACCGGGTCCATCAAGCCGCTCGATTGAGCCGCGCGCCAAACCCACTCCACCATCGGCCGGCCGGCAATCGTCCGCAGCACCTTGCGGCTCAGCCGCGTCGAGGCCAGCCGCGCGGGAATCACCGCGGCAATGCGTAATGAGCTCATGCAATCGAGTGTATCCGACGCGGGCTTCTACAGGGCCAGTGCGGCTACGGCACGCTCGGCCCGAGCCAGGCTCTCAGCCGCGGACTTCGCATCGCTGCTTTGGTGCTCGGCATAAATAAACTCAATCTGCTTGAGACCGATGAGGCCCAAAATCTTGCGCAGATACGGCTCCTGCATATCGAGCGCATGGAATGGCGTCCACTTCGGATAAGCGCCGCCGCGCGCCGAAAAGACGTAAACCTTTTTTCCTGGAGCGACAAGCGGGCGCACGCCATGGGGAGTAAATTCGAAGGTTCGCCCTTCGCGCACGATCATGTCGATCCAGGCCTTGAGCGAAGCAGGAATGCTCAGGTTCCACATTGGCGCGCCGATGGCGATCACATCGGCGACCTGCAGTTCGTCCACCAGTTCGTCGGAGCAGGCCAGCGCGCTTTTCTGCGCCTCGCTCAGTTCCGCCGCCGGCGTGTGAAGGGCCTCAGCCATCACCTCATCGAGGTAGGCAATCCGGTCGAGCGTCGTATTGCGATGAATGACCGCGCCGGTCGGATACCGCTCTCTCCATCGCCCGGCAAAGGCGGCCGCCAAACGGCTCGAGGCCGATGCAGCCCGCGGGCTGGAGTCGAGATGCAACAGCGTCGGCATGGTGCTCCTCCTTAAAAGCTGGTACTCAAGAATAGAACGGATGCCGAAGCCCGCGCACCGTACTTTTCGTTTCCATCGGCCATTCCCAGGCCGGCTACTTCGCCCAACATGGCGTTTGACCTCACATCCCTCTCCCCGTATCATGAAGATTGGTGCTGGCGCCCCTCTTCTGGCCGCGCGGCGCACCCTCACGGCGGAGTAGCTCAGCTGGTTAGAGCGTGGGATTCATAACCCCAAGGTCGACGGTTCGAGCCCGTCCTCCGCCACCAGTTTCTCGCTCGATTCGGATTTTTTCTCATCCCGCACAACCAAAATTTCTACTACCAGCGCAAAAGCCCTCGCGACAACGCACACGGAATTTTCGTGCATGGCCCTCGGCGCAACCGCGGATGCTTATTCCACGATCAACGTTACCGCGCCGGAGCTCGTCGTCTGGTAGCTCGTTGTCGAGCGGTTGGTCGAGTTCGCGCCGCCGCATCCGGCCGCCATCCATTGCATTGCGATCAGCATCAAGCCCAGCGCCAGCAATCCGCGTTTTAGCCTCCGACGCTTCGCGGTAAACGGAAGCACTCCAAATGGCAGCAGCAGCCACGCCGGCGCCGCGCCCGATAGCGTTTCGGTAAACACCGCGACAATCTGATAGCTTCCCGCCGGCGTGCTCGTCGAAGTCGCAATCGTCAATACTCCGTTGGCGTAACCGCACGTTGCTCCCGCCGGCAGATTCAAGCAGGAAACGGTGACATTCGTCGCCCCCGTCGGCAAAATCACCGGATAGTTCGCCGCTGCGCCGGCCACAACCGTCGCGCTTAGCGCAGAGAACGAGGCCGAAGAAGAATCGGCGGGACCGATTTCGAGCTCCAGCGCGTTCGACCCTCCACCGCCCGGCGACGGAGTTTGCACGGTAATGGCTGCCGTTCCCGCGCTCGCCGCATCCGCCGACGGAACCTGCGCGCTCAGCGCCGTGCCGCTCACATAGGTTGTCGTCAGCGCCGAAGAACCCCAATAAATCTGCGACGACGAGGTAAAGTTCACCCCATTGGCCGTCAGCGTAAAAGCCGCGCTTCCCGCCGTAATCACCGCCGGCGAAAGGCTGGCAAGAATCGGCGCAGCCGCATGCACGGCGAGCGTTACGGCCGCCGTCGCCGTCAAGTAGTCGCTCGCATCATCCGGTGTAAAAACCGCCGAAAGCCTGTTGCTGCCGATCGCGAGCACGCTCCCCGCCGCCGGGCTGTATACAAAGCTGCCCGGCACATTCGCCGTCGCATCCAACTGCGTCGCGCTCAGCGCCGTTCCGTATACGATCGCGGCCGGCGTCGCCCATGTAATCGTCGGCGTCGAGCGAACCGTCACCGGCAGCAATGCCGTCGCGCTCAATGCGCCGGAGCTACCGGCAATTGTCGCCGTCACGCTGCCCACGGCCGCGGTACTGCCGGCCGTCAACGTCAGCACGCTGCTGGCCGTCGCTGGATTCTGACTCCACGCCGCGGTCACGCCGCCGGGCAATCCGCTAATCGCCAAACTCACGCTGCCGCTAAAACCGTTCAAAGCGGCGATCGTCACCGTCGAGCTTCCCGCGCCGCCAGTAACCAGCTCCACGGCTGCCGGAGCCGAGGCCAGCGTAAAGCTCGGCGCGATCACGGTCAAAACCAGCGTCGTCGTCGCCGTCAACGATCCGTAGCTGGCCATGATTGTCACCGTCGAAGTTCCCGCCGTCGCCGCGCTGCCGGCCGTCAGCGTCAACACGCTGCTCGCGCTGGCCGGATTCGCGCTCCATGCCGCCGTCACCCCCGCCGGCAAACCGCTCGCCGCAAGATTGACGCTATCCGTAAATCCATTCATATCGTTGACGGTCACCGTCGCCGTACTGCTGCTTTCCGCCTCAACCGACAACCTCAAAGCCGAGGTCGATAGCGTAAACTTCGCTCCGCTCACCGCCAGATGCACCGTCGTCGTTTCCGTTATCGAGCCCGAAGTTCCCGCAATCGTCACCGGATACGTTCCTGCCGCCGTCGCGCTACTGGCCGTCAACGTCAACACGCTCGAGCTGCTGGTTGAAGCAGGAGTAAAAGCAGCCGTCACCCCGGCCGGCAACGAGGAAGCAATCGACAGATCGACGTTGCCCGTAAATCCGCTGGCCCCCACCACGGAAATTGTCGCGGTAGAACTGGAGCCGGCCACAACGCTGATCGCGCCCTTTGAAGCCGCCAGCCAGAAGCCGGAAGAAAGTTTGCCGGCCAGCGCATCGATCAGCGATTGCCCCGCCGGAGAGCCCCAGCCGGTGACCAAATCGTAGCCGCTCGTCGCGCTATACCAGGTTGTTTGATCTTCCGTGTCGTTGTTTCCGCTCTGCACATCGTGAAAATCATCGCCGTAACTGGAACCCGCGCCCAGCGCATAAATCACCGGATTGATAAAACCGATGCCGCCTTCCGGCGCGTTGCCCAGCGCCACTGCCTGCTGGTTCGCCAGCGCGATAAAGGCCGCCCAGCGCGGCGTTGCAAAGCTGGTGCCCGCGCCGCCATTGGAACAGGTGCCCAGGCTGCAAAAGTAGTTGCCGAAATCGGCCTCCATGGCCACATCCGGCACATTGCGCAGCGTGCTGGAGCCGCCATTGCCTGCATTGGTCACTCCGGCCTGCCAACTCGGCAGCACGACGCCATCGGGACTGACGCCGCCGCCGCTGCCGTAACCATTCGCGTTCCATGCCGTCTCCGAAGCCCACGCGCCGCTCGCGCTGCTCGTCGTCAAATGCGTGCCGCCAACGGTCGTCACGTACGCGCTCTCGGCCGGATAGAAGTACGGGCTGATGGAATACTGATACGCGCCGTAATCGCCCGCGGCGGCAAAAAAACTCTGCCCCTGCGCCGCCATCTCCTCAAATAGCGCCTCTTCGCTCGATAGGTCGTCGGGAATCCAGCTCCAGGCGCAGGCAATCTGCTTGGCCGCATTCTCCGACGCAATCTCGCTCAGCACCGCCGCCGGCGACGCCGACGAATACGGATCGCCCATGTAGACGCGCACCTGATCCAACCCCGGCGCCATGCCGATCGCCTGCACGATGTCGAGCACCGCCTCCGTATCGTTTTCATAGATGGTGTCGGTGGCGCCGCCCACCAGCACATTCTCGATCGGCACGCTATAGCTCTGCCCCGCATTGCTGAAGCTCAAATCCACATCGCTTTGCTCGTATCCGCCAAACTCCACCAGCCCCACCGTCTGCCCCGCCCCGCTCAACGTCGTCCCGCCATAGTAGGCCGCGCGCATGTCGCTGCCCAAAAAACTTGCTCCCGGTCCCGAGCCGGTTGGCGTCGCCGCCGTGTCGCTTTGCAGCGCCGGAACGAAGGCCGGTCGCGGCAGCGAATAGTTATTCATGCCGTCGATATGCGCCAGCGGCACGCCGAGAAAAACAGACGGCTCCCGGTCCGGCGAAAAAAACAGCCGCGCTTCGGTCGGATGCTGGTAAAGATTGAGCTGGACATGAAAAGCGCTATTGACCTGGGCCGCGCTGCCTGCAATCGACACCACAAGCCGGTTCGCGGCTCTGCCCGTCACCGTAAAACCGTTGGCCGTCGCGAAATCGACTACCGCCTGATAGTGCTCGGCCGTCGGTCCGAACTGATCGGTGAATGTCTGCACGCTCAAAAATTTGTGGTAGTCGGCGCTCGACGGATCGTAAAGCCGATCGAGCAGCGCCTTCAACCGCGCCTGATTGCGCAGCGGCAGCACGATGCTCAACTGCATCTTCTGGTCGCCGGCAAGCGCGCCCCGTGGTTCAGTCTGATGGCTTATAACCGCGGCCGGCAAATGGTTGCGCAGCGTTTGCGGCGCGGTACTCTGCGCCCCGCCGGCACGCGACAAAAGCACCGCCAGCAACAGCAGCTTAACCGCCGCGCGAAGACCACCCTTGACAGGAGAAATCGAGAAAAATTGCGACGGCCAACTATCAGGAAAAACAATCATCATAGCGGGGGATCGCGCCCGCGAAAGGCGCGCTATTTTTTGACCGATGAATGGGCCCTGTACTCTGGCGCGCGGAAGAATAAAAGTTGCGCAAGAGAGAAAAAATGAATGTGCCGGTCTCTTTTCGTCGAACGTGCTTCCGTCGGATGTGCTTCCGTCGGATGTGGGGAATGAAGGGCCTTACTGCAAGCGGCGGTTCGCTTCCATATCATACGTCCATCCTCAAAATGCGGACGAGCACGGAAGCGGAAAAAATCGTGTTACAAAATTCTTCTGTTCTCAAAGCGGAAGTTTTTTCTCGGACTTCACCGGCGACGGAAAAACTCACTGACATTGCAAAAAGTGTCGGGGCACGACTCGAGTCGTGCCGAAATTAGCCCATTATCAACGGAGCTTCAGCCCCCTGCGGAGAAGCAATCTCCCGCCACAGCGCCGCCAGCTTTTCCACCGACAGCGTTTCGGCGCGGGCCTGCGCCTCAATTCCCGCCCGCTCGATCGCCATCGCGACCGCCTGCGGCTCAATGCCGGCCGCGCGCAGATTGTTGGCCAGCGTCTTGCGCTTCTGCGCGAAGACCTTGCGCAAAAAGATCAGAAACGCTTCTTCTTCGACCTTCAACCCGGCAAAGCGCGGCGCGAATCGCCAGCGGAAGACCGTCGAGTGCACCTTGGGCGGCGGCGAAAAAGCCTCCGGCGGCAGCGTGAATAGCGGCTCGGTTTCGCCGTACATCGCCATCGTCGCCGTCAGCAGCCCGTAGTCGCGCGAGCCGGGCCGCGCCGTCACCCGCTCGGCCACTTCGCGCTGCACCATCAGCACCGCCAGCTCGATGGCCGCGTGGTTTGCCGCCAGCTTCAACAAAATCGGCGAGGTAATCGAGTAAGGCAGATTGCCCGCCACGCACAATCGCCCGCCGGCAGCGCCAGCCGCCGCCGCAAAATCAAAGCGCAGCACATCCTGCTCGACGATCTCCACCCGCGCCGGATCGAAGCGCGCGCGCAGCTCCGCCGCCAATTCGCCGTCCAGTTCGACGGCCACCAGACGGTCGGCGCGCGCCGCCAACTCGCCGGTAATCGCGCCGTGGCCGGGGCCGATTTCGACCACCGTGCGCCCGGCCACATCGCCCAGCGCCGCCGCAATCCGCTGCGCCGCCCGCGCATCCGTCAAAAAGTTTTGTCCGAGCTTGGGCCGTTTCTTCATTCGCTCTTTCGATGGTAGACGAAGCAACCGCATTCGCCGCCGCATTACACTAAACAGTAGGTTGATTCCCCCTACAGTTCACGAGGTTCCGTTGCTCATCGATTCTCACGCGCACATTGACAGCCTCCGCTACACCGACGATCGCGAAGCCATGCTTCAGCGCGCTCTGGCCGCCGGCGTCGGAGAAATTCTTTCGATCGGCATCGGCGAAGGTCCCTCGCAAATGCATCAGGCTCTCGATCTCTGCCGCCAGTTTCACGGCCGTCGCGATCTGCCCCGCCTCTACGCGAGCGCCGGCGTCTATCCGCACAACACGCCAGAGCTCGACGACGCAGCCCTATCTAAACTCGACGCGCTGCTGGCCGAACCCGAAGTGATTGCCTGCGGCGAAATCGGCTTTGACTATTTTTACGACGGCGCGCCGCATGATGTGCAGCGCCAGGGCCTCATCCGGCAGCTTGAAATCGCCGCCACCCGCAAGCGCCCCATCCTGATTCATTGCCGGCCCAAAGACGGCGCGACCGATGCCTGGGAGGATCTTTTCGAAATTCTCGATCAGCAACACTGGCAGGCCACCGGGCTGGGCGGCATCATGCACTGCTTCAGCGGCGGCCCGCAGCAGGCGCGCCGCGCGCTCGATCTCGGCTTTCTGCTCTCCTTCGCCGGCAACCTCACCTTTCCTAAATTGCAGCCGTTGCGCGAGGTGGCCGCGCAGTTGCCGGTCGATGGCGTGCTGGTTGAAACCGATGCACCCTGGCTGGCGCCGGCGCCGCATCGCGGCAAACGCAACGAGTCCGCTCTGATGGTTGAAACCGCGCGCACGCTGGCCGATCTGCTCCACGTCTCCGGCGAAGAGCTGGCCTCTGCCACCACCAAAAACTTCCACCGGCTTTTTCATCTGCCCCCCAACGTGGGAGACTGATAACGTCAGGCCGGCGCGGGTTTCTCCGTTTCGCACACCGGCTGATTCCAACACACCATCGAGGATCGTTCCACCATGGCCAAGGAAAATTCATTCGATATCGTCAGCATCGTGGACCTGCAAGAGGTCCGCAACGCTATTGAACAGGCGATCAAAGAGATTCGCCAACGCTTCGATCTAAAAAACTCGAATTCCGAAATCGCGCTCGAAGGCAGCGACAGCATTCAGTTGGCTTCGGCCAACGAATACAACCTCGAAGCCGTCCGCGACATCCTTTGCCAAAAGCTGGTGCGCCGCGGCGTTTCGCTTAAAAACCTCACTTATGAAAAGATCGAGCCCGCCGCCGGCCAAAGCGTGCGCCAGAAGGTCGGCTTGCAGCAGGGCATTCCCATCGAAAAGGCCAAAGAGATCGTGCGTCTGGTCAAGGACGCGAAGAAAAAAGCGCAGGCCAGCATCCAGGGCGATGTCGTGCGCATCTCCAGTAAAGACCGCGACGAATTGCAGGCGATCATCGCTCTGCTGCGCGGCAAAGAGATGGGACTGGATTTACAGTTCACCAACTACCGCACCAATTGAGCCGTGAACGGCGCGGATCGCCTTTTCTCCGCGAATGTTCTAGAATCGGGGAGCTTTGAGCATCTTTACCATCTCGATGGCTAAAGAGGTCTTTGACCTGCTACGCGAAGATCTCGTCGCGGTCGAGCAGGAACTGGGCCGCGACGCCGCCTCCGGCGTCAGCACCATCACCGAAATCGCCGAGTATCTGCGCGAGGGCGGCGGCAAGCGCATTCGCCCCTCGCTGCTGCTGCTGGCCGCGCATCAGTTGGGCTACTCCGGCCCCAGCGCCATCCGCCTCGGCTCGGTGGTTGAAATGGTGCATGCCGCCACGCTCGTTCACGACGACATCATCGACGGCGCCGACATCCGCCGCGGACGCCCCTCGGCCAACACCAAGTGGGGCAATGAAAAATGCGTGCTGGCCGGCGACTGGCTCTACATGCAGGCCTTCCGCATCGCGCTTGAAGAGCACAACCTGCGCATTCTCGATCTGCTGATCAGCCTCACCCAGCAAATGGTCGAGGGCGAGCTGCTGCAGATTCAAAAGCTCGGCAAAGCCGTCTCCGAAGCCGAATACTACGACCTGATCTACCGGAAAACCGCCTGCCTGTTTTCCGTTTCCATGCGCCTGGGCGCGGTGCTGGCTGGTGCAACGGAAGAGCAGGAAGAAAATCTGGCCGCCTTCGGCCGCGCCGTCGGTCTGGCCTTCCAGATCGTCGACGACGTGCTCGACCTGACCGCCACCGAAGAGGTTCTGGGAAAGCCGGTGGCCAGCGATCTGCGCGAGGGCAAGGCCACGCTCGCCGTCATTCACTCCTTCGACCACGGCACCGCCATCGATCGTAAAACCATCCACCGCGTGCTTGACGACCGCAGCTTTGAGAACGTCAGCCGCCAGCAGATTCGCGAAATTCTACTCCGCAACGGTTCGGTCGAGTGCGCCATGGCCGCCGCCGATCGCTACGCCGAGCAATCCCGACAGGCCTTGGCCGCCTTCGCCGATTCCGACTTCAAGCGCGCTCTGCTCTGGGTGTCAGACTTCGTCGTCGCTCGCGAAAAATAGCGGCAAGCGCTTTTTACTCTGAAATTCGCGTAGAAAATACGGGTGCCATTCTAACCGCGTTCTTGTTTCTCGCGGTTAGGGTGGGAGTGCAAGTTAATCTAAGCGGGTGCCCCCGGTCTCGATTTTGAAACCGGGGAATCACCACACTAAAAATCTGCTCGCGGCACCAGCGTGGAGTAAAAAAACAACTGCCCACTTTTACAGAAATTATAAAAATGCTATTGCGCTAAGCCTCGGCCATCATCGCTTGAATCGCCGTCATGTACTGTTCCGGCAGCTTTTTGCGCTTCATCCGCGGATCGCAGACCACGTGCGTCGTTTCGCCCTCGGCCAAAAGCGTCGGCGCGCCGCCCGCCGGCTCTTTGCGCAAAATTCTGTAAGCGAATTTCAAAATCGGCCCGCGCAGCATGGCCGGCCGCGTCTCGATCAGGATCTCGTCGTCGTAGCGCGCCGACAGGCGATAGCGGCAATGCGCGTCGGCCACCGGAAGAATGCAATCGCACTCTTTTTCCAAACGATCGTAAGAGAGCCCCAGCGAGCGCAACAGTTCCACGCGCCCCAGTTCGAACCAGACCAGATAGTTGGAGTAGTAGACCACGCTCATCTGATCGGTTTCCGCATACCGCACACGTACTTCTGTCGTAACCGCCATCGTGTCCCTATTATTCTCGCGCAAAAAAACTAACCCCTGCCCTGCCTCTACGGCTTGAAGTGCGCAAAGAGCCCCAGCCGGCTCACGTCGTTGAACAGCACGTAGACAAAGAAACCGACCAGCAGGATAAATGCCGCCTGGTAGATGCGCTCCTTGATCGCCATGTTGATGTCGTGACGCAGCGCGCTTTCAATCAGCAGCAGGAAAATCATTCCGCCATCGAGAATCGGGAAGGGTAGCAGGTTCAGCATGCCCAACTGCAAGCTGATCTCGCCGGCCAGCGCGAACTTCGGCATCCAGCCATTCATTTCGGCGGCTTCGCCGGCCACCTTCGCAATGCCCACCGGCCCCATCAGTTGCGAGACCGCCAGCTTGTGCGAAAAGAGCCGCTCGATTACCTCGACCACCAGCAGCGAATTATCTTTGTTGAACTTGTACGCCTTGCTCACGGCGCTCGCAAGCGGCAGCGGATCGTGCTTGTACGGCGGCAGCTTGGCCATAAAGCCCAGCTTCCAGCCGTTGTCGAGCTTGGCCGGCGTAGCCGTCACCTGGAACGTCGCGCCGTTGCGCAGCACAGCGAGCGCCATCGGCTGGCCCTTCTGCGTCTGCATGTAGGCGATCAGCGTGCTCACCGTGTGGAAGGGATGGCCATCGACCAGCGCAATTGCGTCGCCCGCCTGCAAGCCGGCTTGCGCCGCCGGCGCTCCGGCCTGCACTTGCGAGACGGCAATCGGTCCCGGCAAATACTGCGGCAAAACTCCGGCGTCGCTCAAATCAAAGTCGTCGTTTTTGGCGCTGGCCGGCACATGCAAACTGGTGGAGACAAGCTGGCCGCCGCGCTCGACCGTCACCAGCACCGTCTGGTTAGCGTTCAGCTTGGCGCGCTCGTAAACCTTATCCCAGTCGGGATGATCCACTTTATCGAAGCCGACAATCATGTCGCCCGGCTGCAAGCCCGCCTGCGCCGCCGCCGAATCCGGCGTTACCCACTCGATCGTCGTCGTCTTTACCGCGACCGAGGGAACCTCGTTGATGCAGCCGTAATAGACGGCCATGATCGCCAGCGCGAGCACAAAGTTCGCCAACGGCCCGGCCACGCCGATCAACATGCGCTGCCAGCGCGGATGCGCCAGCAACGATCCGGGATCTTCGCCGGGCGCGCTGGTTGGAGCTTTTTCCGCCTCCGCTTCCGGCTTTGTCTTGTCGCCGCCGACTTCGAGGTTTTGCTCGTCGGCCTCGCCGGTCATCTTTACATAACCGCCCAGCGGCAGCAGGCTGACCTTGTAATCCGTCTCGCCGTACTTGAATCCGAACAACCGCGGTCCGAAGCCGAATGAAAACGCTTCGACGCGCACGCCGCACAGCTTGGCCACCAGAAAGTGCCCAAACTCGTGCACCACAACCATTACGCCGATCATCACGATAAATGCGACGGCGGAAATCAGAAACTCATGCATAGTTGTACGGTTTTTCCCTCGGCGATCGATCCGGCCTCAAAAGAAAATGACTTCGGCCCCGCCTCATATCTCTTAACTGTTGGCGAATGGATCGCTGCTAGTTAACCAGCAGCGTCCGGGCTCGTTCTCGCGCCTCTTGGTCGGCGGCTAGCACCTCGGCAATCGTTGCCGGATGCGCCTCCGGAGTGGCGGCGAGCACTTTTTCAATTGTACGCGGAATGCCCATAAACGATGTACGGTGGTCGAGAAATGCCGCGACCGCTACTTCGTCGGCCGCGTTCAGCGCGATGCAGTGCGCTCCGCCCTTTTCCGCCGCCTCGTAAGCCAGCCGCAGGCAGGGGAAACGCTCCAGATCCGGCTGCTCGAATTCCAGATGCGACAATGTCGCCAGATCGAAGGTTAAATTCGAGGCCGGCCGCTCTGGGTAAGCCAGCGCGTACAAAATCGGCAGCCGCATGTCGGTTACCGAAATTTGCGCCAAAATCGAGCCGTCAACGTACTCTACCAGCGAATGCACAGTCGATTGCGGATGGACCGTCACACGCACCTGTTTGGCCGTCACGTCGAAGAGCCGGCAGGCTTCGATCACCTCCAGCCCCTTGTTCAGCATCGAGGCCGAATCGATCGTGATTCGCCGGCCCATCACCCAGGTTGGATGCTTGAGCGCCTGCTCGGGCGTAATGCTTTCGAACTTCTCAATCGGCGTCTGCCGGAATGGCCCGCCCGAAGCCGTCAGCCAGATATATTTCACTTCGTTATGCTGGCCCACGCGCAGGCACTGGTGCACCGCGTTGTGTTCGCTGTCGATGGGCAAAATCGGCACCTTGCGCTCACGCGCCGCGCGGGTCAAAATTTCGCCGGCCGCCACCATGCATTCCTTGTTGGCCAAGCCCAGCGGCTTGCCCGCCAGAATCGCCTGGTAGGTCGCCTCCAGCCCCGACACGCCCACAATCGCCGAAACCACAAAATCCGTTTCGGGCAGCATCACGCAGGCAATCGTGCCCTCGGTTCCGTGCACCACTTCGATTCCCGTAACGCCGGCCTTCTTCAGCCGCGCGGCCAACTCCCCGGCCAGCTCCTCGGTCGCCAGCGAGACGATCTTCGGCCGCCAGCGCACCGCCTGCTTAAAGGTTTCGTCGATATTGTGGCCGGCGGCCAACGCCGCCACCGCGTACCGCTCTGGGAACTGCTCGACGATCGAAAGCGTGCTTTGTCCGATGGAACCGGTGGAACCGAGAATAGCGAGATGTTTCAAAGTAGCTCCTAGCTTTTAGCTGCTGGCTCTCAGCTTTCAGTGATCAGTGATCAGCTACCAGCCCGCGAGATTGTACCGAAAAAAATCGAGGACAGTCTGAATCGCTTACGCGCCGGGATGAGCTGAAGACTGATAGCTGAGAACTGACCGCTTTTCAGCTAATAGCTATCTTAAAACCTTAGATGAATCACCTGCGCGTACCAGAGCACCGGCGCGGCCACCAGCAGCGCGTCGATGCGGTCCAGAACGCCGCCGTGGCCGGGTAGCAGGTCGCCCGAATCTTTTACGCCGGCCGAGCGTTTCAGCGCCGACTCGGCCAGATCGCCCACCTGGCCGGCCGCGTTCACAACTACCGCCAGCAGCAGCCAGTACCACAGCTCATCGGGGTACAGCAGCACCGTCGAGGGCCAAACCCGCTCCATCCAATTCAAAACCGGCGCGTTCCACGGCTCCTGCATCAGCGCCGCCAGGCCAACCAATCCCGCGGCAATCAACATGCTCCCGGCCGCCGAGGCCGCCGCGCCTTCCCAACTTTTGCCGGGGCTTAGTTTGGGAACCATTTTGTGCCGGCCCCATTTGCGCCCCACGTAATAGGCCGCCGAGTCGCCCATCCAAACCACGCAGAAGAGAAACAGCAACACCGAAGAGGAGCCATAGGGAGACTCCCTGAGAGCCGGCAGCGCCAGCATCGTCAGCCCCGCATAAAACAAACAAAAAATCGCCGCCGAGGAGTTGGCGATTACCTCTTCGACCGAACTGGCGAAGGTGCAATAGAGCAGTAGCCCCAGGCACAGCACGCCGAAGATCATCGGCGCTACATCCGGACCCGGCCAGATCAAATGCGCGACAAACAAAGCCGCCAGCGCCGTCAGCGTGGCGATGCGCGGCGGCTTGGCGCCGCAGCGCTCAGCCAGCCCCAGATACTCGCCGCCGGCCAGCACCGCCACCGCCGCCGCGGCCAGCGTAAACAGCCACTGCCAGCGCGGCCCTAAAAACACCAGAACCAGCACAATCGGAATTAAAATCGCCGCTGTAAGGACTCGTTTCATCCTGGTTGAGGATACACTGCCAGGGGCATGACTACGAAGACCGCCCGCCATTCTCGCCGGCCGCCAATAGCCTCCGCGCTCTCCATTGCCTTTCCGCCGCGTCTGCATACTGTTATGGTTGAATAAAAGTGCCGTGAACGGCATTTTGCTTGAAAGGATATTCGTGAAGCTGCTGCGCTACCTGATCGCGTTTTTTGCTCTGGCCGGAGCCGTGGTCTCCGCCCTGGCGCTGCAAGTTCACTACTCCACGCAGACTGAAGCCTGCTCGATCAACGAACACTGGGACTGCGGCATCGTCAATCACAGCTCCTTCGCCATGATCGGTCACTTCCCGGTGGCCATCATCGGCATCGCCGGCTATCTGGCGCTGGCCGGGCTGGCTCTGCTGCGCCAACGCTACCTCACCTTTCTGGCCGGGCTCGTCGGCCTGGGCTTCGCGCTGCGCCTCACCTTTATTGAGGAGTACGTTCTGCTGGTCTGGTGCCTCTACTGCGTCATCTCGCAGGCCATCATCGCGCTACTCACGCTGCTTAGCTTCGCCTGGCTTACAACCGAATACGTCGCCCTCAAGCGCGCGCGCGGCGACTGCTTTCTGCTGCCGAAGGAATAAAGCCCTTCGCGTCGATACGCCGCCGGCCATGCGCAATTCCGGCCGGCGCCCACGCCGTGCGCATCCTCGCGGCGCCTGAGTGCATCCAAAATATGACCTATACTTGTACGTTAGGCAATGCGCTCTCCGCTTCTGCCAATAGCGCGGCCATCCGGATCCCCTCAGGTAAAAATGGCCAGATCGGCGCGCCGCTGGCGAATCTGCGCAAATTTTTTTACAAAGGGATGACGCCATGGGCCCATACACCACCGAATTCATCGACGAACCGCAGGTTCACCAACTGCTGAAAGACTCCGCTTCGGCCTCCGCCGCCGAGATCGAACGCATCGTCGCCAAAGCCGCCGAGCTCAAAGGCCTCGATCTGCCCGAAGTCGCGGCGCTGATCCAGCTTGAAGACAAAGAACTTCTGCAAAAGCTCTTCAGCACCGCGCTGGCCGTCAAGGAGCGCATCTACGGCAAACGTCTGGTGCTCTTCGCGCCCTTGTATCTCAGCAGCTATTGCGTCAACGATTGCGCCTATTGCGGCTATCACATCAGCGGCGACGCCGTGCGCAAACGCCTCACCATGGACGAAATCCGCGAAGAAGCGCAGGCTCTCGAAGAGATGGGTCACAAGCGCCTGATGATCGACATGGGCGAAGACCCCGTTCGCACCCCTATCCAATACGTGCTCGACGCCATGAAGACCATCTACGAGACCGTCGAGAAAAAAGGCTCCATCCGCCGCATCAACGTGCAAATCGCCGCCACCACCGTCGATGAGTACAAGATGCTCAAGAAGGCCGGCATCGGCACCTACGTTCTCTTCCAGGAAACCTTCCATCGCGAAACCTACGCCAAAATGCATCGCGGCCCCAAGGCCGATTACGACTGGCACACCACAGCGCTCGACCGCGCCATGGAAGGCGGCATCGACGACATCGGCACCGGCGTTCTCTACGGCCTTTACGACTACCGCTTCGAAGTCGTCGCCCAGATGATGTTCGTCAAGCATCTCGAACAGAAGTGGGGCTTCGGTCCGCACACCATCTCCATGCCCCGTATGCGCATGGCCGAAAGCGTCGACATCAAGAAATTTCCCTACATCCCCACCGACGACCAGTTCAAAAAAATCGTCGCCGTGCTGCGCCTGGCCGTGCCCTATACCGGCATGATCATCTCCACGCGCGAAGAGCCAAAGCTGCGCGACGAGATCATCGACCTCGGAATTTCGCAGTTGAGTGCAGGCTCCTGCGTCGGCGTCGGCGGCTACAAGGCCCGCCTCGACGCGATCAAGAACGGTATGACCGTGGTTCCCGACAACACGCCGCAGTTCACCGTCCACGACGCACGCACTCCCGACGAGGTTCTGCGCTACATCTGCGAGGCCGGATACATTCCCAGCTATTGCACCGCCTGCTATCGGGCCGGGCGCACCGGCGACCGCTTCATGAAGCTGGCCAGAACAGGAAAAATCCAGACCACCTGCCTGCCCAACGCCATCCTCACCCTCAAAGAGTATTTGGTGGACTATGCCACCCCCGAGACGCGCTTGATTGGCGAAAAGGTCATCGAGAAAAACCTCGTCGAGATTCCCAACGAATCCATTCGCGAAAAAGTCATCGAGGAGCTGAAGAAAATCGAAAGCGGCGTTCGCGACCTGTATTTCTAGGCGAGTTGTCCCGGTCCCGGTGACCTGTCCCAACTCAGATGAGGTGCCCCCGGTCCCTAGCTTTTGGGGACCGGGGCGTCTAGACAAAAGCCTCTAGCTCACCGCGATCTTGATCCGCTCGGGATCTTCTTCCACTTCGCCGCCGCCTTTGCCGATCGCCCCATACCGCCGCTCCCGCCGCTGATAATCGGCAATCGCCTCCAGCAGGTGAAGCCCGCGGAAGTCCGGCCAAAATCGGTCGGTCACGTACAGCTCGGTATAGGCGATCTGCCACAGCAGAAAGTTCGAGATGCGCAGCTCGCCCGAGGTCCGAATCAGCAGATCCGGGTCGGGCATTTGCGCCGTGTACAGGTGCCGGCGGATGTCCTCTTCGCTGAGCAACTCCGGATTCATCCCCTTCTGCTTCATCTCCGCCGCCAGGCTCCGGAAGGCGTCCACCAGCTCCAGACGCGCGCTATAGTTCAAGGCCAGCGTCAGCGTCGTGCCGGTGTTGCCCGCCGTCGTCTCTTCCACATAACGGATCTTTTCCTGCACCTCGCGCGGCAGCTCGTGAATGCGTCCGATCGCGCGCAAACGCACGTTTTCGTCCATCATCCGTTTCAGATTGCCGTCCAGATAGGTCTTCAGCAGCCGCATCAGAAAAGTAACTTCGGCGCGCGGACGCCGCAGGTTATTCTCAATCGAAAAAGCGTACAGCGTCAGCCACGGCAGCCCGATGCGCGAGGCCGTTTCGGTGATCAGACGCACGGCCTTGGCCCCCTGCTGATGGCCGAAGAACCGCTTCAGCGATTGCCGGCCGGCCCAGCGCCCGTTGCCATCCATAATAATGGCCACATGCTGCGGCAGCCGCTCGGGTTTCAGCGTCGCATAGACAGCGCCTTCATCCGGCGGCAGTTCGTCGATCCGTTTGGTGAAAGTGAGAGACAACGGCACGCCTCTGGGGTATATTGTGACTTCGATCCAGGCTTCCGCCAAGCCTCTAGAAAGGGCTTTCGCGGCCTCCACGCCCGGCAGCAAACTTGAGGGCCATTCCTCGCGCGAACAGCCTTCCGAACCCAGCCTCCCGGCCGCGATCAAACGGCGCCCTAGCCTGGTCCAGAACACGCTTACACATCGACCCTAGCATAAGCGCCGGGGCCGGGCAATTTTGCACTCTTACGCCAGATGCCAGGGCGCACGCCTCCGCCTTTCGGCGCGCGGCCGTCTCCCTTCAGGCGCGTCGCCCTACGCGATCCGCCGGCCCGCCGCCAGATCCCGCACCGCGCCCAAAAACAGCGACCGGTGCAGCGAATCCAAGCTGGAGATCAGCGGCGCGATCTCGGCCAAAAACGGATCGTCGAGAATCGCCACCACCTCTTCATCGCGACGGCTGCGCGCATCGCGCACCAGTTGGCGCACCTCGATCTCCAACGCCGTGGCCAGCCGTTCCAGCGAGCCCAGCGTCGGTATCGCCTTGCCGTTTTCGATTTTGGAGATATAGGTGCGCGGTACCTGCATCCTGCCCGCCAACTGGCGCTGGCTCATGTGGCGCGCACGGCGCATCTCGCGCACCTGCGCGGCCACTTGCAAGCCGGCTTCAGTGTTGTCTTCAGACGGGTGGCTGGTTACCAGTTGCGGCACCAGCGCTTCGGGCTCCTCGATGTCGAGGGGTTTATGACACCTTCTGCAAAGGGAATTATTGGTTCGGTACTGCATCAAGCGGCAGTACTCACACCGCACCACTTCGCGCGTTTCCACGCATACTAGTGAAGTCGCCATTCGCAGTCGGCGGAGCGCCAGAGCAAGCTCTCCGCGGTGCAGCTTTCGCACCGGGACTAATGACACTTTCGTGTAATGAACCATAATTGTCAAGTGAAAATTCATGGTCCATTCGAAGAAAATCCCCTGATTTCCAGAAAAAACCTGAAAAACGCGAACCATAATAGGCAACAGTAATTTACAGTTTTGCTGTTTTATGCGCGAAAAGGTTGCGAGCCGCTCCGCTGAAAGGCGGCGGGTGTAGCCTGCTCCGCCTCAGTCATTCACCGAGATCAAATGCAGCAGGGGCGAAATGCCGCCCAGGCGAGGTTGGCGGCAATGGCCGCTGTAAGGCCATGATTTTAATTGGCTTGGTGGATTGAATCGGCCGCCAATCGTCCTGTTGATTATCTAGTAAACTCAAGAGCGTTCAGGCAGCCTTATTGGCAACCGAGTAAACAGTCAAGTTATTGATTTAATTCAATCTGATATTTTCAGCGAGGTATTTTGCACCAGATTTGAGGCAGGTTTTTCAAGAAAAATTTTTTGCGGGAATGGCTCATCTCTTTGAAAACGAAGCAGGTTTGACGCGAATGGCGGCGAGAGCGATTTTGGCGGCGGCAAGCAGTTGGTTGGCCTCATCGGCGGGCAGAATGTGTTTGAGCATGGCGTAGGTGGCGCAGGCAATAAAGTTGCTGATGTTCGTGTGACCTGCAAGCGGAGGCATGGCGTCGCGAAAGGCGACCGCGGCCTGCTCGTGGGCAAAATAGGTGCTGTCATCGTTCGGTGGCGCGAGGCTGTCATCGTCCGGGGCGACAAGGGCGAGATCGAAGGTGCGCTGCCAGGCTTGCAGGCAATGGGCAACAGCTTGGTTTTTGGTATATCCGGGTCTAGAGAGAGTTTTAACTGGACGTGACATATATGGCTCCTTGGTTGATATATCGATGGTGCGCCAAAAGAGGGTAATTCTATGCAAAAGGGGCGGAGCTAGCGGGGTTAGCGGAGCTCGCGGGGCTAGCGGGGCCAGCGGGGCCAGGGCTCAGGAGCCGCCTTCCCGCCCGGAGAAGGTTTTGGGGTATAGGATTCGCCGCAATCAGTCGATAGACCCATTACCACGGGAATCCTTCTTCAGGAAAGTTGCAGAGGCCTATGAAGAGACACGCAGCGCTCCTACCGCTCGCCGTATTCATCGCTTTCTCTGCCGCGCAGACAAAGGCCTCAGCGCCGGCGCCAACTTTGCTGGGCACAAAGACGCCAGATTTTGCCTCCCAGGCACAGTTTCTCAAGCGCACAAGCGCTGCCGCCGCCCATGCCCCAAGTCTCCTGTTCACGGTGAATGACGAGAAGGGCACGGTTTTGACATGTATCGCGCCGGAGATCGAGACCAACGCCGACACCGATGTCTTCAAGAATTGCACTCTGGCTCCGGGGCGGAGCCTGGACGATGTGATGCACATCTTTGTCCGGGGCATTCACTATGAGCAGAGCCAGCACCAGAAGGAACGCGAAGAGTGGCAGAAAGATCTCGCCGAGAAGAAGCCCGCGCAGAAATAGTGAAGGGGGGCACGCCCGTCTATGGAGCGTAATATCGCTTCAACTGAGCTTTCGTGTCTCCCCGGTCCCCAACAGCGAGGGACCGGGGGCACCCGTCCGCCGCGCCTGATTAGTTCTTTGCGGATGCAGAGGCGGCCGCAGCTGTGCGGGCCTTGCCGACATAACGGACGGCACGATCGACGACAACGTAGAGAAGCTGGTCGGGATCTTTGCGGGCTTCCTTCTTGATCCAGGCACCGAACTTTTCGCCGGCTTCGGCGGTGTCGGGAAGGGCAATGTCGCGATTCCTGGCACTCAGCTCGGCGCATTGCTGGACCATGGAAAAGAACTTGTCTTCATTGCGGCCACTGGCGACCCATGCATCGTGGACAGTCTTAGTTACGATCTGGTCAATGGGAATTTCACTGGTCTGCGCGCCCGCGATAACGCTGGCTTTCTGGTCCTGCACAGGCGTCCCGGCGAAGAGCGCGGTGGGGCTGCAGAGGACGGCTGCAATCAAGAATCCATTAAGACTGGTGTGTAAGTTCATAGTGCCGATCCTTTCTCGAACGGTTTTTCTATGTCTTGTTTAAAGGAGTGTGATCGCTCTAATAAGGGCGGTCGCGGTAATCGCGGTCGCGGTTGTCCTGGTGGGCCTTGCCAACGAGGGCTCCCACGCCAGCGCCGGCAGCACCGCCGATGAGTGCGCCTTTGGCTCCGCCGCCGAAGATGGTGCCGAGAACGGCACCGCCGGCACCGCCGATGAGTGCGCCTTTGCCGGGACCGATGCCTCCGTGATGGCGATCGTCGCGATAGTGGTGGCGATCATAGTCGTCGTTGTAGGGATGGTTACGCTGTGCTCCGCGGTAAAAGTCGTCATTGCGCTGGGCTAAGGCGGCGGACGCGAAGGGGATCAGCATCATGAGGGTCAGGACTACGCTTGCGATGCGGTGCGTGATTGAGATCATGTTGTGCTCCTGTGCAGGAGATGAACTGTCTATCTTTGGTGGTGGTTGCCGATTCGTTTAGGTCCATGGGCGGGTATTCGCATTTTGACTGTCTACGAGCAGATAAGACCCTCTTTGGTGGGAAGTATCCTTGCCCGATTGAGTACCTTGTATTGGCCAGTATCGGATGATCGGATCGCCGATAGCTGGTCATAATTGCTCGCGTGGGAGCGCACGGAAGTTATCGGTGCAGATCGTGGAGGAGTTATCTTAGCCGTCCGCCATGGCGGAGGCCGAAGGTGGTGTCGTTTGCGGCACGGCTAGAGCAGATTGCCTGATGGCATAGAGGGGAGAATCGTCCCTCAGGGGCTAAACAGGCTGCGGAAAAACTCTGGATTTTGGGCCCGCGGGAGAAATACGTCCCTCGGGGCCTAAAGGCCGCGTTGATTTGATTGAGCTTACGGCACGGCTGAAGCCGTGCCCTTCAAAGCCGCTCTATATTTACAGGCGATTTGCTCTAGAGCCGTGCCATTTCAAAGCCGCGCTACACTTACAAGGGATTTACTCTAAAGCCGAGAGTCCTGCCACAAAACACTCTATAGTAGCAAGAAATTTGCGCTACTTTTCGGGCTTTTCTGGCTTGTCAGGTGTGGGCGGCTCGGCCAGCGACGCGGCGTCGAGCGGGTGCTCGTGGCGGTAGTGCTCGACGGGCATTTTGCCGTCCCACCAGGCCCAGTTCATCGGGTAAACGTCGGGGTCGAGGAAGATCTGGTAGAAGTGCCAGACCAGGATGGCGAGAGTGGCCAAAACGGCCTCATAGAAGTGGATGGCGGTGGCCACATCGACCAGCCAACGGGCGAAGAGGTTGCCGACCCAGACCTTGGCCCAGAGCATGATGCCGGTGAGCCCCATCAGCGCCGTTCCCCAAACCAATGCCCAATATTCGGCCTTTTCGGCGTAGTTGAAGCGGCCGAAGCGTGGCTTTTCTCCACCCAGCCCCAAGTAATAGCGCATGGCGGCGAAGAGATCGAGCGCGTCTTTGGGCGTTGGCATCAGGTCGCAGATCAGCCGGCGGCCCTCGCGAGCGATGGCCAGATAGAAGAGATGGTAGAAGCCGGCGGCGATCAGCACGCAGCCGGCGACGCGGTGGACGATGCCGCGCAACTGTTCGCTCATTCCTAGATAGTGCGCAAACCAGCTTTCTGGATAGCGCAGAGCGAAGCCGGTGATGACGAGCACGATGAAGCTGGTAAGCAAGGCGAGATGCTGCCAGCGCTGGTTGACGGACATGCGCGTCATGAAGGGGTTCTGCAGGCGGCGGCGGGCGACGGCCTTGGCGCGCCAGATGATGGCGTTATGGAGAAACATTCCACCGATGACCAGCACGATGAGCGCCGTATAGATGATGCGCACCCAGCGCACGACGATCGAATCTATGTCGCGGGCGCGCGGGCCGGCCTGCAGGTGGACGGGGGTGAGCGTGAACTTTTGCGTCGCGCCCTGGTGGCACTTGCCGCAGGTGGCGTCAAGGTTGGCGCGGTTAATCGTCGAGTGCGGGTCAGTGGAGGGCAGAATGTTATGCACGCCATGGCAACTGGAGCAGTTGGCGACGACGACCGATCCACCCTCGGCGGCCAGGCCATGGTAGCTGTCGAAGTAGCTGGAGACGCGATTGGCCGGGACGCCAAATTCCTGCGATAGGCGAACGCCCTGGTGGCAGCGGGCGCAAACGTCGCGCGAAAGATTCTGGGCGGCGACCGGGGAGTTGGGGTCAGTGTGCGACTTGATGGAGTGTATGCCGTGGCAATCGGTGCAGGTGGGGGCCAGCGAATTGCCGCGAGCCAGCGCCTGGCCGTGAATGCTGGCGGCGAAGGTGTTGGCGATAGCCGCGTGGCATTTGCCGCAGGTGGCGGCGACGGCGAAGTTCGAGATGGGCGACTGCGGATCGCGCGCGGAAAGGATGGCGTGCGCGCCGTGGCAGTCGGTGCAGACGGCGGCCTGCTGCGAGCCGTTGGCGACGGCGCGGCCATGGACGCTTTGCTGATAGGAGAGGAAGGGCTGCGCGCTCACGCCGTTCGACTCCATAAGGAACTTTTGCCCGTGACAGCGGCCGCAGGTGGCCGGGATGCGGGAGCGGGCGACGGGCGAGGCCGCATCGGAGGCGGCGACGATCTGATGCACGTCGCCGTGGCAATCCTGGCAGGTAGCGGCGGGGTTCTGGCTACCGCGGCCGGGCCGTGCGTGCATGCCGTGGGCGTAGTTCTGCTGCTCGTCGGCGTGGCACTGGGCGCAACTTACTTTTTGCGGCGTTTTTTCGTGAGCGAGGCTTTTAACGTCTTTGTGGCAGTCAACACACGAGAAGATGGAGCCGTGGATGGAGTGATTGAACTTGTTGGCATCGACGGCGAGGCTGACGGTCGAGCCGTTGGCGCCGGAGGTGGTCAGAGCCGGATCGGCGTGGCAGGCGAGGCAGTCGGAGTTTTTGAGTTTTTGCGCGGCAAGGGCATGCGCGCCGACCAGCAACACAAACGCGGCAACCGCCGGGACGAAGATTCGCCTCGCGTAGCTCACATGATGAGCTAAGTCCCGGAGCAGGAGATTCGGCTGTGACGGAAGTCACACGGCGGGCGAGGGATGGGAGCCAGGAGGAGCGCCATCATGCGCAGCTTCCCCCTGATGGTTGCGGCGTTTCGCCGAGGGAAATAAGGATGCGGTTCTTCCATTTACAATGGCAGAGGTTATTGGTTGCCGGCACGGCTTTGCGCCGGGGCCGTGGGCGTGTGTAAGCCGCCAAAAGAGTTCAGATTCAAAAGAGTTCAGATTGAGGAGCCACTCGATGGGCACAGTTACAGAGACAGGTACGAAGGCAATGCTGACCCTGCCTGGGGATGCGGTACGGCAGATTCAATGGCGGTACGCCGACCGGTACGATTTGCAAATGCTGGTGGCCTCGGCGCGCGGCGTGGCACGGGGCACGGTGGCGCGAATGGTAGCCGCCGGCGAGCGCAACACGCACGAGTGGACGCCGGGCAAAGAGGCGATGTTCGCGGATTTTGACCGGGCCGGAATTACGGCGGCCTTTATGGAGCCGGAAGAGGGCGGCTTTATCGCCGGGCCGAAGAATCTGGCGCTGGGGTTGACGGCCTTTGAGCTGGCCTGGGTGGATGGCGGCGCGGCGACAGCCAGCCTGGCGAGTTTTCTGGCGCTTTCGCCGATTCACGAGCGCGGCACGGCCGAGCAGGCGGCACGTTATATGAAGCTGGCGGCTCCGCCGCAGCCGGGCGAAGATCGCAAGCCATGGCGCGGCGCTTTCGCGCTGACCGAGCCGATCCCCTACGTCGGCGTTGACACCGGCATGTTGGGCGGACGGGTGCGCGTGGCGGAGTGGAAGGAAGGCCAGGAACCGATTCTGCAAGTGGACAAGCGCGGCCGCTTCATCACCGGCATTGCGGCGGCCAACTTTGTTACCGCCGCGGTCAGCTCCGACGATCCCCGAATCAAGGGCAGTTGCATGGTGATTTTGGAAGAGACCGACGAAGGCGTCTTCGACCGCGGCACGGCCACCAAAAAGCTGGTGCATCAGTTGTCGTCGACCGGCGACCCGGTCTTCAACCTGAAGGTTCCCGCCAACCGCATCGTGGGCGGCTACACCATTAAAGACGGCATGATCGTCCCCAACTTCAGCCATACCGAAGTGGTGGATGCCGTCTTCCGCAGGACGCGCGTTCCCGTAGGCCTGATGACGGCCGCGAAGCTGGTGTCGGCCGTCGAGCCGGTCATCCGCTATCAGCGGCAGCGCTTCCGCGGCGCAGACGGGTTAAAGCCCGAATCGGCGCGCTACGAGCAAGGCCTGCAGCAGCGCGAAGATGCGCTGCACCGTTTGGTGGACGTGTGGGCTGCCGGCGAGGCGGCCTCTTCACTGGGCTTTGCCACGGCGCGGCTCTTCGACGAGCTTGACCCGGTAGAAAAGCAGAAGACGGCGATTTTGGCCGAGCGCGGCGTCAACGGCGGCCGCGCGGAGATGAAGGCTCTGCGCGAAAGCGAAAAGCTCGCCATTGAACTGCTCGGCCTGAAGGCGGACGATCCCAAGCGGGCGGAGCTTGAAGCCGATCCTCTGGTGCATTACGCGCTGCTGGACGCGGCCGCCAACGTGCTCTGCCCCGCGACCAAGCTCTGGGACACAGGCCACGGCGCCAACATGCTGCGCGAAGCGGTCAGCCTCATGGGCGGCTACGGCATCACCGAGGACTGCCCCGGATTTTTGGCCAACAAATGGATGGACGCGCAATTGGAGGCCACTTATGAGGGCCCCGAAGCCGTGCAACGGCGGCAGTTGACGATCACGATGACCAGCGGAGTTTTCCTGGCCGAGTTCGCCGCCTGGACGCGCGAGTTGCGCGAGATTGCCGCCACGCACCCTGGAACCGGCGCCTGCGCGCTGGCCTCGGCGATGGAGCTGTGGGCCTGGACGCTGAACTTTTTGCAACACTCCACCGATCCCAATGGCAACAAGCTCTACCACGGACAGCGGCAGGGCGTGACCTTCGCCATGGCCGACGCGCTGAGCTGGCTGGTGGCTTCGCGCTGCCAGATTCTCGACGTCATCGAGCTGGAAAAGCAGGGCGCGGCCGACGCCGTCGTCGCCGAAGGGCTCGAGGGCACGGTGCAATTTTTGAGCGACCTTTGCCATGTTGAAGCGGCGCAGGCCGCAGGCGAGGTTTCGCGCATCTGCGCCGAGCTGGTCTTCGGCTATAAAAACTCCGCGGCCAACAGCCCGAGCGTCGAAGCAGAAGAATTTTTCAAGCTGCAAAACAGCTTGACCATCTGCCTGAGCGGCGCGCGGCTAGCCAAGGATCGCGCCGCCGACAATGTGGGCACCGTCATGATTCCCGAGGCGCTGGACTACCCGGCGTAAAAGCAGCTTTTAGTTCTCAGCTTTCAGCTTGTTCTTTTTGCCGACAACCTGCGTATCCCACTCTCGGCGCGTTTTTGGTTTTCGCGGCCAGGGTGGGAGGAGGCAGGTTCCGTAGTTCAAGAACCGTGAAGATTTATTAGACAATTTTGGGAGAACGCATGAGCAAAGAAACCACTCCAGCCGAAGTACCGGAAATCGATCGCCAGACGATGGAAATCGACATCGCCTGCGCCGGCTTTGGTCCGGCGATGGGCGGTTTTTTGACCACGCTGACAGAGGCATGGACCAAAAATCCCAACGACCCGGCCTTTGAAAGCAAGGCGATGCCGGGCATGCCGCTACAGGTGCTCTGCTACGAGCGGGCCGACGATCTGGCTTCAGGCGTCAGCGGCGTGGTCACGAAAGGGCGCGCCATCCGCGCGAGCTTCCCCCAGCTCAACCCGGCCGAAATTCCCATGGCCGCCTCCGTCAGCGAGGAGCACGTCTTCTACCTGCTGGACCCGATCGGCGCCAGCCGGCGCGCCTGGCCGCTACGCGCCGCCGACGCGCTTTTGCGCCGCTTCGCCAAGCGCTTCATCGATAACGACGCCTTCGAGTTGCCCTGGACGCCGGCCTTTCTGCACAAAGAAGGCGGAACGATCTTTTCCATCGGCCAGTTCAACCAGTGGGTAGCCTCGCAACTGATGTCCACCGGCCTGGTGCAGATTTGGCCGGGTACGCCGGTTAGCGGACCGATTATTGCCGAAACCACAGACCCCGCGCAGCGGGCCGTGGCCGGGCTGCGTCTCGCCGATCAGGGCGTCGACAAGCACGGCGTGCCTGCCGATGGCTTTATGGCCGGCATGGATGTGCGCGCGCGGCTGACGGTGGTGGGCGACGGCCCGGTGGGCGCCGTGGGGCAAAAGCTCGACGAGCGCTTTGGATTGCCCAAAGGCCACGCCAAGCGCGAGTGGGCGCTGGGCATGAAGTTCGTCATCGAGCTGCCCGAAGACACCGCGCTCAAGCCGGGCACCGTCTGGCACAGCTTCGGATTTCCCGAGCCGGAAATCTTCGGCTTCATGTATGTGCATCCCGACCGGCTGGTTTCGATCGGCATCTTCGTGCCCTCGTGGATGGGCGACCCGAAGCGCACCGCCTATCGCTATTTGCAGCACTACATTCAGCACCCGCTTTTTTGGCCGCATTTGAAAGACGGCACGCTGCGCTCGTGGGGCGCGAAGTCGCTTGAGGAATCCGGACTGCACGGCGAACCGTTCCTCTCCGGCGACGGCTACGCGCGCATCGGCGAAGGCTCGGGCGCGATGAACATGCTTACCGGCTCGGGGGTCGATGAATCCTGGGCCACCGGCTCGCAGTTGGGCGAAGCGGTTCTGGAACTGCTGCACGACGGCCGGCTCTTCACGCAGCGCAATCTGGCAGAAACTTATGAAAAACGCCGGCGCGCAAGCGGGGTTGAACGCGGCGCGCGCCAGGCCAAGAACGCCCGCAATGGTTTTCACGGTGGATTTGTGCGCGGCATGATCGGCATGGGATTGGCGGGACTAACGCGCGGCATTCTCTCGCTGCCGGCGCATATTCCGCCCGCGCCGAAACAGATTCGCCCCTTCTCCGCGACCATCGCCGGCGGCTTGTCGGCGCAAGAGGCGGCCAGCGGTTCCATCGATCCTCACCGTCCGCTACACGACGCGCTGATGAGCTTGCGCGGCTGGCCCGAGATCGCCTTCGACGGCAAACTGCTCATCACCCACCAGGACGCGCTGCTGATGGGCGGCAAGGTACAGGCCGCTCCGGGCTTCGCCGATCATGTAATTTTTTTGGACAGAAAACGCTGCGTTCCCTGCGAAGAAAAAACCTGCATCGCGATGTGCTCGGGCCAGGCCATCACGCTCGGCGCCGACGGCGCGCCCGACTTCGAACGCGAAAAATGCGTTCACTGCGGCGCCTGCCTGTGGAATTGCGCGCACTCGCCCGACGGCGAACGCTCAAGCATCGAGTTCCAGGCCGGCTCGGGCGGATTGCATTCGGGAGAGAATTAAAAAGCAGCTTTCAGCTTCTAGCTTTTAGCTACTAGCTCAAAACCGCTGGGCGTCAATTTAAACTTGGATGGTGCATGATGTCGTCGTTAATCGTGCACAATTGTTATGCGAAGAATTTTCTAAAATGCTCGGGACTTTGAATCCTCGAGCGCTCCTGCGGCAAATCAAGCTAAAAGCTAGGAGCTAAAAGCTAGGAGCTACGAATGCCTCATGCATTGCAAATTGTTGTCTGTGCCGGGATCGTTCCCGACCCATTACAAACTTTAGAGCCGGCAACCACGCCGGCCGGCCCCGGCATCAAGAACGAAATGGTTCTGCCGGCGGTGCTGGACCCGTGGGCCGCGAGCGCGCTTTATGAAGCCGCCGAACTGGTGAAGAAAAATCCCGGCAGCAAACTCTGGCTGGTTTCACTCGGTCCCAAGGCCAAGCTACAACAGGTGATGATGACCGTGGCACAGAAGGTGGCCTTCGAGCTGGTTCCCGTTGACGGACCGATCGGCGGATTTACCGACGCGCATGCCACGGCCGCCGTTCTGGCCGAAGCCATCGCCGCCATTCCCGCGCTCGACAAAACCAGGCTGCTGATCTTCGGCGGATGGGAATCGGCGACGCGCGGCGCAGGCGTCACGCTGCAATTGATCGGCGAGCGGCTGGGCATTACCGAACAGTTCCAAGGCGTCGATCAGATCGACCTGCGCGAGGACGGATCGTTTGAAGTGCTCGAGCGCGTCGAAGGCGGCAAGCATCAGGTCTCGGTCTGCACGGCCGCGCCTGCGGTGCTGGGCTGGGCCACGGGCAACCTGGCCGAGCCGCGCAACAATCCGCAAATCGGCATGGCCAACATGCGCACCGTCATGCCCGCGCTGATGCGCGCCAAACAGGTCAAGCTCGATGCCAACACGCTCAGCTACGTTTCCGTCAGCCTGCCCAAACAGCAGCGCGAAACCCGCGTGGAAAAAGAGATGACGCCGGAGGCGATCGCCGCCGAAATCGTCGAATGGATCGGAAAAGACAACTAATAGTTGTCAGTTGTCAGTTCGAACCGTTGCTGATAACTGACAACTGATTACTGACAACTGACAAAGTTCATTGGGCATTGCAAGAAGTGTCAGGGCACGACTTCAGTCGTGCCGCAATAGCCGTAATTACGATTCGGGGCTTTAGCCCCTGAGGAACTCGGAATGGAAAAGATTCTCGTACTCGCGCACGCCGACGATAGCGGCGCATCTTTGACCAGGCATTCGCTCGAAACCGTTACCGCGGGCCAGCAATTGGCCGCCAAGCTGGGCGCTGAACTTGCCATCGGCATTGTGGGCGGCGAGGCCGCCACTCTTGCCAAAACGCTGCCCTCCACGGGAGCAAAGCTGTTAGCAATCTCTGGCGAAGCCTTCAAGCAAGCGCGCTACGCCACCGACGCGGCGGCCTGCGAGGCCTTGTCCCGCGCCGCCGCGGCAACCATCGTCCTGGCGCCGCACAGCGCGCGTTTTGCCCGCGTGATGGCCGGCGTCGCGCACAGGCTCGGCGGACTTATCGACACGCACATCGGCACAATCGGCGGCGACGCCGCGCCGCAAGCCTCGCGCTGGTTTTATCGCCAGCGCATCGAAGCGATTCTTGCGCGTTCCGCGCGGCCCTGGTTTTTGCTTGTCGATGCGGGAAGCTACGCGGCCTTTGCCGGAGAAGCCGGCGGCGCTGCCGTTGAAGCGATCACCGTCGAAACGCCGGCGGTGCGCACTACCGTCTCGGGCTTCCGCGCGCCCAAGCAGGACGAGCAGACGATTCGTCCCGACGCCAAGCTGCTCTTTGTAGCCGGCGCCGGTTGGACCAAAAAACAGCCCGACGGACAAACGCACGTCGAAGAAGCGGGCAAGCTGATTCTCGGTTTTCTGCATGGCTCGGGCGCATCGCTGGGCAGCTCGAAATCGCTCGTCGATCAGGGCAGCGAGGGCAACTCCGTTCTGCCATTTTTGACGCACTTGAATCAGGTCGGCCAAACCGGCGCCACGCCGCGCCACCCCAAAGGCCTCGCCACCTGCTGCCATGGCGAAGAGCCGCACGTCGTCGGCTGGCGCTTCATCGGCCAGCGTCGCGCCATTTCGCTCGACCCGAACTGCGGCTGGACGCGCGGCAAAGCCGACGTGGTTTACATAGCCGACGCATTCCAAGTTGTCGCCAAGCTCAACGAGCTGCTCGCAGCGAAGAAGTAGCTTTCAGCCGGGTGCTCTCAGCTTTCAGTTACTGTAGCTCCTCTTTCAACAATCAATAAGGGCGGCTCACTTTCGGACTAATCGCCGAAGGTAAGCCGCCCGCGTTCATCAGCCCCTAGTCCCTGCTTTTCTCAATGCACTTCCCCACAACCTCCGCGCAGCGCTCGAGAAATGCGCGATCTTCGGCGCCAAAGGCGGCGGCTCTGTGGCTATCGATATCGATCTCGCCAACGATGCGATCATGCGCGCGAATCGGCACCACAATCTCCGAGCGCGTTTCAAGCGAGCAGGCCAGATAGCGCGGATCGGCGTTCACATCGTCGACGACAATCGTTGCACCCTGCGCCACGGCCGCGCCGCAAATACCGCGCGAAACGGGAATGCGCACATGCTCGGTGGCCGCGCCAACAAAGGAGCCGAGCACCAGCGTTTCAGCGTCGTCGGGGTCGAGCATGTAAAAACCCACCCAGTTGTAAGCGGGCAAATCGCGAGCAATGCGCTCGACGATAAATTGCTCGAGCGCGGCCAGCCCGCGATCTTCACCGCTCCCGACACCGCGCGCAAAATTTTCGATCTCGGCCACAATCCGGTCATGCACTTCTTGGCTCATGGTTCAAGGCTAGCATTTGAAAAGGCCAATGCGCCGCGCCGCATTTTCTCAATCACACCCCGCCCGTGCACGATAGTAAACTTGGCCAAGTGAACCAGCAAAGTTTCGATGTACTGATTCTCGGCGCGGGAGCGGCGGGGCTGATGGCGGCCATCGAGGCCGGCCGTCGCGGTCGCCACGTGGCGGTGATCGAGCGCGCTGCCAGTCCCGGCAAAAAAATCGCCATCTCCGGCGGCGGGCGCTGCAACTTCACCAACCTGCACGCGCGCGCAACGAATTATCTTTCGGCCAACCCACACTTCGCGAAATCCGCGCTGGCCGGCTACACGCCTGCAGACTTCATCCAGCTCCTCGAGCGCCACGGCATCGCCTACCACGAAAAGACTCTCGGGCAACTCTTCTGCGACGGCTCGGCGCGGCAGATCGTCGAGTTGCTGGTGCGCGAATGCACCGAGGCCGGCGCGCAGATTTTTCTTTCGACAGCGGTCAGCGAACTTCGCCGCGACAGCTCCACGGGCGCGTTTACGCTCCTCGCGGGTAACAACAGCTTTACTGCCCCGGCACTGATTGTCGCCACCGGCGGGTTATCGATTCCAAAAATCGGCGCGACCGGCTTCGGCTACGAAATTGCCCGGCAATTTGGCGTGGCCATCGAGCCCTGCCGTCCGGCGCTGGTTCCGCTCACGCTGGCTGGCGCGGAGCTGGCCGCCTTCTCGCCGCTAGCCGGTGTTTCCGCGCCGGTGATTGCGGGCTGCGGCAAGCGCATTTTTCAAGAACAGATGCTTTTTACGCATCGCGGACTGAGCGGCCCGGCGATTCTGCAAATCTCCTCTTACTGGAAGCGGCCGGAAGCGATCCTGATCGACTGGGCTCCGGAGCAAACTGTGCTAATGCCGCTGCGTGCGGTGAAGGCGCGACGCGATTTAGCCTCGGCACGGGCGGCTCTGCGCGCCTGTCTGCCGATCCGGCTGGCCGACCGGCTGCTTGAAGTGGCCGCGCCCAAAGGCTGGACCAATCGCGCGCTCGACGAGTTCGAGCAGCGGCTGCATGCCTGGAACTTTATGCCCAGCGGCGTCGAAGGCTACGCCAAAGCTGAGGTGACGGCCGGCGGGGTGAGCACATCCGCGCTTTCGGCGCAAACCATGGAATGCCGCCAGGTGCGCGGCCTCTACTTTGTTGGCGAGCTCATTGACGTAACGGGCCAGTTGGGCGGGTTCAACTTTCAGTGGGCCTGGGCCTCGGGCGCGCAGGCGGGCCGCGCGGTTTAGTACCGTGACCATTTAAATTTG